>Ga0209758_1000136_pt1 | contig 177081 bp, 153 predicted proteins | sample AraplaMF_Col_mMF_FD_184258 | JGI IMG/M metagenome (GOLD analysis project Ga0209758, IMG submission 184258) | Arabidopsis root microbial communities from the University of North Carolina, USA - plate scrape MF_Col_mMF (SPAdes) (version 2) | ecosystem: Host-associated > Plants > Roots >...
AGGAAACTCGCCCTCAACATGCTGCGGAGCAATCCAGACACCGCTTCCATCCGTCGCAAAATCAAGCGCGCCGGATGGGACGATACCTTCCTCCTCACCCTTCTCAGCCAAATGCGATAGCCCTGCCCTCAAGGGGGAGGGCCGGGGAGAGGGCCCGAAACACACGCAGTTCTCTCCGCAGACCGCCCCGTCTCCCCCTGACGGGGCGGTTTACATTCGGAGATTCGACGGAACATAAGGGCGGCCCCATCGGTTCCTCCTCCAGAAATTTCTCAGGAGGACGCCATGATTCGGATCCGATCCGCCGCTCTCGGCCTCGTGATGATGAGCGGCTTCTCGACCGCGGCGCTCGCGGCCGGCCAGATCTCGGACGATGCGCTCAATGCCGATCGGAAGTCCTGCAACACGACCTGCACCAACAAGGGCCAGAGCGGAGCCTTCTGTTCCTCCTATTGCGACTGCACGGTGAAGGGGATCGGCGACCAGATGACCTTGGACGAGTATCGCGGCATCTCCGAGGCGGCCAGCAAGAAGCAACCGATGCCCCAGCCCGCCCTCGACAAGCTGAAGAAGATCACCAACACCTGCCGCAGCGAGATGGGCAAGCCTTCGGAATAGCCGGAATATCGCCTCCATCTTCAGATCGATTGCCCTCAGTGGCCGCTCCGGGGCAGAGTGTCGTTCCGGGGATTCGCCAGCCAGCTGAGGTCAACATGCTTTCAACCACGCGCCACGCCCGCCGCTTCGGCCTGGCTGCAGCCACGCTCCTGATCGGCCTCGCCGCCGGTTCGCTGGCGCGCGCCGAGAACATTCCGGCCGCGTCGCTGGAAGAGGACAAGAAGTCCTGCATCGCCGCCTGCGTGGGCCGCGGCAAGCCGCCGGAGAAATGCGGCGCCGCCTGCGACTGCACCACCAAGGCCTATGGCGACAACCTGAGCTTCGAGGAATATCTGGCGCTCAGCAACGCGGTGAAAGACCAGAAGGAGCCGCCCAAGGAATTGCTCGAGAAGATGCGGACGATCACCGCGAGCTGCCGCGCCATCCTGCAAAACTAACCCGATGCGCTTGAGACACGCGCTCGGCGCAGCCATCATCCTGTTGCAGGGATTCGCGACGGTCGCGCAGGCGGAGCCCATTCCGCCGGAAACGCTGGCCGCCGATCGGCGCTCCTGCGTCGCCGCCTGCACGCAGCAAGGCTTGGCGCTCGCACGCTGCACGCCCTATTGCAATTGCACGTTCAAGCAGGTGGGCGAGCAGTTCACGCTCGAGGAATACGCGGCGGGTCGCACGGCCGCAGAGCAGAATCAGCCGCCGCCGAAGACGCTCATCGATCGCATGACTGCGATCTCGAAGAGCTGCCTCGCCGGGATGAAGTAGCTCTACAGCTCGAACGGCTTCGGGTCGATGAACCGCTTCACCACATTGGCGGTGATGCGGCTGACATTATTGTCATAGCCGTTGTGCGAGAGTGCGCCGGCCCAGGAAATCGAGCTGGTCGAGAACACCGCACCCCCCTTCGGCGTCTCGAAGAACACCATGTCGCAGCGGATCATCGGGCAGGTATCGCCGTCGATCGCGGAGTGGGTGTGGTTGAACTCTTCCTTCACCCAGTGATAGGCGGCGGAGAACTCGGTCGCCTCGGCAACGATCAGCGCGTGCCGCGGCGTGCCGAGTGCGGTGTCGGCGCGGTCGATCTCCCAGCCCGCGGCGCCGCCGCCGACGATGCCGAAATCGCCGATCACCTCGTCCTTGCCGACGCCCTCGAAGATGAAGGCCGCACGCGGGTCGAAACTCTCCGGCCGGCGCAGATAGTGGCTGGCGCTGTCGAAGCCCTGCGCGGTGAAGCCGGCGCCGCAGACGATCTGCGGCGCGCGGTCCATGCGCCGCCAGAGCCCGCCAAGCTCGCCGGTGAAGCTCATGTAGTATTCGCCGCCCTCGGAGATCCAGCCGCGCATGCCGTCCTCGGCGCGGCGGTGCTCGATCACGCCGGGCAGCTCCGGATGATAGGCGATCCGCCAATAAAAGCCGTTGGCGCCAAGATAGACGAGGCGTCCGCCGAGATCGGTGAAGCCCTGCACCGCGTCCAGCATCTTCAGCGTGTAGTATTCCGGATGCGTGCCGGTCAGGACGCAGCGATAGTCCTTCAGCAGATCGAGCCCCTCGCGCTCGAGATCGTCATCGGTGATGACGTCGTAGTCGAGCTTCTGCGCTTCCAGCCAGTCGGTGATGTGGGTGTCGGCGTTGAACTGCCAGAGATGGCTTTTGGGCCGCATGTTCAAGACCGGCCGCAGCGACGAGGAATAGCACACGCCGCTGCCGTCGCTGTGCAGATCGTAGGTCGAGAGCCCGAAGCCGACATGCTCCTCGAGATAGCGGTCGGCCTCGGTCATGGTTTCGAACACGCCCATGCTGGTCTCGTTGAAGGTCCAGCTCGACGGCATCTGGTGGTTGGCATAGGCCCAATAGCTGGCGCTGGGGATGAGCAGCGCCAGCGCCTTGCGCTTCTGCCCCGGCCCCGGCCGCACGCAGATCGGCACGAACTCCTCGTAGGCGTCGGTCTTGCCCTTCTGGCTCAGCTGCACGCAATAGACGCCGCTTTTGAGATCCTTCGGCACGTCCCAGCTGAAGTCGGTCTCCCAGCCGCAGTCATAGAGATCGTCGTCGTGGAAATGAATCGCGGCGTATTGGTCGGGCGCCTTGGTCCAGTCGTATTCGCTGCCGTCCCAGTTCCAGCCCTTCATCGCGCGCGCCGGCAGATTGACGATGCGGCCGTCATGGCCGTTGCCGCTGGCATCTTCGATCGCGATGCCGGAAATGCCGCGTCCGAAATCCCAGGCGGCGAGCACGCCGCTCGCGGTCCGCGCCGCCTTCGCATCGAGCCCAAGCTTCTCGATCGCTTCGGCGTCGAGCGCGCGGCCGATCACCGCCGGGCTGTCGATCTTGCCGTTGTAGTGCGCGCCGGTCTGCTCGCCCGCACTCCAGGCGGCGATGCGGAACGGCCCGCCGACGCCCGCACCGGTGCGCGCGATCTCCGCCACCGGCGGCTCCAGCCGCCGCGCGGCTTCGCTGACGGCATTGCCCGGGCCGCGATGGTTGAGCACGCGCTGCCGCAGCGTGATCGTGCCGGCGCTCGCATCGAAGGCGAGGCTGACCAGATACCAATGCCGGTCGAGCAGCGGCTTGTCGAGATGGAGCAGGGGACTGTCGCCGAGCTGCGCCGCGAGCCGTCCCGATCCGTCGACCGTCAAGCTGCAGCCGCTGCGATTGGCGGCGTCGAAATTGCCCATGATCGCCTGCGGCGCGCCCTTGAGCGGCAGCGTCGGCCAGACCATGGCGATGAAGGTGAAGGAGCCGGCAAGCTGCGGCCCGCCCTTGCGGAACTCGATGTGGGAACCGGCGTGGATCGGCTGCAGCCGCGCCGGATAGGACTTGGCGATCGGCGACTTGATGTCTTCCGCCTTGAAGCCCGGCCCATGCGGGCTGTCATCGCCGCAGATCAGTCGGACGAGCTTCGCGTTGTATTCACCGCCCTCGGGCGCGCTGACTTTGATCTCGACGCGCTCACCCGGAGCGGCGCTGATGCGATCGGCATAGGCAAGCAGACGTTCGGCCATCTATTACTCCACCGGACAATCATGGCCGGTCGTCTCCAGCCAGCGGGCGCGGAAGCAGGCCCAGCTGGCCTCGGTCGCGCTTTTGTAGGTTGGGCCGTATTCCTGCATCGGCGTGCCGCGCTTCGGGCCGAACTTGGCGAGGCGCCATTGACTCTCCGACTTCGAGGAGAGGATCACGGTCTTGCCGCGGGCACTGCCCCAGCGGAGGATCAGCAGCAGCTTCTGCAGCTCGGCGCTGTGCGGGCCGCTGGGCCGCGCCTTGTACTCGCGCGCCAGATCGGCGCGGGCAGGATCGATCCGATACATGATGGGTTCCGGCAGATGGCTTTAATTGGTCTTCTTCATGCCATCATAGAGCGCCATCAGACCCGCTGTCGATGCATCCCTTGCCGCGCCCGTTCCAGCCAGAATGTCGTTGGCGAGCTTCTTCCCAAGCTCGACGCCCCACTGGTCGAAGGAATTGATCCCCCAGATCACGCCCTGCACGAAGATCTTGTGCTCATAAAGCGCAATGAGGGCACCCAGGTGCCACGGGGTCAGCGCCGGTATCAGCATGGTGGTCGAGGGCCGGTTGCCGCTGAAGACCCGGAACGGCACGACCCGCGCGATGGTCTCGGCATCGGCGCCGGCCTTTTTCATCTCGGCCTCGACCTCGGCGGCTTCGCGGCCGAGCATCAGCGCCTGAGTCTGGGCGAACGCGTTCGCCACCAGCAAATTCTGATGCTGATCGGTCGCCTGCGCGCCGAGTTCGGTGTGCCCCTTGGCGACGACAATGAAGTCCGCAGGAATGAGCGGTGTGCCCTGGTGCAAGAGCTGATGAAACGCGTGCTGGCCGTTGGTGCCGGGCTCGCCCCAGACCACGGGTGCCGTCGGCATCTCCACGGGCTTTCCGTTGCGCGCGACCGACTTGCCGTTGCTCTCCATGTCGAGCTGCTGGAGATAGGAGGGCAGCAGTTGGAGATCCTGCGCGTAAGGCAGGACGGCGTGCGACTGCGCGTCCCAGAAATCGATGTACCAGACGCCGAGCAGGCCGAGGATGACCGGCAGGTTCTCCGGGATCGGTGCCGTGCGGAAATGCTGGTCCATGTCGGCGGCGCCGTCGAGCAGCGCGCGGAAATTGTCCCAGCCGATCGAAAGCAGGATCGGCAGGCCGATCGACGACCACAGCGAATAGCGCCCGCCGACCCAGTCCCAGAACTCGAACATGTTCGCGGTGTCGATGCCGAAGGCGGAAACCGCCTTGGCGTTGGTCGAGACTGCGACGAAGTGCTTGGCGACCGCGGCGGGATCGGGAATGCGCTCGGCGAACCAGGCCTTGGCGCTCGTCGCATTCGCCATGGTCTCCTGGGTGGTGAAGGTCTTCGAGGCGATGACGAACAGAGTCTCGTCGGCCTCGGCGCCTCTCAGCGCGCCGTCGAGATGCGCGAGATCGACGTTGGAGACGAAATGCATGTCGAGACGCGGATGGCGATAGGGGCGGAGCGCCGCCGTCACCATCTTCGGCCCGAGATCGGAACCGCCGATCCCGATATTGATCACGCGCCGGATCGGCTTGCCGGTGGCGCCGCGCCATTTGCCGTCGCGGACGGCATCGGAGAATGTGCGCATGCGCTCCTGCACGGCGCGGATACCGGCCAGAACGTCAGCGCCCTGGTCCTCGAACGCGCCGCCCTTGGCGCGCAGCGCCATGTGCAGCACGGCGCGGTCCTCGGTGCTGTTGATGTGCTCGCCGGCGAACAGGCGGTCGCGCCATTGCTCCACTTCGGCGGCCTTGGCGAGATCGTGTAGCAGCTTCAGGTCGGCGATCTCGATCAGGTTCTTCGAATAATCGATCACCAGGTCGCCGAGCTTCGCCTGGAAGTTCTGGAACCGCTGCGGATCCTTGGCGAAGAGATCGCGCAGATGCAGCTTGCGCCAGGCCTCGCGGCGGGCCTTCAGCTTCTCATGGATAGGATGAAGATTGCTCATCGGCCCACCGCCCGCCGATCGATCACGCCGTCACGCCAGAGATGAAGATTGGTCAAGGTTCGCTCCGCATATCGCATTCGCCAGGACAGCATCCGCTGCGCATAGTCAAGAACGATGGAAGCGTGCTTTGGATCCGGCGCCAGGTTGTTCATCTCGGTCGGGTCGTTCTCCAGATCGAACAGCAGCGGCGGCAGGGTCGCGAAATGCACGTATTTCCAGCGTGGCCCACGGATGATGCCGAGCTGACATTCGTCGGGCTTCAGCCCGAGCGCGGCTTCCGCATCGAACCCGCCGAGGTTCGGCGTGGTGCGGAAATCGAGCTCCATATGCGTCTCCGCGCGCCAGTCTTTCGGCGACTGCCCCTCGATGAAGGGGAGGAGGGAGGCGCCGTCGCATTCGACCGGAACCTCGGCGCCGAGCCAGCTCAAGATCGTCGGCATGATGTCGATGGATTCGGTGAAGGCATCGATCTGCTTTCCGCGGCCGGCATCGGCTTGCTTGCGGGGGTCGCGGATGATCAGCGGGATGTGGAAGCTCTGGTCGAAATAGAGCTCCTTGCCCCAGGTATAGTGATCGCCGCCCATCTCGCCGTGGTCGCAGGTGAAGACGATGAGGGTATTGTCGTATTCGCCGGTCGCCTTCAAATGTGCGATGATGCGGCCCACCGCGTCGTCCACCTCGTTGATCATGCCGTAATAGCAGGCGCGCATCTGCCGGAGTTCGACGTCCGGCATGGTAACGAGGTTGTTCGGATTGTGCTCGTCGTAGATTCCGGGTGAGTTCTTGAAATAGTCGATCCAGATCTTCAGGAACGGATGCTGCGCGCTCTCTTCGTCCGGCGTCGGCTTGCGCGCGGGAAAGGGCACGGTCGCGGGATCGTAGAGCGCGTTGTAGGGCTCCGGCGCCACGATCGGCGGATGCGGGCGCAGGAAGACGCTGTGCAGAAACCAGTTCGCGCCCTGATGCGCCTTCAGCCAGTCCAGCGAGAGATCGGCCATGAAATTGGTGTCGCTGTCCTCGGCCTTGAAGAAGGTCGGGCGATAGCGATGGCCGCGGCCGGCGGGCAAAGCGATATCGCGCGGCTTATAGACCTCGCGGCGGCCGGTGAAGCTGTAGCCCTTGCGGCGAAGATCGCTCATCCACTCGGCTTCGAAGTCCGGGAAGATGATGCCGATGCGATAGCCTGGCATCGGGCCTTCATAGGTCTTCAGCGCCGGGTCGTTGGGATGCCGGCCGCGCGGATCGGCGCTGGTGTCGGTGTAGCCGTAGAGCGTCGGGTCGTAGCCGGCCTTGCGTGCTTCCTTGGCCAGATTGGTGTGGCGCGAATCGAGCGGCGTGCCGTTCCGCCCGGAGCGGTGGTTCATCAGGTAGAGCCCGGTGTGCAGGCTGGTGCGTGCGGGGCCGCAAGGCGCGCAGACCGTCCGGTGCTGCTTGAACAGCGTGCCATCCTTGGCCAGGGCGTCGAGATGCGGGGTCTTCACGATTGGATGACCGACGGCGGAAAGGCATTCCGCGCGCCATTGGTCGGCGGAAATGAACAGGACTTTGCGGGATTGTGCGGTCACGGATGAGATTCTCGATAAGAGGGGTAACGCATTCAGAAACCAGCAGAGAAACGCTTGCGCGGCGCTTCAGATGGGGACCTTAGCCGCCTTTCCGGAACCGGCCAATGGCGGTTTCGCTGCGGTGCGGCAGAGGCTCTGGAATCGCCGCCGCCACCGTATGCCAATCTCGTCTTGGCTGTCATGTGCCTGTAATATGAATGCAACAACCGGCGGGCTAATGTCCCGCCCGCAATAAAGAGTCGGGTCAACCGGCACCCCAAAAACGAGAGAGACCAGAGGTGACGAGATGAGAAAGTTCGATTTCGCGGCGGCTTTGCGGCGTGCGCTGCTGACCACCACCGCGATGGGCAGCGCTGCGGCGGTCCTGGTGAACGGCTTCGCCGCGAGCGCGCGGGCCGATGCGATGGAAGACCTGGTGACGGCCGCCAAGAAGGAAGGCCAGCTCACCACGATCGCGCTGCCCCACGACTGGTGCGGCTATGGCGATCTGATCGAAGGCTTCAAGACCAAGTACGGTATCACCGTCAACGAGCTCAATCCGGATGCGGGTTCGGGCGATGAGGTCGAGGCGATCAAAGCGAACAAGGGCAATACCGGTCCGCAGGCGCCGGACGTGATCGACGTCGGTCTCTCCTTCGGCCCCTCGGCCAAGAAAGACGGCCTCATTCAGCCGTACAAGGTCGCGACCTGGGACTCGATCCCGGACAGCGCCAAGGATGCAGAAGGCTATTGGTACGGCGACTACTACGGCGTGCTCGCCTTCGAAGTGAACACCGACATCATCAAGACGTCGCCAAAGGAATGGGCCGATCTCCAGGGCGCCGACTTCAAGAACGCCGTGGCGCTCGCGGGCGATCCGCGCACCTCGAACCAGGCGATCCAGGCGGTCTACGCCGCCGGCGCTGCCAGCGGTGCAACCGACGCCAAGGCGGCCGGCGAAGCCGGACTGAAGTTCTTCGCCGAGCTCAACAAGAACGGCAACTTCGTACCGGTCATCGGCAAAGCCGCGTCGCTCGCCCAGGGCTCGACCCCGGTCATCATCCGCTGGGACTACAACGCGCTCGCCGATCGCGACACGTTGAAGGGCAATCCGGCGGTTGACGTCGTCGTCCCGGCTTCCGGCGTCGTCGCCGGTGTCTACGTGCAGGCGATCAGCGCCTTCGCGCCGCACCCGAACGCCGCCAAGCTCTGGATGGAATACCTCTATTCGGACGAAGGTCAGCTCGGCTGGCTGAAGGGCTATTGCCACCCGATCCGCTTCAATGATCTCGCGGAGAAGGGCAAGATCCCGCAGGACATGCTGGCGAAGTTGCCGCCGGCCGATGCGTATAAGAAGGCGGTCTTCCCGTCGCTCGACGACCAGGCGGCGAGCAAGGAAGCGATCACCAAGCAATGGGACTCGGTGGTGGGTGCCAACGTCCAGTAAGCTGGGCGGTACCGGGCATGGGGTCATCCGGCATCGCGCCGGATGACCCTTTCCCTTATCTCGATCACTCATAAAGACAGCGACCATCAGGCATGACCGCCACCGTCGATATGACACCACCGCTGCCGGCCGAACCCGGGCCTGTTCCGGATCGGAGTTCCGCCCCGAAGAATCTGGCTGTCGGCCAGAAGCTCTGGGCCTGGCTCGGCGTCGCGCCGTTCTTCGTCTTCGCCCTGATGTTCCTGCTGCTGCCGACCGTTTATCTGCTGGTCGGCGCGTTCCAGGACGCGGATGGGCATTTCACGCTGCAGAACCTGGCGGACCTCTTCACGCCGACGATCCTCAGCGCCTATTGGATCAGCATCAAGGTGAGCGTCGCCTCGGCGCTGGTCGGCGCGGTCATCGGCTTCTTCCTCGCCTATGCCGTGGTGCTGGGCGGCTTGCCGGCCTGGCTGCGGCCGACCTTGATGACTTTCTCCGGCGTCGCGTCGCAATTCGCCGGCCTGCCGCTAGCCTTCTCCTTCCTCGCGACGCTCGGGCGCACTGGCCTGGTCACCGTCCTGCTGCGCGATCTCTTCGGCTTCAACCTCTACGGCACCGGCTTCAACCTGCTCAGCTTCTGGGGCCTGACGCTCACCTATCTCTACTTCCAGATCCCGCTGATGGTGCTGATCCTCACGCCGGCACTCGATGGGCTGAAGAAGGAGTGGGGCGAGGCGGCGCAGGTCTTGGGCGCCAGCCAGAAACAGTATTGGACCATGGTCGCGATGCCGATCCTGTTCCCCAGCCTCCTCGGCGCGACGCTGCTGCTCTTCGCCAATTCCTTCGGCGCGATCGCGACGGCTTACGCGCTGACCGGCAGCTCGCTCAACATCGTCACCATCCTGCTCTATGCGCAGATTCGCGGCGATGTGCTGCACAACCAGAATCTCGGCTATGCGCTCGCGCTGGGCATGATCCTGATCACCGGCCTCTCCAACGGCACTTACATCTGGCTGCGCGGCCGCGCGGAACGGTGGATGCGATGAAACAGTCCAAGATCGGCTCCTGGATCGCCTTCATCATCGGCACGCTCTATTTCATCGTGCCGCTGATCGGCACCTTCGAGTTCTCAATGCGGATGAAGCGCGGCGAGTACAGTTTCGAAGCCTACCGGGTGGTGTTCAGCGATCCCAACTTCCAGCAGACGTTTCTTTACTCGACCCTGATGGGCCTGATCACGATCGTCATCGGCGTGGTGCTGGTGGTGCCGACGGCCTATTTCATCCAGCTGCGCCTGCCGAGACTCCGTCCGGTGGTCGAGTTCATCACCCTGCTGCCGCTGGTCATGCCGGCGATCGTCATCGTGTTCGGATATCTCAGGCTCTACAACAGCTCGTCCTGGATCCCGTTGACGGCGAATGCGCGCGCCACCGACCTGCTGCTGGCCTTCAGCTATGTCACGCTCGCGCTGCCCTACATGTATCGCGCGGTCGAGACCGGCATGCGGGCGATCGACGTCCGCACGCTGACCGAGGCAGCGGAGGTGCTTGGCGCCAAGCTGCCGACCATCCTGTTCAAGGTGATCTTCCCGAACGTCCGGGTCGCGATCCTCTCCGGCGCGTTCCTGACCTTCGCGATCGTCATCGGCGAGTTCACCATGGCCAGCCTTTTGAACCGGCCGGCCTTCGGTCCCTATCTGCAGCTGATCGGCGCCAACCGGGCCTATGAGCCTTCGGCGCTGGCCATCATCGCCTTCCTGATCACCTGGGCCTGCATGGGCCTGATCAATGTGTTCGGCCAGGCGCGGCAAATGAAGCGCTCGACCTGATGTCGCGCGAGGAGTGAGCATGGCTTTTCTCGAAATCAACGAAGTCCGCAAGCAGTTCTCGGCCAACATCGTGGTCAAGGGCTTCAACCTCGGCATCGAGGGCGGCGAGTTCCTCTCGCTCTTGGGCCCCTCCGGCTGCGGCAAGACCACGGTCTTGCGCATGGTGGCTGGGTTCGAGAGCCCGACCTCCGGCACTATCCGCATCGACGGCAAGGATGTGACCAATCTCCGGCCGAACCAGCGCAATGTCGGCATGGTGTTCCAGGCCTATGCGCTCTTCCCCAACATGACGGTGGCCGAGAACGTCGCCTTCGGCCTCAAGGTCGCGAAGCGCCCCGCTTCGGAGATCAAGAGCCGCGTCGATGAGATGCTGCAGATGATCAAGCTGCCGCATCTCGCCGACCGCTATCCCTACCAGTGCTCCGGCGGTCAGCAGCAGCGCGTGGCGCTGGCTCGCGCGCTGGCGCAGAAGCCGAAGGTTCTGCTGCTCGACGAGCCGCTCTCGGCGCTCGACGCCAAGATCCGCGTCTCGCTGCGCGAGGAGATCCGGGCGCTGCAGAAGGGGCTCGGCATCACCACGATCTTCGTGACCCACGACCAGGAAGAAGCTCTGTCGATGTCCGACCGCATCGTGGTCATGAACGAGGGCCGCGCCGAGCAGGTCGGCACCCCATTCGAGATCTACAACCACCCGCAAACGCCGTTCGTCGCCAACTTCGTCGGCACCCTGAGCGTCTTGAAGGGCAAGGTGCTGGACGCCGCTTCCGGCCGGATCCAGATCGGCAAGAGCGAGATCGTCGCGTCGCGGAAGCTATTCCAGGCCAATGCCGGCGACACCTGCTCGGTCGCCCTGCGGCCGGAAGCCGCGGTGCTGGAGAACGGTCATGCGGCACCCACCGGCCATAACCGGCTGGCGGGCGTCATCGATGATGTCAGCTTCCTGGGCTCCGTGGTGCGCGTGCGCGTGAAGATCGACGACAACGCGATCTCGCTCGACACCTTCAACAACCCGAGCGCAGTTCCGCCGCAGCCCGGCGCGCCGGTGGTGGTGAGCTTCACCCCGAACGACGTGCTGGTCCTGGACGGCAGCCGCTAGGCGACTACTGCGTCGCGACGATCCCCGGGCATTTCGCATCGGCACCCGCTGTGTCGAGCCGGATTCCGGTGATCGACACGGTGAAGGCGCCGTGATTCTCCAAGAGGAACGGCGTCGAGACGCTGGAAAGATCGCCACCCGCCGCCTGGAAACAGGCCAGCGGTACCGTGAGGCTGGTCCAGGTGCCGACCGGGGTCTTCTGGAAGAGCTCGGTGACATCGACCGGCGCGCCCTTGCTGCCCATCATCACGCTGACGCGCTCCTTGGGGGGTGAGTCCACGCGGTAGTCGATGCGCAGGCTCTTCCCGGCCTCCTTGTTCAGATCGACTGCCGGGCCGACCATGCGCACCGTGCCATGGCCGGTGAAGATGAACTTCAACGCACCCTCCTGGCGGTCGGCACTGTCCACGGCCTGACTCGCGACATCGCCGAGAGTCTTAAGCGTCCAGGGATCCATGACTTTGCCCGGCGTGTAGTAGCTCGCGATGTTCATCGCCGCCGGCGCAATCGGCGTCTCGTCGAGCGCCGGCACGGTGACGCGGTCACCGTATTTCAGGCCATAGTCATAGGCGAAGAGCGGATCGTAGTTCGGCTGGCCGACATTGAGCACGGCCTGGTCCGGCCGCTTCGGCCAGCTGAAGCTGAGCTTGCCGTGGAAGTCCTTGTTCGGCGTGCCGTCGGCCTTGGCGACCAGCACGTCGGCCACGCCTTCGCCTTCGGTGCCCGGCAGGAAACCCGCGACGAAGGCGTCCGACTGGTTGATCTCCGGATTGACCCAGAGCGGCCGCCCGGAGAGGAAGACCGCCACCGTCGCGATGCCTTGGGCTTTCAGTTTCTTCAGCGTATCCAGCGCGCGCCGATCACCGGCGGAAAAGTCGATGTTGTTGATGTCGCCGACATGCTCGGCATAGGGATGTTCGCCGAAGATCACCATGGCGACATCGGGTTTCGCGCCGGTGAAGCTGCCATCGGCGCTCAACGTCGCACTACCGCCGCTTGCTTCGATCGCGGATTTGAGGCCGGCCCAGAGGCTGACGCCCTGCTTGAAATCGGCGTTGTGGCCGCCTTTGCCCTGCCAGGAAATGGTCCAGCCGCCGGATTGCAGACCGATATCGTCGGCATGGCTGCCGGTGACCAGGACGTTCTGCTTCGGTCGGATCGGCAGGACGCTGTTGTTGTTCTTCAGCAGCACGATCGATTCCTGGACCGCGCGCCGGGCGATCGCGCGGTGCTCGGGCGTGGCGAGCTTCTTGCCGTCGGTCGCCGGACGCGCCGGATCGAACAGGCCGAGCTTCACCTTGACGCGCAGGATGCGGCGCACGGCATCGTCGACACGCGCCAGCGGAATGGTGCCGTCCTCCGCCTCTTTCAGCGTGTTGTTGAACAGCTCCTTCCAACGATGCGGTGCCATCGCCATGTCGAGACCGGCATTGAACACGACCGGGCAGTCGCCGCCATTGCAGCCCGGCACCTGGCTGTGCGCGTTCCAGTCGCCGATGATGAAGCCGTCGAAGCCGAGCCGGCCTTTCAAGACGTCGGTCAGCAGGCTCTTGTTGCCGTGCATCTTGGCGCCGTTCCAGGCGGAGAAGCTCGCCATTACGGTCATCGCGCCGGCATTGACCGCGGCGACATAGCCCGGCGCGTGGAGCTCGATCATCTGCTGCTCGGTGATCAGCGCATCGCCCTGGTCGATGCCGTCCTTGGTGCCGCCGTCGGCGAGATAGTGCTTCGCCGACGCCGCGACCTTGCCGTCCTGGATGCGGGTCGTGCCGGGCGCGCCTTGCAGGCCTTTGACATAGGCAGCCGCGTATTCGGCGGTGATCTCCGGCCGTTCGGAATAGCCCTCGAAAGTGCGGCCCCAGCGGTCGTCCTGCGGCACCGACACGGCCGGCCCGAAGGCCCAGTCGAAACCGGAAGCGGCCGTCTCGGTCGCCGTCACGGCGGCGATCAGCTCGATGAGCTCGGGATCGCGTGCGGCGCCGAGGCCGATATTGTGCGGGAAAACGGTGGCGCCGGTGAAGTTGGAAGCGCCGTGCACGGAATCGACGCCCATGATCAGCGGGATCGGCACATGGCCCGGCCGCTGCTCGATGGCGACGGCATGATAGGCCTGCGTGGTGCGGATCCAGACATCGATCGGCACATTGTCGTCGGCATAGTTGGGCGGCGCCGAATTGCCGCCCGCCAGCACCGAGCCCAGCGGATATTCGCGCAGGTCTTCCGGGACCGCGGCTTCCATATCGCCCTGGATCATCTGCCCGACCTTCTCGCGCAGACTCATCTTCGCCATGAGGTCGGTGATGAAGGCTTCGGTCTTGTCATCGACGAGGCCGGCGCTGTGGGCTTCGGGCCAGAGTTCGGGATGGGCGGTGGCGTTGGCTGACATTTCTTGTGGCTCCGCTGTGGCGTTGGGACAGAGAGCGAGTGCGACGAGGCCCGAGAGACAGGCACTGTAGAAGCGTCGGGAATGCGCCGGGGTAATCCTACCCGGCAATCTGCACCTCGACGTCGGCGGCTTCGAGACGCTTTGCCAATTCGGCCGGCGGCGGCGCGTCGGTGATGAGCAGGTCGATATCGTCGAACTTGCAGGCGACGACCAGGCCCTGGGCCGAGAACTTGGTCTGGTCGGTGGCGAGGATCACGCGGTGGGCGTGGCGCACCAGGGCCTGGCAGACCTCGGCCTCACAGAGATGATTGTCCATGACCCCGGTCTCGGCATTGATCGCGGCGCAGGAGATGATCGCGGTGTCGACCTGGAACTGGTCGAGGAAGGCGAGGGTGGAGGGGCCGAAGGCGGCGCTGTCATCGGCCCGCACCTCGCCGCCGGCCAGCATCACCTTGCTGCCCTGGCCCTGGCTGAGGCGCTGTGCAATCGGCGCCGAGTTGGTGATCGCGGTCAGGCCGCGATGACCCTGCAGGGCTTCGGCGACATAGATATTGGTGCTGGCCGTGTCGATCAGGAGCGACTCCCCGTCGGCGATTTCACGGGCGACGGCGGCGGCGATCGCTTGCTTGGCCGGCATGTTGACCAGCAGGCGGCGCTCCAGCGGCCGGTCCTCGCGGCGGTCGGGCCAGGCGACGCTGCCATGGCTCTTGGCGACCAGGCCCTTGGCGGCGAGCCAGCGCACGTCACGCCGCACCGTCTCGGTCGAGACATCGAGCTCTTTGGCCAGGGCGGCGATGGTCGCAGTGCGATGACGCCGGAGCTGCTCCAAGAGCTGACCCTGGCGGTCGTTCAGGCGCAGATTCGACAGCACGCTCAGCTGGTCGGATTCGATCACGGTCTCTTAAGACTCCGGTAACCCCATACGTCTGCGTAGACGCCGGGCACCGGCCACGATCAGCCGGTCGGCGACAATACCGAGGAAGGCTACCGCAAGACCAGCCACCAATCCACCACCGCCATCGGCCTTGGCCAGGGCGGTAAAGACCGCCTGGCCAAGGTCACGGGTTCCCACCATGGCGGTGATCACCAGCATCGCCAGGGCCATGAGGACCGTCTGGTTGATTCCGAGCATGATCGCCGGCATGGCCAGCGGCAGCTGGACCCGCCACTGGATCTGGCGCGGGGTGCAGCCCATGGCACGGGCCGCTTCGATGAGATCGGGCGGAACCTGCTTGATGCCGGCGGTGGTGTAGAAGATCGAGAAGCTGACCGCGTAGAGGACGATGGCGATCATCGCGGTCACATCGCCGACCCGGAACAGCATGACGACCGGGATCAGATAGACGAAGCTCGGCAGGGTCTGCAGCGTGGCGTCGATCACGCTCATGACCCGATCGACGCGTTCGTTGCGGGCCGCCCAGGCGCCTAACGGAATGCCGATCAGGCAGGAGAAGAAGGCGGAGATCCCGCAGAGATAGACCGAGAGCATCGTCTTGTCCCAGAGCCCGGTCACCGCGGGGAACAGCAGCATCGATCCGGCCAGCAAAGCGAGGCGCCAGCCGGCCAGCTGATAGCCGAGCAACGTCCCGGCGGCGACGAAGACGACCCAAGGCAGTGCCGCGAGGAAGTTCTTCAGCGGATTGAGCACGTTCAGCAGCAGCCAGGTCCGCGTGGCGTCGATGATGTCGAACAGGGTGACGTTGATCCACTCGATCAGGCTGCTCCAGAACGGAGCGGTGGTGAGGGTGAGATCCTTGGGCAGCTTGACGAGAGCCGGAACGGCGAGGCTCAAGAGCGTCGTCAGCAGGAGCCAAAGCACCGCCGCCGTCAAATAAGGGTGGCGCCGCACGAAGTTCGCACCGAGTGGCGCGGCGTATCGGACCCGCGGCGCGGCGGCGGCGGCGCTGATCCGGTCGAGCGCGATGGCGAGCGCGGTGATGGCGAGGCCGGCCTCCAGACCGGCGCCGATCTTCAGCGCACGCAAGGCCATCAGCACGTCGAAGCCGAGACCGCCGGCGCCGATCATCGAGGAGATGATGACCATGTTGAGCGTCATCATGATGACCTGGTTGACGCCGACCATCAGCAGCGGCCGGGCGGTCGGCAGCATGACGCGCCAGAGCTTCTGGCGCCGGGTGCAGCCCGCCATGTCGGCGAAGGACTGGATGTCCTCCGGCACCTGCTCCAGCGCCAGCTTGGTCGCGCGCACCATCGGCGGCGAGGCGAAGATCGCGGTCGCGACCAAAGCCGGCACCGGTCCGGAGCCGAACAGCAGCAGGATCGGCACCAGATAGGCGAAGGCCGGCATGGTCTGGCAGAGGTCGAGCGAAGGCCGGATGAACCAGGCGTCGAGTGACTTCGAGCGATAGGCGAGGATGCCGAACAGCAAGCCCAGCGCGACGCCGAAGGGGACGCAGATCGCCACCAGCGCCAGGGTCAGCATCGCGCTGTCCCACTGGCCGAAGACCGCGATGTAGAGGAAGCAGACCGCGCTGATCAAGGCGACGCGCATGCCGCCGAAGGCATGGCCGATGATCACGGCGGCGCCGGCCACCCCGAGCCAGGAGAGGCGCGGGATCTCGACGCCGCCGATGCTGAAGCCTTTGGCGAGGACGGCGAAGGCCACTTGCAGGGGCACATCAATGATCGCGGCGAGGCCTCGGGTCAGGAATTGGAAATGCTCGATCAGCCACTTCACGGCCGCGCCGATCCAGGCCGCGATCGGCACCACGGCGGAGCGTGGATACTTCACCGCCCAGGCGGCGAGATCGGGCTGCAGCCACAGAACGAGAGCAATCAAGGCCAGCGCGGCCCAGAGCATGCCGAAGCGGAAGCGCGGCAGGGAACGGAGGTGCAGCGCCTGATCGGTCATGGCCGAGGGGTCACGCCCGGACATCCTTGCCGATCAGGGTGTCGATGACGGCCTGGGGCGCCAGGCTGCCCACCACCATCTCGCGCTCGTCGATCACCGGCACCGGGCTGCCGGCCTCGATCACCGCCGGCGCGATGTCGGCAATCTTGTCGGTGGCGCGGACGATATGACCGACGCCGGTGTTGCGGACCGGCCCCATGACGCTGCGTGCGGTCACCACTTTGGCGCGCTGCACGTTGCGGGTGAAGGCGGCGACGTAGTTGTCGGCCGGCTCCAGCACCAGTTGCTCCGGCGTCCCGAGCTGGATCACCGAGCCGTCCTTCATGATCGCGATCCGGTCGGCGAGCTTGATCGCTTCGTCGAAATCATGGGTCACGAAGATCATCGTTTTCTTCAGGACGCTCTGCAGGCGCAGCAGCTCGTCCTGCATCTCGCCGCGGATCAGCGGGTCCAACGCGGAGAAGGGCTCATCCAGGAACCAGAGCTCCGGCTTCACCGCAAGGCTGCGGGCGATGCCGACGCGCTGCTGCTGGCCGCCGGAAAGCTGGCGGGGGTAGGCGCTCTCGCGCCCCCCTAAGCCGACGAGCTCGATCACCTCGCGGGCGCGGGTCTCGCGCTCCGCTTTGGAGACACTTTGGATGGCGAGTGGGAAGGCGACATTATCGAGGACGGTCAGATGCGGCAGCAAAGCGAAGTGCTGGAACACCATGCCCATCTTGTGACGGCGGATCTCGATCAGCTCCGCTTCGCTGGCGCGCATGAGATCGCTGCCTTCGAAGAAGACCTGGCCGGCAGTCGGCTCGACCAGCCTGGACAAGCAGCGGAGCAGGGTGGACTTGCCCGAGCCCGAGAGTCCCATGACGATGAAGATCTCGCCCTCGCCGATGTCGAGTGACACGTCGCGGACGCCGGCCATCAATCCGGCGGCGCGCAGGGCGTCGGAGGACGGCGTTGGCTCGTTCGCCATGAACTCCTCCGCGCCGCGCCCGAACACCTTCCACACGCCCCGGCAGGCGAGCTTCACCTTGTCGCTGTTGGTCATCACACCGCCGATACTAAACCCGCGCCGGAAGTTGCCAACCGACGCGGATTTCTCGTGAATCCGGCTGTTATTTCGCCCAGCCGTCGATTGTGCTCTGGTTCTTGGCGATCCAGGCATCCGCCACTTCGTCCAGCGACTTGCCGTCGAGGTCGACGTTTCCGGACAGCGCGTTCAGATCCTCGACCGAGATCACATAATTCTTGGCGATCTTGTAGGCGCCGGGCCATTTGTCCTTCATGCCGCCCCAGGAGTACTTCCAGATCTCGCCATGCGGCTTGCCGCAATCATAGGCCAGATCGGGATTGCTGCCCCATTTCGGATCCGTGTAGCACTCGGGCGTGTATTCGGGGAACTGGATCCACTCGCCCTTGTACTTGGCGGTTGCCCAATGCGGAGAGTAGATCCAGAGCATGATCGGCGCCTTGCGCTGATAAGCGGATTCCAGCTCGGCGAACATCGCGGCATCGGTGCCGGCATGCACCACCTCGAAGGGCAGGCCGAGCGCTTCGACCCGCTCGTCGTCGAAGCCGCCCCAGGTGGTCGGCCCGCTGAGGTAACGGCCCTTCGGCGCCGTCTCCGGCGTCGAGAAGGCTTCCGCGCATTTTGGATCCTTCAGCGCTTCCCAGTTCGGGAGACCCGGGCACTTCTCCTTCATGTATTCCGGGAACCACCATTCCTCTTTCGCCTTCGGGCCGAGCGCGCCGAGCTTTTCGGTCTTGCCGCTGTCATCGGCCGCCTTCATCGCCTCGCCGGCGGTGGTATCCCAATATTCCATGCCGACGGTGAGGTCGCCGGTCTGCAATCCGGTCTGCAGGCTGGAGAGATAGTCTGCGGTCACCAGCTCGACGTTGTAGCCCTTGGTCTTCAGGATCTTGGAAAGAATGGTCGCGTTGATGTTGACGCTGGTCCAATCGAACAACGCGATCTTGATCGGATCGGTGCTCTCAGGATCCGCTTGCGCGACAGGCGTGCCTGCCGCGAGGACTGCAAAACTCAACACTGCGGCGCTCACGGCGCCGGACAACAAGCTTTTCATTTTTGGCCTCCCTGTTGCTCCGGCATTTGGCCCCGGAGATGCCCTGTCTTCACGTCGGATTCTGGTTCGTTATGGCTCCTCGGTGATGCGAAGTGCGGATGGGAATGGATGCTTCATTCCTCCGCAATTCCAACATCAAACACGAAGTTGGAGCGCTCCGCAAAGACAAAACTGGTCAACAGATGTGGATTTGGCGTCAGAACGCATCAAGCGGAAAGGCGAGGGTGCTCTCGCCGCCGCCGATCACCCGCGCTGCCTCGCTGGTGGCCTCGATGAGGATGTTGCTGCTGAAAAAAGCGGCGGTCGCCTGTTTCGCCGCGACGAAATCGGGGGCGAGACCAGATTGGTTCCGCGCTTCCTTGGCCGCACGTGCGAGCAGCCAGCCCGCGATCACCGTGCTGCAAAGGCCGAGATAGGGTGTCGCCACTGCAAGCGCCGCGGGAAGATTTGTCGCGCCGGTTTTCAACAGCGCCGCCGTCGCCTGTTCCATCTGCCGCAACGCGGCGGTGAGCGCGACCTTGTCGTCGAGCCCGTCGAGACTGTTTGAGATTTCGGAGAACAGGGCCTGCATCGTCTTGCCCTGGTCGCGCAGCAGCTTGCGGCCGAGCAAGTCCATCGCCTGGATGCCGTTGGTGCCTTCATAGATCGGCGCGATGCGGGAATCGCGAAAGTACTGCGCCGCACCGGTCTCCTCGATGAAGCCCATGCCGCCATGCACCTGCACGCCGATCGAGGCCACGCGCACGCCCTGATCGGTGCACCAGGCCTTCACGATCGGGATCAGCAGATCGGTCAGCGCCTGGTTGCGTTCGCGCGTCGCCTTATCCGGATGCTGCTTCGCGCGATCGAGCGCACCGGCGCAATAGAGCACCAGCGCGCGCATGCCTTCGGTGAGCGCACGCATGGTCAGCAGATTTCGCCGTACGTCGGGATGGTGGATGATCGGAGCGCCCTTGGTGCCGTCGACCGGTGTGCCCTGCACGCGCTGGCGGGCGTAGGCGACGGCGTGCTGATAGGCACGCTCGCCGATCGCGAGGCCCTGGATGCCGACGGCAAGCCGTGCATTGTTCATCATGATGAACATGTATTCGAGGCCGCGGTTCTGCTCGCCGACCCGATAGGCGATCGCGCCCTCATTGTCGCCATAGGCCATGACGCAAGTCGGCGAGGCATGGATGCCAAGCTTGTGCTCGAGGCTGACGACGCGGAGATCGTTGCGCTGGCCGATGCTGCCATCCGCATTGGGGATGAACTTCGGGACGATGAAGAGCGAGATGCCCTTCGACCCTGCCGGCGCATCGGGCAGGCGCGCCAAGACAAAGTGCACGATGTTCTCGGTGAAATCGTGCTCGCCGTAAGTGATGAAGATCTTCTGGCCCTTGAGGCGATAAACGCCGTCTTCGCCCGTGGGCTCGGCACGGGTGCGGATCGCGCCGAGATCGGTGCCGGCCTGTGGCTCGGTCAGATTCATCGTGCCGGTCCATTTGCCGCTGATCATCTTCGGCAGATAGGTCTGCTTCTGCTCCGGCGTGCCGACAAACTGCAACGCCTCGATCGCACCCTGGGTCAGCAGCGGGCAGAGCGAGAAGGCCATGTCGGCGGAGTTCCAGATCTCCTGCAGCGCGCTGGTCAGCACCCAGGGCATCCCCTGCCCGCCGTAATCGGGGTCGAAGGCGACGGCGTTCCAACCGGCCTCGGCAAAGCTGCGATAGGCTTCCTTGGAGCCGGTCGGCGTGCGCACGACGCCGTTCTCCAGCTTGCTGCCCTCGCGGTCGCCGACCACGTTCAACGGCGCCAGAACCTCACCGGCGAATTTGCCCGCCTCTTCGAGAATCGCCTGCACCGTCTCCGGCGTCGCATCGGCATATCTGGGAAGGCCGGCCAAATCCTCGAGGCCGGCGATCGCTTTCATGGTGAAGAGAATGTCGGTGACGGGCGCGTTGTAATCGGACATGTGCTGCTCCCCTGGGAGATTCACATGATGCGCCGGATCAATCCTGGTTGGAAAGGGTCAGCCCAGAATCAGGGGCGCGGCGCCGCAGCGCGTCGCAGGCGGTCGTTGATGGCGACGCCGAGCCCCGTCTCCGGGATCGGCATCACGGCGATCCCGGTGCAATCCGGCCGGTCGAGCTCGCGCAGCATGGCGAAGAGATTGGCCGCCGCCTCTTCAAGATCGCCGCCGGCGCTGAGATTGCGCGAGAAAGCGGCGGCAGGCGGCTTGGCGCCGAAGGCGAGCAGCGCTTCGCCGGCAGCGACCGCATCCGCGTCGAGCCGGAGCGGCAGGATCGGCGCGTAATGGCTCTCGAGCTGCCCCGGACTGTGCAGCGGACCGGATTCCGAACCGGCCTCGACCGTCATCTGCAAGGCTTCGCCCAATTGCTCGGCGGTGATGCCGCCGGGACGGAGGATTCGCGGCGTTGCGTTCAAGAGGCTGACGACGGTGGATTCGATCCCGACCCTGCAAGGCCCGCCGTCGATGATCGCCGCGACCTTGTCGCCGAGCGTCGCCGCGACATGCTCGGCGCGGGTGGGACTCATCTTGCCGGAAGGATTGGCGCTGGGTGCCGCGAGCGGCAGGCCGGACATCGAGAGCAGGCCTTGCGCCGCGGGATGCGCCGGCACACGGATTGCCGCGCTGTCGAGGCCGGCGCTCACCAGCAGCGAGAGACCGCAATGCGGCTTGCGCGGCAGGACCAGGGTCAAAGCACCCGGCCAGAACCTGCGCGCCAGGATCTCCGCCAGCGGCGTCACCGCGACCAGCTTGCCCGCGGCGGCGAGGTTGCCGACATGGACGATCAACGGGTTGAAGCTCGGCCGGCCCTTGGCGGCGTAGATCGCGGCGACGGCGCGGTCACTGGTCGCATCGCCGCCGAGGCCATAGACCGTCTCGGTCGGGAAGGCGACGAGCTTTCCCTCTCTCAATGCAGTCGCGGCTCTCGCCAGGTTGGCGGCCGTCGGTTCGAGGACCGGCGCGGTCACGCGTTTGCGCGCCCATAGGCGATGAAATGCCCGTTGCGGAATCCCGCCTTGCCGTAGCCGAGGGGTGCTCCTTCAGGCGTCTCGACCCGGCCGCCGGCCGCTTCCAACACGGCCTGGCCTGCCGCGGTGTCCCATTCCATCGTGTCGCCGAAGCGCGGATAGAGATCGGCGACGCCCTCGGCGATGCGGCAGAACTTCAGCGAGCTGCCGGCGACAATGGTGCCGGCGATGTTGAACCGCGCCTTCGCGCGCTCGATCTCGCCCTTATCGGCATGCGAGCGGCTGATCGCCATGGTGAGGCCGTCCCTCGGCGTCGCGCGCGCCATGATGGCTTCCGGCGCACGGGTGCCGATCCGGCGTTCGGCTCTGCCGTCCAGCCCGGCGTAGCAGGCATCGGTCGCCGGCAGATAGACGACGCCGAGCACCGGCCGCCCGTCTTCGATCAGCGCGATGTTGACGGTGAACTCCCCGTTCTTGGCGATGAACTCCTTGGTGCCGTCGAGCGGATCCACCAGGAAAAATCGCCGCGGCGCCGACAAGGGCACGCCGTCCTTGGCGCATTGCTCCTCGGCGACCACCGGCACGTCCGGCGCCAGGCGGACGAGGGCTTCAAGAATGACGGCCTCGGCCGCGGTGTCGGCTTCGGTCACCGGCGAGCGGTCGGCCTTCCGCAGGGTCTCGAAGTCGCGCTGATAGATGTCGAGGATCACGGCGCCCGCCTTGCGGGCCACCGCCACCAACTCGTCTTTCAATGTGATGCTGCTCTTGTCGCTCACCGGGTCCTCGGATTTTTTCGGCGGCGATCATAGGGGTTGCGGCCGAAATAGCCAGTCCTACCCCAATCGAGGCATGAAACCCATACGTTGCAAATTTTGTAAGGAAAATAAACCATAGCGTAGGGAGAGCAACGTCCCTAGAATCTCCAAATATGGCGAGTCGACCGCTCTGTTGGGGGAGTGATGGTTGACAAGAATACCGACGCGATCCGGCAGGACCGCGATCGATTTATTGGCTTTGCCTTCGCAAGCGCAGACCTGCTGCTGGAGCTCACCGGGGATTTGCGGGTCTCCTGGGCGGGTGGCGCTGCACTTTCATTGCTTGGTTTGGATTCCGACAAGGTGATCGGGTCGCCCTTCGCCGCTTTTGTCTCGTCCCTCGACGCCGCACTCGCCGGTGCGGCGGTGCAGGCGTTGAAACCGGGCGGTCGGCATAAGGATTTGATGCTCAGCCTGCGACGCGGCGATGGCGGCGCAGCGCCGGTTGCCGTTTCGATATACCAATCTTTGAATCCACAGCCGGCGCAGTACTTCCTGGCGATCGCGCGCCGCAATCTTCAGGCGGCCGATGGGGCCGAGCCCTCTCGACGTGACCGCACAACGGGCTTGGTCGAGGCAGTGGCGTTCGCGCAGACCACCGCGCACGCACTGCGCGCCGCGCGTGAGGCCGGACAATCGGCAAGGGTCACGCTGGTGCAGATTTGCGGCGAGGCTGAGCTCGATCGCCTGCTCGGTGCCGATCGTTCGCAAGCACTCCTTTCGGAGATCGGCGCGCGGCTGCGGAAGCATGCCGTGATCCCCGACGCCGCGGCAAAACTCGGCGACGGCCGGTTCAGCGTGGCGCAGCTCAACGGTGCGGCGACGGATTCGATCAGCACGATGATCGCCGAGATCGGCGAGAGCTTTGCCCTGGATCCGGGCGATCTTCAGGTCGCCGAAACCAGCGTCGACTTCCAGGGCCAATCGCTGTCTGATTCCGACGTCGAGAGCATCCTCGGCCATGTGTTGGAACGTTTCAAAGCGGAAGGCGCCGGCGGCGTGTCGGCCGGCTCGGCAGAGGCGTTCCTGCGCAAGATGACGGCGGAGACGGTGAGCCGGGTCGTGATGATGCGCGACCTGATTCACGAGCGCCGCCTCTCGCTGCACTACCAGCCGATCGTGGCGCTCACCGACCGCAAGACGCATCACTACGAGGTGCTGCTCCGGTTTCCCGACGGCAGGTCGCCGTTCGAGGACATCCTGTTCGCCGAACAGATCAACACGATCCACGAAGTGGATCTCGCGGTGACCCAAGGCGCGATCGCCCGCCTGCAGGAGGCGGAGGAAAAGCACCAGGAGTTGAGCCTCGCCGTCAACATGTCGGCGCGCTCGCTGTTGAACGACACCTTTCTCTCCATGTTCGAGACATTGGCGGACAAGGTCGGCGGCGGGCGCGAGAAGCTCATCATCGAGATCACCGAATCCGCAAAGCTCGAAGACCTGGCGAAGGCGGCACAGGCGGTGGCGCGGCTGAACGCGCGCGGGCATCCGGTTTGCCTCGACGATTTCGGCGCCGGCGCCTCGTCGCTGCCGTATCTCCAGCGTCTGATCGTCGGTTACGTGAAGATCGACGGCGCCTATGTGCGCGGCATCCACGACCGACTGCGCGAGCGGGCGATCATCGAGGGCGTGCTCGCGACCTGCCGCAGCCTCGGCGTGCTCACCGTCGCCGAGATGGTGGAGCATGAGGACGAGCACAAGATCCTCCAGGATCTTGGCGTGACCCTTGGGCAGGGATGGCTCTATGGCCGCCCTGCGCCGCAGGTAGCACCCGGCGGCGCGCAGGCGCGTGTCCCGCGCAAGATGGATCCGGCAGCGGTCGGCCGCCTGCTGGTTAAGAATAATCCTTAGTCGCACTAGAGACGGTTCACGTCAGAAGGCCCCTATGATCGAAGAGCAGCGTCGTTTGACTTTCTCCATGGATGAGCTTGCCACCGCCGTCCTCTCCTATCTCATCTCCAGCAAGAAGATGGGCGAGCGCGACAAGCTGGGCCGGATCGCCGTCAATGACGGCGCGGAAGTCAGCGTGTCGGCGACCGTCGTCGCGCAGACCGGCGAGTCCTCACTGGTTGATCTCGGTGCGCAGATCCTGGGTGCCGTGCTCATCGCCCATTGCATCAAGCGCAAGATTCCGCTGCCGAAGCGTGCGGCGAAGTCGATCACGCGGAACGGCGACCGGGTCGCCCTCGCATTTTCCATGTAGCCGGAGAGCGTCACCATGAACATGACGAGCGCGGGAACGGTTACGATGCCCATGGAGGAGCTCTGGGGCGTGCTTGCGGCGCATCAGCTCTGGGTCTACGGCGAGAAGGGCGGCAGGCGCGCCGATCTCAGCCGGTTGCGGCTCGAGAAGGTTTCGCTGCGCGGGGTCAATCTCACCCGGGCCAAGCTGGTGGGCGCGAAGATCATCAACTGCGATTTCGGCGGCGCGCAGCTCGAAGGCGCCGATCTCTACGGCGCCGATCTGACGGGGACCAACCTCAAGGCGACCAACTGCCTGCGGGCCGATTTCCGCGGTGCGCAGCTCAAGGGCAGTGACTTCACCGGCGCGGAGCTGTCGGGAGCGGATCTCCGAAGCGGCGCGCTGCTGATGGACGGCGGCGCGACCGATGTCTCGGCCGACAGCGACCTGGAGGAGGGGCCGCGCCTGCGCCGCGCCAATCTCGACGGAGCGCGGCTGAGCGGCGCCACCGTGCGCAAGGCCGATCTCAGCGGCGCCAGCATGCGCAATGCCAAGCTCGAAGGCGCCGACCTCACCGGAACGCAACTCAAGGACGTCGATCTCACGGGTGCCGATCTTTCGCGCTGCGATCTCACCAGCGCGCGGCTGGACCGTGCGACCGTCGCCGGGGCGAAGCTCGACGGGGCGGTGCTGAAAGGCGCCAACCTGATCGGCGTCGATCTCTCCACCCTGGCGGTTTGCAACGCCGATACGACCGAGAGCGTCCGGGTCGATGATTCGCCGGAGGCCTGGACCAAGCTGCAGGAGATGATCGCGAAGCATGTGCGCTGGGTCGATACCGGCGGCGCCGAGGGTGCGCGGGCCGAGTTCGTGCGTTCCGATCTCTCCGGCCTCGACCTCTCCGGCTCCCGGCTGGTCGGTGCGGTGTTCAAGGAGGCGAAGCTGCGCGGCACCAAACTGATCAGTGCCTCGCTCAATCTGGCGAGCTTCCTCAATTCCGATCTCAGCGGCGCCGATCTCTCCAATGCGGAGCTGCGCGGCGTCCGGTTCGATCAATCGGTCATGGACGGTGCCAATTTCGGCGGCGCGGATCTCAGCGTCGAAACGGTGCGGATGTCGGCGACGAAATCAGCCGAGCATCCCAGCGTGATGTCGGGTTGCACGGTGGTCAAGGCGAATTTCACCGGTGCGTCGTCGCGCGGGTTGGTCATCAAGGAAATGGATCTCGGCAAGATCATCGCCGATGCGGCGTTTCGGGATCCGCTCAAGCAGGCAAGCTGAACGACTGCCCGGTCTTTTAGTGGACGACCCGTTTCAGCTCGGGTTCCGGCACCGTCTCGCCTTCGAAGGCGCCGATCGGGTCCAGTGAGTTCAGCAGGTCTTCCAGTGCGTCCGACTGGTCATCGGAAAGCGCTTCGGCCTTGGGCGCGAGCGCCGGTGCCGCGGCATGCATCGTCGCTTCGTCGATCTCGGCCCGGCAATGGGCGGCGATCTTGCGTAAGAGCTCCGCGGAATCGATCGGCTTCGCGACGAAGTCGTTCATGCCGGCCTCGAGACAGCGGCGGCGGTCTTCCTGCATGGCGTTCGCGGTCATGGCGATGATCGGCACGGCCCGGCCCATGGCGCCCAGCTGGCGGATGCGCCGGGTGGCTTCGAGGCCATCCATCTCGGGCATCTGCATGTCCATCAGGATGACGTCGAAGTTCCGCGCGTGGACCGCCTGGACGGCTTCGACGCCGTTGGCCGCGACCTCGGCGCGCATGCCGGCCTTGGCCAGGATGGTGGTGACCAGAAGCTGGTTGACCTGGTTGTCCTCGACCACCAGCACGCGAAGCAGCGATCCCGCGCCATTGGCCGGCAGGATCTCGTTCGGTGCCGGGCGATGCGGCGTCGCTTCACCGACGCCGAGCACCTGGGCGACCGCGGAGATCAGCGCCGAGCGGCGGACCGGCTTCGGCAGGCTGTCATCATAGCCGAGCTCGAGCACCTGGCTGCGGTTCAGCATCGCCGCGGAGGAGGAGAGGATGCATTTCTCGATCGTGACCCAAGGCATGCGCCGGGCCGCGATCAGGAAGTCCGGGCCGGTCAGGTTGGGCATCATGTGATCGACGATGGCGAGGGCGATCGGCATGGCGATCGCGTTGCGCTCGAGGTCGGCGAGCAGCACTTCCGGGTCCTCGTAGGAGAGGACGCGGGCGCCGAAGCCGCTCATGTAGCGGGCGAAGATCTCGCGGTTGATCGTGTTGTCGTCCACGATCAGCACGGTGCGGCCGCGCAGCTTGTTGCCGATGACAGCGTTGGTGTTGTCGGCGTGGTCGCGGCCGAGGCCGAAACGGCCGGTGAACCAGAAGGTGCTGCCGCTTTCGCTGCCGGTGCGGGAATCGACGCCGATGTCGCCCTGCATCAGATCGACGATCTGCTTGCAAATGGCGAGGCCCAAGCCCGTGCCGCCGAAGCGCCGGGTCATCGAGGCATCGACCTGGCTGAACGGCGAGAACAGCTTGGTGCGCGCCTGCTCCGGCACGCCGATGCCGGTGTCGCGGACCGAGAAATGCAGCTTCACGTCGTCCGTGCCGGCATCGGCCAGCTCGACGGTCAGGCTGACGCCGCCGGTTTCGGTGAACTTCACCGCGTTGGACAGGAGATTGATCAGCACCTGGCGGAGGCGGCCGGGATCGCCCTGCAGCATCACCGGCACTTCCGGCGAGATGAAGCTCGCGACCTCGATGCCCTTGGTGTGGGCGCGGCTGGAGACCAGATCGATCGTGCTGTCGATGACGGAGACCAGCTCGAACTCGATCGCCTCGAGGTCGAGCTTGCCGGCCTCGACCTTCGCGAAATCGAGAATGTCGTTGATGATCGAGAGCAGGGATTCACCGGACTGCTGCAGCACCTCGACGAAATGCTGCTGCTGGGAATCGAGCTTGGTGTCGGACAACAGGCCCGCCATGCCGAGCACGCCGTTCATCGGCGTGCGGATCTCGTGGCTCATGGTGGCGAGGAACTGGGTCTTGGCGACGTTGGCGGATTCGGCCTGCTCCTTGGCGGCACGCAGATCCTGGGTCATCGCCGCGGCCAGGCGCTCGGCGCGGGTCTGGGCGCGGCTCAGCGACCAGATGATACCGGCGGCGAGGAGGCTCGCGGCAAGTCCGGTCGTCAGCATCACGCTCGGCAGGCGCGTATCCCGTTGCAGCAGGAAGTTCGAGCGGGCGCGAAACTCGAAGGTGAGCATCTGGTCCGCGAACTGCAGGATGTCGTGCTTGCTGTAGCTCGGCGCCGCACTCATGTCGAAGAAGCTGGGTTCGACGGCGGGTGTCGTCGCTGCCGGGGCCGCGGTGCCGTACAGCAGGTTCTCCGGCATGGCGGCACCCATATAGACCTGGATATCGACCATGTTCGCGGTCTCGGCGACGGCCTCGTTCACCAGCTGCTGGAACTGGACCGGCAGGACGACCCAGCCGACCAGGCGGGTGCGGCGCTCGTCGACCGATTTCGGCACGCTGCCCGGCGTGTAGACCGGTGCGAGCACGAAGGCCGATCCGGCGATATCGCCGACTTCCTCCGTCATCACCTTGGAGAGCGTGGTCTTCCCGCTGGTCATGGCGCGGTCGGCCGCCTGGCGCAGGCGGCGATCGGAAGCGAGATCGAGACCGAGGAAATTCGGCGCGGCCGAGGCCGGCTCGAACAGCGTCACCGGATAGATCCGGTCGGCTTGCGGATCGCCCAGAGATTCGATCGAGATATCGGAGGAATAGGTGTAGAGCCGGGTCAGCAGGCTGACGGCATAAGGCTTGGCGCGCTCGGCATAGCCGATGCCGATGAGACCGGTCAGCGACTTCCAATCAAGCCCGTTGGTGAAGGAGGTCCACTGATCGGGGTTGGTGTTGTTGACGATCTGCACCATGCCGAGCCCGAGCTCGGAGATCAGCGTCAGATGTGCCAGGCGTTCGACGACGCGTTTCTTGACCAGGTCGATCTGGTGGACGAAGCGCTCCTCCGCGGTGCGCTCGATCTCGCCGCGCATGACGTTGGCGAGATACCAAGACAATGCAGTGCCGCCGACCAGCACCAGAACCGGCAGCATCTTGATGACAAGACGCGCCGCTCGTCTGCTGGTTGCGGGGATCGACCGCAATGTCGTCGAGACGACCATGGAGGCTCGCAGGGGTTCACCCACACAGGGAAACGCAGAGACTCGTACCTGATGATGTGATGGTGCCCGGTTGAGGTGAAGGAATCGTTAAAGCAACGCTTTTTCGGAGGATTAAGTTCATCCGCCAAATATCAGCGCTCAAATAAGAATTGGTCTCAAATTTTAGCTAAACGCCGGCCGTCGCTAGCGGCCGATGAAGCGCGGGCTACGCTTCTCCAGGAAAGCGTTGAGGCCTTCCTGAAAGTCTTCCGTCTCAGCGGCTTGAGCCTGCAACTCTGCCTCGAGTGCGAGCTGCTGCTCGAGCGAATGATGGCCGCTGGCATTGAGGGCGCGCTTGGTCAGGGCAACCGCGGCAGTCGGGAGCTGGGCCAGGCGCTCGGCCGTGGCGTCGATCTCTTTGGCAAAATCCGCGTCCGGGACCGCCTTCCAGATCAGGCCCCAATCCGCCGCGCGCTTGGCATCGATCGGTTCGGCGAGCAGCGCCAGGCCGAGTGCGCGGGCCGAGCCGACGATGCGCGGCATGAAATAGCTCCCGCCCGCATCGGGGACGAGGCCGATCTTGGAGAAGGCCTGGACGAAGCTCGCCGACTCAGCGGCGATCACCAGGTCGCAGGCGATAGCGAGGCTGGCGCCCGCACCGGCTGCGATGCCGTTGACCGCGGCGAGGACCGGAATCTGCAGACTGCGCAGCAGCCGGATCGCCGGATTGTAGAGCCGCTCGACCACGGCGCGGACTGCGGCGCCGTCTTCGACCGCGCCCGCCTCGCGCAGATCCTGGCCGGCGCAGAAGGCGCGGCCCGAACCGGTGATGACCAGCGCCCGCGCCTCGTCGTCGTTGGAGATTTCTGTCAGCGCATCGTCGAGCGCGCTCAGCATGTCACGGGTGAAGCTGTTGAGCTTGTCCGGACGATGGAGGGTGATGCGCCGGATGGCGCCCTGGCGCTCGAGGAGGATGCTGGATTCGGTCATATGGGACACTCGAAGTGCGTCGATAGGCGATAATGCCATGGCGGTTCAACAATGCTACAGCCAATCCATGGACAGAAATGGGCCAATGAAAGACCAGGGAGCGGCGTGATGGGGAAGTGGCTGGCGGCGGCCGGGTTCAACGGGCTCTGCGGCGTCGGGTTCGGCGCCTGGTCCGCGCATGGCGCGCCGCTGGTCATCGGGGAGGCCGCAACCGACTGGGTGAAGACCGGCGCGCAATATCAGCTTTGGCACGCGGCGGCACTGCTGGCCTTGATCGGATTGCCGGCAGGATTTGCAAAGCTCCGCGCCTGGGCCGGCTCGTGCTTTTGCCTGGGGGCCTTGCTATTCTCCGGCAGTCTCTATGGACTGGCGCTGATCGGCTGGCGCGGGTTCGCTTATGTGACGCCGTTCGGCGGTCTTTTCATGCTGCTCGGCTGGTTCCTGCTGTTGGTGTTCGGGTTGAAGGCATGGCGCAACGGACGATGACTCGGCTTCTGCTCGGCGGCTTGCTGCTGGCGGGCGTGCCGTGCTTCGCCTGGGCACAGCAAGAGGTCGGTCCCAAAGATCTCACGCGCAACACCACCGATCCGGTCGATCGGCTGGTCGGGCTTTGGCATGTCGACAAGATCGAGGGCGCCGCGCCATCCGGTGTCGTGTCGGGCGGGGTGCTGCGGATCGATCGCCAGACGGTCGCGACCTTGACGCTCGGCACTTGCAGCAACCCGAGTTTCGCCGAGGCGCTGGGCGCGATCGCGGTGACCTGCCTCGGCCAGAAGCTCGCATCGGCGGAATGGAATCCCGCCCGGCCGGGGAGCCTTCGCTGGTCCGAAGGTGACCTGCACGCTGAGCTCAGCCGGATCTCCGGAACCGAGGCGATTGATTCTCCACCGCCGGCCGCAGATTCGGTCCCTGCGGATGCGGGAGCGGCGGAAGATGGAGACGGATCCGGGGACGCGGAATGACCACGGCGCTCTACACCCACGCGGCTTTCTTGCAGCACGATACCGGTCCGGGGCATCCGGAACGGATCCAGCGACTTGCTGCGGTCTTGCAGGCGGTGAAGGACGCGGTGTTCGACGACGTGGTCTGGCGCGAGGCGCCCTTGGCGGAGATCGCGCAGATCGAGCGGGTCCACGACGCGGACTACGTGCGCCAGGCGCTGGCTTCGGTGCCGGAAGAGGGCTGGGTGCAGCTCGACGGCGATACCGTGATGTCGCCCGGCTCCGGCGAAGCGGCGCTGCGCGCGGCGGGTGCCGTCACCGCGGCAGTCGGTGCGGTGCTCAAGGGGGAGTTCAAGAACGCGTTCTGCGCCGTGCGCCCGCCGGGACATCACGCCGAGCGCGACGGCGCCATGGGCTTCTGCATCTTCAACAACGTCGTGGTCGGCGCGGCGGAAGCGCGGACGGTGCACGGCTTGAACCGGGTCGCGGTGATGGATTTCGACGTCCACCACGGCAACGGCACGCAGCACATGTTCGACCATGACGCGGGCCTGTTCTACGCCTCGACCCACCAGATGCCGCTTTATCCCGGCACCGGTGCGCGGGGTGAGCGCGGCCTCGGCAACATCGTCAACGCGCCGCTGCCGCCGGGTGCGGGTTCGGAGGAGTTCCGCGCGGCGATGGAGAAGATCGTGCTGCCGGCGATCGAAAGCTTTCAGCCGGAGCTGATCCTGATTTCCGCCGGCTTCGACGCCCATCGCCGCGATCCCCTGGCATCGCTCGAATTCGAGAGCGAGGACTACTACTGGGTGACGGCGCAGCTTTGCGCGCTCGCCGAATCCTGCTGCGGCGGGCGCGTGGTCTCGACTCTGGAGGGCGGCTACGACCTCCAGGCGCTGGGCGAGAGTGCCGCCGCCCATCTCGCCGCCTTGCACGAAGCCTGATCCTATCTCCTTGAAAAGACTGGCCCCTGGCCGCTTGTTTGGGCCGGGAGGGCTATATAGAATGCCGCCGATTCTGACGCCGGATGGCCGGCGTGCGGCTGCTTTCCCGCAGCAACCATCCCTGGAGAGCGAGATGGCGGAGAACCAAAACGCCGGCACCAAGATACCGGCGGAGATCGCGGCTTTGAGCTTCGAGGAGGCGCTGGCCCAGCTTCAGGATCTGGTGAAGAAGCTGGAGCGGGGCGACAACAAGCTCGACGAGGCGATCAGCTCATACGAACGCGGTGCGCTGTTGAAGCAGCACTGCGAGGCCAAGCTGCGCGAGGCGCAGATGAAGGTCGAGAAGATCGTGCTGGGGGCGAATGGATCGGTCGGCACGCAGCCGATGGATACGGACTGAAGGACAGGGACTGAAACGTGCAGATCGAACGAGCGTTGAACGAGGCCGCGAGCTCGGCCAACCGGGTGCTGGATGAGCTGATCCCGGCGGTCACCGGCAGCGAAGCCCGTGTGGTCGAGGCGATGCGCTACGCCACCATGGGCGGCGGCAAGCGGATCCGCCCGTATCTGGTGCTGAACAGCGCCGCGCTCTTCAACGTCAATCCCGGCTATGCGATCCGCGCCGCGGCGGCGGTCGAGATGCTGCACTGCTACAGCCTGGTGCATGACGATCTCCCGGCGATGGATGACAGCGATCTCCGGCGCGGCCGCCCGACCGCGCACAAGCAGTTCGACGAGGCGACCGCGATCCTGGCCGGCGACGGATTGCTGACGATGGCCTTCGAGGTGCTGTCGCATCCGGAAACCCATCCCGACGGCGGTGTCCGCGCCGAGCTCGTCCATGCGCTGGCGGTGGCCGGCGGTGCTGCGGGCATGGTCGGCGGCCAGATGATCGATCTCGCCGCCGAGAACATGGCGCTCGACATCGGCGCCATCACCCGGCTGCAGCGGATGAAGACCGGCGCCATCATCGCGTTCTCCTGCGAGGCGGGCGCCATCCTCGGGCATGCCGGGCCGCAGGCGCGCCACGCGCTCAACGCCTATGCCCATGACCTCGGTCTCGCTTTCCAGATCGTCGATGATCTCCTGGATGCCGAAGGCACCGCGGAATCGATCGGCAAGCCGGCCGGCGCCGATGCGGCGGCGGGCAAGGCGACCTTCGTCTCCATCCTCGGTCTGGAGCGCGCACGGGACCAGGCACGCCTCCTGGGCGAGCAGGCCAACGCGCATCTGGAGCAGTTCGGGGCCAAAGCCGACCCGCTGCGCTGGATGACCGAGTTCGTGATCTCGCGCAAAAGCTAGACGGAACTGAGATGGCGGAGGGATCCACCATAACCGGTTCCGCCAGCGAGAACCGGGCCAAATGGGCTGCCGAAATCGCGGCGACGGTGAAGCTCGCCGCGCCGATCGCGCTCGCCTTCCTGGCCGAGATCGCGATCGTCGTCGCCGATGCGGTGATGGCGGGCAAGCTAGGCGAGGATGCGATCGCGGCCGAAGGGCTGGGCGCGCATCTCCTCTTCACGCCGCAGCTCCTGGCGATGGGTGTTCTGTCGAGTGTCGCGGCCCTGGGCTCCCACGCCGACGGGGCGCAGGATCGCGCCATGGTCACCCGGGTGGCACGCCAGGGCCTCTGGCTCGCGACCTTGCTGGCGATTCCCGCGGTGGCGCTCACCGCGATGATCCCGACCATCCTCACCATGGCCGGTTACGATCCCGATATCGTCAGCATGAGCGGCGGCATGATCTATGTCGGCATTGCCGGCATTCCTGCGCTGCTCTGGTACACGGCGCTCAGGAACTTCGCGACGGTGCTGCACAAGACCCGGATCGTCGTCGTGATCTCGCTGGTCTCGCTGGCCGTCGCGATCTTCAGCAACTGGCTGTTCCTCTACGGCAATTGGGGCGCACCCAATCTCGGTGTGACCGGCGTCGGCGTCTCCTGGGCGGTGGCCAGCTGGGTGCAACTCGCCATCATGGCGGTCTATGTGCAGCGCGAGCGCGTGCTCGCGGCCTATCGCGTGCTCAATGATCTCCTGCATCCCGACGGCCGCATCCTGAAGGATCTGTTTCACGTCGGCTGGCCGATCAGCATGAGCTACGCCTTCGAGACCGGGCTGTTTCTCGCGTCGTCGCTGATGATGGCGCGGATCAGCGAGGCGGCGCTGGCGGCGCATACGGTGGTGATCAGCATCTCCTCGGTCTCCTACATGATCCCCTACGGCATCAGCCAGGCGGCGACCGTCCGTGTCGGCTTCTACAGCGGCGCCGGTGATCCCACCGGCGCGCGTCGCGCCGGCTTCATCGCGATCCTCCTGGCCTGCATCTGGATGGTCTTCACCGGTGCGCTGATGGTGCTGCTGCCGCGTGAGCTGATCGGCCTCTACATTGACATCAACAACCCGGCGAATGCCGGCGCGCTGGCCGTCGCCTTGATCATCATCCCGATCGGCGCGCTGTTCCAGGTCGTGGACGGGCTGCAGACTTCGGCGATCGGCGCATTGCGCGGGCTCAAGGACACGCATCTGCCGATGGTGATCTGCTTCATCGGCTATTGGGTGATCGGGTTCGGCTCGAGCTTCGTCCTCACCTTCCCGTTGGACATGGGCGCGCATGGGATCTGGCTCGGCATCTTCGTCGGCCTCGCCGCCTCGGGAGCCATGCTGACGCTCCGCTTCCAGTCGCTTTCCCGCCGGCATGTGTCGCGCGGCGCCGATGCCGCGTGAGCCGAAAGCCGCGAAGGAACGCGCCGACAAGCTGTTGGTCGATCGCGGCCTCGCGCCGACCAGGGCGCGCGGCCAGGCGATGATCCTCGCCGGCCAGGTCTATTCCGGCACCAAGCGCATCGATAAGGCGGGCGATCTCCTCGCCGCCGATGCCGATATCAATGTAAAAGGCGCCGATCATCCCTGGGTCTCGCGCGGCGGGCTGAAGCTGGTGCATGGGCTGGATCACTTCGGCCTCGATCCCACGGGCAAGACCGCAATCGATGTCGGCGCCTCCACCGGCGGCTTCACCGATGTGCTGCTGACCCGCGGCGCCGCCAAGGTCTATGCGGTCGATGTCGGCCACGGCCAGCTCGCCTGGAAGCTGCGCAATGATCCCAAGGTAGTCGTGCTGGAGCGCACCAATGCGCGCAATCTCGACCGCAATCAGATTCCGGAAGTCGCCGATATCGTGGTCTGCGATGCGAGCTTCATCGGCTTGGAAACGGTGCTGCCGGCGGCTTTGGCGCTGACGGCGCCCGATGCCTCGGCCGTCGCGCTGATCAAGCCGCAATTCGAAGTCGGTCCCGACCGTGTCGGCAAGGGCGGCGTCGTGCGCGATCCGGCCTTGCATCAGGAAGTCTGCGACCGCATCGTGGACTGGTTCGGGAGCCAAGCCGGTTGGACCGTCCTCGGCGTGACCGAGAGTCCGATCCTCGGCCCCGAGGGCAACCGCGAGTTCCTGATCGGCGCAAGGCGGAACGCATGACCCCGACGCTTCCCGACATCCTTGAGATCCAGTCGCTCGGCGCGCAAGGTGACGGCGTTGCCGTGGTGGGCGATGCACGGATCTTCGTGCCCTTTGCCTTGCCGGGCGACAAGATCCGTTGCGAGATGATGGGGCGTCGCGGTGACGGCTGGCATGCGAAGCTGGTCGAGATCGCAGTACCCGGCGCGCAACGCCTCCCCGGCGCATCCTTCGCGCATTGCGGCGGCTGCATGCTCCAGCACTTCGATCACGCCGCCTATCGGGCCTGGAAGTTCGGCCTGGTGGAGACGGCCTTGCGCCAGCGCGGCCTCGACCTGCCGGAGCGTGCTGCGCTGATCGACACACCGCCAAGCAGCCGACGCCGCGCGCGCTTCGCGGCGGAGCGCACCAAGGACGGCCTGCTGTTCGGCTTTCACATGCCGGAAAGCACCGAGATCGCGAAAGACGCGGAATGTGCCGTGCTCTCGCCGGGCCTGCGGGATGCGTTGCCTACCTTGCGCGATCTCACCATGGCGGCACTCGGCGTCGGCGGCACGGCCACGATCACCGCGGCCCTGACCGATACCGGCCTCGACGTTCTGATCACCATGGAGAAGCCGCTGGAGCGCCGCCGCGCCTTGACCGACGCAGCCGCCAAGGCGCCGATCGCGCGGCTTTGCTGGCAGCGCGGCCGTGGTGAGCCCGAGCCGCTGCTGCAGCAGGTAGCGCCGCGCGTGCACTTCGCCGGCATTGGTGTCGACTTGCCGCCGGACGCCTTTCTGCAGCCGAGTGCGGAGGGCGAGGCGGCCCTGGTCGCGGCGACCGTCGCCTATGCCAAGGGTGCCAAGTCGATCGCCGATCTCTATTCCGGCTGCGGCACCTTCACCTTCCCGCTGGCGAAAGTCGGCAAGGTCGCGGCTTACGAAAGCGCCAAACCGTCGGTCGCCGCGATCATCGCCGCCGCCAATCGCAGCGGCCTCGCCGGGCGGGTCACGGCGAAAGCGCGCAATCTCGATGCCTCGCCGCTGCCGCCGGAGGAGTTGAAGGCTTTCGACTGCGTGGTGTTCGATCCGCCGCGCGCCGGCGCACGCAGCCAGGCCGAGATGCTGGCGCGCTCGCGCATCAAGCATGTGGTCGCGGTCTCCTGCAACCCGGCGAGCTTCGCACGCGATGCACGGACCTTGGTCGATGGCGGTTTCGCGCTGAAGGAGTTGGTGGCGGTCGACCAGTTCGTCTGGTCGGCCCATGTCGAGGTGGTCGCGCTGTTTAACCGCTGAGCTACTGCTCGAAGGTGAGGCGGCCGTCTTTTACGCCCCAGGATTTCAGCCGGCGCAGGAATTCCATGCCGAGCAGCGAGACCGGCATCTCCGCCTCGTTCACCGTCGCGGGAACGTTATGCATGACGATCGGCCCGACTTTCAGGGTCTTCAATCGGATCGGCGCGCCGCGCACGGTGCCGTTCGCGGTCTGCGCTTCCAGCGTGTAATCGAGTTGATCGGGCTGCATTCCCAGCATCCGTGCATCGTCCGGTGAGAGCACGATGTCGGTGGCGCCGCTATCGACCATGAATCGCACACTGGAACCGTCGATCGCGCCGTAGACGTGGTAATGCCCGTCGGCCTCGGCGGAATAGGCGATCGAGCCCGCGCCGGTCTCGGTGCCGCGTGCCGGGATGAGCTCGGCGGAGAAACGCTCGCCGAGCCCGCCGAACTGGTCGCGATAGGAATAGATCAGGATCAAGCCCGCGAAGATGACACCCCAGGTGCCGAGATGAGCGAGCGTCGTCCCCGGCCGCGCCTGCAGCCGAGCCGCGAGCCCGCCGGTCAGGACCGCGAGGATGACGCAGAGGTAGATGAGATGCAGCGTGCGGTCGGTGTCGTCGGGGGCGCCCGGCGCGAGCTTCGCCGCCAGCGCAATCACCCCGACCACGATCGCCACGACAAGGAGCCAGATCCATCGGCTTTGCATGGGCGCGAGAATAGCCCGCGGAGCTTGATGCGGGAAGCCGTTTGACCGGCAGCTGGTCAAACCCGGGCCGCATGACGGTCATGCGCCGGACCGCCTTGCCCGGTCGCAGGGTGTTCTTTAGCTTTGCCGCAAAACGAAGGGTAAGCAGGGGAGTGCAATGCCCGTTTGGGCTCTTTATTTCATCACCGTCGCCATTTGGGGCAGTTCCTGGTACGGCATCAAAGTGCAGCTCGGCGTGGTCGCGCCGACGGTGTCGCTGTCCTACCGCTTCGCCCTGGCCGCGGCGGTCCTGTGGCTGTTCTGCGCCGTCACCCGCCGCAGCCTCCGCTTTCCGATAGCGAGCCACATCTGGATGGCGCTGCAGGCACTGTGCCTCTTCTGCGGCAATTACATCCTGTTCTATTACGCCGGCTTCCATGTGGTGAGCGGTCTCTTGGCGCTCTGTTTCTCCACCATTCCGTTGATGAATGTGTTCAACGCCGCGTTCTTCGTCGGTGAGCCGGTCGATCGCAACGTGATCCTGCCCAGTTTGATCAGCCTCGCCGGCCTGGTTCTGGTCTTCCTGCCGGAATTCATGGAGAACGGGCTCGGCTCCTCCCCGGTGATCGGCTTCGGCCTCTCGATGATCGCGACCTATCTCGCCTCGCTCGGCAATGTGCTGTCGGTGAAGCTGAAGAACGTGCGCGTGCCGGTGGTCCAGGCCAACACCTGGGGAATGACCTATGGCGCGCTGTCTTGCGCCGTTGTCGCGCTCTTCCAGGGTGCCGCGTTCAACTACGACCCGCGCACGTCCTATTCGGTCTCATTGGTCCTGCTCGCGGTCTTCGCCTCGGTGATCGGCTTCGGCACCTATCTCACCCTGGTGCAGCGGATCGGCGCCGGCCGTGCGGCATTCTCCTCGGTGCTGTTCCCGCTGGTGGCGCTTTCGATCTCCACGGTCGTCGAGGACCATCACTGGACGCCGCTGGCCGTTGCCGGTGTGGTCCTGGTACTCTCCGGCAATCTCATCTTGCTGCTGCGGCGACGTGTCTCGACTCCCGCGCCGCAACTCCAGAAAGGTCCCGCTCAATGAACACGACGCCCCGGTTCGACGCCCAAGGGAACGATAGGCTGGCTTTCCAGCTGCGCCCGGAGATCAAGGCCCTGCCGGATTCCGGCATCGTCGAAGTCTGGAAGATGGGCTTCACCGTGCCCGACGTGATCGGGCTCTGGGTGGGCGAGGGCGATCTGCCGACCACGCGTTTCATCTGCGACGCCGCCGCGAAGTCGCTCAATGCCGGCGAAACCTATTACACCTATAAGGGCGGCATTCCGGAGCTGCGCCAGGGTCTTTCGGCCTATTACAAACGCCACTGGAACATCGACGTTTCCGACGAGCGCATCATCGTCACCTCGAGCGGCATGAACGCCATGGTGCTGATCGTGCAGACGGTCTTGGGTGCCGGTGACAATGCGGTCTGCATCTCGCCCTCCTGGCCCAACATCTACGCCGCGATCCAGGTCATGGGCGCCGAGCCGCGCCAGGTGGCGTTGACCGGCGACGAGAAGGGCTGGCATCTCGACATGGAGAAGCTGTTCGCCGCCTGTGATGCGCGCACCAAGGCGATCTATCTCGCCTCGCCGGGCAATCCGACCGGCTGGATGATGCCCGAGGATCAGCGCCGCGCCTTGCTCGACTTCGCGCGCAAGAAGCGGATCGCGATCATCGCCGACGAGGTCTATGGCCGCCTGATCTATGACGGAAGGACTGTGGCACCGTCGTTTTTGGAGATCGCCGAGCCGGACGATCCGCTCTTCGTGGTCAACAGCTTCTCCAAGACCTGGGCGATGACCGGCTGGCGCGTGGGCTGGATCGTCGCCCCGCGGGCGATCACGCATAAGCTCGAGATGCTGATCGAGTACAATACCTCCGGCGGACAGACCTTCACCCAGCGCGCCTGCGTCGTCGCGCTGGAGCAGGGGGAGGACTGGGTGAAATGGATGATTGACCGCTGCCGCCAGAGCCGCGACGTGGTGATCAACCGGGTCGCCCAGATGAACCGGGTCCAGGTCATTCCGGCAGAGGCCGCCTTCTATCTCATGCTGCGGGTCGAGGACATGGGCGACGCCACCGACTTCTGCAAACGGCTGGTGGTGGATGGACGGGTCGGCCTGGCGCCGGGCACCGCTTTCGGCGCCGGCGGCGAGCAATATGTCCGCCTCTGCTATGCCCAAAGCCCGGAGCGAATCGGCCTCGCCATGGATCGATTGGCAAAATTCCTGTCTGATCGGTGATCAGATAGGGGCGTCAGGCCCCTGGAATCACAAAATCGATATCCCTTCCAAGGGGTTCGGTCGGAAGTCTACCCAAGCCGGAAATCGCTATGCTAGTCTTCCCGCCTGGTTGGCCCGAATGAAGTCGGACATGCAAGTCCGGCAGCGGGGCAACTGAGGGAGCTCGGCCGCCCGTCGGCCGTATTACGAGAAGGGACAGACATGAAGAAGACTATCTTCGGCAGCCTGCTTGCGGGCGCCATGCTTGCGCTCACCGCAGTCGCCGCGCAGGCTGAGGACAAGGTTTACAAGCTGGGCATGGACCAGACCGACTACCCGCCGTTCGCCACCAAGGACACGAGCGGCAAGTGGACCGGGTGGGAAGTCGAGCTCGGCCTCGCGGTCTGCGAAGCCGCCAAGATCAAGTGCGAACTCTTCCCCACGGCCTGGGACGGAATCATCCCGGCGCTGCAGGAAGGCAAGATCGACTTCATCTTCGCCTCGATGACGATCAACGCCGACCGCAAGCAGCAGGTCAATTTCACCCACTTCTACTACGACACGCAGACCGTGATCGTGGGCAACAAGGCGGACAACACCAAGATCGACTTCGACAATCCGGACTCGGTCAAGGGCAAGGTGTTCGGCGCGCAGAACGCGACCATCCACTCGAAGTTCCTGCAGAGCCGCTTCAGCAAGACCGCCGAGATCAAGACCTATGACGGTCTCGACACCGCGCTCGCCGATCTCGGCGCCGGCCGCGTGGACTACGTGCAGGAGAGCTATCTCACCATCGAGCCGTTCCTGAAGACCGATGCGGGCAAGGATTTCGAGAAGAAAGCCGACGTCCCCGATGATCCGATCATGGGCGAGGGTGTCGGCGCCGCCGTCCGCAAGGACGACAAGGAAATGCTCGACAAGCTCAATGCCGCCATCAAGACCGTCTGGGAAAACGGCACCTATAAGAAGCTCGAGGAGAAGTACGGGCTGGTCGGCAAGCTGAAAGAGCCCTCCGACCTCTAAGGCAGACAGGATGTTTGCGAGCCGCCCGGTCGTATTGGCCGGGCGGCTTTTTTCTTTAGGCATTCGCAGGTTGCCGTCCCCGGAGCCCAGGACTACCATCTCGACAAGCAATGAGCCGGTGAAACCGGCCACTGTCGGGGGGCAGCTTTGATAGGAACGGCTGATGGCCGCTGACTCGCATTCGCTATTCTCGCTGCTGGCCTGGGGGGATTCTGGCTACGGCGACGAGTTCGTCAGAGGCGTGGCCACCACGCTGTTCATTTCCTTCAGCAGCTACGCGATTGCCGCCACGATCGGGCTGTTCGGCGCTTGGGCCAAGCTCTGCCACATCAAGGCGCTGAACCGCGCCGGTGAGGTCTACACCACACTCGTCCGATCGCTGCCGGAATTGCTGCTGATCTTCCTGATCTTCTACGCGGGCACTAGTACGCTCGCGAGCTTGCTGGTGACGCTGGGGCTCGCCGAGCAAGGCCTGGAGATCGATCCTTTCGCTGCCGTGATCGCAGCGCTGGGCCTGATTTACGGCGCCTATCTTACGGATGTCCTGCGCGGCGGCATCCAGGCTGTGCCGAAAGGTCAGATCGAGGCTGCCAAGGCCTTCGGCATGCATGCGCCCAAGCGCTTCACCCGCATCCTCTTTCCGCAGATGATCCGGTATTGCATTCCGGGCCTCGGCAACCAGTGGCTCAACATCACCAAGGACAGCGCGTATGTCAGCGTCGTAGCCGCGGTCGGCGAGATTATGTCGGTCGGGCGTGGCGCCGCCAATAGAACCCATGAACCCATCTTCTTCTACGGCGCGACCGCCATCGTGTTCATGATCATCTCGGGCGTTTCGATGTTCATCTTCTCTCGGCTCGAGAAGCGCGCCAATCGCGGCGTCCGGCGCGCGTGACGGGAGCGATCTGATGCAATTCGATCCCGTCTATATGTTCACCGTCGTCATGCCGCAGCTCCTGATGGCCGTGCCGCTGACGCTGTTCCTGACCTTCGGTTCTTCGCTGATCGGCAATTTTCTGGCCGTTCCGGTGGCGCTGGCGCGGTTGTCTCCGAACCCCCTGCTGTCTTTTCCTGCGCGGGCATTCATCTTCACCATGCGCGGCACACCGCTGCTCATTCAGCTCTTCTTCATCTACTACGGCCTCGGTCAGCTCATTCCCGGCTGGATGATGCGCGGATTTCCGTTCCTGCGCGACGGCATCTGGTATGCGCTCTTCGCCTTCAGCATCAATACCGCGGGTTACACCGGGGAAATCCTGCGCGGCGCCATCATGGCCGTGCCGCATGGCGAGATCGAGGCGGCGCGCGCCTTCGGGATGAACTCGCGCCAGGTGTTCTTCCGGGTGACCCTGCCGCGCGCCGTGCGGATCTGCCTGCCCGCCATGAGCACCGAGACGATCCTGCTGTTGAAGGCGACGGTGCTCGCTTCGCTGGTCACGGTCTATGAGGTCATGGGCACCGCCACCTCGATCCGCGTGGACACCTTCCGTGTCTATGACACGCTGGTCGGCGCCGGCATCATCTATTTCTGCCTGGTGTTCGTGCTGACCCGCGTGCTCAACTGGGTCGAGCGGAAGCTCAACAAGGATCGGATGCCCGTCTCGTCGGCCGCGCCGAAACCGGCCGCCGCCTGATCCATTTGTTCTTCAGGAGACGATGACCCATCGGGCCAGGATCCTTGTCGCGATCGCGATCGTCCTCGTTCTGCTCGGCGGTTACACGGCCTATTGGTTTTATGTCGCTGGCCAGCTTGAACAGGGCATCGACGACTGGGCCGCTTTCCAGCGCCAGCGCGGCCTGACGGTCGAGTTCGAGCGCACCCCGATCGGTGGCTTTCCGCTCGCCTTCCGCACCACGTTTCGCCAGCCGCATATTGCCGGCGGGATCGCCGGACAGAGTTTCGATTGGCACGGCCCGGTCGTCGCAGGCAGCGTCTCGCCGATCGATCTCCACGCCATTACCTTCTCCGGCCCCGGGCATCATACGATCGATCTCGGTGCGGGTCCTGCGCAGGTGGATGCGCAAGACCTGACCGTGCGTCTCGGCCTCGACAATTTCGGGCAGCTTTCGGCCCTGGCCGTTAAGTTCACCGATCTGAAGGTCACGCTGCCGGATGCGAAGACTGTCGCAGCTTCCTCGGGCGATGCCGCGCTCGACATCGCGCCGCCGCCCAAGGCCGACAGCGATCCGCTGCTGCAATTCGCCGCGAGCGCCAAGGATCTCAAGCTGCCGGAAGGGATCATCCTGCTCACCGCCGATCCCTTGGGCGAGGCGCGGATCGCCGGCACGGTCAAAGGCCCGATTCCGATCGCGCCCTTGCGCCAGGCGCTCGCGTCCTGGCGCGATGCCGGCGGAACGGTGGAAGTGACGGACTTCGCGCTCGCCCAGGCGACGCTGTCGCTGTCGGGCTCGGCGACGGTTGCACTCGACGAGAACCTGCAGCCGATCGTCGCCGCCAATCTGAAAGCCCGCGGCCTTGCCGCCACGATCGATCTTCTGGCCAGCCAGCGGCGCATCTATCCGGAAGACGCGCTGAAGATGAAGCTCTTCGTCAAAGGCGCGGAGCGCGATGCGCCGGGCGGCTACAAAGAGGTCGCGACCGGCCTCACCGTCCAAGGCGGCTACCTCGCCTGGGGCCCGTTCAAGCTCGCCAAGGTGCCGCCGATCGAGTGGCCCTGACGGTTGTTGGTTGAGGGCTACTGCCCCTCGCGCAGTCCCTTCACGAATTCCGGCAGGCCCACCTGGCGCTGGCGCTTCAGGCGCTCGGCGGTGAGGATCGCGCGCACCTGGGTGACGCTTTCCTCGATATTGTGGTTGACGATGATGTAGTCGTATTCGGCCCAATGGCTCATTTCGTCGGCCGCCTTGGCCATGCGCCCGGCGACGACTTCGGCGCTGTCCTGGGCGCGGGATTTCAAACGCTGCTCCAGCTCGCGAGTCGAGGGCGGCAGGATGAAGACGCTGACCAGATCGTCGCGCGCGTTCTGCGCCACCTGCTGGGTGCCCTGCCAGTCGATGTCGAACAGCACGTCCTTGCCGGCGCGCAGGGCGTCGAAGACCGGCGCCTTGGGTGTTCCATAGTAGTTGTCGAAGACCTTGGCATGCTCCAGCAGGTCGCCGCGATTGACCATCAGCCCGAACTCGGTCGGATCGACGAAATGGTAATCAACGCCCGCGGTCTCGCCGGGACGCTTCTGGCGGGTGGTTGCCGAGACCGACATGGTCAGGTTCGGCTCGAGACCCAGCAGCTTGCGCGAGATCGTCGTCTTGCCGGCGCCTGAAGGCGAGGAGAGCACCAGCATCAGCCCGCGGCGCTTGACCTCGATGAAACCGGATGATCCGGCCGGTCTACTCATAAAATCCTCGTCACTCGATGTTCTGGATCTGCTCGCGCAGCTGCTCGATCGCCGCCTTCAAGTCGATCCCGATCGTGGTGAGGCCGGTATCCGCGCTCTTGGAGCAGAGCGTGTTGGCCTCGCGGTTGAATTCCTGGCAGAGGAAGTCGAACTTGCGCCCGACCGCGCCGCCCTTGGCCATGAGATCGCGGGCCGCCGCAATATGGGCGTTCAGCCGGTCCAGCTCCTCGCGCACATCGGCTTTGCCGGCGAGAACGGCGGCCTCTTGCGCCAGGCGATCCTCGTTGAGCGGCGTCAGGCCCTGCAGCAACTCGGCGAATTGCTTCTCCACCTTCTGCCGAATCGCCAGCGGCTGCGCGCCGGCGCTTGCCGCCGCCGCCTTGCAGAGGCGCTCGATCTCATTCAAATGCGCGGCAACGAGGTCGGCCAGGCGCTTGCCCTCGACCTTGCGCATCTCGGCAAGCCCGTCGATCGCCTTGCCGAAGCCCTTCTGCAGGGCGTCCGTGCGCTTTGCCGCTTCTGCCTCGTCGATCTTCGGCAGCTCGACGTCGAGCACGCCTTTCAAGGCCAGGATCCCGTCCAGCCGGGGCGGCTCCGCCGAGATCTTGCCGCCGAACTCCGCGATCACGCCCATGATCTGGTCCAGGGCCTCGCGATTGATGGTGAGTCGCCCTTGCGAGGCGGTGTCATCGACGGTCAGCGTCACGGCCAGGTTGCCGCGCTTCACCGTCTCGGCGGCGCGGGTGCGGATGAAGCCATCGAGGTGTTCGTAACCGGAGGGGAAGCGGCAGCGCAGATCGAGATTGCGGCCGTTGACGCTCTTCAATTCCCAAGTCCAGCCGAAATCGCCCACGGCGCCCTCGGCGCGCGCGAAGCCGGTCATGCTGGCGATCGACAAACGATGTTCCCCCTTACCCGTGCGGCGGCTATCTTCGCCAAAGCGCGTGATTAAGGCAAGCGAGGGCTCCTGTGACGCAATTCCAATCGATCCTGATCACCGGCGCGAGCTCCGGCATCGGTGCGGCAATCGCCGAGGAGTTCGCGGCGCCCGGTGTGACGCTGTTCCTCGGCGGCCGCTCGATCGAGCGCCTGGCCGGTGTCTCGGAAGCCTGCCGCAAGCGCGGCGCGACCGTCGAGGCGACCGCCGTCGATGTCGTCAATCGCGCGGCCATGGAGGAGTGGATCACGGCGGCGGATAAGAAGGTGCCGCTCGACCTGGTGATCGCCAATGCCGGCGTTTCCGGCGGTACGCTGCGCGGCATGGAGAAGTATGAGAAGACCCGCGCGATTTTTGAGACCAACCTCGATGGCGTGCTGAACACGGTCTTTCCGGCTTTGCCCGGGATGCGGTCGCGGCGGCGTGGCCAGATCGGCCTCATGGCCTCGCTCGCCGCCTATCGCGGATTGCCGGGGGCGCCGGCCTATGGCGCGTCGAAGGCAGCGGTGCGGGTCTGGGGGGAATCGCTGCGCGGCAATCTTCGGAAGAAGAATGTCGGCGTCAGCGTGATCATGCCGGGCTTCATCCGCAGTCAGATGACCGCCGAAAACAAGTTTCCGATGCCGTTCCTGATGGACGCCGATCGCGCCGCGCGAATCGTCCGCCGCGGCCTCGAGCGCAACCGGCCGCGGATCGCCTTCCCCTGGCCGATGGCCTGCCTCGCCTGGTTCATCGGCATCCTCTCTCCGGGCCTGATCGATCCAATCCTGGATCGGCTGCCGAAGAAGGACTGAATCAATCGGTGGACGTGCCGGACGGGGAGGGAGGGTACGTCCAGCACGTCCATCCTGCGCTAAGCGGTCAGGCGCTGGGCTTCACGCCCAGATCCTTCAGCGCCTGCTGCAGATTCCGGATGCCGCTCGACTGCTTGTTCGAGCTGCAGAGATTGCCGCCCTTGGTGCGGAGCGACTTGGCCGCCGTGGCTTTCGTCGCATTGCCATGGGTGGTGATCGCCTGGTCGAACTGCGCTTCCAGCGCCGAGCAGCGATCGGCGAGCTTCTGGCTCTGCTCGGTCGGCTTCGACTTGGTCGTCGGGGTCGTCGTCGTGGTTGTGGCGGAATCGGCGAGCGCCGCGGTGGAAAGCAGGATGGCGGCCAGTCCGGTCGCGATGCTGGTGCGGATGATCATAGCTGTGCTCCTCAAGTTGCTGTCGAATCCGATTGCCGGCGCGCGTCACGCGTGTTGCTCGATCGGATGGCGTATCGGACCACAGCGGCGTAACGGCGAGGTGTCGGCAAAGGCGCTTTTTGCAACCGATGTTGACCGCGCCGCACTTCCGTTACGGGCCGTTACTCTTTGATCAATTTCCTGACAGGCTCGGAGATGTCTCGGGTCGGGATGGCGGGTCGGCCGAAAACGTGGCCGGCCCGCGTCCGATGCCGAACGAGAAGCAAGACTTCAGGCCGCCGGCTTGGCGCCGAGATCGCGCACGGCCCGCTCGAGCTTCAGCACGCCGATATCGCTGTTGTTGGACTGGCAGGCGTTGACACCCTGCGCATGCAGGCCCTCGGCCTTGTCGGCCTTCGGCGCATTCAGCTTGCCTTCGATCATGCTGTCGTACTGGCTCTCCAGCGTCGAGCACTTGGCCGACATTTCCTCGCGCGAGCTCGGATGATTGGTGTCGTGCGCGTTGGCGCCGGCTGCGAACGCGGCGCCGGAAAGCATGGAGGTGGCGGCGAGCGCCATCAGGACGGTACGGATCTTCATGGCTTGGTTCCTTTTTTCAGATCCCCCGAGAGGAGGGTGCACGGTGATCGTGCGCTACCGGAAGGCGCAGCATTGCGCGGTCCGATGGCTGCTAGGTGGGGCGCAAGTCCGGGAGGTGAAGATCGGCGCATCGAGCTTTGGTAACCGATAGCAACCCGGCGCGCGCCCGTTACCGCGCGTTACCCGAATTGAGTTCGCGCCCTCGTTGCCTGTAATCTGTGGGACATGATGCTTGAAATCGACGACTTGCTGACGACAGGGGACGCAAAGGAAGCTGAACGCTGGCTTGCCGAGCAGTTCGCCTTGCGCGGAACGCTGGAGCCGCTTCCCGGCGCATATGACCGGAACTTCAGGGTCACGGCCGCCGACGGCTGCCGCTATCTCTTCAAGGTTCATCCGCCGGTGCCGGATGCCCGCGCCGACCTGCAAGCAGCCGTCTTGCATCACATGGAGCAGCATGCGCCCGACCTGCCGCTGCCGCGCCTGTTCCTTGGCCGCGGCGGCACCCCGCTTGCCGTTGTCACGGATGCCACCGGCCGCGAGCGCCGCCTGCGCCTGACCACCTGGCTCGACGGCACCGTCTGGGCCGATGCGGCACAGCGCGGGATGCAATCCGCGGCTTCGCTCGGCCGCCTGCTGGCGCGGCTCGATCGCAGCCTTGCCGCATTCCATCATCCGGCGGCGACGCAGCCTTATGCCTGGGATCTCGCGAATGCCGCCGCGCGGCGCGACGATGCGGCGCTGATCGCCGAATCCGAACGCCGCGCTGCCGTGCAGGAAGTTCTGAATCGCTTCGTGATCGAGGTGGCGCCGCGCTTAAGTGCTCTGCCGAAGCAGCTGATCCACGGCGATGCCAATGACCGCAACATCCTGCTCGATGCCGAAGGTAGGATCTCCGGCCTGATCGATTTCGGCGACATGGTCGAGACCTGGCGGGTGAGCGAACTCGCGGTGGCCGCTGCCACGGTCGCGATCGGCGCCGCAGATCCGATCGCCGCGATCCTGCCGCTGGTCGAAGCCTATTGCGCGGAGAACCCGATCGGCGCGGTCGAGGCGGACGTGCTGCTCGATCTCATCCTCACCCGCTATGCCGTCAGCATGACGATGACGGCACGGCAGTCCACGCTCCGCGTCAGCCAGGATGACACCTGGAGCGCGCTGAAGGCAATGCAGGCGCTGAACCGGCCGCTTGCCGTCGCGCACCTGCGCCGCGCTGCCGGTCATGAACCGGTGGCCGCGCGCCGCGCGATCGAGAGTTGGATCCTGAAGAGTGGAAACAGCTTCGGGCCGATCCTGCCGGTGCCGCTCAAGCGCGAGGACCTGACTCTGCTGCCGCTCGGAGCCGATCGGGACGCAACGCGCGGCCGGCCGTTCCGCGAAGCGCTGCACGCCGCCTTGGCCGAGATCGAAGGCACGGCCGTCGGCCGCTATGGCGAGGACCGATCGATCTACGACGCGGATACCGGATCCGAACGCCGGACCATCCATCACGCGATCGATGTCTACGCCGCGGCGGGCACGCCCGTCCTGGCGCCGTTGCCCGGCCGCATCGCGATGATCGGCAACGACACCAGCATCGACGGCTTCGGCGGCATCATCGTGCTCGAGCACGAGCAGGGGACGCCGCATCGCTTCTGGACCTTCTACGGCCATCTGGCGCCGGCAAGCCTTGCCGGCACAGCCATCGGCGCAATGGTGGTGACGGGGCAAGCAATCGGCGTCCTGGGCGTGCCGGAGGAAAATGGCAACTGGCCGCCGCATGTGCATATGCAACTGATGACCGCGCTCTGCTTCGACCGGGCGGAGGCGATCATCGGTCTCGCGCTGCGCAGCCAATGGGATCTCTGGGAGAGCATTTTCCCCAACCCCAACGGCATCCTCGGTCTCCCCGTCGAGACGGCGGCGATGGTCGCGCGCGACCCGGAATCGCTGCGGCGCCTGCGCGACCGCACGATCAGCCCGGCGCTCAGCCTTGCCTATGACGCACCGCTGAAGATCGTGGCGGGCGAGGGGCCTTATCTGATCGCCGAAGACGGCCGTCGCTATCTCGATATGGTCAACAATGTCTGCCATGTCGGGCATGCGCATCCGCGCGTGGTCGCGGCGATCGCGCGCCAGGCCGAGCGGCTCAACACCAACACCCGCTATCTGCACGACAACCTGGTCGAGTACAGCCGGCGCCTGACGCGCCTGCTGCCGCCGGAGCTTTCAACCGTGTTCCTGGTGAACTCGGGCAGCGAGGCCAACGATCTCGCGCTCCGCCTGGCCAAGGCCTATACCGGCGGCACCGATGTCATGGTCCTCGACCATGCCTATCACGGCAATCTCTCGTCGCTGATCGAGATCAGTCCCTACAAATTCGACGGCGCGGGCGGCGCAGGGCGTCCGCGCCACGTCTGGGTCACCGAGATGCCGGACCTCTATCGCGGCCGCTTCCGGTACGGCGACGCCGATGCCGGACCACGCTACGCCGAGAAGCTCGCGACTTTGCTCCGCGACATGAACGGCATCAACCGCCGGCTCGCCGCTTTCTTCGTCGAAGCGATCCTCGGCTGCGGCGGGCAGCTGGTCCTGCCGGATGGTTATCTCAAGTCGGCCTTCGAGGAGGTCCGCGCCGCCGGCGGCGTCTGCATCGCCGACGAAGTGCAGACCGGCTTCGGCCGCGTCGGCACGCATTTCTGGGCCTTCGAAACCCAGGATGTCATCCCCGACATCGTCACCATGGGCAAGCCGATCGGCAATGGCCATCCGATGGGCGCCGTCGCCTGCCGCCCGGAGATCGCCGCCGCCTTCGCCAATGGCACGGAGTACTTCAACACCTTCGGCGGCAATCCGGTCTCCGCAGCCGCGGGTCTCGCCGTGCTCGACATCATCCGCGACGAGCGCCTGATGCCCAACGCCGAGACGATGGGTGGGTATCTCCGCGACGGCTTCAGGAGGCTCGCGGAGCGCCACGCACACATCGGCGACGTTCGAGGTCTCGGCCTCTTCATCGGCGTGGAACTCGTGCGCGACCGCAAGACCCTCGAACCCGCCGCAGAGGAACTCAAAGCCATCGTCGACGCGATGAAAGGCGAGGGGATCCTCTTGAGCACCGAAGGCCCGCACCACAACGTGCTGAAGATCAAGCCGCCGCTGATTGTTTCAAAGAGCGACTGCGATTTCTTTTTTGAAAAGCTGACGGCCGTGTTGACTGGATTGGGCCACTAACTCTGCCGTCATCCCGGGACTTGGTCCCGGGATCCACGCCTTACTTTCTTTGAACCCCAAGGCGTGGATCCCGGCGCCTAGCGCCGGGATGACGAGTGAATGTGCGGCAACGGAGAGCTACGCTTCCGTCTTCACGCTGGTCAGCACCGTTTCGATACCGACCTGGCTGCGGAGCTGGTTGGCGATGATCGCGCCGAGATCGGCGTCGAGGCCGGAAACCTGCAGGTCCACGGTCAACTCGTCGACGCCGGTGGCGACGCTGAACAGCTTCGCCGGCACCATGCCGCGCTTGGCGAAGACTTCGATCAGGCGGGGCAGGCTGCCCGGATCGGCCACCGTTCGCACGGTGAGGCAGAAGGTCGGAACGGGATTCCGGCCGCTCGCATGACGCGGCAGGCTTTCAGGGGCACTCATTTTCAACGAACTCCGAAGCTCAAGGTGATTGGGAAAAACCGGACGACCCCGGACGCTGCTCAGAGCGTCCGGCCGATAATTCGCGCAATCCCGAGTTTCGGCTGTGGATAAGTCATGGCATAACCCTAAGCGCGGCCACAGGGCTTGTCAAATCTGCACATCGTGCCGTTTCCGGCCGGGAATCCTGCTGCACCCCCCGGCGAAATCCCCTAAACAAAGCCCCTGTCCAGGCGGGCGGAACGAGTCGGGCAAGGGATGACGCAGAAAATCGGGAATGGAGAGCCGAGCAGGCGGGATGAGACCCCGGTGCTGGCCGCCCCCCTGTTGGAACTGCAAGGCATTTCCAAGCGCTTCCCGATGACCGTCGCCAATGACGGTATCAGCCTCGCGATCCGGCCCGGCGAGATCCATGCTTTGCTCGGCGAGAACGGCGCCGGCAAATCGACGCTCGTCAAAATCATCTATGGCGTGCTGCATCCCGACGCCGGCGAGATCCGCTGGAAGGGCGAGCGCGTCTCGATCGCCAGTCCGGCCGCTGCGCGCGCTCTTGGCATCGGCATGGTGTTCCAGCACTTCTCGGTCTTCGAGGCGCTGACCGTCGCCGAGAACATCGCCCTTGGCCTGAGCGACAAGCAGCAACGCAAAGGCTTGCGTGATCGCATCGCCAAGGTCTCCGAAGACTACGGATTGAAGCTCGACCCCGATGCCACCGTGCATCATCTCTCGGTCGGCGAGCGGCAGCGCGTGGAGATCGTGCGCTGCCTGCTGCAGGACCCGAAGCTCTTGATCATGGACGAGCCCACCTCGGTGCTGACGCCGCAGGAGATCGAGCGGCTGTTCTTGACCTTGCGCCGGCTGGCCTCCGAAGGCTGCGCGATCCTCTACATCAGTCATAAGCTGGAAGAGATCCGGAGCTTGTGCGAGCGCGCCACCATCCTGCGCCAGGGCAAGGTAGTCGCCGAATGCGACCCGCGCCAGGAGACCGCGAAGCATCTCGCCGAGCTGATGATCGGCACCACTTTGCGCCCGCCCTATCATCTCCAGGAGGAGAGCGCCGAGACGGCGCCCGAGCGCCTGGAAGTGGATCATCTCTCGGTCAACAGCGACCGCGCCTTCGGGGTCGATCTCGATCAGATTTCCTTCACGGTTTCGGCGGGCGAAGTGCTGGGCATCGCCGGCATTGCCGGCAACGGCCAGAACGAGCTGATGGCGGCGCTCTCCGGCGAGACGCCGGCCAATCGCGCCGAGGCGATTATCATCGACGGCCAGGCCGTCGGCCTGCTCGGTCCGGCGGAGCGGCGCCAGCGCGGCGCCGGTTTCGTCCCGGAAGAGCGGCACGGTCACGGTGCGGTCAAGGACATGACGTTGGGCGAGAACGCGCTGCTCTCCGCCTACCGCACCAAGGGCCTGGTGCGCGGTGGTCTGGTCGACATGGGCAGCACCATGCGCTTCGCCGCGGAGATCATCAAAGGCTTCGCCGTGCGCAGCGATGGACCGGCGGCCGAAGCGCGCTCGCTTTCCGGCGGCAATCTGCAGCGCTTTATCGTCGGCCGCGAGATCATGCAGCAGCCGGGCGTCCTGGTTGTGGCCCAGCCCACCTGGGGCGTCGATGCCGGCGCCGCCGCTTCGATCCGCCAGGCCTTGCTCGATCTTTCCGACAAGGGTGCCGCGGTCGTCGTGATCTCGCAGGACCTCGACGAGCTGATGGAGATGGCGGACCACATAGCGGTCATCGCCAATGGAAGGCTTTCGGCGCCACGCGCGGTCAGCGAGGTGACTGTCGCCGAGCTGGGCCTCCTGATGGGTGGCATCCAGTCGCCGCCGCCGGAGAGGCGCCATGCCGTTTCGGCTTGAAGCCCGCGGCCGGCATTCGCCGCTCTGGACCTGGCTGTCGCCGGTCGTGGCGATCGTCGCGACCCTCATCGTCTCGACGGCGCTGTTCGCCGCCTTGGGCCAGCCGGCGGGGGCGGCGCTCTACACTTTCGTCGTCGCGCCGGTCTCCAGCTTCAACGGCATCGCCGAGCTCGGCGTCAAGGCGGCACCCCTGGTGCTGATCGGCGTCGGCCTCGCGATCGGCTTCCGCGCGAATGTGTGGAACATCGGCGCCGAAGGCCAGCTCATCCTCGGCGCGATTTTCGGCGGCGGCATCGGTCTCTGGGCGGGTGACGCGACCGGCTTCTGGATCCTGCCGGCGATGATCATCGGCGGTGCTGTCGGTGGCGCGCTCTGGGCCGCGATCCCGGCGCTGCTGAAGACCCGCTTCAATGCCAGCGAGATCCTGACCAGCCTGATGCTGACCTATGTGGCGCAGCTGCTGTTGATCTATCTGGTGGTCGGTCCCTGGAAGGATCCCGAAGGCTACGGCTTCCCGCAGACCCGCCTGTTCGGAGAAGGCGCCACGATGCCGATCCTGATCGCCGGCACCCGCGTCCATCTCGGCGTGCTCGCGGCGGTGATCGCCGTGGCACTCGGCTGGCTGCTCCACGCCAGGACCTTGCTCGGCTTCAAGCTCCGCGTCCTCGGCCAGGCACCGCGCGCGGCGGCGTATGCCGGCTTCAGCGGCGAGGGCCTCACCTGGTTCGCGCTGTTGCTGGGCGGCGCCCTGGCGGGCCTTGCCGGCGTTTTCGAAGCGGCGGGGCCGATCGGCCAGCTGACGCCCTCGATCTCGCCGGGCTATGGGTTCACCGCGATCATCGTCGCCTTCCTCGGCCGCCTCAATCCGGTGGGCGTGCTTCTCGGCGGCATCGTGCTGGCGCTCTCCTACTTGGGCGGCGAGCAGGCGCAGATCGCGCTTGGCCTGCCCAAGGCGATCACCGGCATCTACCAGGGCGTGCTGCTGTTCTTCCTGCTCGGCGCCGATCTTCTGGTGCATTACCGGATCCGCCTGGTGAACCGCGTTCCGGCGGGAGGTGCCGCATGAACGGGGTCGAGCTCTTCACCTCGGTGGCGCTTTCGGTGATCTCGGCCTCGACACCGCTGCTGCTCGCCGCGACCGGCGAGCTGGTCACGGAAAAGTCCGGCGTCCTCAACCTCGGCGTCGAGGGGATGATGCTGGTCGGCGCCGTCATCGGCTTCGCCGTGACCTTGGGCACCGGCAGCGCCGTGCTCGGCATCGTCGCGGCGGCGCTGGCCGGTGCGGCGATGGCGCTGATCTTCGCACTGCTGACCTTGACTCTCCTCACCAACCAGGTGGCGACCGGATTGGCGCTCACCATCTTTGGCATCGGCCTTTCGGCATTGATCGGCGCCGGCTTTGTCGGCCAGCCGCTGCAGCCCTTGCCGAAGCTCGCCATTCCGGGCCTCAGCACGCTTCCGCTGATCGGTCCGATCGTGTTCGGGCAGGATGCGCTGGTCTATCTTTCCTTCGCGGCGCTCATCGGCGTCTCCTGGTTTCTCAGCAAGAGCCATGCGGGCCTCGTGCTGCGCGCGGTCGGCGATTCCCACGACGCGGCGCATGCGATCGGCTACGGCGTGATCAAGGTGCGCTATCTGGCGACGCTGTTCGGCGGCGCCATGTGCGGCATTGCCGGCGCCTATTTCTCGCTCGCCTACACGCCGATGTGGGCGGAGAACATGACCTCCGGCCGCGGCTGGATCGCGCTGGCGCTGGTCGTCTTCGCCGCCTGGCGCCCGGCACGGCTGTTGCTCGGTGCTTATCTCTTCGGCGGGATCACGATCCTGCAGCTCCACATCCAGGGCTTCGGCTTCGCCATCCCGTCGCAATTCGTCTCCATGCTGCCTTACCTTGCCACCATCGTCGTGCTGGTGGCGATTTCCAGCGACCGGACGCGCGTGCGCCTCAACACGCCCGCCTGTCTCGGCCGCGCCTTCAATCCCGCAGGCTAAGTCTGAAAAACATCATCAAGGAGGCTTTGAGATGCAGATGAAACGCAGAACTTTCGCAAAGTCATTGGTCGCCGGTGCCGGCCTGGTTGCCGCGCCCCGCCTGATCACCAATGCCAACGCCGCCGATCCGTTCAAGGCGGCCTGGATCTATGTCGGCCCGGTCGGCGATTTCGGCTGGTCCTACCAGCACGACCAGGGCCGCAAGGCGGTTGAGGCGGCGCTCGGCGACAAGGTGAAGACCACCTATGTCGAAAGCGTGCCGGAGGGCGCGGATGCCGAGCGCGTGCTGCGCGATCTCGCCACCGCCGGCAACAAGATCATCTTCGCCACCTCCTTCGGCTTCTGGCAGCCGGCGCTGAAGGTCGCCAAGCAGTTCGCCGATGTGAAGTTCGAGCACGCGACCGGCTACAAGCGCGCCGCCAATCTCGCGACCTACAACATCCGCTTCTACGAGGGCCGCTACATTCAGGGCGTCATCGCCGGCAAGATGTCGAAGTCGGGCGTGGTCGGCTATATCGGCTCGGTGCCGATCCCGGAAGTGATCATGGGCATGAACGCCTTCATCGCGGGCATGCGCAGCGTCAATCCGGCCGGCAAGCTCAAGATGGTGATGATCAACGCCTGGTACGACCCCGGCAAGGAAGCCGATGCCGCCAAGGCGCTGCTCGACCAGGGTGCCGACATCATCGCGCAGCACACCGACTCTCCGGCGCCGCTGCAGACCGCCCACGACCGCGGGGTGAAGGGCTTCGGCCAGGCCTCGGACATGATCAAGTTCGCCCCCGACACCCAGCTCACCTCGTCGATCGATCACTGGAATGAGTACTACGTCGAGCGCGTGAAGGCGGCGATGGATGGCTCGTGGAAGAGCGGTGACGTCTGGGGCGGGTTGAAGTCGGGCATGCTGCACATGGCGCCCTACGCCAACATGCCGGACGACGTGAAGGCTCTGGCCGAGAAGACCGAAGACGGCATCAAGAGCGGCGAGACCATGATCTTCATGGGCCCGGTGAAGGCCCAGGACGGCACGGTGAAGATCGCCGACGGCCAGATGCTGGACGACGGCGCCATCGCCGGCATGGACTGGCTCGCCGAAGGCGTCGAAGGCCAGCTGCCGAAGTAGTTTCTGCCTGCTGCGGGAGCCTGCCTGGAGGGATCTAGGCGGGCTCTTTCTTTGGCTTGAACGTGGCGCTGGGAATGCGCGCCGCATCCGGGCCGGCGGCGCGGCGCAGGATCGCCGAGAGCTGGTCCGGCGAGAACGGCTTCGAGAGATAGAGGTTCATGCCCGAAGCGGTGTAACGCTCGGCATCGCCGGGCATCGCGTTGGCGGTCAGCGCCACGATCGGCAGCGCGCCGGCCGCGCCGCCGAGCTTGCGGATCGCCTGGGCGGCGGTCGGGCCGTCCATGTTCGGCATCTGCACATCCATCAGCACCGCGTCGAAAGCCTCGCGCTGCACGGCGGCGACGGCTTCTGCGCCGTCCTGGGCGATGGTGAAGTTGTGGCCGCCGAGCTCCAGCATGGTGCAGACCACGCGCTGGTTGATCGCGTTGTCTTCGGCCACCAGAATGTGGAGCTTGCGGTCGCCCGGCTGCTTCAGCAGCGTCTCGTCATCGACGCCTTCGGGCGCAACGGCGACCCCTTCCGCCACCCGGCAGCGCAAGCGGAGCCAGAAGGTGGCGCCGTGGCCCGGCGTGCTCTCGACCCCGACCGCACCGTTCATCAGATGGATGAGCTCCTTGGAGATCGCGAGGCCGAGGCCGGTGCTGCCGGGCTTGCGCGCCGCGAGCTCCGCCTGGCTGAATTTCTGGAACAACCGGGCTTGCACCTCCGGGGCGATGCCCATCCCGGTATCGGTGACGGCGACCGAGATTTCATAGAGGCCGTCGTCGATCGGTTGTGCGGTGGCGCGGATGGTGACGCTCCCGCGCTCGGTGAATTTGAGCGCATTGCTGAGATAGTTCGAGATCACCTGGTTGAGCCGGTTGGCATCGCCCATGAGCAGCGGCGGCATGTCGGGCGCGACCCCGGCGGTCAGGCTCAAGCCCTTCGACAGGATCGAAGGCTGCCAGAGCGTCACCAGATTGCCGATCATCTCGCGCATCGAGAACGGCGCGATGTGGAGGTCGATCCGCCCGGCCTCGATCTTCGCGATATCGAGGATGTCGTTGAGCAGCGTCATCAGGCTCTCGGCCGAACGCTGCAGCGTTTCCAGCTTGGCGCGCTGATCGGCATCCAGCGCCGAGTTGGCCAGCAGATGCAGCATGCCGAGGATGCCGTTCAGCGGCGTGCGGATCTCATGGCTCATCGCCGCGAGGAACTCGGACTTCACGCGGTTGGCGGATTCCGCCGCGTCGCGGGCCCGGCTGAGATCCCGGTTGAGGCGGTCGAGCTCTTCGCTGCGCTGCTGCAGGGCCTGCTCGGCGATGCGCCGCCGCTGCGCGGTGTCGCGGAAGACTTCGAGCGCCCGCGCCATGGCGCCGACCTCGTCGGTGCGGTCCTGATAGGGGACGCTGCGGTCGAGCGCGCCAGCGGCGAAGCTGCGCATCAGCGGGGTCATGCGCTCCAGCGGCCGGATCACCAGCCGCAACGTCACCAGGGTGAAGATCAGCAGCACCGAGGCCATGATCGCCGCGGTGGCGAGCAAGCGCTCCAGATGCGCCGCGCGGTCGGCTTGCACGATCGCGTCGGAGAGCTGGATGCGCAGGCGGCCGAGCAGCTTGCCGTCGTTCAGGATATCGGCGGTCGCTTCAACCGTTGCACCGCCCGCCGCGCCGCCCTTCAGGGCCACGAACTCGCGGCCGTCGGGTTCGAGCACGGCGGCGCTCTGGAACTCCGGCAGCTCGGCGCGCAGAGGCTCGAGCTGGTCGAGGGTCGCGTTCTTGTCGAACTCCCAGACCGAGCCGGAGACGGCGCCCGCATAGAGGTCGGTCAGCAGCCGCGCCTTGTGGCTCAAGTCCGCATTGGCGTCGGCCAGGAACAACCGGTCCTCGACCAGCACATAGACCGCCTGAATCGCCAGGAAGACGACGGCAAGCGCAATGGTGGCTTTGGCCTTCAGGCCAAGGGAAGGCCGCGACGACATGAGGCCGTACCGCGCCTAGAGAGCGGCGCCGTCAGGCATCGGAGGCCGCGGCGGAATCGGACAGGCGACGGATGATCTGCGCGACCGGGGCCGAGATCTCCGGCGGCTCCTTGACGATGTCTTCCGGGTCGCCGCGCTCGAGGCTGGTCAGCTCGACCAGCGCATCGGCATCGGCCGGCGGTTGCGCCATTGGTTGTATCTGCGGTTCGGCCGGCTTGGCATGCGGCGTCGGAAGGCGACCCTGGATGGTTCGCGGGGGCACGGACTGCGTCTGCGGCTGCACCAGGACGGGGCGGGCCGGCGGTGGCGCGGCCGGAGTTTCCACCGGAGCATTCAAGATCGGCTTCGTGGATCCGGCCTCGGTCAGCAGCGTGCGGACACCGCGCTCCAGGCGGACCATGGCCTCGCGAAGCGGCGTGGTGTTGCGGCCTTCGACCAGCTCAAGCAGGGTCATCACCATGGTGCGGAGCTGCTCGTTCTGGCTCTCGAGCCGGGCGAGATCGGTTTCCTTGCCGGCGAGCTCGACTTCCTGGCGCGAGATCGCATTGCGCGCATCGTCGAGCTCGGTCTCCAGCGAGGCCGAGCGGATGCGCGCGGCCTTCAGGTCTTCAGCCTGCCGGGAGAGGGCGCCTTCGACGATGCGCACCAGATCGTCGAGCCGCAGCCCGTACTTGCGCTGGTCGGCTTCGACGCCCCCCAGACGGTCGCGGGCGGCTTCGACCCGTGACTGCAGTTGTGCCAGATCGTCCATCGGACCCTCGTCGAGACGCTCGGTTCAGCTTCCGCGAACTTGGTTAATTCCGCGTTAAGACCGGCTTCCAACCCACTCTCAAGGCTGGGACCGTGCCGACACGGAGTCAAGTCGCTCGGGGACTTGAGGCTCCCGCTAATACCCGAGCGCGCAGCCGTCCTTGCGGGGATCGGAACCGGCCAGCAGGACACCACGGTTCCAGTCGATGGCAATAGCCTGCCCGCCGCCCAACGGTGCGCTGAGGCGCATCATCTTGTGCCCGCGATCGGCAAGGCCCAGGAACACGGCTTCCGGGATTCCGGTCTCGGCGCCGACCAGCCCGTCCTCGTGGTGGACCCGGGGGCAATCCAGCGCCGCCTGGGTGTCGAGGCCGAAATCGACCATGTTGGTCAGGGCATGCACCTGGCCCGTCGGCTGGTAGTCGCCGCCCATGACGCCGAAGGAGAGGGCGACGCGGCCTTCGCTGGTGACCATCGCCGGAATGATCGTGTGCATCGAGCGCTTGGCGGGGCCGATGCAATTCGGATGCTTGGGGTCGAGCGAGAAGCAGGCGCCGCGGTTCTGCAGCAGGATGCCGGACTTCTCGGTCGCCCGCGCGCTGCCGAAACCGTAGTAGATCGAGTTGATGAAGCTGACTGCATTGCGGTCGCGATCGACCACTGTGAGATAGGTGGTGTCGGGATGCGGCTCGAGCACTCGCGCCTGACGGAGATCGAGCGCGCGGTCGGGACGGATCTGCGCGGCGAGGCTCCGCGCATGCTCGGGCGACAGCAGTTGCTCGACCGGGATCACGGCATGATCGGGATCGGCCATGTACCGGTCGCGCGCGAGAGTGGCGAGCTTGGACGCCTCGATCTCGAGATGCAGCCGGTCCGGCGTCAGCGGCCCCGCGCCGATCATCGGAAACTGCGAGAGAATGTTGAGCATCAGCAGGGCGGTCAGGCCTTGCCCCGGCGGCGGGCATTGCCAGACATCGAGCCCGCGATAGCTGGTCTTGATCGGAAGCACATAGCCGCCGCGATGCTCCGCCAGATCCTGGAGCCGGAGCAGGCTGCCTTCGGCACGCACCGTGTTGACGATGTCTTCGGCGATCCAGCCCTCATAGAAGCCGGCGGCGCCCTTCCAGATGATCTCGCGCAAGGCCTTGCCGAGCAGCGGCAGCTTCACGATGTCGCCGGTCTGCGGCGCACTGCCGCCGGGCAGGTATTGCTTTGCCGCCGCCGGATTGCGGGCCAGCCGCGGCGCGTCCTCGGCCCAGTCGGCGGCGACCCGCGGCGCCACCGGGAAGCCGTCCTCGGCATAGTGGATCGCCGGGCGCAGCAACTGGTCGAGGCCGAGCTTGCCGTGATCCTTGGCGAGGCGGCACCAGGCTTCGACGGCGCCCGGGACGGTGATCGCGTGGATGCTGTCGGGGTCGATCTTCGCGATGCGGTTCTGGCGGAACCAGTCGGGATGGGCCGCCCGTGCGGCGCGACCGGCGCCGTTATAGGCGAGGATGCGGTCGGTTCCGCGGACCGACATCAGCACGAAGCAGTCGCCGCCGATCCCGGTCATCGCCGGCTCGACCACGCCCAGGACCGCGGCGGCGGCGATCGCGGCATCCATGGCCGTGCCGCCGGCCAGCAGCATCTCGATGGCGGTCAGTGTCGCGAAGGGATGCGCGGTCGCAGCAGCCGCCTGGCCGGCCACCAGCACGGAACGCCCCGCTGCCTGAAAATCCCGTCCCCCCGTCATCCGCCTCGATTAACCGCGCGTTGCAATTGGCGCAAGCGGCAAGGTTGCAACAGACGCCGGCGCGCAGGCGCCAAACGGGCGAGTGAGCGCGATCACTGCGTTCTGGAGCGGACTGGGGTAGAGTTTGAACCGTCGGCGGACCGACGCGACGAACTACCAGTACCGGACGCGACCGGTATCGACATGGACGAAGTTCGACGCCACGTACATGCCGACGCCACCGCGCTTCATCGAAACCGCGGTGTCGTGCACCGTTTGCAGCTTCACGTCGGAGAGGCGGATGTCGATCGCCTTGCCGTCGAGATGCATGCTGCGCTTGGCGACGCCGTTGCTCTCGGCGCTGAGCATCGAATTGGTCTTCGGGCTGCGATAGCCGGAGATGATCTGGAACGGCTGCTTGCTGCCGGTCTTCTGGTGCAGCTCGGTCAGCAGATCCAAGAGTTTCAGATCCATGGCGAAGACGTCGCCGGTGCGGAAGTCGCGCAGGATGTGGTTGATGTCCTTGAGCGCGCCCTTGTCGAAGTTCGACCCACGGAAATAGGTCGCCTTCAGCTTCTCGTCGGTATGCGTGTTGTAGAAGGTCAGCGTCCGGTCGTCGGACGGGCCCTGCGATGCAAATGCAGCCGGCACCATCATGCTGGTTGCGGCAGCGGCAAAGCCGAGGCCAAGCAGCCGGCGGCGGCCGAGCAGGGGAGAAGAATCGGTGGTGATTTCGGTTTGGGTCGCCGCGAACGGCCCTTGCGATGCCATCATTCTCTTCAGAGCTATTGAGGTTATGGGCGAAAGTTTGCACAGATGTCTTTGCATGGCAAAGTTAATTTCCCCTTGACAGAGCATTTTAGATAAATGCTCTCACGAACGTGAGAGTGGCCGAAATGCCTTCTCTGGCAGGGACTTGACCCGCCGGGGCGATTCGCGGCAAATCCCGCGACAGATTGCCCTTCTGAAAAATCAAGGACCTGACGTGCCGATCCTGCTCGGCCTGGACACCGGCGGCACCTATACCGACGCCGTCCTCTTCGACCCCAGACAAGGGGTCCTCGCCTCGGCCAAGGCGCTCACCACCAAGCACAACCTCTCGATCGGGTTGAAAGGCGCCATCGAGAAGGTGCTGCCGCATCTCCCCGAGGGTGTCGCCCCCGCCGAGATCGCCCTGGTCTCGATGTCCACGACGCTGGCGACCAATGCGATCGTCGAGGCCCATGGCGCACCCATCTGCCTGATCCTCGCCGGCTACGACGCCAAGGCCCTCGAGCGCGCCAACCTGAAGCAGGCCCTGGGCAGCGATCCGGTGGTCTTCATCGCCGGCGGCCATAAGCCCAGCGGCGACGAGCAGGCACCGCTCGATCTCGAAGCGGCGAAGCAGGCGATCCTGGAGCATGCGCCGAAGGTCGCGGCCTTTGCCGTGAGCGGATACTTCTCGGTCCGCAACCCGGCGCATGAGCTCGCCTTGCGCGATCTCATCCGCAATCTCTCCGACCGCCCGGTCTCCTGCGGCCATGAGCTCACCTCGAAGCTGGACGCGCCGCGGCGCGCGCTGACCTGCGCCTTGAACGCGCGGCTGATCCCGCAGCTCCAGCAGCTGATCCGCTCGGTCGCGGGCCTGATGCAGGAGAGAGGCATCGACGCGCCGTTGATGGTGGTCAAGGGCGACGGCTCGCTGATGGATTCCGCGATGGCTCTGGCTTGCCCGGTGGAGACGATCCTCTCCGGCCCCGCGGCGAGCCTGGTCGGCGCCAAGCATCTCTCGGGCGAGGACACGGTCATCGTCTCCGACATGGGCGGCACCACGACCGACATCGCCATGCTGAAGCACGGTCGCCCGGTCCTGAACAAGGAAGGCGCCACGGTCGGCGGCTGGAAGACCATGGTGGAGGCGGTCGCCGTCCACACCTACGGTCTCGGCGGCGACAGCGAGGCACGGATCGACGAGCATCACGGTTTCACCTTGGGCCCCCGCCGCGTGGTGCCGCTGAGCCTGCTCGCGATGCAGTATCCGGCCGTGCTCGATGTCATGCGCGCGCAGGCCGAGAGCGACGAGATGGTGCAGTACCGCGGGCAGTTTGCTTTGCGCCAGCGTCCGCTCGACACCGGCTCGACCGGATTGAGTGCCGGACAGCAGCAGGTTTGGGACGCGCTCGCCGAGGGACCGGTCGCGCTCTCCGACATGATCGTCGGCCCGGCCGTCGCCCGCACTCTGCAGCGTCTGGTCGATCGCGGCCTGGTGGTGATCTCCAGTCTCTCGCCGAGTGACGCCGCGCATGTGCTCGGGCTGCAGACCGGCTGGAACCGCGCGGCGGCGGAACTCGGCGCGCGCCTCTTCCTCAAGCGTTCGCCGCAGGCCGGCTGGCATCCGCCGAAGGACGCCGAGACGCTCTGCCGCGACGTCGTCGAACGCGTGGTCGTCCAATCCGGCCGCGCGCTGCTCGACGCCGTGATCAACGAGCAGGCGCGAATCGACGACCATCACTGGGGCTTGCTGGGGCGCTACCTCATCCAGCATTCGCTATCGCCGAAAGGCGCCGGCTCCCATGGCGTCTCGGGCCATGAACTCTTCGACGCCGTGCTGTCCCTGAAGCATCCGCTGCTCGCGATCGGCGCGCCGGTCGGCAGCTACTACCCGGAGATCGCGAAGCGTCTCCACACGCGGTTGGTGATCCCGAAATTCGCGGAAGTCTCGAATGCCGTGGGCGCAGTCGCCGGCGGAATCATGCAACGTGTGACGGCCGTCATCACCTCCCCGGCGGAGGGTCGGTTCCGCGCGCATCTTGCCAGTGGAATCAAGGATTTCGTCGATCTCGAGCTGGCCGCCGCGCATGCCAGGGAATGGGCTACGGCGACCGCCACCGAGCTTGCCAAGGCGGCGGGGGCTGCGGAGATTGAACTTTTCCACGAGCGCGACGACAAGATCTTCGAACAACCGGGCGGGATGAAGATCTTCATGGAATCCAACATCGCCGCAACGGCGTTCGGCCGACCGGCTCTGGCGACGGCGTAACACCGCCCGTTTGGCACGATCTGAGATCGGCATCACATAGCCCACTCATGACAGAGGGCGGCGGCTTTGGTAATGTCCGCCTCGCCGCTCCAGACAGATTGGTGAACCATGCGACGCGTAATCATTCGTAACGCCGCCCTGATTTCGGGCGCCTTCATTCTGGCTGCGGCAGCCAATGCCTTCGCCGATTCCGCCGACCGGTTCCCGCAGCAGATGCCGAGCGATGCCGCCGCGGTACCGGCGCTTCCGGCCGCGGTCCCGACGACAGTGCCGAACATCGCCGCCGAGCTCGACGCCCTGCAGCGCGATCCGACGACCGCCGGATTGCAGGTCGATTGGAATGCGCTGAAGGACTACTACGCGGCGCACGGCAGCAATGCGATCTGGACCACGTCGAACGGCTACACCTTGCTGGGCCAGGCGTGGATCGTGCAGGTGCCGCGCGCGGTGCGCGCCGGCATGCCGATGCCCGAGCAGACTCTGTTCAAGATCGCCGGCATGACGCCACCGATCGATTCCGCTTCGCAGACCCGCAACGAAGCGCTGATGTCGGCGGCGTTCGTCGCCACCGCCGTCGATGCCAGCGGTCCGCTCGGCAGCGCGAAAGAGCGCAGCGTGGCCGTGCTCGACAAGGTCGTGGCTTCGAAGGATCCGGGCGATGCGATCAGTCAGGAATGGCCGGCCTATTACCGCTTCTGGGCGCTCTATGCGAAGCTGCCGACCTATGTCGCCTATTATCAGGCCGGCGGCTGGCCGAGTGTGCCGAAGGTCGACAAGGTCGAGCCCGGCCAGACCAATGACGTGATCCCGGCGGTGCGTGCGCGCCTGCAGTATACGGGCGAGCTCGCTTCGACCACCACGTTCACGGACAACGTCTATGACACCGATCTGCTGGCGGCGGTCGCCGCGTTCCAGATCAGCCATGGGCTGAACGATGACGGCGTCATCGGCGGGCGCACGCTCGAAGAGATGAACATCTCCGCCGAGAAGCGGCTGCAGATGATCCTCCTGAACCTCGACCGCATGCGCGAGCAGGGGGCCAAGTTCGAGCCGCGCCACCTGATCGTCAACATTCCGTCGCAGGAAGTGAAGGTGATCGATGACGGCAAGGTCGCGTTCATGACCAAGGCCATCGTCGGCAAGATCGACCGCAAGACGCCGACCCTGGACAGCGTGATCAAGGTCGCGAAGTTCAATCCGGAATGGAATGCGCCGCACAAGATCGCGTCGAACGACGAGGTGCGCCGCATGCGTGCCGATCCGAGCTTCCTCGAATCCCACGGCTTCACCGTCTATGACGGCAACGGCATGGAAGTCGATCCGAGCAGCATCGACTGGCATGAGGTCGGCCCGGGCAACTTCCCCTATCGCCTGGTCCAGGCGCCGGGGCCGGAAAACGCGCTGGGTCCGGTGAAGCTCGACTTCCCGAACCCGGATTCGGTCTACCTGCACGGCACCAACCAGAAGCAGCTCTTCGCCAAGCAGGATCGGTACTTCTCCTCGGGCTGCATGCGCATGCAGCAGCCGATCGATATGGCCGCCTTCCTGCTGTCGGACGACCCGGAATACCAGCGGGCCCGCATCGACCAGATCGTCGAGGCCGGCAAGACCGTGCTGGTGCCGCTGAAGACCCCGATGCCGGTCCATGTGGTCTATATGACCGCCTGGGCGGACGAGGACGGCGTGCTGCAATTCCGCAAGGACATGTACAAATACGATCGCTATGCTGCGATCCCGAATGACCTGCAGCCCGCCGCGAATCTGGTCGCGGAGACGCAGCAGCCCGCGAAACCCGTAAAGACAGAGTCCAAGTAACGATGACCGCCCACCGCCTCTCCGCTGCAGCGATCGGCTTCGCCGGTCTCCTTCTGACCTCGATCACCAATCTTGGATTCGTCGGGGTTGCCGCAGCGGATGGCGTGGCGGGTTTTGAAGCCTACGAGAAAGGCGATTACGCGACAGCGCTGAAGGAGTTCATGCCTCTGGCCGAAGCCGGTCAGACCTCGGCCGAGGCCGCGGTCGGGCAGATGTATTTCGAAGGCAAGGGCGTTGCTCCCAATCCGAAGGAAGCGGCGCGCTTCCTCGAGCCGGCCGCCAGCAAGGGCAATGCCCGGGCGCAGTTCCTGCTCGGCAAGCTCTATCTCTCCGGCGAGGGCGTCGCGGCGGCCGATCCAGCCAAGGCGGCGGTGCTGACCAAAGCCGCGGCCGATCAGGGCCTCGTGGATGCGCAGGTCGATACCTGCGCCTTCTACTACCAGGGCGTCGGCTTTCCGAAGGATCTGGTGCAGGCCTATCTCTATGCCAACCTCGCCGCCCAGCAGGGCAATCAGGACGGCACCGCCATTCTCACGCTGCTCTCCCAGGACATGAAGCCCGAGGACGTCGCCAAGGGCGATGCCGCGGTGCGCGCCTGGAAGCCGGTCCTGCCGGATATCCAGGACCCGAACATCCAATAACGCCCCACCGAAGCGAATCGAATTAACTTTCGAACTGTGCCAGCTTTACGGGTGAGCGTCTTGTAACCCGGGGATTCGGCGCAGTCATGGTTGCTCTGCTGTTTGTCGGTGGGCTGTTCTTTCTAGTCATTGTTCCCATCCTCGCGATCGTCGCCGCAAGCCGCGCGGGGGCGCTTCGCAGCGACGTCCAGCGGCTCGAATCCACGATCAAGTCGCTGCAGCGGCGCGTCTCCGACCTGGAGAAGCGCCCGCAGCCCGCATCCACTACGCCATCGCCCATTCCGATCGTTCCGCCGCCGGTTGTCGCCGCGCCACCGCCTCCGGTGGTTGAAGAGCCTAAGCCGGAACCCGTCTCCGAGCCCGAACCCGTCGCTCCGCCCGTCGTGCCCGAACCGGAGCCGGTGGCTGCGCCTGAGCCGATCGTTGCCGCAGAGCCGGTTGTGGTGCCGGAGCCGGTCGTTGAACCTGAGCCTGCCGGTGAGCCCGAGCCGGAGCCTGCGCGGGAACCGGTGACCGAGCCGGAACTGGCGATGGTGGCGAAGGAGATTCTCTCGACGATGCCGGCCGCCACGCCGCGGCAAGCGGCGAAGGCGGCGCCGCGCAAGTTCGATTTCGAGCAGAAGCTCGGTGGCAGCATCTTCATCTGGATCGGCGCCGTCATGCTGGCGCTGGCCGGCGCCTTCCTGGTCAAGTATTCGATCGATGTCGGCCTGCTCTCACCGGCGGTGCGCGTGGTGCTGGGCCTGTTGCTGGGCGCGATATTGCTCGGCGGCGGCCAGTGGCTGCGCAAGGATTCACCCGCCATCTCCCAGGCTTTGGCGGCGGCGGCGGTCGCCGACTGGTTTGCCAGCCTGTTCGCCGCGACCGCGCTCTATGAACTGATCTCGCCGACCTTCGGCTTCGTCTGCCTCGCGCTCGTGACGGCGATCGGCATCGCGCTTGCGCTGCGCGAAGGGCCGTTCGTCGGCCTGGTCGGTATCGCCGGCGGCTTCATCACGCCGGCCATCGTTTCCAGCGGGACGCCGCAGCCGGGCGTCTTGTTCACCTATCTCTTCCTGATCCAACTCGGCACGCTCGTGCTGCAGCACAAGCGCGGCTGGTGGTATCTGACCGCGCTCGGCATCGGCGGCGGCCTGCTTTGGGCCTTCGGCTGGGTTGCCTGGGATCATCCGACGTCGGGTGCGCGATTGGCGCATATCTCGCTGCCGCTCTTCCTGCTGGCGACCGATCTGACGCAGCTCTGGTCGCTGCACGGCAAGGGCGGGGTCAAGATCAGCCGCGAGATGATGCTGACCGCGCGCAGCGCCAGCATTGGCTGTTTCGCGCTCATGGCATGGTGGCTGATCGGAGGGCAGTATCGTCTGGACGATTGGGCCTTCCTGGTCGCGCTCTCGGTCGCACATCTCGCCGCGGCGCGCCGGTTCACCAAGGAAGAGATCCCGGCCTTGGTCGGTGCCGCGATTGTCGTCATCGCCTATGGCACCTGGAGTCCGGTCAGCGTCGTCTGGAACGCTGCCGCCGGCATCGTCGCCACGCAGGACCGGACCGGCGACCTCCTTCTGATCGGCCTGGTGCTTGGCGTCTGCTACGGGCTTGGCGGCTTCGCCATGTCCTATAGGGCGAAGAATCCGACCCGCTGGGCCGGGCTTTCGACGCTCGGCACCGCCTTCCTGCTCGGCGGCGCCTATATCAATCTCCATCAGCAGAATCCCTGGGCGAGCTGGTTCATTCCGGCGCTGGCACTCGCGATGCTGCACGCGCTGGCGGCGGTTCTGCTGCAGAAGCTGCGACGGCGGGAGCGGAGCTATACCGGGGCGGTCGGGCTGCACATCCTCGCCGCGTCGGGCTTCCTTGCCCTCGCGCTGACCATGCAGGTCGAGCACGAATGGATTGCAGTCTCCTGGGCGATCGAGCTGCCGGTGATGGCGCTGGTCGCGTGGAAGCTGGAGCTCAACTGGGTCCGGCGCGGCATCTGGGCCGGGGGCGCGCTGGTGATTGCCGCCGTGCTGCTCTCCGGCTTCCCGGCCGGCGAGGGGCTAATCTTCAACCGGCTGCTCTACGGCATCGGCTTGCCGTGCATCGGCATGATCGTCACCGCACAGATCCTGAAACGCATGCCCGAGGATCGCGAGGGTCGCCTGCTGATCCTCGCCGCCGAGCTGGCGGGCGCCGGATTGCTGGCATTGCTGATCGGGCTGGAGATCGACCACTTCATCGGCCGCGTGGCGCCGGACAGCGGGCGCAACCTGGTGCGGGCGGGCTCGATGGCCATCGCATGGGCCGCGATCGCGAACGGCCTGTTCCGGCTCCACCGCCGCACCACGCCGCGCGACCCGGCGGTCGGTTATGCGGCGCGCGCCTTCACGGTGATCGCGGTGATGGCGCTGATCTTCGGCTGCTTCGGACTCTACAATCCGCTCATCAATGCGGTCGATGTCGGCCGGACCTGGATCTTCAACCGCCTGCTGATCGCCTATGCGATCCCGGCGGTGCTGTTCTTCCTGCTGTCGGAACAGCGGCGGCGTGAGCCTGCGCCGGAGGGGCCCGTTGCGGCGGAGCTGCTGACGCTACTCGCCTTTGCGAGTGCCTTCCTCTGGGTCGCGACCACCGTGCGGCAGATCGTCTGGGGCAGCATCATCACCTTCGGTCCCGCGGCCATGCAGGAGACCGAGATCCAGACCATCGTCACCTATCTCGGCACCACCGGCGCGGAGTTCTACTTCTATGCCGGAGCCTGGACCTTCCTGCTGCCGCTGATGGCCTTCGTCGCGGCAATGCGGAACTACAAGCTCGTGCGTCATGCGATCTGGTTCGGCGTGCTGCTGATCCTGGCTGCGATCGGCGCCTCCGGCCTCAGCACGGGCGAATGGCTGGTCTTCAATCCGCCGCTCTTCGGCGTCGGCGTGCCGATGATCGGCTTCCTCGGTACCGCGCTCTACATCGAGCGCACGACACGGGAGAAGGAGGGGCGAGAGCTGGTCACCGTGCTGCCGCTGCTCGCGACGGCCTTGTTCGCGCTGCTGGTCTGGCTCGAGGTCACGCAGGTCGTCGGCCGCTACACCGCCGATAGCGGCAGCAGTTTCCTGCGCAACGGTCTGGTCTCGATCGCCTGGGCCGCGGTGGCGCTCGGCTTCTTCCGGGTCGAGCGGCGCAAGACGCGCAAGGACCGCAGCCTGCTCTACGCCGCCTATGGCTTCACTGCCTTGACCGCGGCGGCGGTCGTCATTGGCGGATACCTCTATGCCAACCCGCTGCTTCTGCCGATCGATGTCGGGAGCACCTGGGTGTTCAACCGGCTGCTGCTGGTCTACGGCATTCCGGCGGCGCTGCTGCTGGTGCTGGCGGAGCGCTTGAGACAACAACCGCTCGGCTTCGGCGCGATCCCGGCGCAAGGCGCCGGCCTGCTGGCACTCGCCACCGGCTTCTTCTGGGCGTCGCTCACCATCCGCCAGATCGCACAAGGCCCATATATCGACACCGGCGCGATCATCCCCGCCGAGCAATACGGCTATTCGGCGGCCTGGACGCTATACGGGCTGATGCTGCTGGGCCTCGGCACCTGGAAGCGAAGCCAGGTGCTGCGCTACGCCTCGGCGGCTGTGGTGCTGATCACGGTGACCAAGGTGTTCCTGGTCGATGCCTCGGATCTCACCGGTCTCTATCGGGTCGCATCGTTCCTCGGGCTCGGCCTGAGCCTCATCGGCATCGGCTATCTCTACCAGCGCCTGCTGTTCCGCCCCCGCGGGTAGGGGTGTCACAAGCGCCGCTCCACGCGCCATTGAGAATTGAGAACAAAGATGGTACAATGCTGATTGTCTAGGTCAGCAAGCGAAAGCGCCGTCGATGCAGAGCGGAGCCGCCGATCGAAACACTAGGTCCCGTCTTTCGGAGCGTGCCTCGTCTTCAATTGCGCGCGCGACTTTGACCGGGCCTTTACAGGAACGCGCAACCTTGACCGGACGCAGACAGAAACTGCCAACGCAGACCGGACGCAGACAGAAACTGCCAACGCAGACCGGACGCAGACAGAAATTGCCAACGCAGACGGGACGCAGACAGAAATTGCCAACGCAGACAGGACGCAGACAGAAACTGCCAACACAGACGGGACGCAGACAGAAACTGCCAACACAGACGGGACGCAGACAGAAACTGCCAATGCAGACGGGACGCAGACAGAAACTGCCAACGCAGACGGGACACAGACGAAGTCGTTAAGTCCGTCTATTCGATCCAGGCCACCCGCAGCGTGTTGGTCGAGCCGGGACGGCCGAAGGGCACGCCGGCGGTGATGACCAGGCGCTCGCCCTTCTTGGCAAATTCCTGTTTCACGGCGACCCGGGTTGCCTTCTCCACCATCTCGCTGAAGGTGCGGATGTCGGCGGTGTGGACGCAATGCGCGCCCCAGAGCAGAGCCAGTCGCCGTGCGGTGGCGAGGTCCTGGGTCAGGCAGAGGATCGGCGCATCGGCGCGTTCGCGCGCGACACGCAAGGCGGTCGAGCCTGAGGTCGTGTAGGTGACGATGGCCGAAGCCGTCAGCGTACGCGCGACCTGTGCCGCTGCCGCCGAGATCGCGTCGTTGCCGGTCGCCTCCGGATCCGAATGCTGGGCATCGATGATGCGGCGATAGGAGGGATCGCGCTCGGTCTGCTCGATGATGCGGTTCATGATCGAGACCGCCTCGAGCGGATACTTGCCGGAGGCGGATTCCGCCGAGAGCATCACCGCATCGGCGCCGTCATAGATCGCGGTCGCGACGTCCGAGGCCTCGGCGCGCGTCGGCGTCGGAGAGCTGACCATGGATTCCAGCATCTGGGTCGCGACCACGACCGGCTTGCCGGCCCGGCGGCTGGCCACGACGATGCGCTTCTGCAAGCCGGGCACGACCTCGGCCGGGAGCTCGACGCCGAGATCGCCGCGCGCGACCATCACGGCATCGGAGAGCTCGATGATTTCTTCCAGATGCTCGATCGCCGCCGGCTTCTCCAGCTTCGCGATGATGCGCGCGCGGCCGGCGATGAGCCGGCGCGCCTCGGCGATATCCTCCGGGCGCTGCACGAAGGAGAGCGCGATCCAGTCGGCGCCGAGATCGAGGCCGAAGCGCAAGTCCTCGCGGTCCTTCTTGGTCAGCGGCGACATCTTGAGCACGGCATCGGGGATGTTGACGCCCTTGCGGTCGGTCAGGCGGCCGCCGGTCAGCACCTCGCAGTCGATGCAGTCCTTGCCCTCTTTCTTCACTACGACGCGGATCTTGCCGTCGTCGAGCAGGAGATTGGAGCCGGGCGCCACCGCTTCGAGGATTTCCGGATGCGGCAAGGGGGCGCGCTTCTCGTCGCCAGGCTTCTTCGAATCGAGATCGAAGCGGAACGCCTGGCCGGCCTTCAGATCGACGCCGCCCTCCTTGAAAGTGCCGACCCGGAGCTTTGGGCCCTGGAGATCGACCAGCACGCCGATCGGCCGGTCGAGGTCTTCCTCGATCTGGCGGATGATGTCATAGCGCGCTTTATGGTCTTCGTGGCTGCCATGGGAGAGGTTGAGCCGGAAGGTATCCGCCCCGGCCTTGAACAGCGCCTCGATCTGTTTGCGCGTGGTGCTGGCTGGGCCAAGCGTCGCGACGATCTTGGCCTTGCGTTGGCGTCTCATCCCAAGCCTTTTACAATTGTAAGATTATTTCCGGTCGACGAGGATAGCACGGAAGTCATTGACGTTGGTACGCGTCGGCCCGGTCACGATCAAGTCCTGAAGTGCAGCAAAGAAACCGTAGCCGTCATTGTCGGCGAGGCGGGCCTTGGCTTCGACGCCCAACTTGGCCGCCCGCGCGATGCTGTCGGGGGCGAGCAGGGCGCCGGCATTGTCCTCCGTCCCGTCGATGCCGTCGGTGTCGCCGGCCATGGCATGGATGCCGTTCTGCCCGTCGAGCGCCACCGCCAAAGCCAGCAGAAATTCCGCATTCCGTCCACCGCGGCCCTGGCCGCGCACCGTCACGGTGGTCTCGCCGCCGGAGATGATCGCGGCGGGACCGGCCATCGGCTGGCCGTGACGCTGAACCTGACGGGCAATACCGGCATGGACCAGGGCGACGTCGCGGGCCTCGCCTTCGAGATCGCCGAGCACAATCGGCTGATAGCCGGCCTCGCGGGCGATCGCTGCGGCGGCATCGAGTGCGGCTTGCGGCGTGCCGAGCATCACGGTCGAGGCACCGGCGAGGCGCGGGTCGCCCGGCTTCGGCGTTTCCGCGAGCGAGGATTCCAGATGGCGGCGCACGGCGTCGGGCATCGGCATCTTATATTTCTCGAAGACGGCGATCGCATCGCCGACGCTGGTCGGATCGGCGACGGTGGGCCCGGAGCCAATCACCGATGGATCGTCGCCGGGCACGTCGGAGATCAGCAGGGTGACGACACGCGCCGGATGCGCCGCGGCGGCAAGGCGCCCGCCCTTGATGCCGGAGAGGTGCTTCCGCACGCAATTCATCTCGCCGATATTGGCGCCGGATTTCAGCAGGCCTTTGTTGACCGCTTGCTTGTCGGCGAGGCTGAGCGATCCGCCGGGCATCGCCAACAGCGCCGAGGCGCCGCCGGAAATGAGACAGAGGACGAGATCGTCCTTGGTGAGCCCCCCTTTTCCATCCCCCTCGGCCTTTTGGAGGATACGGCGCGCCGCCTGCCGGCCGGCCTCGTCGGGCACCGGATGCGCGCCCTCGACCACCTCGATACGCCGGGTCGGCAGGCCGTGGCCGTAGCGGGTGAGGACCAGGCCTTCGAGTGGGCCATCCCAGTGATCCTCGACCGCCTTCGCCATGGCGGCGGCGGCCTTGCCGGCGCCGAGCACGATGGTGCGGCCCTTGGGCGGCGCGGGGAGGCGGCCGGGCAGGATCTTCAAAGGGTCGACGGCCCCGATCGCGGCGTCGAACATGCGGCGCAGCAAAGCCTTGCGATCGTCGGTCAAGCGGCGGATCCCCTGGAAGTGCGAACGTTGCCGCACTCTAGGAAGCGGCTCGCAAGGGGGTCAAGTCGGAGGGCGACGGAAACCGCCGCCGGAGCGGCAGGGGGGCCGGGGACGATCTACCCGGCCGCGGCGAGCAATACTTCGACGGCGCGATCGGGTGCCAGGCGCGGGATGCTGTGGCCACACGGCTGGCGGTCAGGCCTCGGGTGCGTGGCAGACCATTTCGATGTTGTGCCCGTCCGGATCTATGACGAAGGCGGCATAGTAGTTCGCGTGGTACTGCGGGCGCAGACCGGGCGCACCATTGTCCTTGCCGCCCGCCGCCAGAGCCGCGCGATGGAACGCTTGGACTTGCCCGCGATTCTCGGCGGTGAACGCCAGGTGAAGATGCGCCGGCTTCTCCTCGGTCTGGAACAGGCACAAGGAAGCGGACTGTCCCTTGGCGGCCATTTCGACCCCGAGCGCCCCTTCCTGGAGAACGGCCAGGCCGAGCGGTTCGAGGGCCTTGAGGAAGAACGCCTTGCTGGCCGCATAGTCGCTCACTCCGAAAACGACGTGATCAAACATGAAATGCTCCTGAAGCATGAGGCCTCAGCGAGGCCTAAACCGATTTCCCGGCATGGACAAGCGCACTGCAGAACCGCGCGCGGGCCTTCGGGCCGCCTTGATCTCCCTCAATGTCATTCTCCGTCTCCTTTCATAAAGGAAATCACCCGTTCCAATGCAGGGATGCCGGACGATGAATAAGCCCATCAGCGCTCTGGCGCATCGTGCACTCTTCGTGGACGATGAGCTGCACGACGAGACCGCAGCCGGCCGCGCCTCCCGCTTGTTGTTGGAAGGCCTTCGGGAACATCAGATTCACGTCGTCACGGCGGCTTCCATCGACGACGGCCGCGCCAGCTTCGCCGCGGATTCCGGAATCCAATGTGTCGTCCTCGACTGGGACCTGAAGACCGACCGCGACCATGCCGCGGCTGCCGCCTTCCTGGACGAGATCCGGAGCCGCAACGCGCGGATTCCGATCTTTCTCCTGGCCAACAGCAGCGCCGCCGCCAGCATCCCCGCCCGGTCGATGGCGAACGGCGATGACTTCATCTGGCTGCTCGAGGATACGAGCGACTTCATCGCCGGCCGCATCGCCGCCGCGATCGAGCGCTATCGCGAGCACTTGCTGCCGCCGATGTTCGCGGCGCTGGTCGATTTTGCCAGCGTCCACGAATATTCCTGGCACACGCCCGGCCATACCGGCGGCACCGCTTTCCTGAAATCCCCGGTCGGCCGCGCTTTCTTCGAGTTCTTCGGCGAGAGCCTGCTGCGCTCGGACCTCTCGATCTCGGTGGGAGAGCTCGGCTCATTGCTCGATCATTCCGGCCCGATCGGCGACAGCGAGCGCTACGCCGCCCAGGTCTTTGGCGCACACCGCAGCTATTCCGTCACCAACGGCACCTCGACCTCCAACCGCGTCGTCATCATGGCCAGCGTGACGCGCAACCAGGTCGCGCTGTGCGACCGCAACTGCCACAAATCCGTCGAGCATTCGATGACGCTCTCGGGCGCCATTCCGACCTATCTCATGCCGTCGCGCAATCACTACGGCATCATCGGGCCGATCCCGCCGGAACGCCTCACCGAGGCCGCGATCAAGCGTGGGATCGGCGAGAACGCCCTGGTGAAGGGCGACGTCGATCCGACACCGGTCCATGCCGTCATCACCAACTCGACCTATGACGGCCTCTGCTACAACGTGGCCCGCGTCGAGCAGCTCCTCGGCGCCAGCGTCGACCGGCTGCATTTCGACGAGGCCTGGTACGCCTACGCGCGGTTCAATCCGCTCTATCGCGAGCGCCACGCGATGCATGGCGACCCCAAGGCCCATGGCGCGGACCGGCCGACGGTGTTCGCGACACAGTCCACGCACAAGCTGCTGGCGGCGCTGTCCCAGGCTTCCTTCATCCATGTGCGCGACGGGCGCCGGCCGATCGAGCACAGTCGCTTCAACGAAGCCTTCATGATGCATGCCTCGACCTCGCCGCAATACGCCATCATCGCCTCCAACGACGTGAGCGCAGCGATGATGGACGGCGCCGGCGGCGAGAGCCTGACCACGGAATCGATCCGGGAGGCGGTCGCCTTCCGTCAGATGGTCGCGCGCCTCAACGCCGAGTTCATGGCCAAGCGCGATTGGTTCTTCAATGTCTGGCAGCCCGCGACGGTCCGCGACCCGAACGGCGCGAATGCCGTTGCCTTCCACGAGGCGCCGGGGGAGCGCCTGGTCCGAGATTCCGATTGCTGGGTGCTCCATCCGGAGGATGACTGGCACGGCTTCGCCGGGCTCGAAGACGGCTACTGCATGCTCGATCCCATCAAGGTCTCGCTGCTGACCCCGGGACTCTCGAACACCGGCGCGCTGGAGCCCTGGGGCATTCCGGCGAGCATCCTCACGCTCTACCTCGATCAGCAGGGCATCGTGGTCGAGAAGACCACCAACTTCACCGTGCTGATCCTGTTCTCGCTTGGCATCACCAAGGGGAAGTGGGGAACCCTGGTCAACGTCATGCTCGACTTCAAGCGCGATTACGACGCCAATGCGCCGCTGGAGCAGGTGCTGCCCGACCTCTATCGCGCGCATCCGGAACGCTATCGGGACATCGGTCTGAAGGATCTCGCGCAGTCGATGTTCGAAAACATCCGCAAGCTGCGCAGCACCGCCTTGATGGCCGAGGCGTACTCGACCTTGCCGACGGCGGCGCTCAGTCCGATCGAGACCTACGAGCGCCTGGTGCGCGGCGAGGTCGAGCAATTGACCCTCGACGAGATGGCGGGGCGCATCGTGGCGACCGGCATCGTTCCTTATCCGCCGGGGATTCCGCTGCTGATGCCCGGCGAGGCGGCTGGTTCGGCCGATGGTCCGGTGCTCGGCTATCTGAAGGCGCTCGAAGCCTTCGACCGGCAATTCCCCGGCTTCGCCCATGAGACCCATGGGATCGAAGTGACCGCGGGCACCTATCGGGCCTACTGCCTGAAGCAATAGCACCGGCGCTTTGTGAAGACCGGGCCGGTGCGAGCTTGATTTTCGTCAAAGCGGCCTTCGCCCTGCGCCCTCTAGATTGAAAATCGAGGCGTCTCGACCCCTGAACCGGGTCCAAAGCAAGGGAGAAGGAGTCTTCAAATGGTCGATACCACGGGCAAACCGAGCCTGATGGCGGGCGGGGCAAGTCCCGTTGCGGCCAAGTCAGGAGACAAGAGGAAGCTGGGGCTGTTTCTGTTGAGCGGCGTCGTCGTCGGCTCGATGATCGGCGGCGGCTCGTTCAACCTGCCGGCAAACATGTCCGGCCACGCCGGGCTGGGCGCGGTCATCATCGCCTGGGTCATCACCTTGGCCGGCATGTTCGTGCTCGCCAATGCATTCCGCACCCTGGCGGACGAGCGTCCGGACCTGAAGGCTGGCATATACCGATATGCAGAGGCGGGCTTCGGCCCGCTGGCCGGATTCCAGATGGCTTGGGGCTACTGGCTGAGCGCCGCCATCGGCAACGTCGCCTTCGCGGTCCTGATCATGCAGATCCTGGGATATTTCATCCCGATCTTCAACGACAACAAGTGGGTGCAGCTGGCCGGCGGCACCGCGCTGATCTGGATCATGAACTTCACGGTGCTTTCGGGCGTGAAACGCGCCGCGAGCCTGAACGTGTTCGCCAGCTTCGTCAACGTCATCACCATCGGCGTGGCGATCGTCGTCATGGCGTTCTTCGCCAAAGGCGGCCAGTTCTCCTTCGACTTCTGGGGCCAGCAGCAGGGCCTCGGCGACGTGCTCGGCCAGGTCAAGAGCACGATGCTGGTGACTCTCTGGGTGTTCATCGGAATCGAGGCGGCGGTGGTGGTCTCCGATCGCGCCAGGGTGCCGACCCAGGTCGGTGCCGCGACCTTCCTCGGTCTTACGGTCTGCACGATCCTCTACTTCCTGCTCTCGGTCCTGCCGTTCGGGATGATGGCGCAGAAGGACCTCGCCGGGCTCGCCAATCCCTCGGCGGCCTATGTCCTCGAGCACTTCGTCGGGGCCTGGGGCGCCATCTTCATCAACGTGTCGCTGTTGTTCTCGGTGCTGTTCTGCTGGCTGGCCTGGACCATTCTCGTGGCCGAGCTGCCGTTCGAGGGTGCCAAGGGCGGCGTGTTCCCGAAGTTCCTCGCCCGGGAGAACCGCCACCACGCGCCGGCGCCCTCGCTCTGGATCTCGAGCATCGTGATGCAGATCACCATGGTTGTCGTGCTGTTCGCCCATGACGCCTGGATCTTCCTGATCTCCATGGCCGGCGTCACCGTGCTGCCGCCGTACCTCTTCAGCACGCTTTATCTGGTCATCTACGCGCGCGACCCGAAGTTCAAGGTCCACGGGTCGGAAACCCGCGGCCTGAGCTTCCTGACCGGCATCCTCGCCTCGATCTACGCGGCCTGGCTGCTCTATGCCGCGGGTTGGCAGTACCTGTTCATGTCGACCATCCTGTTCGCCCTCGGTCTGCCGGTCTACTGGTATGCCAAGCGCGAGCGCGAGCCGAGCAAGCCCGCGTTCACCACGGGAGAGAGCGTGGCTGCCGTGATCCTGGTGCTCGCGGCCATTGCGGCGATCTATCTCTTCTCGGTCGGCGTCGTCTCTTTCGGCTGACCCCACGCCATCATGAAGCCCCGCCGGTCGTTGTCTGGCGGGGCCCATCAGAGAGCCTTATTGTGGTGACTGCTCCGGCAAGAGGCGCGCCGCTTCGTATTCGGTCGCGCCTTCGTCTTCGCCGGCGGCGAAGGCCGCGATGGTGCACGGCATCGGTCGATCGCCGAAATGATAGACCGCGCTGACGCTTCCCGGGCCGCCACCCGAATGTCCGATGGCGAAACCTGCATGCGCCATCCGGCCAATCATGAGACCCAGCCCATAGCTGGTCGTTTCCCACGGCCGGCCGGGCAATGGTGCCTCGCCGATCGGGTGTGGCTTGGTCATCTCGGCCAAGAGTTCGCGCGGTAACACGTCTCCCGACATCAAACCGTGGAGGAAGCGAACGGCATCGCCGGGCGTTCCAATCAGAAGGCCATGATAGACCCAACCCGGATGATAGGCGGCGCGATTGCCCCACGCGGTCGCTGCGAGGTCCTCAAGGGTGTTCGCCATTCTCACCGATTGAAGACCAAGGCGATCGAAAACGAGATGTCGCAGAGCGCTGCCGAGGTCCGAACCCACGGCCTCTTCGATGAGCCGGCGAACGAAGAGATATCCGACATTGGAATAGCGCCAGCCGTGCCCGGGACGGAACTCAAGATGATCGGCTGCAACGCGCTCGAGCAGTTCGCCTATTTCCCATGGTGTCTCGCCGCGTTGAACGGCTTCCTGATAGGAGGCAAGAGCGCCGTAGTCCGGAAGACCGGCGCGGTGCTGCAGCAGCTGACGCAGCGTAACAGGACGACGGGAGCTGATTTCCGCGTCGAGATCGAGGCAACCGCGTGCGACCAACTGAAGCGCCGCCGCGGCCAATGCGGTCTTGGTAAAGCTCCACCAGGGAACGCTCGCACGATCGGCATCGGGCTCCGGCTCTCCGGCAGCGACGATTGTTGCGGTCAGGAACGCTCCATTCCTCATGCCGGCGCGCTTAGACGTCGGCGGTGATGATGTGCGCCTGAATCTTGGCGGCCACTGCGCCGCTGCCGTGCCGATCGGCAAGCGCGGCGGCGGCGTGATCGGTTGCGGCTGGCAGTTTTCCGGGTTCCCTGGCCTCGATTTCGCTGCGCAGAACGGTTCCATGGCAATAGGCAACGGCTGGAATGCGCGGCGAGGGGGCTCGACTTTCCGCGGCTTTGGTCTCAATCGTCACCCGAGCGAAGCCGGCGGCTTCCACGTCGCTGCGGATCAGTGCTGTGTCGTGATAGCCGTGCGGCGTGCGCGCGAGAAAGCGCGGCGGATCGTGTGGGAAGATTTCTGCGAGCGCCTTCGTCACGTCATCGGCAAAGACGTTTTCCTCGATGCGATCCCAGACGCTGAACAGGAAATGTCCGCCGGGCTTCAGGACCCGCTTGGCCTCGCGGTAGGCCGCGACGCGGTCGGGAAAGAACATCGCGCCGAACTGGCAGCACACCAGATCGAATGTCCCGTTCTCGAACGGCAGCGCCATCGCATCGGCCTGGCGCCATCGGAGGCGGTTGTCGGGCGGTTGCCGCGATGCGGCGTAGTCCAGCATCGGCTGGTTGAGATCGGTGACGGTATAGCCGGCGCCGGGCGAGAGCTTCGGCGCCAGCGCGCGGGTGACGACCCCAGTGCCCGCGGCGATCTCCAGAACGGCGGTCGGCGACAAGGACGCGGCGCGCCCAGCAAGATCCGCTGCATAGGGCTCGAAAATCAACGGCACCATATAGCGGTCGTAGTTCTCCGGGATCGAGCCGGCAAACAGCTTGTCCGCTTCCAACATGGGCTACCCACCGTCCGTTGACGCCGCGCCAAGCTAGCATAATTGCCGCTTTGCTGCAGCGGACCATCCCGTGTCCCTTGGACCAAGGTGACGTTGCGGAAGGCGGTGAAGTTGCGACAAGCTGGGGCGCTATGGGTGGTTTGCTCACAAACCGGGGGAGAGCATGGGACTGAAGAAGCTCGGGATATTTCAGGCCTTTCTGGCCTTGTTCGTTCTGGCCGCCTGCTCATCGCCGGCTGAGCGTAAGCTCTCCTTGCAAGCGCCGTTATACGCGACGCTCCCGAACGGGTACGACCCGCTCAAGCCGACCGAACCATCGAGCATCTATGCGGCGATGCTGACCGTTCCCGGCGACAATCTCATCCGGACCCTCGAGCGCAAGCGCGGGCACGCCCTCAACCTTCTGTCGCTCTCCGGCGGCGGCCAGAACGGCGCCTTCGGCGCCGGCTTCCTCAAGGGCTGGAGCGAGACCGGGAAGCGACCGCAATTCGATGCCGTCGGCGGCGTCAGCACCGGTGCGTTGCTGGCCACGCATGCCTTTCTCGGCACCCCGGCCGACGATGCGATCCTCGAGGAGATGTATACGAAGATCACCAGCGCCGACATCTACACGGACAGGAGCATTCTCGGTCTGCTGTCCGCGGACTCGCTGAAGGACACGACGCCACTCCGCGAAATGATCGCCAAATACATCACGGCGGACACCCTGAGGCGCGTAGCAGCGGCCGCTGACGACAATCGTATTCTGGCCGTGGGCACGACCAACATCGACTACGGCCAGACCTGGGTCTGGAACATGACGATGATCGCGAAGGCGGGGCAGCTGGAGCTCTATCGCGATGTCTTGCTGGCCTCCGCCTCGTTCCCGATCGTCTTTCCGCCGGTGGAGATCGACGGCCATCTGTTCGTCGATGGCGCCGCCCGTTCGAACGTGGTTGTTCCGGGGATGGGCGGGCAGAAGAAACCCAACCCGCCGCTCTACGGCGCCGGCAACCTGTACTTGATCGACAACGGCAAGGTCACGCAGCCGCCTCAAGCCTTGATCCGGGCGCTCGGTCCGGTGGCGGCGACGACGATCAGCGTGATGATGGAGCAATCCATGCAGACTGCGCTCACGCGCTCTTACTTCGGCGCGAAGCTGCTGGGTTACAACTTCAACATGGTGGGAATCCCCGACGCGGTGATTGTCGGTAACGATCCGCTGGCCTTCGATCCCGCGCAGATGCGAGCCGCCTTCGACGCGGGCCATGCCCTCGGCGTGCAGCAGAGCTCATGGCAGAGCAAGCCGAATGATTCAGGCGATCTTCCCGCCTGGGTCTACAAAGAGATGGCGCCCTGAAGCTGCCCAGCCGCCGCGTCACGAAGCGCGGCGGGTGATGGTGCTGGCGCGGCGGGCGACGAGGATGCCGGCCATGATCGCGAAACCGGCGACGATCTGCAGCGCCGTCAGCACCTCGCCGAGGATCGGCCAGGCGAAGACCGCGGAGAAGAACGGGTTCATGAGCAGGGTGAGTGACGAGAACGCGGCCGAGAGATGGCCCATCGCCCAGTTGATCGAGGACTGGCCGAGCACCTGGGAGAGGAAGGCGAGGCCGCAGACCACGGCCCAGGCATAGAGGTTCTGCGGCACCACCTTTTCCTCGGTGGCGAGCGCCACGGGGGCGAGGATCACGACGGCGGCGACCGAGCCCCAGAACATCACCTGTGCAGTCGAGAAGCCGCGCTGCCGCGCCGCGGTGCCGAAGCGGAAATAGAGTGCATAAGCGATGCCGGTGAAGAGGCCGAGGATCAGCACGAAGACGTCCCGGATCTCGACCGGCTTGGTGCCGCCGGCGATCAGGCCCCAGGTGCCGAGCATGGCCAGCGCGAGGCCGATCAGGAACAGCGGGCGGAAGCGCTCGCCGAGGAAGAAGAAGCCGGCGAGCGCCACCCAGATCGGCGTGGTGTTGCCGAGCAGCGTCGCGGTCACCACCGTCGTCATGTGCAGGCACCAGTGCCAGGCGATGAGATCGGCGGCGAGTGCGGCGCCGGCCAGCATGGCGAACAGCATCGCGCGGCGGTCGCGCGGAATGAAGCCGGGATCGCTGCGGGTTTTTGCATCGCGCAACACCCAGACCAGGAAGAAGGGCAGCGCCAGCGCCATGCGGTAGAAGCCGGTCGAGGTCGGGCCGACTTCCGAAAGCTTCACGAAGATGCCGGAAAACGAGATCAGCCCCGCGGCGAAGATGAGCATCGGCAAAGCGAGACGATGCGCAGCCGCCTCGGACAGCTGGGGATGGTGACCGCTCTTCGGAACGCCGGAATCGGGCACGCTGGCCGGAATGTGATGGGTGGGCCGGGTGACAGAAACCGGGGCTTCTTCTAAGCTTGGGACCCAATCCGGTCAATCGCGCCGCCGCGCAGCACAGGCATGCAATGACAAGCAATACGGGTGGGGATCTGCTCGCTCCGGGCGATCCGCCGCCTTTCGAAGTGGTCAATCCCGACGGCAAGGCCCGCCTCGTCCTGTTCTGCGATCACGCCGGCCGCGCCATTCCGCAAAGACTTGGGACCTTGGGCCTCCGCCAGGCCGAGCTAGACCAGCATATCGGCTGGGATATCGGCATCGCCAATCTGGCGCGGAAGCTGGCCGCGGCCCTGGATGCGCCGGCGGTGCTCTGCGGCTACTCGCGGCTGGTGATCGACTGCAACCGGCGGCTCGACGATCCGACCTCGATCGCGCAGGAGAGCGACAAGATCCCGGTGCCGGGCAATCGCGGCCTCTCGGCGGAAGACCGCAAGGCGCGGCAAGCGGCGATCTTCATGCCGTATCACGCGGCGATCGCCGACGTGATCGCGCGGAAGCGGGAGCAGGGGCCGGATTCGGCGGTCCTCTCGCTGCACAGCTTCACGCCGCAGATGAACGGCTTCGCCCGGCCCTGGCATGTCGGCGTGCTGTGGAATCGCGATCCGCGCATGCCGGTGCCGCTGATGGCGCGGCTGATGCAGGAGCCCGGCCTGGTGGTCGGCGACAACGAGCCCTATAGCGGCAAGGACGAGCACGGTTATTCGGTGATCTTCCACGCCGAGCGGGTCGGCTTGCCGCATGGGCTCATCGAGATGCGGCAGGACCTGATCGGCGACGATCAAGGTGCGGTGCGCTGGGCGGATACGCTCACCCGCGTGCTGAAGGATGTCCTTGCAGACGAGAGGGTCTATCAGCCGCGCGCTTGACCGCGCTTGTGCGGCGCCCGATCATTGTCGCCAACACGATCCCAAGAGGTCATCATGGACGAGAAGACGCAAACCGAATTGGAAGCTGCCGCGTTCCGCCGGCTGGTGCAGCACCTGCGCGAGCGCACCGATGTGCAGAACATCGATCTCATGAACCTGGCCGGCTTCTGCCGAAATTGCCTGTCGCGCTGGTATCGCGAGGAGGCGGAGAAGAAGGGCGTCACCGTCGCCGACGCCGATGCGCGCCGCCACGTCTACGGCATGCCGTACGACGAGTGGAAGGCGAAATACCAGAAGGAAGCGACCCCGGCCCAGCAGGAGGGCTTCAAGGTCTCGCACAAGCACTAAGCTGCCAGCAGCGTCTTCAGGAAGCGGTCCACGTCGTCCTTCAGGCGTTGCGAGAGCGAGAGCAGGCCGCGGGCGGCTTCGGAGACTTCCGAGGCGGAGCTGCCGGTTTCTTCAGCGGAGACGCGGACACTTTCGATCACGCCCGAAGTTTCCGCCGTCCCACGCGAGACGTTCTGGGCGCTTTGCGCGATCTCGCGGGTAGCGGCGTTCTGCTGGTCGACGGAGGCGTTGATCGTGGAGACGACTTCGCTGACCTGCCCGATGGTTTCCGAGACCGACTGAATCGCGGTCACGGATTCGCGGGTGGCGTTCTGGATCGCGCTGATCTGCGCCGAGATGTCCTCGGTCGCCCTGGCGGTCTGGTTGGCCAGCGACTTCACTTCATTGGCGACCACGGCGAAGCCCTTGCCGGCATCGCCGGCGCGGGCCGCCTCGATGGTGGCGTTCAGGGCGAGCAGGTTGGTCTGCGAGGCGATCTCGTTGATGAGGCGGACGATGTCGCCGATCTTCTGGGCGGCTTCCGTGAGCTCGCGCACCTTGGCGCTGCTGGTGCCAGCCTCGTTGACCGCGCGGGCGGTAATTTCGGTCGAGCGCTGCACCTGGCGCTGAATCTCCGAGACGGATGCCGACAATTCTTCCGCAGCGGCGGCGATCGACTGCGCATCGCCGGAAGCTGCGTTGGAGGCGGTGGCGGCGGCGCCGACCCGATGCGCGTTCTCGCGCGCCGCGGTCGCCATTGCGGTGGCAAGCGAAGTCGCGCGGCCGGAATCCGCGGAGACCTTCTCGATGATGGTGCGGACCGCCTGCTCGAAATTGCGGGCGACCGCGGCCAGCATGTCCTGGCGCTCCTCGCGGGCCGAGGCCTCGCGCTCGCGGATCTGCTCGGCAAGACCCGCGGCCTGGCGGCCGGAAAGCTGGGCCTTGGTCAGCGCCGCTTCGGATTCGACCAGGGCATGCGCCATGTGGCGCGACAGCCAGATCAGCACGCCGGCCTCGATCAGCACGATGACGGCGTGCATCACGACGCGGAAGAAGGCGCCGCCGTTCGGGAACACCGCGGCCGGCAGCAGGAAATTGAGCGCCAGGTGATGCACCGCGACCGTGGCGGTGGCGATCAGGATCGCCGGCCAGTCGCAGAACGCGGTCAGCATGGCGAGCGAGGCGAAGAAATACATGTGCATGTCGATCTGCCAGGGATGCCCCTCGAGCGAGGCGACCAGGGTTGCGACCATCAGCATCATCGCGGCGGATTGGAAATAGCGGACCGTGGCGCCGCGCATCGCAAACGTGATGGCACCCGTCGCGATGGCGATCACCGCGGCGATGCCGGTGACGATTCCGGGCGCGCCGTTGCGCATCCAGTCGATCGCCAGGACCAGCGGCAGATGCAGGCAGATGTAGATGCCGAGCAGCCGGGCGGTGTGGCGGCGCAATGCCTGAACGGCGTTCATGATGTCCCTTTGCTCTCTGCGGGAAGCGCGCCGCTGCAGCCGACGGCCTCGTCGGCGCGGAAGACCAGAGTGGCCCCGGCGCGGTAAAGCTTGCTGACGAAATCGGGATCGTCGGAGACGGCGATGACGGTCTCCGCCCAGCCGCCGGTCGAGACGAGGCGCCCGTCGGCGGCCGCGATCACGCGGGCGGCCGCCGCGGAATCATGGCCGTAGACCAGGATGCCGACCGGAGTTCCGATCGCACCGGCTGGAAGGAGTTCGGCAACCCCTAACCCAATGGTGCCGAAGACGACGAGCGCCGCGGCGGGGAGTGCTGCTGCGAGATGCTTGATCGTGATCAAAGCATATTTATCCCGGTCGCCGCTGAATGCCGGAATATGCAGGAATTGCCGTAAATGTTCCGTTAATTAGCCGGGGTCTCTCCCGTGGCGCGATTGGGTCGCCGGAACACGGTGATGGCGAGGCCGGCGATCACGACCGCGCCGCCGAGCAGCAGAGCGGGCGGCAGCTTCTCGCCGAGCAGGGTCGTCGTCACCACGATGCTGATGATCGGCATCAGCAGCACGAAGGGCATCAGCTCGTCGACCCGGTAGCGCATCAGCAGCCAGTACCAGATCGCGTAGGGCACGGCGAAGCCGGAGAGGGCGATGACCGGCACCGCGCCCCAGGCCATCATCGGCACGTCGGCCAAAGTGTGTAGCTGGCCGTGCTCGAAGATCAGCGACATGACCAGCATTTGCGGCGCGGCGTAGCGGCTCATTCCGGCATAGAGCATCATGCCCTGGTCCTTCGCCACGACCGGGATTGCGGCCTGCGCGACCGACCAGGAGGCGCAGCCCAAGAGCATCGCCGCGAGGCCGAACCAGGCGTCGGTCGCTTCCGGCTTACCGATCACGATGACGATGCCGATCAAGCAGACGACCGAGCCGATCGCGTTCTTCACGCTGGGCTTGTCGCGGCCCATGAACCAGGAAGCGACGACGCCGATCGGCAATTGGGCCTGCATTGCCAGCACGGCGGTCGAGGCGGGCAGATATTTCAACGCGACGAAGACCATGCCGGTCTGCAATGCGCCGCCGAAGAAGCCGAGCAGGAAGAGCGTGCGCTGCGGTGTCTTCGGCTTGGGATAGAACGGTGCGGAGATCAAGGTCACGAAGGCGTAGACCATCGCCACCAGCGCCATCGGCGGGAAGACTTCGACATAGGGTTTGCAAAGCGGATAGGTGGCGCCCCAGCAGATCTGGATCAGAACCACGAGCAGGATGTGAAAGGGCGGCATTGGTGCTCTGGGCGAGGCGGGACGCCGCACTCTGCCTGGAATTTCGGAGCCGGGCAACGACACCCGTTATCCACCTTATCCACAGGCTCAGCGCCGTGGACGCTCCGGGGCTCGGTCGCTAGATTGCGGGCACGTTCATCGAGTCGCATTCTTTATCAATGGAGTTGAGAGCCATGGCCGACGCGGGGGGCATTGCCGCCGACCGGTTGAAGTCGTTCATCGAGCGCATCGAGCGCCTGGAAGAAGAGAAGGCCGCCATCGCCGGCGACGTAAAGGAAGTCTATTCCGAGGCGAAGTCGAGCGGGTTCGACACCAAGATCATGCGCCAGATCGTGCGCCTGCGGAAAATGGAGCCGCAGGAGCGCAATGAGCAGGAGCAGCTGCTCGACGTCTACAAGCAAGCGATCGGGATGATCTGAGCTATCGCGAGGTCCGGCGCGATCGGCCGCGCGCCGGACGTTTCGTCTTCGGGCGGCGTTTTGTCCCCGGGCGCTTCGTTCGGGTCTTGGCGGCTTTCTTAGCGGTCTTCTTTCGCCCAGCGGCCGTCTTCTTGGCGGCCGTTTTGCGCTTCGGCGCGGCCTTCCGCTTAGCAGCGGTCTTGCGCTTCGGCGCCGCCTTGCGCTTGGCGGCGGCCTTCCGCTTGGGCGCGGCTTTCTTCCCGGCGGTTTTCTTGCGCGCCGTCTTCTTGCGGGACTTCTTTGCCGTCTTCTTGACCTGGGGCGGAGTAGGAGGCACCCGGGGCGGGGCCGGCGGATCGAGGAGCGCGGCCGGCGTCGGGATCAGCTCGATCCTGAATGGGGCAGATTCGGACGCTTCAAGACATTCCTCCATCGCCTCGGAGATCACCGTGCCGCCGCCATGGAGCGAGAAGGTGTGGACACCGATCTCGATCTGGAACGGCGTTCCGGTCACGCCGACCGGATGGCCGAAGTCGCTGTTGACGAAGACATTCTGCACCGGCGCCTGACCGGCAGGTGCTCGAACCACGACCCAGGTGAGCGGCATAGGGTTTCTCCTCCGGGTGACAACCGCGCAGGGCTCGAAACGGTTCCGCCGCCGTCAATCGACGGCGGCGAGTGTGCTGCAAGCCTCGTCCACCGTCGGGCTTTTGCCCAGTGTGCTGCCGCCCAGATCGGTCGCCGCTTTGCGGACCATAGCCGAACCGAGACCGAGCAAGGCGTCGACTTCGCCTGAATCCAGCCCCCAGCTGGTGCCGATATTCTTGAAGCGACGCCGGCAACCCGGATCGGTGATGAAATCGAAGTCGACCGGCACCACCTTGGTTTCCACCGCCTCGGCACCGGCATCGGTGAGAATGGCCTGCAGGCGTTCAAGCATCGCGAAGGATGTTCCGTCTATCGGCGTGCCGATGGTGGTGAGCAACGTGGAAATCAGCCCCGGCGGACCGGCGCTGGCGCCGTAGCTGTTATCCGGCTCCGAGCGGGCATTGACCACGACGACGATGATGCGGTCGATCTCGCCCTTGTTGATGCGGGACAGGATCGACGGGGTGTAGTCCGTGCTGGTCATCAGGGTCAGCGGGTTGGTCAAGCCGAGATTGTCGCTGATGCCGCCATCCAGAAGTTGGATGTAAGGCGCATTGTTTTCCTCGTTGAGATAGCCGAGCTCGATGACGCCGCGACGGTAGCGCCCGGGATGCTCGGCCTGGCTTTCAAGCGCTTTGGTCATTGAGACCGGACGCGGCGGGCCTTCGCGCTTCGCTAGGTCGCTGTGCTTCCATCCCGATAATTCATCCTTGAGGGCGTCGGACTGGGCTTTGCAAGGCGAGCGATTCTTCAGGGTCAGCGCCGTCAGGGCGACCGGGAAGGCGGCAGAGGCGGCGACCGCATCGGCAACTGGCAATTTGGCCAGATCGGAACAGATGAGGTCGAATTGGTCTTGGGTGAAGGAGAACACCGCGCCGTTCGACATGTCCGCGGCATTCAGGACGACGTAGGGTCGTCGGCTCTGTGGCGCGGGCTTGGGATTCAGCAGTGAATCGTAGGTGGCATGGTCGAATACGTTGTCGTCGAAATAATCGCGCAACGCATCAATCCGAGCGTAGGACGGCGTGGCCAAGCGGAACCAGGTCCAGGGCAACAAGGCTTCGCCGATCAGGTGTCCCTGGACGTTGCGCTTCAGGAAGTTGGCCGTGAACTGCGGTAGTCCTTCCTGACCATGCAGGCCGTAATAGGCCGCCGCGACGCTGCCGCCCGACACCGAGGAAATGATGTCGATCTGCTCGGCCAGGTTGATCGGCGTGCCGTGGTCATCGATGATCGACGACGCCATGCCCTCCAATGCGCCGGTCGCGAGTGCCGCCGCCCGGGTGCCGCCGCCGGAGAAGGTCATGACGACGAAGGTCTTGCTCGGCTGTTTCGGCGCGCTCTTCGACAGCGAGCCATAGCGATAGCCGCCGAACGGATCGATCGCGGATAGTTCGGTCGTCCGTTCGCGCGCGGAGCAGGCGGCAAGCGAAAGCAACAGGATCATCAGCAACGGCCGTGGATTCATCGCTTTGTTTCCCCTGGCATTCGCGCAATTACGCCGAATGGCTCGCCTAGTCCAAAGGCGGTGTTTTTTCCGGATCCGACAGATCGACCTCGAAGGGATTCGCTTTCAGTCGCTTCGTGATCTTGACGTCGAGCTCAGAGATGATCTTCCGCCCGGATTTGATCGAGAATCTGAGGCTTCCGGCTTGGACCCGGAATGCGTTGTTGGTCATGCCGGCGGATTCGGCGAACTTGCTGTCCACGAAGACTTCCTCGTCCTCGTCTTCGCCTTTTGGGCCCAAGACCAGCACCCATGTCAGCGCCATGATGTTGCTCCCCGTCGCAGTCCCCCCGATTCAATGCGCCCGCAACCAAACATAGTCAAGCTTGCGGTCTTGGCGGGCTGCGCGCGAGCGGGCATTATCACTCCATCTCCCATGCACTGTGAGTTAGGAACGCATGAGTCAGCATCTTGCCTTCGCGCCCGGTCGTGGCGCGGTCATCACCGGCGCCGCCAGCGGCATCGGCCTTGCCACGGCGCAGCGTCTCGCGGCGATGGGGCTGAAGGTCGCGCTGGCTGATTTGCCGGGCGCCGCTTTAGATGCGGCTGCGGAGACGGTGGCGAAGGCGGCGAAGGGCGGCAAAGTGGACGTGCTTGCGGTGCCGACCGATGTCAGCCGGATCGAGGAGGTGCGGCGGCTGAGGGAGCTCGCGTTCAACACCTTCGGCGACATCGCCTTCGTGATGAACAATGCCGGGGTCGAAGCCGCCGCCGGTTCCTACAACGACTATGCCGGCTGGCAGAAAGTGCTCTCGGTCAATCTTTGGGGCGTGATCAACGGCGTGCATGAGTTTGCGCCGGCCTTGATTGCGCAGAAGAAACCGGCGCTGATCGTCAACACCGGGTCAAAGCAGGGCATCACCACGCCGCCGGGCAATAGCGCCTACAACGTCTCCAAGGCGGGAGTGAAGGTGACCACCGAGGCCTTGGCGCACAGTTTGCGCAACGAGCCGGGCTGCCGTGTGACGGCACATCTGCTGATCCCGGGCTTCGTCTTCACCGGCATGACGGCGCGCGGGCGGACGGAGAAGCCGGCCGATGCGTGGACGCCTGAGCAGACCGTGGACTTCATGTTGGAAAGCCTGGCGCGCGGCGATTTCTATATCCTTTGCCCGGACGGCGCCGTCACCCGGGACATGGACGAACGGCGCATGGAATGGGCCGCTCACGACATCATCCAGAACCGCCCGGCACTATCGCGCTGGCATGCCGATTACAAGGATGCGTTCGACGCGTTCATGAAGGCGCCACGCGGCAAGTAGCTGCGTCATACCGGCGCTTGCCGCCGGTGCCCGCTTTCCCCCAAGATGGCCGTAACGAGGGCAAAAACCTCGATCCAGGGAGGCGGACATGTCGGCGAAGTTCGACACCATATACAAGCGGTCGATCGAGGATCCGGACGGGTTCTGGGGCGAGGCGGCGCGCGGGATCGACTGGATCAAGCCCTGGGAGCGGGTGCTCGACGACCGGAAGCCGCCGTTCTATCGCTGGTTCTCCGGTGGCACGCTCAACACCTGCTGGAACTGCCTCGACCGGCATGTGGAAGCGGGGCGGGGCGAGCAGGCCGCACTGATCTATGACTCGCCGGTTACGCAGTCGGTGAAGACGTTCTCGTATCGCGAATTGCGCGATGCCGTGGCTTTGTTCGCCGGCGTGCTGGTCAACCAAGGCGTGGGCAAGGGCGACCGGGTCATTCTCTACATGCCGATGGTGCCGGAAGCGCTGATTGCCATGCTGGCCTGCGCGCGGCTGGGCGCGGTGCATTCGGTGGTGTTCGGCGGCTTCGCGCCGAAGGAGCTGCGCTCGCGGATAGACGACGCGAAACCGAAGGTCGTGGTGACGGCCTCTTGCGGCGTCGAGGTGGCGCGGGTCATCGCCTACAAGCCGATGCTCGATGCGGCGATCGAGCAGGCCTCGTTCAAGCCGGAGAAGGTGATCGTGCTGCAGCGGCCGATGGAGCCGGCGAACCTCATCACCGGCCGGGACATCGACTGGAACGAAGCGCTGGCCGCCGCGGAACCCGCCGATTGCGTGCCGGTCGCGGCGACCGATCCGCTCTACATTCTCTACACATCAGGCACGACGGGGCGGCCGAAAGGCGTTGTCCGCGACAATGGCGGCCATGCGGTGGCGCTGCATTGGTCGATGGAGAATATCTACGGCATCAAGCCGGGCGAGACCTGGTTCACCGCCTCCGATGTGGGCTGGGTGGTGGGACACTCGTACATCGTCTATGCGCCGTTGCTCAAAGGCTGCACCACGATCCTCTATGAGGGGAAGCCGGTGGGCACGCCGGATGCCGGCGCATTCTGGCGCGTGATCTCCGAGCACAAGGCCAAGGCGATGTTCACCGCGCCGACGGCGTTCCGGGCGATCCGGCGCGACGATCCCGAAGGCAGGTTGCTGCAGAAATACGATCTCTCCGGCTTCCGCGCGTTGTTCCTGGCGGGCGAGCGGTCCGATCCGCCGACCTTGGAATGGGCGGAGCAGTTGCTGAAGGTGCCGGTGATCGATCACTGGTGGCAGACCGAGACCGGCTGGTCGATCGCCGCGAATTGCCTCGGCATCGAGCAATTGGCGGTGAAGCACGGCTCGCCGACCAAGCCGGTGCCGGGCTGGACGCTCGAAGTGCTGGATGAGAGCGGCAAGCCGGCGGCGCCCGGGGAAATCGGCAATCTCTGCGGCAAGCTTCCCTTGCCGCCGGGCACGTTTCCGACCTTGTGGAACGACGATGCCCGTTTCGTCGAGAGCTATCTCACGCGCTTCCCCGGCTATTACCAGACGGCGGATGCGGGGATGATCGACGAGGACGGCTATGTCCATGTGATGGCGCGGACCGACGACATCATCAATGTCGCGGGCCACCGGCTTTCGACCGGCGGCATGGAAGAGGTGCTGGCGAGCCATCCCGATGTCGCCGAATGCGCCGTCATCGGCGTGCATGACTCGTTGAAGGGTCAGGTGCCTCTGGGCTTCCTGGTGCTGAAAGCCGGCGTCGATCGGCCGGCGGAGAAGATCGTCGGCGAGGTGGTGCAGCTGGTGCGCGATCGAATCGGCCCGGTGGCGGCATTCAAGACCGCGACCGTGGTGACGCGGCTGCCGAAGACGCGTTCGGGGAAGATCCTGCGCGGGACGATGCAGAAGATCGCAGATGGGCAGGACTACCCGATGCCCGCCACGATCGACGATCCCGCCATCCTGGGCGAGATCGACGACGCGTTGCAGGGCATTGGTTACGCGAAGAAGTAGTCTTTAGCGCGAGTGACCGCCGCCAGCGCGGTTACCGCCCTGGCGGTTGCCACCCGAGCGATGACCATCCTGACGGTGACCGCCTTGGCCGCGACCGCCTGAGCGATGACCGTCTTGGCGCTGACCATCCTGACGGTTCTGTCCGCCATGGCCACCCTGTTTCGGGCGGTTGCCGTTGTGCTGCGGGCGACCCTGGCGTTCGCCGTGCGGGCTGTGCTGGGCCTGATGGTGATCGGCGCGGCGCGGTTCGCCGTTGCCGTGGTTGCGGTTCTCGCCCCCATGGCCACTGGCATTGCCACCGCCGTGGTTGCGGTTGCGATTGCCGCCATTGCCATTGGCCTTGCGGGCGCCCTGGCCGGGACGGCCCTTGTGCTGGCCGCGGTTGCCGCCGCGATGGCGCATCGGAATGCCCTCGTCATCGAGCGGGGCGTTGCGCGGGTCTTCCGGAACGCCGATGAAGGCATGGTCCGCGACCACCGGCACCTTCATGCGGGTGATGCGCTCGATGTCGCGCAGCAGGCCGCGCTCCTCATGGTCACAGAAGCTGAGCGCGACGCCGGTCGCGCCCGCACGCGCGGTGCGGCCGATGCGGTGGACGTAGGCTTCCGGCTCCATCGGCAGCTCGTAGTTGACGACATGGCTGATGCCGTCCACGTCGATGCCGCGGGCGGCGATGTCGGTCGCGACCAGGACCTTCACCTTGCCGTTCTTGAAGGCGTTCAAGGCCTGCTGCCGCGCGCCCTGGCTCTTGTTGCCATGGATCGCGGCGGTGCCGAAGCCGTCTTTCTCGAGCTGCTCGGCAAGGCGGTTGGCGCCGTGCTTGGTACGGGTGAAGACGATGGCGCGGGTCATCTCCGGCGTGGCGAGCAGCTGCGCCAGGAGCGCGCGCTTATGACCGCGGGCGACGAAGTAGAGCTTCTGGTCGATCCGCTCGGCCGTCGTGGATTGCGGCACGACTTCGACGCGCACCGGATCCTTCAGCAGGCCCTTGGCGAGATCGGCGACGTCGTTCGGCATGGTGGCCGAGAACAGCAGCGTCTGGCGTTGCTTCGGGAGCAGCGGGGTGATGCGGCGGATGTCGCGGATGAAGCCCATGTCGAGCATGCGATCAGCTTCGTCGAGCACGAAGAACTCCGCGCTCTCGAGCTTCACATGGCCCTGCTGGATGAGATCGATCAGACGGCCCGGGGTCGCGACGACAATGTCGATGCCTTTGCGAAGAGCCTCGACCTGCGGGTATTGGCCGACGCCACCGAAGATCTGCGTCGAGCGCAGCGGCAGGTGACGGCCATAGGTCTTCAGGCTCTCGAGGATCTGCACCGCGAGCTCGCGGGTCGGCGTCAGGATGAGGGCGCGCATCGACTTCGGTGCGGCGCGCTTCTTGGTCTCCATCAGGCGCTGCAGCATCGGCAGCACGAAAGCCGCGGTCTTGCCGGTGCCGGTCTGCGCGAGGCCGAGCAAGTCGCGGCCCTGGAGCAGATGGGGGATGGCGCGCGCCTGGATCGGCGTGGGGCGCTCATAGCCGCTCTCCTTGACCGCCTGCATCAGCGGGGCGGTGAGGGCGAGATCGGCGAAGAGAGTGAGTTCAGTCGTGGTGTTGTTGGTATGCGTAGACGTATTCAAGCCGGTATCCTTTTCGGCAAGTGTCATCAAGCCGAAGGAATGCGCGCGTGACATCACGCGGCCAAACGCCGGCGAGCGAGCCCGAGGCGCGCCGCTCGAGTACTATGACGGTTTTCTGATGGATCTCAGGACGGGCGCCCCTGTCACAATTTGGCAGGAGGGGCGCAAGCGCGCAGTCGCGAGAATTGCGGGCTTCATATGATGGATGCGGCCCATAATGTCAAGGATATTGGGATTTCCGTGTGTTTACTGCGGCTTGATCCAGTCGATCGTGCCGGTCCACTTCATCTGCTGGACGAAGTCATTGTAGCCGATCGAGTACTCGCCGTTGACGTCGCGCTGCTCGGCGCCGACGTCGGTATAGGGGTTTGCGCCCATCGGATAAGTCCGCGGGTCGTTGACGATCAGGTGCAGGTCCGAGGGCGTGCCTTCGTAGCCGATCACCAGCACGACATCCTTGCCGCCCTTGTCATCCGCGCCGCTCTTCGGCGGCTGGACTACGGCGACGAAGGGACGCTCGAAGCGGATCTCATGAATGGCGTCGATCGGCGAGAGCACCTTGTGCTGCTGATAGCGCATCACCACCGGATCCTCGCCGAAGAACTTGTAGGCGAAGGGGGAGTAGCCCTGGACCAGCTTCAGGGTAGCCTGTTCCGGCGAGAGCTTCGGGGCCTCGCAGGCCTGCACGCCGGTTAGAAAATCGGCGAGGCTGCATTGCCAGTTGTCGGCGCCGTAAAGCGGCGGCACGTTGTAGAAGTCCATGATCATCTGGCCGACGGCCGCCCAGCCCCAGCCCGGCTTCGATTCCTGGATCGCCGGGATGTCGAGCTCGGCCTTGGGCGGGATCACGTCGGGCACATTGTCCTGGGCCCTGGCTTCCATCGACCCGGCGAGGCCGGCGACAAGAGCGGCTGCCGCGAGTCCGGAACGAAGACGGGAGCAAGTCATGAGTTTGGCTTTCCTTGGCAGCTCTCTGCGATCAGATTCCCCTTACTAGTACGGGGCGCCGATTCGGCGAGAGGACAACAATCGGGCAGGTCCGAAGGTTGCACAGAATTTCGTGGTAGAAAACGCTGAAACCGCAGTTCACGCCGGTGTCATCCTGGCCGGCGGATTGTCGCGCCGCATGGGCGGCGGCGACAAGTGCCTGTTGCCCTTGGGCGGCCGGTCGCTGCTTGCGCATGTGATCGAGCGGATGCGGCCGCAGGTCGCAGTCCTGGCGTTGAATGCCAATGGCAATGCCGCCCGATTCGCCGGCTTTCAACTGCCCGTCGTCACCGACGACCAATCGGACTTCGCCGGACCGCTGGCCGGCATCCTGGCGGCGCTGGATTGGGCGGCGACGACGGGGGCCGCAGCGGTGCTGACCGTGCCCGCCGATACGCCGTTCCTGCCGCGCGACCTCGCCGCGCGGCTGGCGGCGGCGGGCGCCCCGGCTCTGGCGCGGAGCGGCGGGCGTGTGCATCCCGTCGTGGGACTCTGGCCGCTCGCATTGCGTGACGATCTGCGCGTGGCGCTGCGCCGGGAGGGCTTGCGCAAGGTCGAGGACTGGACCACCCGGCTCGCGCCGGCTGTGGTCGACTTCCCGGCGGCGCCGGATCCCTTCTTCAACATCAATACGCCGGACGATCTCGCGCGTGCCGCGGCACTGCTTTAGGCGCCGTTAGGAAAAACTGGCCGGCCGATCAGAATATCCCGTTGGACGCTCTATCGGGGGCGAACCTATCGTTTCCCCGTCGTCGTGAGCGTCCGTCCCGCAAAGGCAGGGCAGCGGCGAGATTTCAAGCTCCGCTCTCCCGGGTTCCAACGTCGTGTGCCCACCGGCATCGTCGATGCCCGCACGCACGACCATGCCAAAGCGAGGACAGGTGATGCCGATGAAACGCCTATCGAATTACGTCGCCGCGGCCGCTTTGCTGGCGGCAGGTCTCTCCGCCGCCGGCGCGGCGAATGCCGCCGAGATCACGGTCATGGGTTACCGCGGCGCCTTCCAGGAAAACTACGTGAAGGCCGTGGTCGAGCCGTTCGAGAAGGCCAACCCTGACATCAAGGTCACCTTCTTCGGCGTGCAGAACGCCGCGGTCTCGCTCGGAACGATGCGCGCGCAGAAGGATGCGCCGCAGACCGACGTGGTGATCTTCGATCTCTCGGTCGCCAAGATCGCGCGCGATGAAGGCCTGATCGCCGAGCTCGACACCGGAAAATTGAAGAGCTGGGGCGAGCTGGGGCAGTTCGGGCGCGAGCTCGGTGGTTTCGCGCCGCCGTTGACCTACGACACCTTCCTGCTGCTCTACGATCGCGACGCCTTCAAGGCACCGCCGAAGAGCTGGACGGCGCTCTGGGACAAGACGGAGCAGGGCAAGATCATCATTCCCGCCCAGGGCGGCGGCGACATTCAGGCGATCGCCCTCACCATCGTCGCCAATCGTCTGGCCGGCGAGACCGACTACATCAAGACGATCCGCCCCGGCGTCGACAAGCTGATCGAGATGGCGCCGCTGGTGCAGACCTGGGAGCCGAAGCCCGACGCCTATACGCTGGTCGGCAACGGCACCGCGGCGCTGGCGGTCGGCTACAACGCGCGCGGCCAGTACTATCACGACCAGACCGGCGGCCGCCTGCAGACTGCGGCACCGGCCGAGGGCACAGTCACCCAGGTCAATGTGATCTCGGAGATCGCCAACACGCCGAACAAGGACGCAGCCGAGCGCTTCATCGACTACGCGCTCGGCGCCGAGGCCCAGGCCCGCTTCGCCGAGGCGATGTTCTATGCTCCGACCAACACCAAGGCCAACGTCTCCGCTGCGGCGCAGAAACGCATTCCGCTGATGGATGCCGGCAACCAGGCCTCGCAAATCCCGGTCGACTGGATCCGCATCGGCGAGATCCGCGAGAAGATGCTGGCGCCCTGGCGGCGCGAAATCATCCCGGCCAGCCGCTGATGATGGCCCTCGCGGAACGCGCCAAGCCGGCAGCGGCGCCGGCATTGCAGCCGAACGGACATCTGAAGCTCGAGGGTGTTACCAAACGCTTCAACGACGTCCTCGCGGTCACCGGCGTCGATCTCGAGCTGCCGCGCGGCAAGATGCTGGGCCTGCTCGGGCCTTCGGGCTGCGGCAAGACCACCACGCTGCGGATGATCGCAGGGCTGCTGCCGATCAGCGACGGCCGCATCCTGGTCGATGGCGAGGACATCGCGCATCTGCCGCCGCATTGCCGCGATTTCGGCCTGGTGTTCCAGAACTACGCGCTGTTCCCGCACCTGACCGTTGCCCAGAACGTCGCCTTCGGCCTCGACATGCGCCGGATCCCCAAGGCCGAAGCACGGGAGCGCGTCCGGGCGGCGCTGGAGCTGGTGCATCTGCCGGGTTTCGGCGACCGCAAACCGCGCCAGATGTCCGGCGGCCAGCAGCAGCGCGTGGCACTCGCGCGCGCTGTCGTGGTCCGGCCGCGAGTCCTGCTGCTCGACGAACCGCTCTCCAACCTCGACGCCAAGCTGCGGGACGAGATGCGCGCCGAGATCCGCGAGATCCAGCAGCGTCTCGGCATCACCACGGTCCTGGTCACCCATGACCAGGTCGAGGCGCTGACCATGTGCGATCTGGTCGGCGTCATGTCCCAGGGTCGCCTGGAGCAGCTCGGCACGCCCGAGGATATCTACGAGCGTCCGGCCTCGCTGTTCGTGGCGGACTTCGTAGGCCGCACCAACGCGCTGGATTGCACGCTGGTCGACGCCCGGCATGTGCGCATCGGCGAGGCGGTCTATGGCTGCGCCCCGACGACGCTGCCGGCGGGCAAGGTCAAGGCGGTGATCCGCCCGCACCGCATCCTGCTCACCCCGCCGCGGGATCGGGCGCTCATTTCCAACGCCACCAATTGCGCGGCAGGACGGGTGACGCGCGTGGTCTATGTCGGCGACCTGCTGCAATACGAGGTCGATATCGGCGGCACGCGGCTCGCGGTCGAGGCGCCGACCCGCGCCCTTTCGCAGCCGATGGCGATCGGCGACAAGCTGCTCTGCGAATGGTCGCCGGACGACATGCTGGTTTTCCCGGCATGAGCCTGGTGCTGCCCCTGCCGGTCGGCCGGCGCTTCGCGCGGCTGCAGACGCTGCGCCTGCCGCTGGCACTGCTCGTGCCGATGGCGCTGATCAACCTGATCGCCTTCGTGCTGCCGGTGGCGCGGCTGGTGCAAATCTCGTTCCTGGAAGGCCATGGCGGGGTCCTGACCGACACGGCCACCATCGCCAACTATCTCGGTTTTCTCACCGACAGCTACTATCTCGGCCTGATCGGCAATTCGATCATGCTCGCCGCCATCGTCACCGTGACGACGCTGATCGCGGCCTATCCGATAGCGATGTTCCTGCACACGGTCTCGCCGCGCTGGCGCAACGTGCTGTTCGTCATCACCATCTCGCCGCTGCTGGTGAGCGCCGTGGTGCGGACCTATGGCTGGATGATCCTGCTCGGCGACCAGGGGCTGGTGAATGACGCGCTGATCGGGCTGGGACTGATCAGCGAGCCGGTGCGGTTGATCAACAACACGCTGGGTGTGGTGGTCGGCCTGGTCGAAGTGCTGATGCCCTACATGGCGCTGTCGCTGATCGCCGGGTTCGGCCGCCTCGATCCGGCGCTCGAAGAGGCGGCGGCCTCGCTCGGCGCCAGCAGGATCCGGCGTTTCATTCGGGTCACCTTGCCGCTGACCGCGCCCGGCATTGCGCTCGGCTCGCTGCTCTGCTTCGTGCTCTCGATCTCGTCCTTCGTCACGCCGAAGTTGCTCGGCGGCGGGCGGGTGTTCCTGCTGGCGACTGAGATCTACGACCAGGCGGTCGTGCAGCTCGAATGGCCGATGGCGGCGACCACCTCAGTCGTGGTGCTGGTCCTGTTCGGCTGCGCCCTCGTCTTCTACACGCGCCTGGTCAGGCGCTTCGATTGAGGTAGATCCTATGGTCGGTTCATCCTCGACGATCGGTTTCCGCTTCCTGGTGGGCGCGCTCTATTTCTTCCTGCTGGCGCCGATCCTGGTCGTGCTGCCGCTCTCCTTCGCTTCCGACACGATGATCGTGTTCCCGCCTTCCGGCTGGAGCCTGCGCTGGTACGAGGCCATGTTCCGGCACGAGGGGCTGATGAAGGCGTTCCGGGTCAGCCTGATGCTGGCCGCGGTGGTGACCGTCGTCTCGCTGGGTGCGGGCCTTCCCGCCGCCTATGCGCTGAAGCGCTATACGTTCACGGGGCGCGACGCGCTCACCAATCTTTTCACGGCGCCGCTGCTGCTGCCATCGATCGTGCTCGGCCTTTCGATCCTGCTGGTCTTCGTGAAGCTGAATCTGCTCGGCACCTTTCCCGGCCTGGTCGTCGCCCATCTCGTGATCACCACGCCCTATGTCGTCCGCATCATGTCCACGGCGCTATCGACCCTGCCGCCCTCGGTCGAGGAGGCGGCCACCATGCTCGGCGCGCCGCCGTTCAAGGTGTTCTGCCGCGTGACCTTGCCCTTGATGATGCCGGGTCTGATCGCCAGCGCCGCGCTCGCCTTCCTGCTTTCCTTCGACGAGGTGGTGATCTCGCTCTTCATCACCGGGCCGCGCATCTCGACCTTGCCGGTCGAGATCTTCAACTACGTCGAATCCAAGACCGACCCGTTGATCGCCGCCGTCTCGGTGGTGCTGGTCGCCGCCACCTTGGCCGTGGTGCTGCTGGTCGAGCGCTCGATCGGTTTCTCCAAGGCCATGGTCAAGTGACACCGGCCATCACGCCCGTCGTTCCCCGCATTCCCCCTCACTGGAGTACCCGCTCGATGGACAATGTCGCGCTCTGGATGTCGCAACCGCATTTCAACTACCTGGAAATGACTCGCCTGGCCGGGTTCACCACGGTGGTCGTCGAACTCGAGCACGGCACCTATGATCTCGCGGCGCTGGATCAGTTCCTCGCCTTCACCCGCGCGCATCGCATCTCGGTGCTGACCAAGGTGATCGCGCCCAACGTAGAATCGATCCAGCAGGCGCTGGATTTCGGCGCCGACGGGGTGGTGGTGCCGCATGTCCGCGATGTTGCGCATGCGCAGGAGGTCACCAAGGCGGCGAAGTATCCACTGCTCGGCACCCGCTCCTATACCGGCGGGCGGATCTTCGACTATGCGCGGCCCGCCGCCGATGCCTTCGAGACCGAGAACCGGCGGACCAAGTGCTACGCCATGATCGAGACCGCCGAGAGCCTGGCCGATGTGGAGAAGATCGCGGCGCTGCCGACGGTCGACGGACTGTTTCCCGGCCCCTCGGACCTGGCGCTGGCCTGCGGCCGCGGCGCCTATGCCTTCGGCCCGGCGGATCGCGCCGATCTCACGCGCATCGCCGCCGCCGCCCGCGCCGCCGGCAAGCCCTGGATCATGCCGGCCTGGACGCCCGCTGAGCGCAGCTTTGCGCGAGAGCATGGCGCCGCCTTGCTCGTCGTCGCCACCCAGAACATGACCATCCGGCAGGGCATCGCCGCCACCGTGGAGATGCTGCGCCGGGAAGCCGTCGTCGTCGCCGCCTGATCATCACCTGAAGGACAGTTCCCCATGAAGATCACCCTGGTTCAGACCAATCCGCAGACCGACCGTCCCGCCAACCTGCGCCGCGCGACCGAGCTGATGGCGCGTGCCGTCGAGAGCGACCGGCCCGACCTGATCGTGCTGCCGGAATATTTCGAGTATTACGGCGGCACGATGGCCGACAAGCTCGCCGCCGCGCAGCCGGCGCCGGGCGGCGAGGCCTATGCGGCGATGCAGGCCTTCGCGGCGAAGCACAAGGTCTTCGTCCATGCCGGCTCGATGATGGAGACGATCGCCGGCGAGAAGCGGATTTACAACACGACGGTGGTCTTCGATCGCACCGGGCGCGAGGTCGCGCGCTATCGCAAGATCCATATGTTCGACATCGTGGCGCCCGACGGCACGGCCTATAAGGAATCCGCAACCGTGCGGCCCGGCGAGGATGTCGTCTTCTACGAAATCGACGGATTCAAAGTAGGTTGCGCCATCTGCTACGACATCCGCTTCGCCGAGCTGTTCCTGCAGCTCGCCGCCGGCCGTGCCGACCTGATCGTGCTGCCCGCCGCCTTCACCCTGCAGACCGGAAAGGATCACTGGGAAGTGCTCGCCCGCGCGCGGGCGATCGAGACCCAAGCCTACTTCGCCGCCTGCGGCCAGTGGGGTGCGCATCTTTCCAACGGCGAGAAGCGCTTCACCTACGGCCATTCGCTGGTCTGCGACCCCTGGGGGCATGTGACCGCGCGCGCTTCGGATGGAGAAGGCTACGTCACCGCTGCGATCGAGCGTTCCCAGCTCGACCGGGTGCGCGCGGCCATCCCGATGCAGGATCACCGCCGCTTGGCCTGTGCGTGAGGGGCGACATGTATACGATCAATGCGATGCCGAAGCCGGTGCCGGCGGACGATCTGGCGCTGCTCAGCGAAGTCGAGACCGCGACGGTCGGCCACTGGCACCTGTTCGGCTTCATGGATTGCGGCATCCGGCCGTTGCTGCGCCATCGCCGTGTCGTCGGCACGGCGGTGACCCTCGCCATCCCCGGCGCGGATTCGACCCTGCTGCACCATGCGGCCGGATTGCTGCGGCCGGGCGACGTTCTGGTGGTCGACCGGCTCGGCGACGAGCGGCATGCGTGCTGGGGCGGGGGAGTCACCATCGCCGCCAAGGCGGCGGGTGCTGTCGCCGGCATCGTCGACGGTCCCTGCACCGATCTTGCCGAAATCGAAGAGTCGGATTTTCCGATGTGGTCGCGGGGCCTCGCGGCCATCACCACGCGGCTCTACGACATCGGCGGCGGGCTGAATATCCCGGTCTGCTGCGGCGGGGTGCCGGTGCTCCCGGGCGACGCGATCCTGGCCGATGAGAGCGGCGTGCTGGTGCTGCGCCGGGAGGAGGCCCGCGCGATCGCCCAGGAGGCGATCCGGCGGCAGAACACCGGCAAGGCACGCGAAGGCTCGGTCCGCGACGGCGCCAAGCTCGGCGAGCTCACCGGCGCCTCGGCCAAGGTGCAGGCCAGGCTCGCCGCGACGGGATGACGCCGTCTCGGGAGCTATGCTTGATCCGCTCGGCCACGAGCGATAGCTTCCGGCCGGAATGAACATTCGCTTTCTCGAAACGGCGATCTGCCTCGCGCGGCTGAGGAACTTCCGGGCGACCGCCGCCGCTCTCAACATCACGCCCGCCGCCGTCTCGAACCGGATCGCGGCCATGGAGGTCGAGCTCGGCGTCCGGCTGTTCGACCGCGACAGCCGCGAGGTCCGGCTGACGCCGGAGGGGCTCGCCTTCATCCAGGGCGCCGGCGACGTGGTGGCGCGCTACCAGGACCTGGTCGGCGATCTGAAGCCGCGGGCTGCCGTCGTCGGCTCGGTCAAGATCGGCCTGCTGCCGAGCATGGCGCTCACCATGCTGCCGGGGATGGTGGCGTTCCTGCGCGAGCAGTTCCCCATGGTGCGGCTCTCCATCGTCACCGACACCTCTTCGGTCATCCTGCATAAGCTCCGGCAGCGCGAGATCGACATTGCCGTCTGCATCGCACCGGAGGACACGACCGATCTCCACGTCGCCGATCTCTGCCATCTCGGCATGTTCTGGATCGTGGACCCGAAGATCCTGCAGCATGATGTCGGCGACCGGCTGCGCATCGAGGATCTGCTGGCCTATCCGATCATCTCCTATGAGATCGGCACGCATAATCATGCGCGCATGCGGGACTATTTCGCCGATCTCGTCTCGGACGGGTCGGTGGTCCATTATTCCAACTCTCTGGCGACCACGATCGGGATGATCGCTTCCGGCATCGGCATCTCGGTCCTGCCGCCGGTCTGCATCCAGCGCGAGCTGCGCGAGGGAACCCTGGCGGTGCTGCGGGTGGACCCGGCCTTTCCGCCCACCAAATACTCGATCATCCGGATCGACCGGGACGACCGGAAGATCGTCCGCCTGGCGGACGACGTCGCCCGCGATGTCGCGGCTGCCTTTTGCCGGCAATATGACGACAGCCTGGCGGCGTTTGCCGATTCTGCGCTGCAGGACGGATAGGCCCGCGTCGCGGTCAGAACCCTCGGGCTGGGTCCGGTTCAGCGGCGATCAAGGAAACCCGGTCGATCAGGATCAGGACCTTGCCGGCGCCCTCGAAATTGACGGTCACCCGTTGCCCGGTGACCGACTGGACCTGACCCAGTCCCCAGTCGGGGCGATCCGGGTGGCGAACGAAAGCGCCGGGCGTTAGAAACTCGACCATCGCGTCTGGATAGCAGATTTCGCTTTTGGAGTGCAGATTCGGGGAAGCGTGCGCACCCTCACTCCCGGCAAAGTATCCCCTGGCCGCCCGGAACCGAACCGCTAAACTGAGGGCGTAATTCGGGGACAGACAGAGTAAGCCTTATGACCTTTGACCTGCAGATCCTGGAACTGGTTTGCTCGCGGCTCTGCCATGACCTGATCAGTCCGGTTGGCGCCGTCGGCAATGGGCTCGAGCTCATGGCCGAGGAGGGCGACGACGAGTTGCTCGAGGACGCGCGGAAGCTGGTCGAAAGCAGCACCCATCGCGCCTCGGCGCTGCTGCAGATGTACCGCTGCGCCTATGGCAATGCCGGGAACCAGCCGAGCTTCGGGGCCGGCGAGGCGGTGAAGCTGGCTCGGGAAGCGCTCGATCCGGCCCGGGTCGAGTTCAAGGTCGACCTGCCGGCGGTTGCGGACTGGCCCCAGGGATTTGGCAAGCTTCTGATCAATGCCATCCTGACCACGATCGAATGGCTGCCCCGCGGCGGCACCTTGTCGCTGGCCGCCTCCGAATCCGACGGCAAGGCCATGTTCGGGCTGACCGTCGAAGGCCAGGGCGCCGGTTACTCCGCAGATGTCGCCCGACTCCTGCACCTCGACCGGACCGGCATCGAGTTGACCGCACACAATATACAGCCCTATCTGACCGGATTGGTCGCAAGCCATAACAAGTTCCGCCTGGAGCTCTCGCAACCCGCTGCGGGAATGGCGATTTTGCAAGGTCGGACCGCCGCCTAGGGCATATCCCGTACTGTTAAGGCCGATGGGATTTTGGCCCGCTGGCTTCACCCTAAATTAATGCTTTTCTGAAAATCTGAGCCTCAATCCGGCCCCGCAGAGAGGGTCGGTCCGGTATGTCCGCGCGTACCTCAAAACGGGGCCAAAGCTATGGATGATCTGCTCAAAGAATTTCTGACCGAGACCTCGGAGAACCTCGCCGTGCTCGATGTCGAGCTGGTGAAGCTCGAGCAAAACCCAAACGACATGGAGCTGCTCGGGAACATCTTCAGGCTCGTTCATACAGTGAAGGGCACCTGCGGATTTCTCGGTCTCTCGCGGCTGGAATCGGTCGCCCATGCCGGCGAGAACGTGCTCGGCAAGGTGCGCGACGGCGAGATCGAGGTCGGCGCCGAAGCCGTCTCGCTCATTCTCGAATGCCTCGACCGGATCCGCACGGTCATGACCGACCTCGAAGCCACCGGTTCGGAGCCGGCCGGCGACGATACCGATCTCATCAGGCGCCTCAACGCCTTTGCCGAATCCGGCGGCGCGAGCTCCGCGGCTCCGGCCCCGGCTGCTGCCGCACCCGCGGCGGCTCCGGTCTCGGCTCTGGCCGCGGCGGAAAGCTCGGCCACGATCTACGAGCAGATCGGCGGCATGGGGACGGTCGATGCGGTGGTCGAAGTCTTCTTCGCCCGCGTCACCGGCGATCTCCGCGTAAAGCAGGTCTTCGACGGCGCCAGCATCGACCATCTGCAAGGGCAGATGCGCGACTACCTCGCGAAGCTCTGCGGCGGTCCCGATTCCAGCGCCAAGTCGGTGCTGATCGAGCGCAACATGAACGACGCGCAGTTCGACGCGGCCTGCGGCCACATGCAGGCGGCGCTGAACCAGCTTGAGGTTTCCGCCGCGCTTTCGGCGCGGATCATGGGCATGATCTTCGCGACCCGCGACGAAGCGACCGGCGGCGCCACCACCGCGCCGATCTCGGTCCCGGCCAGCGAGGACGTCGTGGCCGAGCCGGTGGCGAAGCCCGTCAAGGCTGCCGCCAAGAAGGATGGCGCTGCCGAGGGCGGTGCCGCTGCGGAATCGGTTGCCAATCAGACCATCCGCGTCAACGTCGAGCTGCTCGAGAACCTGATGACCATGGTCAGCGAGCTCGTGCTGACCCGCAATCAGGTCCTGCAGATTCTGCGCAAGCAGAAGGACAGCGAGTTCGCTGCCCCCTTGCAGCGTCTCAACCACGTCACTTCCGAACTCCAGGAAGGCGTGATGAAGACCCGCATGCAGCCGATCGGCAATGCCTGGGCCAAGCTGCCGCGCCTGGTGCGCGACCTCAGCCACGAATTGAAGAAGAAGATCGACCTGGTGATGATCGGTCAGGAGACCGAGCTCGATCGCCAGGTGCTCGAGATGATCAAGGACCCGCTGACGCACATGGTGCGCAACTCGGGCGACCATGGCCTCGAGACTCCGGAAGAGCGGCGCCGCATCGGCAAGCCGGAGACCGGCAAGATCACCTTGAACGCCTACCATGAGGGCGGCCATATCGTCATCGAGATCTCCGATGACGGCAAAGGCCTGCCGATGGAGAAGATCAAGGCGAAGATCATCAACAACAACCTCGCCTCCGAGAGCGATCTCGAGAGCATGAGCGACCAGCAGATCCAGCAGTACATCTTCAAGGCCGGCTTCTCGACCGCCGCCGCCGTCACCAGCGTCTCCGGACGCGGCGTCGGCATGGACGTGGTCAAGACCAACATCGAGAAGATCGGCGGCACCGTCGAGCTGCGCTCGATCGAGGGCAAGGGCACGACCTTCTCGATCAAGATCCCGCTCACCCTCGCCATCGTGTCGGCCCTGGTGGTCGAATGCGCCGGCGAGCGTTTCGCGATCCCGCAGATCAGCGTCGTCGAGCTGGTGCGCGCCACCGCGAACGGCGAGCTCAAGGTGGAGAAGATCAAGGACACGCCCGTCCTGCGCCTCCGCAACAAGCTGCTGCCGCTGGTTTCGCTGCGCGAGAAGCTCGAGCTGACCGACGGCGAGAAGGCGAACGAAACCGACACGTTCATCGTGGTGACCCAGGTCGGCACCTATAACTTCGGCATCATGGTCGATCGCGTGTTCGACACCGAGGAAATCGTGGTGAAGCCGGTGGCGCCGATTCTGCGCCACATCCCGATGTTCTCGGGCAACACCATCCTCGGCGATGGCAGCGTCATCATGATCCTGGATCCGAACGGCATTGCCGAGGCTTCGGGCCAGATGGGCATCTCCGACGGCGCGAGCGCCGACGACGCGCGGAGCGCGAAGTCCCGCGGCCATGGCGAGGAAGTCGTGCCGCTGCTGCTGTTCCGCACCAGTTCGGGCGTGCCGATGGCGGTGCCGCTGGCGCTGGTCGCACGTCTCGAGGAGATCGAGCGCAAGACCATCGAGCGGTCGAACGACCGCTGGGTCGTGCAGTATCGCGGCCAGCTGATGCCGCTCATCCCGATGAGCCACGAGCACGAGATGGGCGGGGAAAAGCAGGGGCGCCAGCCGGTGCTGGTGTTCTCCGACCGCGATCATGCCATGGGCCTGATGGTGGACGAGATTGTCGATATCGTCGAAGCCAAGCTGAACGTCGATCTGGCGGCCGAGCAGCCGGGCCGCATCGGCTCGGCGATCATCGCCGGCCAGGCGACCGAGATCGTCGATGCCGGCTACTACTTGAGCCAGGCGTTCAAGGATTGGTTCGGCTCGCAGCAGCAGGATGCCGTCGACACCGGCAAGCGTCGCCGCGTGCTGTTGGTCGACGACAGTGCCTTCTTCCGCAACCTGCTGGCGCCGCAGCTGACTGCCGCGGGCTTCCAGGTGATCGCGATGGACTCCGCCGACAAGGCGCTGGGCCTCAGCGAAGCGGGCGAGGAGTTCGACCTTATCATCAGCGACATCGAGATGCCGGGCATGAACGGCTTCGAGTTCTGCGAGTCGGTGAAGAAGAACGCCCGCTGGCAATCGACCCCGATCATCGCGCTCTCGTCCCATGCCAGCCCGAAGGACATCGCCCGTGGCCGCCAGGTCGGGTTCGACGACTACGTGGCCAAGTACGATCGCGACGGTCTGGTGCACACCATGAACGAAGCGCTTGCTGAAATGATGAGAGGTGCCGCATGAGCAAGTCCGTGGAAACCGAACTCAACGGCACGACGTCCGCCGCTTCGAACGAGCAGCGCGACTACGTGACCATGTCGATCGGCGGCCAGCTGTTCGGCATCCCGGTCCTCAAGGTCCAGGACGTGCTGGGTTCGCAGACCATCACCCGCGTGCCGCTGGCGCCGGTCGAGGTCGCCGGTTCGCTGAACCTCAGAGGCCGGATCGTCACCGCGGTCGATGTGCGGCTGCGCCTGGGCTTGCCGAAGCGCGACAGCGAAAAACAGGCCATGTCGGTGGTGGTCGAGCACGAAGGCGAGCTCTACAGCCTTCTGGTGGACAGTGTCGGCGAGGTCTTGAGCCTGGAAAGCCGGGATTACCAACGAAATCCACCCACGCTCAATCCGAGATTGCGCGAGTTCTCCGATGGGATATATCGTCTGAACGATTCCCTGCTCGTGGTGCTCAGCGTCTCGTCCCTGCTGAATTTCGGTAACCGGGCGGACGCCGCTTAACCTTTCAAGTTCGTTGTCTTTGAGGGGGCGCGCTGCGGGCGAAAGGGGATGAGATGAGGACCCGGTTCGTCCGGTCGGCAGACGGAGACTGCGTATGAAGTCGTGCTTGATCGTGGATGATTCCAAGGTCGTTCGGATGGTGGCCCGCAAGATCATTGAGGGCCTCAATTTCGCGATCGAGGAAGCGGACAACGGCCAGACCGCCATGGACCAGTGCCTGAAGCGGATGCCCGATGCGATCCTGCTCGACTGGAACATGCCGGTCATGAGCGGCATCGACTTCCTGCGCAACCTGCGCCAAATGCCCGGCGGGCAAACTCCTGTGGTCGTGTTCTGCACCACCGAGAACGACATCCAGCACATCCAGGAAGCGATCAGCGCGGGCGCCAACGAGTACATTATGAAGCCCTTCGACAGCGAGATCATCGAGTCGAAGTTCAGCCAGGTCGGGCTTCTTTAACGTTAATAAGTAAAAGGCTTCGGTACCAGGGAATGCGGCCTGAAACCAAACCAGCAGTCGCGGCGGGCGGCGGCCCCTATCGGGTCATGGTCGTGGACGACTCTGCCGTCATTCGCGGCCTGCTGACCAAGACTCTGGAAACCGACCCGGAGATCAAAGTCGTCTCGACCGTGGGCAACGGCCAGGCGGCGATCGATGCGCTGAAGCGCAACGATATCGATGTCATCGTGCTCGACATCGAGATGCCGGTGATGGACGGGATGACGGCGCTGCCGAAGCTGCTGGAAGCCAAGCCGGGCGTCCAGGTCATCATGGCCTCGACACTGACTTTGAAGGGCGCTTCGGTCAGCATGAAGGCGCTGTCGCTGGGCGCCGCCGACTATCTGCCGAAACCGACCACCACGACTGGCATCAGCACCGCCGACGATTTCAAGCGTGGCCTGGTTGAAAAGGCGAAGAGCTGGGGCCTGGTTGCGCGCAAGAAGCGCGGACTGCCGCCGGGCTCCGCCGCGGCACCGGGTTCGAGCGCTCCGCCGCCGCCGAAGAAGCTCTATCCCGGCGCGGTCACTCTGCGCCCGGCCCCCGTGGTGCAGGGCAAGGTCGATTGCCTGGCGATCGGCTCCTCGACCGGTGGGCCCCAGGCTCTGTTCAATGTGTTCCGCGCCTTGGGCCGGGTCGAGCGCATGCCGGTTTTCGTGACCCAGCACATGCCGGCGACTTTCACCACCATCCTAGCCGAGCATCTTGCCCAGGCGTCCGGCATGCCGGCGGCCGAGGCCAAGGACGGCGAGGCGGCTGTGCCTGGCCGGATCTATGTCGCGCCGGGCGACTTCCACATGATCGTGGAGGGCCAGGGCGGCAGCATGGTGGTCCGGCTCAACAAGAATCCGCCCGAGAATTTCTGCCGCCCCGCGGTCGATCCGATGCTGCGCTCGATAGCCAAGGCCTATGGCAACCGCACCCTGTTTGTCATGCTGACCGGAATGGGGCAGGATGGCTTGAAGGGGGCGCGGGAGCTCGTCAACGCAGGAAGCACGGTGATAGCGCAGGATGAAGCCAGCAGTGTCGTCTGGGGCATGCCGGGCGCCGTCGCCTCGGCCGGGCTCTGCACGGCGGTGCTGCCGCTCAATGAGATCGGGGCTTACGTCAAGAAAGCCCTCATGAGGACGGCGGCATGACGGTGACGGATTTCGATTTCATCTGTCAGATCCTGAGACAGCGCTCCGGCCTGGTGCTCGGCAACGACAAGGCCTATCTGCTCGAGAGCCGCCTGCTGCCGGTCGCGCGCAAATACAAGCTCGCCTCGTTCGAGGATCTGGTCCGCCTTATCCGCGTGAAGAGCGATGAGACTGTGATCAAGGACGTGGTCGAGGCGATGACCACGAACGAATCCTTCTTCTTCCGCGACACCAAGCCGTTCGACCAGTTCAAGCAGATTTGCCTGCCGACCCTGATGGCGGCCCGGCCGAACAAGACCATCCGGATCTGGAGCGCCGCGGCGTCGAGCGGTCAGGAATGCTACTCACTGGCGATGATCCTCAGCGAGATGTCCGCCCAGCTCGCCGGTTGGAAGATCGAGATCCTCGGGACCGACCTTTCGACCGAGATCCTGGATCGCGCCAAGGAAGGCATCTACTCGCAATTCGAGGCGCAGCGGGGGCTGCCGATCAACCTGCTGGTGAAGTACTTCACCCAGACCGGCGATCGCTGGCAGATCAGTCCGAAGATCCGCGGCATGGTGCAGTACAAGGAATTCAACCTGCTGAACGACCCGCGACCGCTCGGCAAGTTCGACGTCGTGTTCTGCCGCAACGTGCTGATCTATTTCGACCAGCCGACCAAGGCCAAGATCCTGAACAACATCTCCGGCCTGATGCCGAATGACGGCTATCTCTTCCTCGGCGGCGCCGAAACCGTGCTCGGCATCACCGATAAGTTCCAGCTCCTCGCCGGCCAGCGCGGCGTCTACGGCCTGACCGCCGGCCAGGCGCCGGCCGCGGCGGCTGCCAAGCCCGCCGCTCCGGGCGCGCTCCGCGCGTAGAGCCTACACCTTCAATGGAACGTCATGCGCGGGCTTGCCCCGCGCATCATGTGCGTAAAAGGAAATGCCCGGGACTAGGCCCGGGCATTGTCACCGAACTGAGATACTCGGATCAGGCGCTCTCGGCCTTGACCGGCTGGCCGGCGGCTTCAGGATCGCGCAGCACATAGCCGCGACCCCAGACAGTCTCGATATAGTTCTCGCCGCCGGTGGAGGTGGAGAGCTTCTTGCGGAGCTTGCAGACGAAGACGTCGATGATCTTCAGCTCCGGCTCGTCCATTCCGCCGTAAAGATGGTTCAGGAACATTTCCTTCGTCAGGGTCGTGCCCTTGCGGAGGCTCAAGAGTTCCAGGATGCCGTATTCCTTGCCGGTGAGGTGGAGCGGCGAGCCGCTGACCTCCACGGTGCGGGTGTCGAGATTGACCACCAGCTTGCCGGTCTTGATGACCGAATCCGAATGACCCTTGGAGCGGCGGACGATCGCCTGGATACGCGCGATCAATTCGCGGCGGTCGAACGGCTTGGTCAGGTAGTCGTCGGCACCGAAGCCCAGGCCCTTGATCTTGCTGTCGAGCTCGCTCAAACCAGAAAGGATCAGGATCGGAGTGTTAACGCGCGAGCTCCGCAGCCGGCGCAACACCTCATACCCGTCGATGTCGGGGAGCATGAGATCAAGCAGGATGATGTCATAGTCGTAGAGCTTGCCGATCTCGAGACCGTCTTCGCCCAGATTGGTCGAATCTACGATGTAACCTTCCGCTTTCAGCATCAGCTCGATGCTCTTCGCGGTATTGGTATCGTCCTCGACTAACAGCACGCGCATGGCTGCACCCTTTCGTGCGCAATTTTGCCACCGGTGTGACCCTGTGAATATTAACCATTTGGGCGGCCAATTGTAAAGGATTGCGTGGCCGGCCCGGGTCTCACCAGACTTCGTTCCTAAGTGGCTGATTTATCCGGAAAGTTAAGACATTCTCCCAAGTCAGCATTAACCGCAGGTTAACGCCGTTTGTTTATCGTTGGCCCCATCTGGAACCCCTTGGCTGGCGCTAGACCAAACTTTGATCAAGACACTCGAACCATTGATGCGGGAACTGGCCCGCGTGCCGGACGTGACAGTCTACGGCAAGGTCGCCGCGATTCTGGGCATGCTGGTCGAAATCGCCGGCCTGGAGGACTCGCTCTCTATTGGTTCGCGTGTGGATCTCGTGGACCGCACAGGCGGTCGGGTTCCGAGCGAGATTGTCGGCTTCCGCGACGGAAGGGCACTCGCCATGTCCTTCGGCTCGCTGGACGGCGTGGGCTTGGGCAGCAAGGCGGTGCTGGTTCATGACGAGCCGGCGATCCGACCGACCACTGCCTGGCTCGGCCGGGTGATCAATGCTTTGGGGGAGCCGATCGACGGCAAGGGGCCGCTGCCGCTGGGATCGAAGCCCTGCCGGATCCGGGCCAACCCGCCGCCCGCGCATCTGCGCGCCCGGGTCGGCGGCAAGATCGATCTCGGCGTGCGAGCGCTCAACACCTTCACGACGGTCTGCCAGGGACAGCGGCTCGGCATCTTCGCCGCTTCCGGCATCGGCAAGTCGGTGACGATGTCGATGATGGCGAAATACACCAATCTCGACGTCAACGTGATCGGCCTGATCGGCGAGCGCGGTCGCGAGGTGCAGGAATTCATCGAAGACGAACTGGGCGAGGAAGGTCTCGCCCGCAGTGTCATCATCGTCGCCACTTCGGATGAATCACCCTTGCTGCGTCGCCAGGCTGCGCAGATGACCCTGACCGTCGCCGAGTTTTTCCGCGACCAGGGTCGCAACGTGCTCTGCATGATGGATTCGGTCACGCGCTACGCGATGGCGTTGCGCGAGATCGGGCTTTCCGCCGGCGAGCCGCCGGCCAGCAAGGGCTACACGCCGTCTGTTTTCGCCGGATTGCCGCGGCTGCTCGAGCGTGCGGGCCCCGGACCGGTCGGTTCGGGCAGCATCACGGGTCTCTTCACCGTCCTCGTCGAGGGCGACGACCATGATGAGCCGGTGGCCGATGCGGTCCGCGGTATTCTCGACGGCCATATCGTGCTCGAGCGCTCGATTGCCGAAAGAGGCCGTTATCCGGCGGTCAATGTGCTGCGCTCGCTCTCGCGCACCATGCCGGGCTGCAACAACGAGCAGCAGAACGACATGATCCGGGTCGCGCGGCAGAACATGTCGGTCTATGACGACATGGCGGAACTGATCCGCCTGGGCGCCTATCGCCGCGGGACCGATTCCACCGTCGATCGTGCGATCGAGCTCCGGCCCGCGCTGGAGAAGTTCCTGGCGCAGCGCAAGACGGAGCGATCGGACCTCGAGACCGGCTACAACGAATTGGCCGCCATCGTCGGCATGCCCTATGACGGGGCGGCAGGCGCCACGCCGACTGCCGAGGTTAAGACATGAGCGGCCTCGACCAGATGCTGCGTCTGCAGAAGTGGACGCTCGATGAGAAGCGCCGCCAGGCGACAGATCTCGAAGCGCTGATCGAGCGCCTCAGGAGCGACATCCGCCGGTTGGAGGAAGAAGTCGCGAACGAGGTCGAGGCGGCGCGCAACGATCTCGAGCTGCAGCGCGTGCTGCCCGATTACAAGCGCATGATGGCCGAGCGCCGCGAGCGGATCGAGAAGTCTGTCGCCGATCTGACGTCGGAACTCGACAAGCTGCGCGACCAGATCATGGAATCCTTCGCCGAGCTCAAGAAAACCGAGCAAACGATCGCCAATCGCCAGCAGCGTCAGCGCGTCGCACAGCGGCGCCGCGAGCAGAATCGCGCCGACGAAGTCGGATTGCAGCTGCACCGCCGCAAGAAAGACACGACGCTCTAGACACCGCCGCGTCCACTTCCCGATATCAGATCCGAAATTCGCCCGAACCACGGCGGAACTTGCTCTGCCTGCGCTGATTACCCCCTTGTGAAACCGGAATAATCGAGGAGGGAGCGATGGCACAGTCGATTCCGCGCAGTCAGCAGACCTTGAAGAAGGATGAAACGGTCAACTTGATCGCCGCTTCCAAGGCCAACGGCACGAAACTCTTTAATCGCAAGGGCGAACGCGCCGGCGAAGTCGAAGACATCATGATCGACAAGATTTCGGGCCACGTCGCCTACGCCGTTGCCGCCTTTGGTGGCTTCCTCGGCCTGGGCGAGACCCGGCGGGCGATCCCTTGGAGCGTGCTCCACTATGACGTCAACCTCGACGGCTATGTCGCCGATGTCGACGACGCGGTGCTGAAGGAAGCGCCGAACGAGATTCCGAACGACGACTCGTATTACCGGGATCTCGACTGGAACTCGCGGGTCTACAGCCATTTCGGCGTCCCGCCTTACTGGATCTGAGCAGTCCCCGCGCCTGATGGCGGGGTTCTTTTTGGGAGATTGCGATGAATAGGATAAAACTGGCGGGCAGCGGCCTGCTTATCGGGAGTGTCGTGACGGTCCTCGCCGTCACCAGCCCGACCTTCGCCCAAGATGCCACAACCACGGCGCCCGCCAAGCCGGCCGCGCCGGTCAGCAGCGACGCCTCGACCAATGTCGGTGTGACGGCAGTCGATGCCGGCAAGCTCATCGGCAAAGATGTGGTCGACTCCAATGGCAAGACCGTCGGCGAGATCGAGAGCGTGATTGTCGACACCAAGGGCAAGGTGACCTCGGTGGTTCTCGATATCAGCGGATGGCTGGAATCCAAGAAGCGGATTTCCGTCCCCTGGACCGACCTGAAGTCGGACGCTGACGGAAAGATCCACAGCAGCCTGACCAAGGAAAACGCCCAGGCAGCGGCCGACTACAACTACACGAAGGATGTCAATCGCGGCAAAGTTCTGAATGAGTCCGGCCAAATCTATGCCGCGGACGGAACGCAGGAGCCGACGACGGCGACGGCGACGACGACCAATGCCGCCAATAACCGGCCGGCGGCACTGAACGCCGACGGCTCGATCAATGCCAGCAAGGTAGTCGGCGTCAACGTCGTCAACAATGCCAACGACACCGTCGGCGAGATTGGCGAAGTGCTTCTGGACGAATCCGGCAAAGTCTCGGGTGTCCTCGTCGATGTCGGCGGCTTCCTCGGGATCGGCACCCATCCGGTGAAGCTCGCCTGGAACCAGATCAAAATGATCAACAACGATGGGAAGCTTCAGGCGATCGTGAATATGGACAAGAACGCGCTGAAGCAGATGCCGGAGTATAAGGCGTCGAACGGCTAGCTTCCCTCAATCGTCATTGCCGGGCTTGACCCGGCAATCTACTCCGAATGGAGCCAGATGCCCGGGTCAAAGCCCGGGCTTGACGATTCTTGGGTGTCTACGCGGTCAGATCGTCGTGCGATTGCCGGAGTTCGTCGAGCGGTGAAACCGGGAAAACCTCGCCCGTGCGGAATTCCAGCCCGCCGGTGTTGCCGCCGACCTCGAGCGCATTCTCGAAGATGTTGATGATGTCCTGGCGCTGGTTGCGCGAGAGACGGCTGCGGCTGCGGATCATCAGGTCGAAGCGCTTACCGCGGATCAGGCCGTCGAGCTGGAAGGCACCCAAGGCCGCGAAGTTCACATCGACCAGGAAGCGCGTGCCCTGGTCCTTCTTGTCCTTCTCGCTGCCTTCGCCGGAGTTGTGGCGGTAGTAGAGATTGATCTGGGTGAGACCGATCCGCGGGTCGTAGACCGGGAGGAAGAGCGCACGCCAATCGACCGCAGTCCGGTCCTTGGCGAGATCGGAGAGCTGGGTGAACTCGTCCTTGAGCCGCTTCACCATTTCCTCTTTCTCGACCGGAAATTTGCGTCCGGCGAGCAGAGGCGTCAGCAAGCGCTCGACCTCGCCGTTGCGGAACGCGCTGATCGCGGCCGAGAGACCGGCCGCCAGCTTCGGACCGGTCTGGGCGATGCCCGGGGGCGGCGGGCTGTCGGGATCGTTAGGCGCCGCCAAGGGTGCGCCGCGCAAGACGGCGATCAGATCATCGAGGGCCGGCCAACGGTTGGACAGATAGAGCAAAGCCGTCTGCGGGCTGGTGATCGGCGGCAGCACGGATGCCGATGGCGGCGCGCTCGGCTCCAGCACCAAAGCGACCTGCGCGCCGACCGGCAAGCGCGTCCGCTCCTGCATCATCAGCGCACCCGCCGGCGTGTCGATTACGGCATGGCCCGCGCGGGTGTAGCCGAGCACCTTGCCGATCAGCGGCGCCGTTTGGCCGGTCAGCCGCGCGGCTTCCGGTGCGATCTCGATCTCGCCGCCCTTGGTCGGCAGCACGGCTACGACGTGCAATGTCAACTCGCTGCCTGCGGGCAGCATGAGTGGGGTCGCCGGTGCAGCCGCTGCGGGCGGCGTCGTGCCGGCGAGAAACTGTGCCAGCAGCGGACCCGCAGCCGAGGCCAAAGCCATCGGCATGGATCCCGGCGGAACGTTCGCCGGCATCGCGCCCGGAGGGGTGCTGGCCATCGGTGTGTTGCCCGGTGGCGCATTCATGACGGGAATGTTGCCGCTGGGAACATTGGTTGTGGGGAGCGTCGCGGCGGGAAGGCTGCCTGATGTCGGCGGTGGTGCTGCGCCTGCCGGTAACCATGCGATTTCAGGCGCATCGGCGGCGGCGAACAGGGCGGCGATGCGTGCGGCAACATCGGGCTGCAGGAGCGTCGCGCTGCCGCCCGGCGGATTGGCGGCAGTCAGGAGAACGGAGGGACCAGGAAGACCACCGGATTGCTGGGACGTTCCGGTTGGAAGCGTCCCCGGTGCCGGCGTGCCCGATGGCGCTGTGCCCGCTGGAAACGTCCCAGAGGGCAGCGTCCCTTGCGGCAGCGGGTTTGGCCCGTCGGGATCGGCCGGCACGACGACGGGGCCGGTCGGGAGCGGCGTCACGCTCTGCGGTTCGAACAGCGCACGGGCCTGCGCCAGCAATTGTGCCTTCTGCACGGCATCCGGCGGCACGGAGACCGGCGGGCTGGGCGCGGTGAAGGGCTCGATTTCCACGTCCGGCGTCGGCAGCAAAGATGCGACAGGCGGGGTCTGCACGACCACGGCCTTCACACTGCTGCCGGCGATCTGGATCGGGGGCGGAGCGCTCGGGCGCGGCGGCGGCTCGGTCTTGGTCTTGTGGGCGGCGGCACCGGCCGCACCGCTCTGCGCGGTCGCCGCCGAGCTCACGCCGCCGGCGGAGCCGCTGCCAGGCTGATTGGTCTTTTCGGCGTTCCGGTTTCCGGCTTCGACCGCGAGGATCAGAACCTGCAAGCGATCGCCGCCGGCATTGCGGACCTCGAGCGTCACGGCGCTGCCGGCGGGAAGCGCCGCGTTGGTGGCGACGCTGACCGTGCCCTTGTCGGTGGCAATGGTGGTGAGTCCGTCGCTGCCCTTGCCGAGCACCGTGCCTTTGAGGATCGTTCCGGTCACCAGGCCGAGCAGGTTGCGCGGCGGATCCGGAACGACGCCGGTCAGGACGTTCGGCCCGGTGGTGGCCCCGGGCAGGTTCCGGCCGATCGGGTTGAAGAGGTCGCTCACGCCCCGCGCCTGGCGGAGGTCTGCTCTCCGCCGGTGATCTCGAACACCTTGCGCGCCAATGACTCGATGTCGGTGGCGGCGGGACTGCTCGGATGCCGCACCAGGAGCGGCGTCTGATTGGAGATCGCTTCGCGCACCTTGGGATCGCGGCGGATCACGCCGAGCAGCGGCACGCGGCGCTTCAGGAAGCGGTCACAGGCCTTGGCGAGAGTCTCATAGGTGCGTTGGCCGATCTCGCGGCTGGAGGCCATGTTGACGACGACGCCGAGTGGGACGTCCTTGTGCTGCTCCTGGGAGTCGAGCGTCACCATCTTGATGAGCGCATAGGCATCGGTGAGGGCGGTCGGCTCGTCGGTGGTGACCACTAGGCAGAAGGCGGCGCGGCTGGCGAGATAGCGCACCGGCCGCTCGATGCCGGCGCCGAGATCGACCACGACGCGGCCATAAGAATCGCCGACCGAGCGGAGGCCCTGAGCCAGTGCTTGCAGCCGGTTGATCGGCATGCTGGCGAGCGAGCCCGAGCCGGAACGTCCGGCGATCAGGTCGAAGCCGCCGCTCGGATAATTGATGACGGCGCGGCTCAGGGGCAGGTGGCGCTCGAGGGCAGTGCCGAGATCCATGCCGGGCTGGATGCCGAGCTGGACGTCCACATTGGCGAGGCCGAGATCGCCGTCGAACAGCAGGACGCGCTGGCCGAGCTTGGACAGCGCCTGGGCCAGCGAGATGCTGAGCCATGTCTTGCCGACGCCGCCTTTACCGGAGGCGACGGCGATGACATTGGCGATCGGTTCATCCGACGGCCCGGTGGCCGCGCGGACGGGTGACTCACTCATGTGCTTGATCCCACTGGTCGCTTCCGGCTTCCGCTTGCCCCGTCGGAACCCGGCTTTCTACGCGCACTCCCGCCCGGCTGATCCCCATCTGAAAGAGGGGCGACTCGCACGGCGGCAGTGCCATTTTGCGCGCGTTTCGGCCCGTCCGCCATCTCCTGCGGCATCAAGAGCCGGGCCAGCGCATCGGCCCCAAAGAACATCAGTCCATTGGCGATTTCCGGAGAAACACCGAATTCCGCATAGCCCAACTGACCACCCTCCGCACAAGCAAGCAGCGCGCCATAGCGCCGGGCGGCGTCGATCCTGGTCGCGATCATCCGCTGGCAGCCGACTTCCGAGAACAGCTGGCCGAGCTCGGCGGATTCGGTGACATCACCCCCGGCGGCCAGGGTCAGGACGGGCTCGGCCTTCACCGCCGAGGCCAGATCGGCCAGGGCGGCCATGTCGTCCGGCTTCAGCGGGTTGATCCCGGCGGTGTCGATCAGCACCAGAGCGCCCTCGGGCGCAGCGCCGACCGCGCGCTTCAAAGCGGCGGCGTTCTTCGCCTGGTAAGCGGTGATGCCCATTGCCTTGGCATAGGTCGCGAGCTGGTCGATTCCACCTGCCTTGGCGAGATCGCAGGTGATGGCGAGGACCGGCCATTTCTGCGCCCGCGCACCGGCGGCGAGTTTCGCCAGGGTTGCGGTCTTGCCGGCGCCGGGCAGGCCGACCAGCATGATGGGGCGCTCCGGCCGGTTCTGCAGAAGCGGGTTGTAGATGAAGCGGGAACGCAACGCCGCGCCCAAAGCCTGGCGCGGATTCTCCAGCAGGAAATTCTCGGCCAGAGTCAGCAGGCGTTCGGTCAAAAGCTCCGGCACGCGGTGGAAGTCGAGCGCGCCGGCGATCGCATCCATCGGCTCGACGGCGAGCACCGGCGCCGGCTCCAGGATCGCGGCGCGATCCAGGGCCGCCGTGATCTTCACCTGCTTGCCCGAGGTCTCGGTGTTGAGAATGACGGCGTCGGGGCCGAGCTCATCGCGCACTAGGCGGATGGCCTCGCTCATATTCGCCGCGCTGAAAGTCCGAAGTCGCATGGGGCTATCTTATACCAGCGAGCCCGGCACGCGATCAGATCTGACCGAGGGTGCGGATCTTCGCCTTCGCGTGGATCTCGTTCTGCGACATCACCACCGTCGTCGCCCGGAAGCGCTCGATGATCTGTCGGACGAAGGGGCGGATCCCGGGGCTGGTCAATAGGACCGGAGACTCACCCATGATGGCAAAGCGCTCGAAGGTCTGGCGCACGGTCTGGATGAACTGCTGGAGCTGGGTCGGCGGCATGACCAGGTGGCGCTCCTCGCCGTCACCGGCGATCGAATCCGAAAACGCCTGCTCCCATTCCGGCGACAAGGTGACCAGCGGGATGATGCCGCCGGCATCGGTCGCGGAATCGGAGATCTGGCGCGCGAGACGGGCGCGGACATGCTCGACGATCGAGGTAATGTTGCGGGAGTAGCCGCAGGCTTCCGAGATGCCCTCGAGAACGTTGGGGAGGTCGCGGATCGACACGCGCTCGGCGAGCAGGTTCTGCAGCACGCGCTGGACGCCGCCGACGGAGATCTGACTGGGGATCAAATCGGCGACCAGCTTCTGCTGCTCCTTCGGCAACTCGTCCAACAGCTTCTGCGTCTCGGCATGAGACAGCAGTTCCGACATGTTGTCTTTGACGATCTCCGTCAAGTGGGTGGTGATCACAGTTGCGGGATCGACCACGGTATAGCCTCGGAACAGCGCCTCTTCGCGGGCCGACGGATCGACCCACATCGCCGGCAGGTTGAAGGCGGGCTCGGTGGTCTCTTCGCCGGCCATGCCGATCTTGTCGCCGCGCGGGTCCATGACCATGATCATGTTCGGACGCAGATCGCCGCGTCCGGCCTCGATCTCCTTGATGCGCATAATATAGGAGTTCGCGTTGATCTGCAGATTGTCCTGGATGCGCACGGCCGGAAGGATGAATCCCATCTCGGTGGCGAGCTGACGGCGCAGAGCCTTGATCTGATCGGTCAGGCGATGGCCGCGCTCGGTGTTGATGAGGCCGAGCAGGCCGTAGCCCAGCTCCAGCCGGATCGCGTCGATGGTGAGGGCCGTCGAGATCGGCTCTTCGAGAACCGGTGCAGCAGCCTCCTTCTTTTTCTGCTGCTGGACCTCGGCTACGACCGCGCGCTTTTGGGTGCGGGTGACCAGGAATGCCGCCGTGCCCGCCATGATCGCCAAAGCGAGGAACGGAATGGTCGGGATGCCCGGGAGCAGCGACATGATGCCCATCAGGAAGGCGGCGAGGCCGAGCGCCAGCGGGTAACCGGTGAGCTGCTTGAACAGCGCCTTGTCGGTCGAGCCGACCATGCCGGCTTTGGTGACCAACATACCGGCGCCGGTCGAGACGATCAGCGCCGGGATCTGGCTGACCAGACCGTCGCCGACGGTCAGCAGGGTGTAGGAAGTGGCGGCCTCGTTGAGGCTCAGGCCCTGCTGCACGACGCCAATGATCATGCCGCCGATGATGTTGATGAAGACGATGACCAGGCCCGCGATCGCGTCGCCGCGCACGAACTTCGCGGCACCGTCCATGGCGCCGAAGAAGTTGCTCTCGTCTTCCAGCGTCTTACGTCGATGCTTCGCTTCCGCTTCATCGATCAGGCCGGCGGAGAGGTCGGCATCGACCGCCATCTGCTTGCCGGGCATGGCGTCCAAGCTGAAGCGCGCGCTCACCTCGGCGATACGACCGGAACCCTTGGTGATGACGACGAAGTTCACCAGGACCAGGATCGCGAAGACGATCAGGCCGATGACGTAGTTGCCGCCCATGATGAAGCCGCCGAAGGCTTCGATAACGTGGCCGGCCGCCGCAGTGCCCTCATGCCCCTTCGACAGGATCAATCGCGTCGAGGCGAGGTTGAGGGAGAGGCGGAGCATGGTGACGACCAGCAGCACCGTCGGGAAGGTCGAGAAGTCGAGCGGCTTTTCGATGAGCAGCACGACCATCAGGATCAGCACCGAGACCGTGATCGAGAAGGCGAGCGCGATGTCGAGCATCCAGGCCGGCATCGGGAAGATCAGGACGGTCAGGACCGCCATGATGCCCAAGGCGAACAGGATTTCGCCGCGCCGAAGCGTGGCGACGATCTTGTTCATATTGACGCGCGCCGCTCCTTGCGGAGCGGCGGCTGGTGCGGCATTGCCGGCGTCGGACATCGGTTACTCGTTCCCGCTCAGGTAAACGCTACTCGAAGAGTCGTCCTTCAGGCCGAGGCCTGATCGACTTCGCCATGCGAGGGCGGGACCATGACGCCTTCCTCGCTGTACTGCTTCAGCTTGTTGCGGAGCGTCCGGATCGAGATGCCGAGGATATTGGCGGCATGGGTCCGGTTGCCGAGGCAATGCGACAGCGTGTCGATGATGAGATCGCGCTCGACCGCGGCCACGGTCTTGCCGACCAGCACCGCAGTTCCCGCCGCATCGACCGCCTTGCCGGCGGCGGCATCAGCGGCGGTGGGCGCCGCTTCGGCCGCACGCGTCACCGGCAGGCCGCGCCCGCCGGTCAGCATGATGGCTTCCGGACCGATGATCGGACTCTGTGCCAGGAGCACGGCGCGGTGCATGGTGTTCTCCAGCTCGCGCACGTTGCCGCGCCATTCATGCTGGCCGAGAATCTTCAGCACTTCCGGCGCGATGCCGTCGATCTTGATGCCGTTGGCTTCGCCATACTTCCGCGCGAAGTGCTCGGCCAGGATCGGGATATCGCCCGGACGCTCGCGCAGCGGCGGCAGTTCCAGCGACATGACGTTGAGGCGGAAGTAGAGATCCTCGCGGAAGGTCCCCTTCTTGACCTCTTCCTGCATGTCGCGGTTCGATGTGGCGACCAGGCGGAAATCCACCTTCACCGGCGAGGAGCCGCCGACCCGGTCGATCTCGCGCTCCTGGATGGCGCGCAGCAGCTTGGCCTGCAGACGGGGATGCATTTCGCTGATTTCGTCCAGCAGCAGCGTGCCGCCGCTGGCTTCCTCGAACTTGCCGATGCGGCGCGCGACGGCGCCCGTGAAGGCGCCCTTCTCATGACCGAACAGCTCGGATTCCAGCAGGTTTTCCGGGATCGCGGCGCAGTTCACCGAGATGAACGGCTTCGAGGCGCGGCGGGAATGGGCGTGGATGTAGCGCGCCATCACCTCCTTGCCGGTGCCGCTCTCGCCGGTGATGAGGATGCTGGCATCGCTCGGCGCCACCTGGTCGGCGAGCTTCAGCACTGCCTTCAGGTTCGGATCGCTGAAGATGAAAGCGGAGCTTTCCTCGGCGACCGCAGCGAGCACAGCGGCGATCAGCTCGGCATCGGGCGGGAGCGGGATGTACTCTTTGGCTCCGGCGCGGATCGCGCGGACCGCGATCTCGGAGGAGGAGCCGATGCCGCAAGCGACGACCGGAAGATTGATGCGCTCGCGCTTCAGGCTCTCGATCATCCGCTGGACGTCGAGGTTGACGTCGAACATGACGAGGTCGGCGCCCTGGCCGTTGCGCAGCGCGTGCATGGCCTGATCGACGTCGTTCACATGAGCGACCTTGGCGCCGCGCGACAGCGCGATCTTGCCCGCCGCGCTGATATGGCCGTCCAGGGAACCGACAATAAGCAACCGCATCTTCCGTCTCCTTAGTCGAAGTACTTTACCCGCTGGGTCGCGGGCAGAATGGTGTTGAGGACCAGCTCGAGCCGGCGGGGATTTTCCTGCCGTCCGATCGAGAGCGAGCCCAGGATGTAGATCTGGTTGATCAGCAGCTCGGTCGCCGAGTTGCGCTCGAGCTTGGAAGCGAGCGGCAAGAACACGACGTTGGCGAGCAAAGCGCCGTAGAGAGTGGTGAGCAGAGCCACCGCCATGGCCGGCCCGATCGATTCCGGATTGTTGAGGCTGCCCAGCATGTTCACCAGGCCGACCAGGGTGCCGATCAGGCCCATTGCCGGCGAGACTTCGGCCGCGCGGCGCAGGATGCCGGTCGAGCGCACATGGCGCTGCATCATGGCGTGGGTTTCGAAGGTCAGGTTGCGCTCGATCTCCTCGACCGCGATGCCGTCCACCAGCATGGTCATCGAGCGATGCAGAAACGGTTCTGGGCGCAGGCCGTAGAGCTCGGACTGGAGCTGCAAGATCCCGCGACGGCGGGCGCGTTCGGCGAGCTGCAGCATCCGCATGGCGGCGTCGTTCGGGGTTGCCGCAGAGCGGAACAGAGTTCGCAGCATGATCGGCTGCGCCTGCACGACTTCCGAGAGCGAGTAGCTGACCGCGGTCACGGCGAAGGTGCCGACCACGACCAGCAGGATCGCCGGCACGTTGATGAAGGCGGTCCAGCGCCCTTCCAGCAGGATCGCGGCGACGATCAGGCCGATCGCGCCGAAGAGGCCGATGAAGGTCGCGAAATCGATACCGCCCGAGCGGGGGGAGATCCGCACCGGCGAGTCGCCGCGCCGCGTGAAGGAATCGGCGTCGTATCGATTCTCGCCGCGTTCGCCTGCTGCTTCAGCCATGGTTTCGTTCCCGCTTCAAGGACACGCCTTCGATCACGCGCGATCGGTCTTGATGATTTCAGTCATGGTCACGCCGAGGCGGTCTTCCACGACCACGACCTCGCCGCGCGCGACCAGGCGGTTGTTGACATAAATGTCAACCGCCTCGCCGACCTTGCGGTCGAGCTCCACGACCGCACCGCGGCCGAGCTTCAGCAATTGGCTGACCTGCATCTGGGCGCGGCCCAGAACCGCGGAGACCTGAACCGGCACGTCATAGACGGCATCCAGCTCCTTGGAAGAGCCGCGTCCGGCGTCGCCGCCGGTTTCCTGAACCTCGCCGCCGCCGGCATTCTCGAACTCGGTCAGTTGCAGATTTTCTTCGTCGCCCATTTTTAACTCCTATCAATCCGCCCAGGTCAATCCACTGGCGCGGAAGTCTCCTCACTGGAAATCAACGCCTGTTCCATCGCCGCTTCGATCGCCTTCCAGATCTCGTCGGCACTCCTGATCATTCCGCCCTGGCTCCACTCGATGCGGCAATCGCCGGGCTTCAAGCTCTCTTCCGCCGCCACCACGATGCGGCCTTCGAAGCCGCGCGACTGCGCCAGGGCTTCGACCTCGTTCTTCAGCGCCTCGGCCTGGCCGCTTGCGACCTTGACCGTGAAGCGCGGCTCGGTGCGCAGGTTGTCGAGGCAACGCCCGAGCAATTCCTTCACCTCTTCGAGCCCGTGCTGGCGCGCGAACTCGGGAAACAACCGGCGGACCATCGCGACGCTCAGTTCGAGGCTGGTCTCGCGGAGTCGTTCGGCGAACATCTTCACCTCGCCGTCGACCTTGGCGAAGTGCTGGGCGATCGTGTTCAGCGCCGTCGCGGTCTGGCGCTCGGTCTGCGCCGTCGCGTCAGCCTTGCCCTTGGTCTCGCCTTCCGCCCGCGCAGTCTTGCGGGCTTCGGCGACCGCGGCCTCCAACTCCTCCTCCGAGAAGGTCGGCGGCGGCGGGGGAGGCGGCGGCAGGTCCTCGACCACGATCTCCGGCTCCGCCTTCGGCGCCAGAGCGCGCGGCGCGTCGAAGTCGTTGTCGAAGGTGAATTTGCGAACCACGGCCACTGGACCCATCCTTCCCATTGGCCTAATAAATCAGCTCGTCTTCGCCCTTCTTGTCGGAAAGGACGATTTCGCCCTTCGCGGCAAGCTCCTTGGCCATGTTGACCATGGCCATCTGCGCCTCTTCGACGTCGCGCAGACGGACCGGGCCCATGGCCGCCATGTCCTCGCGCAGCATCTTCGACGCGCGCTCCGACATGTTGTTGAGGAAGAGGTCGCGCAAGGTTTCAGAGGCGCCCTTCAAGGCCATCGGCAGCTTCGCCTTGTCGACGTTGCGGAGCAGGGTCTGGGCGCCGCCCGGATCCAGCTTGCCGAGGTCGTCGAAGGTGAACATCAGCGACTTCACCTTCTCGGCGGAGTCGCGGTTGCGCTCCTCGAGCGCGTTCATGAAGCGCTGCTCGGTGCCGCGGTCGAGGTTGTTGAAGATCTCGGCGATCATCTCGTGGGCGTCGCGGCGGCTGGAGCGCGCGAGGTTCGAGAGGAACTCGTTGCGCAAAGTGCGCTCGACGTCTTCCAGCACGTCCTTCTGGATCGCCTCCATGCGCAGCATGCGCATTACGACTTCCATGGCGAAGGCTTCCGGCAGGGTCGCCAGCACGCGCGAGGCGTGGTCGGAGCGGACCTTGGACAGCACGACGGCGACCGTCTGCGGGTATTCGTTCTTCAGGTAGTTCGCCAGCACGTTTTCGTTCACGTTGCTGAGCTTGTCCCACATGGTGCGGCCGGCCGGACCACGGATCTCTTCCATGATCTGGTCGACCTTGCTCTTGTCGAGCACCTTGGCCAGCAGGCGCTCGGTGGTCTCGAAGGTGCCGGTCATGCCGCCGTTCGAGGAAATCTGGTCGGCAAACTCGACGAACAGGCGCTCGATCACGGTCGAGGAAACCGTGCCGAGATTGGCCATGGTCTGCGAGATCTCCTTGATCTCGTCGTCGTGCATGAGCGCGAAGATCTTCGCGGCACTTTCCTCGCCGACCGACATTAGCAGCAAGGCCGCCTTCTGGGCGCCGGTAAGGGATTTGTAATCGTCTCTGGCCCGCATGGTCTTTTCCTCGTCCCCGCCTTACTGGTCCGCGTTCATCCAGCCGCGCATGATGTTCATCGCCATTTCCGGATTGTCGTTCACGAGATCGCTGATGCGCTTCAGTGAGGACGCACGGACCCGGCCTTCCACCTGGTTGATGTCGATCATCTGGTCGATCTCTTCCGCCATGTTGTCGGCCTCGATCATGCCGTCGGCGGCGGTCATTCCCGGCAGCGCGGCCACGCCTCCTGGGCCCGGGATCGCCAACGCGGCGGCGGCACCCGGCGGCAAGGCGGCGCCGGCCGGACCGGCCAGGGCAAGACCCGGCTGCGCGACGCCCGGCAGCGCCAGCAGGCGGTTGAGCAGCGGACGCACGACCAGCAGCAGCACCAGGACCGCGATGAGCGAGAGCACCAGGAGCTCGGCGATCCGCATCAGATCCTGCTTCTCGAAGCCCATGATCTCGAAGGGTGCGGCCGCGGACTGGTCCGGCGCGGTGAACTGCATGTTGACGACCTGGACTACGTCGCCGCGCTTCTCATCGAAGCCGATCGCCGACTTCACCAGGGTCGCGATCTGGTCGAGTTCGGCCTGCGGCCGCGGCGCATAGACCTGGTTGCCGTTGGTGTCGGTCGTGTAGGTGCCGTCCACCAGCACCGCGGCGGAGATCCGCTTCACGTTGCCGGACTGCTTCACCTCGACCTGGGTGGTCTTCGAGATCTCGTAGTTGACGGTCTCTTCGTTGCGCTGGTTCTGCGACTGGCTGTTCGAGCCGGCGCCAGCCTGAGAAGCGGGCGGGTTCGGAATGTTGTTCGCGACCGAGACGTTGTTGTCCTGCTGCTTCTCATTGCTGCTGTCGTTCTCTTCCACGGTTTGGGTGGAGCGGACGACCTGGCCGTCGGGATTGAAGTTCTCGGTGTTGGTGGTGACCTGGTTGAAATCGAGATTGGCGTTAACCTCGGCACGCACTTTGTCCGGGCCGAGCGTCTGGGCCAGCAGGTCCTCGATCGAGCGGGTGAGGCGGGTCTCGTAGGAGCGCCGCATGTCCTCCATGTTGGCGCTGTCCTGGCCGTCGCCGCCATCGGCGCCGCGGGCCAGCAGGTTGCCTTTGTTGTCGATGACCGAGACGTTGTTGGCCTTCATGCCGGGAATGGAGGAGGAGACGAGGTGCTGGATGGCACTCACCTGCTCCTTGTCGAGCGTGCTGCCCTGGAGAACCAGCACGACCGAAGCGGTGGGTTCGGCCTGGTCGCGGGAGAACAGCTCGCGCTTCGGCATGACGAGGTGGACGCGCGCGGACCTCACCTGCTTCAGGGAGCGGATGGTGCGCGCGAGCTCGCCCTCGAGGGCGCGGATCTGGTTGATCTGCTGGACGAAGTTGGTGGTGCCGAGCGCGTCCGCGCGGTCGAAGATCTCGTAGCCGATCGAGCCGCCCGAGGGGATGCCTTCGCCGGCGAGCTCGAGGCGCAACTTGGTCACCTGGTCTTGCGGCACCAGGATTTCCGCGCCGTCGGCTTTGAGCTGATAGGGAACGTTCTGGGTGTCGAGGCGCTGAACGATTGCTGACGAATCGGAGGGATCGAGGCCGCTGAAGAGCAGGCCGTAGCCGGGCGAGGTCATCCGCGCCACGACGAAGACGAAGAACGCAATCAGCGCAAAACCGATGGCGCCCAGGCTGGCCAGCCGGAGCGGTCCGAGGTTGCGCAGGGTTTGCAGCAGCGAGTTCACGTCTTTCACCTTGTTTGCCGCGCTCCGGTCGTCACCGAAGCGAGCCGTTCAAATCCGTCGCAAATGCTCCGAAAACACCGATAAAATTTTAGGCGAATCTCGGGTTTCCAATCGCACAGCGCCTTCCGCGGGAGGCAAAATATGCCGCTACCTCCTAAAGAAAGATTAAGACCGGGAAAAACTTGCCTAGCGTGGCCGATTCGCGAGGCCGGCGCCCGGATTTGCCGCCGGCAGGGCCGAACCGGGCCTCTGGACCGCGCTGGTTTACCCATCCTTAAGCCGCAAGCCGCTACTTTCGCGATAAGGGAACGCAGGCACTCTCGACGCGCCTTCTGGCGGCCCGTCACGTCGGACAAGCGGATCATCGAGAATGAATCTAGGGACTGAAGGCGGAGCCCAGACCGTCGTTTCCAGTGCGACAACACCCCGCAGCGCCGCGGATGCCAACCGGTCGCTCGACACAATCGAGCGGGTGTTAGGCGAGATCGGCGGGGCCGCCCGCATGACCGAGGGCACCTTCGTCGGGATCGGCCAGCGCCTGGAAGCCTCGATCAATACGATCGACGGGCTGACCTCCACCTTCAAGACCCTGATGGAAGAGCTCGCCAGCGACGAGCTGGTGCGGGCCACCGCGGACTTGTCGCAGGTCTCGACCCGGATCGCCGCGCTCGCCCATGCCCCGCGCGACGGCGAAGCGGTGCTGGGGAAGATCTCCAGCCTGACCGACGCGATGACCAGCCGGGTCGGCCGCATGCGCAAGGCGGTGCAGGCGGTGGACGTGCTCGCGGTCAACGCCAAGATCGCGGCCGCGCATCTCGGCTCCGGCGGCGAGGGTTTCTCCACCTTCGCCGAGGAGATCACCCGCGCGATGAAAGTCGCAGAGGAGAATCTCGACGGGTTTGCCGAGCAGCTCGCCCTCATGTCCGAGCGTCTCAAGACTGCGACCAGCAGCCAGCGCGCGCTTGCAAAGCAGCGCGACCAGGCGATCCGCACCATTCCCGACCAGCTGGCGCGCAGCGTTGCGGCGATTGCCGGTCGCCGCCGCCAGGCCGAGAACACTGCCGCCGCGATTCAGCGCAAGACGGTCGAGGTCGGCCAACGGGTCGGCACCGCAGTCATGGCGATGCAGATCGGCGATACCAGCCGCCAGCGCATCGAGCATTCGGAATTCGCACTGACCCTGGTGGCGCGCCTGTTCGGCCGCTCGCCTCGCAGTGCGGTCGACTTCGACCTCTCGGCCGTTCCCGCGGTGGAGAAGCACCGCATCTTGGACGCGATCGCCGCACTCTCCTTGGCCCAGCTCACCGACACGGCCGAGGAGCTCGACACGCAGGTCGGCGAGATCGCCGCTTCGCTGGGCGAGCTTGCCGGTGACGCGCATGAAATCGCCGGTCTCGGCCAGCAGACCTATTCCTCCGACGGCGCCCAAGCCGGCAGCTTCATGAGCGAGCTGGAAGAAGATGTGAGCCATGCCCGCGGGCTGCTCGAGGATCTGCGCAACGCGCAGACCGAGGGCGACGGCGTCATGGGCGGCGTGCTTGAGACCACCAAGGCGCTGGTGCGCAACATCAGCGCGATCCAGTCGCTGGAATCCGACATCCGCCTCATGGGCCTCAACACCACGCTGCGGAGCAGCCGCCTCGGCAACGAGGGCAGGGCGCTGACCGTGATCGCCCAGGAGCTCCGCACCTGCTCCAATCTGACCGCGACCGAGGCCGAGGCGGTGCTTGCCGATCTCGACGCCATGGTCGAGGCCGCGGGTGCCTCGTCCGGTGCCGATCCGGAACGCCGGCTCGCCGAGATCACCGACTTGACCGACATCCTGGTCCGCTCTGTCGGCCGCCTGTCGAAGACGGCGGACTCGTTGTCTTCCGCGCTCGAGACCCTGGATCGTGAAAGCGAGACGGTGGCCGCGTCTCTGCGCCAGACCTCGAGCGAAATCCGCGCCAAGGCGGAGATCGGCGCCACGCTGCGCCGCGCCTCGACCGCACTGTCGGGCGTGCAGGGGGACTCTCCGATCGACGAGGAGATGGGCGATCCCGGCAACATCTTCGCCGCGATCTTCGGCAAGTACACCATGGCCCGGGAACGCGAAGTCCATGCCCGCGTGCTGAAGTGCGAACTGCCCGCGATGGCGGCGGAAGCGCCGGCCGGCGGCGCGGCGGACGACGACATCTTTTTCTGATCGCTACGGGCCGCGGGCCTGTAAGCTCATCGAGCAAAAACGATCTAAGCCGCCGGCAGAGGATCCTGGTCGGAGAGCCAGCGGACGAAGGCGTCGCCGGTTTCGGTGTTGAACATCAACAGGCGGCCGCGTGCGCCGCCGGTGCGGCGGCCGGCGATGGGAATCCCGCGACGGGCGAGCTCACCCAAGGCGAATGCCACATTCGATGTGCCGACGGTGCCTTCACCGCCGACCGGCAGTACCGCGGCGCCGCCGAATACCTTGGCTTCGAGGCTGCGTAGATGCGCGCCCAGCGCCAGCATGCCTTCCAGCAGTTCCAACATCGCAGTGTCGCCATAGCGGCTGCTGGCGCCGCCCTTGGGCAGTACGAAGTGATTGAGGCCGCCGATGCGGTGGTTCTTGTCCCACAAGGTCACCGAAACACAGGAACCGAGCACGGTCGTGACCAAAGTCGGCTCTGCCATGCAGAAGACTTCGCCGGGCGAGAGGAAGACGCGGCGGATATCGTGCTCCGGGAGCGCCATCACTGCCTGCCGATCCGGACGATTTCGTCGGCGATGTTCTGGAGCGGCATGACCTTGTCGGCCGCACCCCGCGCGATCGCCTCTTTCGGCATGCCGAAGACGACGCAGGTCGCTTCGTCCTGCGCGATCGTGTAGGCACCGGCCTCCTTCATTTCGGAGAGGCCGCGCGCGCCGTCATCGCCCATGCCGGTCATGATGATGCCGACGGCATTCGAGCCGGCATAGCGGGCGGCGGAGCGGAACAGAACATCGACCGAGGGACGATGGCGCGTCACCAGCGGCCCATCCTTGACCTGGACGTAATAGCGGGCACCGCTTCGTTGCAGCAAGGTGTGCTTGTTGCCCGGCGCGATCAGCACCTGGCCGCGCAAAACGGTGTCGCCGTCGCGCGCTTCCCTGACTTCGCAGGCGCAGAGGCCGTTCAGGCGGCGCGCGAAGGCTTCGGTGAACTTTTCCGGCATGTGCTGGACGATGACCACGCCGGGGCAATCCGGCGGCAGGTCTTCCAGCACCACGCGCAGGGATTCCGTGCCACCCGTGGAGGCGCCGATGCAGATGATGCGTTCGGTGGTGCGCGCCATGGCATGGCCATGGGGCGGGGGCAGCATGGCATCCGCCGTCAGTTTCTTCTGCGCGGCCCCGCGTTGCTCGGCATTGCGCGTGGTCGGAACGTTGCGCAACCGCGCATGCGCGGCGGCCTTCACCACGTCGCAGATCCGAATCTTCGATTCCTCGAGAAACTTCGCAATATCGACGCGCGGCTTCTGGATCACATCGACCGCGCCCGCCTCCAGGGCCTGCATCAGCGTGGCCGAGCCTTCCTCGGTCAGGGACGAGCACATGACGACCGGGATCGGCCGCTGCTGCATGATCTTCCTGAGGAAGGTGATACCGTCCATGCGCGGCATCTCGACATCGAGGGTGATGACGTCGGGGATCTCGTCCTGGATCCGCTTCGCCGCGACGAAGGGATCCGAGGCCGATCCCATCACCTCGATACTAGGATCGGATTCCAGAATCCGGGTGAGCGTTTCGCGCACCGACGCGGAATCGTCGACGACAAGGACTCGCAGCTTCTGCATTGCGTCAGTTTCGGCGAAACACCGTCGGGCCGGCAAGGGTCAATGGCAGATCGAACCCTGCCAAAGTTTCGGAATGACCCATGAACAGATAACCACCAGGACGCAGATGGCTGCAAAGCCGCTGCAGCACCGCGTTCTGGGTCGGCTTGTCGAAATAGATCAAGATGTTCCGACAGAAGATGACATCAAAGTCGGTATCGAGCGGATACGTCGTGTCCATCAGGTTGAGCCGTGCATACTGCACGCGCGACCGGAGCTCCGGCACGACGCGAGCGAGACCGCGCTTCGGATTCTTGTCGCGCAGCACATAGCGCTGATAGAGCGCATCCGGTACCGGCGCCATCATCGCTTCCGGATAAATGCCGGCGACGGCGGTCTCCAGCACCTGGGTGCAGAGGTCGGTCGCGAGGATCGTGTATTCGAAGCCGCGGTTGCGCGCGGCGAACTCCTCCAGGACCATCGCCAAGGTATAAGGCTCGGCGCCGATCGAGCTCGCCGAACTCCAGACCTTCACCGGCTTGCGACCAGCGCGATAGCGCGCGACGTCGGCGAGCACGCTCTCTTCCAAAATGCGGAAGTGATCGGGCTCGCGGAAGAACTCGGTCTTGTTGGTGGTGACGGCGTCGATCAGATGGACCTGCTCGTCGTCCATCCCGCCTTCTTCGAAGAGGTAATGGCAATATTGGGCGAAGGTCGCATAGCCGGTCGCCTTCAGGCGACGGCGCAGGCGCCCTTCGACCATGGTGAGCTTGTTCGGCGGCATCTTGATGCCGCTATAGCCGTGGATGAACTTCGCCAGCTTCTCGAAGTCCTTCCGGCTCAGGGAGTTCCCGCTGGAACTCCCTGAACTGGGGGCGGCGGTGTTGCGGGCAATGGCGTTCATCAGATGCGTTCGAACTCGGCGTCGCGGCTATCGGCACCGCCCGAAGTGAGGTCGAGGGAGAAGCCGCTGCGACCGTTGGCACGCGCCTTCACTTTCGTTGGTGCCTTGGCCGGCGCCGATTCATGGGCATGGCCATTGGCCTTCGACGCCTTGGCCGGCGCCGGCTTCGGCGTCATGGCGACGACGTTCTGACGTGCAGGGGCCGCGGCACGCACCGGAGCGGGTGCGCGGGTCTGGGTCGCCTGGTCGTTGGTGCGGAAGTAGGCGATGGAGGACTGGAGCTGCTCGGCCTGGGCCGCGAGCTCTTCCGAGGTCGCCGACATCTGCTCGGAGGCGCTGGCGTTCTGCTGCGTCACCTTGTCGAGCTGCTGGATCGCCTGGTTGATCTGATCCGAGCCGATGTCCTGCTCGCGGCAGGCGGCCGAGATCTCGGAGACGAGCTCGGCGGTGCGCTTGATGTCCGGGACCAGCTTCTCCAGCATGCCGCCGGCTTCCTGCGCGACCTTCACGGTCTGCGAGGACACGGTGCCGATCTCGGCCGCCGCCGCCTGGCTGCGCTCGGCCAGCTTGCGGACTTCCGAAGCGACCACCGCGAAGCCCTTGCCGTGCTCGCCGGCGCGCGCCGCTTCGACCGCGGCGTTCAAGGCGAGCAGGTCGGTCTGGCGGGCGATCTCCTGCACGATGGTGATCTTCTCGGCGATGGTCTGCATCGCCTCGACCGCACGGCCGACCGCATCGCCGCTGGCCTGCGCATCGGTCGCGGACTGGCGGGCGATCTTCTCGGTCTGGGTCGCATTGTCGGCGTTCTGCTTGATATTGGAAGCCATCTCCTCCATCGAGGAAGAGGCTTCCTCGGCGGCCGAGGCCTGCTCGGTCGCGCCCTGCGACAGCTCCTCGGCGCTCGACGACAGCTCCTGGCTGCCCGCCGAAACATTGTCCGCCGCGGAGAGAGCATCGGCCACGACAACGCGGAGCTGTTCGACCATGCGGTTCACATGGCCGATCAGATCGCCGATCTCGTCGTTGGGAACCTTATCGATCGTGTTGGTGAGGTCGCCGTTCGCGACCGCCTGGGCGAGGTTGCCGGCGCGAGAAAGGCCGCGGCTGATGATCGTCGAGATCCAGATGCCGGAGCCGATGGCGATCAACAGCGAGGCGACCACGGCGGCGAGGAGCACCGCGCGGTTCTGCTCGTAATCCGCCTCGGCATCGGCCTTCGACTGCACCATGAAGGCTTCGCTCAACTGGGAAATTTCATCGAGCTGCGCCTCGCCCTGGCGGACCAGGTCGCGGCCTTCGCCTTCGGAGATGGCTTCAGCCTGGGCGCGCCCGTCCGGGCTCGCCATCAAACTGCGGATCTTGTCCTGGACCGGCAGCCACTGCTCCCAGGTCGCCTGGAACGCGGTCAGCTTCTGCTGGGATTCGTCATGGGCGATGGCGGCCAGCTTCTTCTGCAGGGTGACGCCATCCTGGCGCAGCTTCTGGAGCTGGGTGTCATTCTGCTGAACCTGGCTCGCGTTGTCGGAGAGGATCATGTTCTTCTCGACCCGCACGAGCGCGAGCAGGTTCAAGCCGAGCTTCTCGGACAGCGAGACTTCTTGCGCCGCGCCATCGACCAGGTCATCGACCGAATTCCTGAGGGCGCCGAGACCGTGGATGGCCACAAAGGCGGAGACAGCCGAGAGGAGGATGACCACAACGAACGTCACCCCCAGCTTCAGTTTGATGGTTGCGCGCATGGGATCGTTCCTTTCGGTATTCAGGCGGCGTTGCGCCCGGTTTTGCTACTCGTCTGGGTCGCGGCCGTGGCGCTGATCAGCGCCACGTCACTCGACGAGAACAGGCGGGCGAGCTCGAAGATGATGACGAAGTTGTCGTTGCGGCGGCCGACGCCGCTGATGTAATCGGACCGCCATTGCAGGCCGATCGCCGGCGCAGGCTGGATTTCGCGCTTGTCGAGGGTGATGACCTCGATGACGCGGTCGGCGATGAGGCCGAGCACCAGCTTCTGCTCGCCAACCGAAAATTCCAGCACCAGGATGCGGGTCATTTCATTGGCGGCCTGGGCCGGGAGCCCGAGCTTCAGTCGAAGATCGATCACCGGGACGCCGCGGCCGCGAACATCGATCAGCCCCGCGAGATAACCGGGTGCCTCCGGGATGCGGAACATCGGCCGCATGTCCAGGATCTCCAGCACCGCATCGACCGGCACCGCGAAGACCTCGCGGTCGATGCCGAGTGTCACGAATTGTGCGTCGTGGCCCAGTGCGGTTCCGGTTTGTGCGGTTCCGGTCATGCGTCAGACCCTTTCGAACTCGGCGTCACGGCTGTCGGCGCCGCCTGAAGTGAGGTCGAGCGCGAAGCCGCCGCGGCTGTTGGCGCGCGCCTTGGCCTTGACCGGCGTCTTAACCTGCGCGGCGTCGTTGGCGTTGGCATGGCCGTTGCCTTTCGCAGTCGGCTTGGTGGCGGGTTTCGGCGAAATATGTGCGACTGTCGGACGGCTCGGCGTGCGCACCGGGGCGCGGGTCTGGGTCGCCTGGTCGTTGGTGCGGAAGTAGGCGATGGAGGACTGGAGCTGCTCGGCCTGGGCCGCGAGCTCTTCCGAGGTCGCCGACATCTGCTCGGAGGCGCTGGCGTTCTGCTGCGTCACCTTGTCGAGCTGCTGGATCGCCTGGTTGATCTGATCCGAGCCGATGTCCTGCTCGCGGCAGGCGGCCGAGATCTCGGAGACGAGCTCGGCGGTGCGCTTGATGTCCGGGACCAGCTTCTCCAGCATGCCGCCGGCTTCCTGCGCGACCTTCACGGTCTGCGAGGACACGGTGCCGATCTCGGCCGCCGCCGCCTGGCTGCGCTCGGCCAGCTTGCGGACTTCCGAAGCGACCACCGCGAAGCCCTTGCCGTGCTCGCCGGCGCGCGCCGCTTCGACCGCGGCGTTCAAGGCGAGCAGGTCGGTCTGGCGGGCGATCTCCTGCACGATGGTGATCTTCTCGGCGATGGTCTGCATCGCCTCGACCGCACGGCCGACCGCATCGCCGCTGGCCTGCGCATCGGTCGCGGACTGGCGGGCGATCTTCTCGGTCTGGGTCGCATTGTCGGCGTTCTGCTTGATATTGGAAGCCATCTCCTCCATCGAGGAAGAGGCTTCCTCGGCGGCCGAGGCCTGCTCGGTCGCGCCCTGCGACAGCTCCTCGGCGCTCGACGACAGCTCCTGGCTGCCCGCCGAAACATTGTCCGCCGCGGAGAGAGCTTCCGAAACGACGCTGCGCAGCTTTTCCAGCATGCGCGCCAGCGAATGGCCCAAAGTGTCGCGGTCGGAGAGCGGCTTCGCTTCAACGGTGAGGTCGCCATTGGCGATGGTGTCGGCGACGCTCGCGGTTTCGCGCAGATTGTTGGTCATGAGGTTCAGCGCATCGACCACGTCCTTGATCTCGTCATTCGACTTGACCGCGATGGTCTGGTCGAGATCGCCGAGGGCGACGGCATTGGCAAGCGTCACCGCCTGGCCGAGGCCGCGGCTGATCGCCATGGAGATCCAGACACCGGCGACGGTCGCGATGAGAAGCGAGGCGATGACGGCGGAGAGCAACATCAGCCGCTCGTCCTCGTAGTCGGCCTCAGCATCCTTCTTGGACTGCTCCATGAACGTGCGGCTGAGTGCGACGATTTCTCCGAGCTGGCCTTCGGCCTGCTTCACCAGCGTACGGCCTTCGCCTTCGGAGATATCCTCGGCTTGCGCGCGGCCGTCCGGACTGTCCATTAGAGTGACGATTCGATCCTGGACGGGAAGCCACTGCTGCCAGGTCGCCAGGAAGGCTTCGAGCTTCGGCTTGGCGTCGCCTTGTGCCACGGCCGCCAGCTTCTCGTGGGTCGCAACGCCTTCATTGCGGAGCTTTTCGATCTGATTGTCGTATTCCTGACCTTGGGCTGCTGTGTTCGCCAGGATGAGATTCTTCTCCGCGCGCACCAGTGCGAGGAGATTGATCGCGGATTCCTGGGACAACGCGAGTTCCTGGGCAGCCACGTCGGCGAGATCGTCCACCGAATCGCGCAGCGAGCCGAGGCCCGAGAGCGCAAAGGCGGCGGAGATCGCCGAAAGCAGGATGACCACCAGGAAGGTGACCCCGAGCTTCAGTTTGATTGTCGCACGCATGTCTCCACGCTCCTCAAAATGATGATCAGGCGGCGTCTTGCGCCGGCGCTGAACTCGATGTTGATCCCCCGGCAACCGCGGCACGGTCGCCCTCTTCAAAAACCCGGTCGATGTCGAGGACGGCGATGAAATCGCCGCCATGCTTGCCGATGCAACGGATGAATTCCGGCCGCCAGCGCATGCCGATCTTCGGCGTGTCTTCCAGCACCTCGGCGTTCATCTCGGTCACTTCGTGGACCTTGTCCGCGAGCAGGCCGACGATGGTCGTCTCTCCATCCAGCAGGATGTTGATGACAACGATGCGCGTATCGATGGTCGGCGGCGTCGCCGCCATCTCGAATTTGAGGCGGAGGTCTGCGAGCGGGACGACCTTGCCGCGCACGTTGACCAGGCCGTTCAGGAAAGCGGGTCCGCCCGGGACTTCCGTGACATTCACCAGATCGAGGATCTCTTGGACCCGCCCGGCCTCGAGCGCGAACTTCTCGCCCTGCAGCGTCAAGGTCAGCACTTCCAGGGATCGCTTGCCTTGCCAGATGGCCATGGTGTGCTCCTCAGCTCGCCAGCTTCAGGTTGCGCTCGCGCTGACCGCGCGCGACCAGGCTGGCGATTTCCAGGATGAGGGCGACGGTGCCGTCGCCCAGGATGGTGGCGCCGGAGAAGGTGCCGACGCCCTTGTGCAGCTTGGAGAGGGACTTGATGACGGTCTGGTGATCGCCGATCACCTGATCGACCACCAGGCCGACCCGCATGTCGTTCGCGGAAACCACCACGACCTTCTGGTACTTGTCCGGCGGCGTGGTCGCGTTGAACATTTCCCGGAGGCGTAGGAACGGCACCAGATCGCCGCGGATGTTGAGGAAGTTGCTGCCGTTGACGCGGTTCTCTTCCGCCGGCGGCAGTTCGACGCATTCCTCGACCGCGGAGAGCGGGATGACGTAGCGGCCCTGGCCGATCCGGACCAGCAGACCGTCGATGATCGCGAGGGTCAGCGGCAGGCGAAGCGTGATCTCGGTGCCCTTGCCGGCCGTGCTGGCGATGTCGATCGAGCCACGCAGCGCGTCGAGGGTCCGCTTCACCACATCCATACCGACGCCGCGGCCGGAGAGGTTGGTCACCTTCTGCGCCGTCGAGAAGCCCGGCTGAAAGATCACTTGGAACAATTCGGAATCCGACATCTCCTGGCCGGGCTGGATCACGCCGTTCTCTTCGGCGCGGGCGCGAATGCGGGCGCGGTCGAGGCCCTTGCCGTCGTCGGTGATCGAGATCAGCACCTTGTCGCCGGTATGGCGGGCGGCAAGATGGATGTGACCCTGCAGCGACTTGCCGGCGTCCTTGCGCACGTCGGGCGATTCGAGGCCGTGGTCGATCGAGTTGCGGATCAGATGCACCAGCGGATCGTTCAGGCGCTCGATGACGGTCTTGTCGAGCTCGGTCTCCTCGCCGCTGGTGGTGAGGGTGATTTGCTTGCCCAGCTCGCCCGCGAGGTCGTGCACCAGGCGGCGAAAGCGGCCGAAGAGCTGGGCGATCGGCACCATGCGAACACCCATCGTGGTGTCGCGAAGCTCCAGTGCCAAGCGCTCGATTTCCTCGGAGATGGATTTGAACTCGCTGTCCTGGCTCGTCGCGGCGATCTGCTTCAGGCGCGACTGCGCGATGACGAGCTCGCCGACCCGGTCCATCAGATTGTCGAGCCGTTCCGCCGGAACACGAATGCTGCCGCCGCCCTTCAGGGCTTCGGCCGTGTTCTTCGCCGGCTGGGCTGCGGCCGGTTTCGGTGCGGACGGCGCCGCGGTCGCCGCTGGCGCAGGCGCGGTGGCAGCCGGGGCGGGGGCGGGCGCATCGATCTGCTCGATCTTCAGCTCCATTTCGTCCATGACGAACATGAAGACGTCTTCGATCGCGGTCTTCGGCTTGTCGGTCTTGAGCGTCACGTCCCAGCCGATATGGATCTCGGTCGCGTTGAGCGCGGCCAAAGGCGGGATCTTGTCGAGGAGCGGGGTGACCGTGGCCTTGCCGAGGGAGCGCAGCTCATCGATGAGTAAAAGCGGATTGGTCCCGGTCGCCAGCGCATCGGTCGGCAGGCGGAAATGGACGCGCCAATTCGCGGTGGGAGCGGCCGAGGCGGCAACGGGCGCCGCGGCTTCGGTTGATTTGGGTGCTTCGGCAGCGCCATGACCGCCGACGGTCGCTTCCAAGCGCGCCAGGATCGCCTTGCCGGCGGCGGGATCGGCGCTCTCGGGGCGTTCGATCAGATTGCGGATATGGTCCTTGCCGGCGAGCGCGATGTCGGCGAGGGCGGCGGTCATCGCGACCTTGCCCTTGCGCACGAGATCGAAGGCGGATTCGACATGGTGGGTGAAGCCCGCGACCTCGTCGAAGCCGAACATCGAGCCCGAGCCCTTGATCGTGTGCAGCGCCCGGAAGGTGCTGTCCACCAGCTCGGCATTGTCCGGAGTGCGCGTGAGGTCGAGCAGGATCTGCTCGAGTTGCTCGAGGAGCTCTTGCGCCTCTTGCCGGAAGGTATCGGTTGGATCGCCGCCGCCGCTCATCAGCCGAGCACCTTCTTCACGACCGAAATCAGCTGGTCCTGCTGGAAGGGTTTGGTGATCCAGCCGGTGGCGCCGGCGGCCTTGGCTTCGCTCTTCAGCGCGGCATCGGACTCGGTGGTGAGAAACAGGATCGGAATGCCCTGATAGGCGGGCAGCTTGCGAAGTTCCTTGATCAGCGCGAGGCCGTTCATGACCGGCATGTTGAGGTCGGTCATGACCATATCGACTTTGGCGCCCTTGGCCTTCTCCAGGCCCTCGGCCCCGTCGTTGGCCTGGATCACGTCATAGCCGGCCCCGGACAGGGTCAGCTTGACCATCTGCCGGATGCTGGCGGAGTCATCGACGCTCAGAATGGTCTTGGCCATGGCAATCTCCTCAAATTCACTGCACCGGGGTCCAGATCGTGGCGCCGGCGACATCGATGCCGCTGCGCGCCAGCACCTGCTGGACGGCTTCCGGATAAGGCTGGGCGAGGCGGATCGGCACGCCGCTCTTCTCGGCGGCGAGCATCAGCTGGATGAGACTGATATCCGTCTCGGTCACACCGCTGAGGTCGATCTGGAGCGGCGTTTTCGATGCGAGCCCTTTGGACTCAAGATGGGCGAGGAGATCGCGCCGGATCGCCTCGATTTCGCGGATGGTGATTGCGCCGGTGAGTTCGATCCGATCGGCGGCGCTGCGCGGTTCGGTCATGCGTGGTCAACTTTTCTGGTATGCGGTCACAACTGAATGTGGCGTGATCTAAGCATCTGAAAGTGAACAAACCGTTAGCCGAGAGACACTCTCTCAATTTGTGCGCGCAGAAGCTGAGTATACAAATTAACTACAATTTGAATGCGCATAGCAGGAACGGCATGCCCGCAGTGTGAAAGTCGACCTGAGAAATCGCATATAGCGGAACAAATGCGCAGAAACATAACCTTGCGATGAGAATGTTCATGCTGTGCATGAATTGCTTCCCGCTGCGCGTTGCGCCGGGACACTTTCACGAAAAATGGTTGCAGTCGCGAAATTATAACAGATGCATTTCAGTCGGATCTGATCCGACTTTTTCTCGTATCTCGCGTTCGCTTGGCATAGGACCAAAAGACGATGCACGCCGAACGCGACTGCGTGTCGACGCAAAGACAATCGCTCTATCAACCGACAGAAGGGCGTTGGCGAGAAGGTCGAAAGAACGCCGGCTTACCCAGTCGGGGTCTCGTCGACGTGCGGCTGCTCGGTCGCGCGATAGTCCTGCAGACGGGTCGTGCGCAGGCCGCGCAGACCATGGCGGTCGATCGAACGCTGCCAGGAGAGGAATTCCTCCACCGAGAGCGTATAGCGCTGGCAGGCTTCCTCGAGGCTGATGATGCCCGCACGCACCGCGGACACGACTTCGGCCTTGCGACGGATCACCCAGCGTTTGATGCCGGGGGGCGGCAAGTCCTCGATACGCGCGATCCGCCGTTCGCCATGGCGCGGAAGGCCTGGCTTTTGCGGCATCGGATTGGGCGAGTGGTTCGGCCTCATGCGGAGTCCACTGGGTTCTGACCGACGACAGGCTAAGACCGGCCGCTTAACAAAAAGCTAAGCCGGTGAACGGAAAGGATAACCGAGGATTTATCTAAAATTGTCGGCAATCCGGGCCGAATTGGCCGAGCCTGCCCAGGTTCCGCCGCCGGCTCAGGTCTCGCTGGAGGCGTCGGTATCGTCCGAGCCGGAATCGCTGTCATCGCCGGTATCGGTGGTCTCGGTCGGCTTGGAGATCCGGATCACGTCCTCCAGCGGCACGGAGACGTCGCCGATCTTAAGGAAGACCTTGCCGTCGGCGATCACCGCCTGATCGACCTTGCCGTAGCTGGTAATGGTGGCATCGGAGGCCTTTCCGGTGGCCTGGTCGGTCACACTGACATTGACCGTGTACTTCCCGTCCTTGAGCTGGTTGCCGAAATAGTCGGTACCGTCCCATTCGACCGGGTGGGTGCCGACCGTGGCATCGACCTGCTTCAGCATCACGATGTTGCCGGAGGAATCGAGGATCTTCAGGGTCGCCGAGCCGCCGGTTTTGTCGATCGTATAGTCGAACTTGGCCTTGCCACCCTGGAGCGCCACGTCGTCGCTGTCGGCAGCAATGGTGGTGCCGACGAAGCCGACCGCGCCATAGGCATTGGCGGTGGATTGCAGGCCGATCAGCTGGTCCAGCTTCTTGTTGCCGTTGATCTGCTGCTCGACCGCCGAGAACTGCACCAACTGCTGGGTGAACTGGGTCGCGTCCATCGGCGAGAGCGGATCCTGGTTCTTGAGCTGCGTGGTCAGCAGGGTCAGGAAGTTCGAATAGTCGCCGGAAAGGCTTGCCAGCGCATCATCGCCGGTCTGGGTGGTGTTGGACGACGAGCCGTTGGCGGCCTTGTTCTGCGCCTGCTTGGAGAGGATGTCGTAGGCCGAGGTCCCGGAAGTGGCGGCGGTCGTCGTCATGACTCAGGTCTCCAGATCCACATAACCATCGGCGGTCTTGACCACATCGGCCCGGACTTCCGCCTTCACCTCAGACCCGCTGCCGCCTGCGCCCCGGCCCGAACCGGTGCCTGTTCCCGCGCCGTTCCCGGTGCCGCCATCCTGGCCATTGCTGTCCCGGAGGTTGAAGGACAGGCTGCCGCTGTCGGTCTGCAGCCCAGCGTCTAGCAAGGCGCGTTCCAACGCCTTGGCATCGTTGCGGAGCAGGTCCAGGGTCGCCGGCCGATCCACGACAATGGTGGCGGTGACGTTCTTATCCTTGTCGATATCGAGCTTTACCTCGACCCGGCCAAGTTCGACCGGGTGCAAAGCGACGGTCAGACGGCTGTTTCCGTTCTGCATGGCGTCCTTGATCTGGACTGCGATCTGCTCATGGGGCGGCAAAACTTGCAGGTTCGCGCGCAGCTGGGCCATGAAGGCACTCTGCTTAGCGGTAATGTTATTGCTCAAGCCGTTGGCGCCCGAGCCCAGGACCTGAGACCAGTTGGAGAACTCGGAATCATCGGCGCCGAGGCTGCTGCCGGCCTGGACGGCCATGCCTTCGGCCAAGTCATTGCGGACATTGGTGGTGCCGGACCAGGTGACGCCCGTGGCCCGGTTCATCGGCTGGACGATCGAGGCTGTTGCCTTGGCGTTGAGCTCCGGCGTGACCGTGGCGGCGGCTTTGTCCTGCGACGCGTCGCGGGTCTTGGCGGTCCCGGCTTGCGCCTTGTCATTGGCGTCCGGCTTCAGCTGGGCCAGCGGATCGGCGGCCTTGGCGAGTTCTCCAGCGGCATCTTGCAGGGCGGCGACCGCGTCCGCCGCGGCTTTCTGCACGTCGGGTCCGCCGGCATTGAGGATGGCGCCGAACTTGAGGCCGGCAGTTGCGGGCTGGCCCTGGCCTTGAGTCTGGCTTTTGCCGTTGGCGACCGCGCTCAAGTCGATCGATCCCGCAAGGCTTGCGGCGAGCTGAGCTTGCAATGCCGTCGCGGCATTACCCCCGGCAGTGAGCGCCGTCACATCCACCGCCGTGTCCGCATCGGCGGTCAGAGTCTGCAGCGGCAGCGGCACCGCCAGCATGCCGAGCAGGCTGAGATCGGTGTTTGCCAGGGCCGCGCTCTGATCCGAGCCGTCGCCGGCTTGCTGCTGCGAACCGTCATTCGATTGCTGCTGCTGGTTCGCATCGTCCGACGCGTCCGACTGGCCGTCGGCCTCGGTCGGGATGGTGGAAGCATTGCTCTCCGATGTGGCCGGTGTGGCGGCGGCTTCGGTCGTCTGATCGGCTTCGTCGTCGTGAGGCTTGGTCGCCGGCTTGCTGCAGGTCGCGGTGTCGGATGCGGGGTTCTCCGGCTGCTTCACCTTCGGCGCGGTCTTGGTCTCCGGCTTTTCGTGCTTCGCGGTGGAAACCGAGGGCTTGTCGTCGCGACGCTTCGGCCCCTGCGTGCGTCGATTGTCGGGGCGGTCGCTGGCATCGCTGCTGCGGCTGCGCGGCTCCGCAGCGCGGCTTTTGATGGCGTCGTCGCCGCGGCGCGCGAGCTGCCGGTCAAGGATCCGGGCGAAGGCATCGCCGCTCTGCTCGGCCGCATTGGCGTTGGCGGTGCTGCTGCGGTTGTTGCCGCCGTTGACGCCGCTCAGGAAGTCGAAACGAATCTGGGACATCTCTCTCGCACTCACGTCAGGAAATTCACCAGCGACAGTCGGCCCGTCTGGCCGACCACGCTGAACACCGCTTCGAGCTGGGTCTGCGCGGCCTGGACCTTGGCGGCGACCTCGTTCTTATCGATGCCTTCGATCTTGTCGGTGCTGTCGGTGGTCACGCTGATCTGGGTCTGATGCGCCAGAGTGGTCGCCGACATCAGCGTGTCGTTGACTGTGTTGGAGGAATGCAGCGCGCGGATCCCGTTCAGCGCGTCCTTCATCAGCGCCTGGGCCTGGGTGATCTTTGCCTGATAGGTGTCGGGATCCTGCACCGCCGACTGGGCGATGCGGAGTGACATGATCATCTTCTGGATCGCCGGGGCATTGGCCGAGAAGGTGTAGTCGATGCTGAGCTGATCGGCGATCGTGATCTGCGACCGGTCCCAGGCGCGGTCGGAATCGCCGGTCGCCTGATGGATGTTGTAATCGGTCGGCTTGGGATCGCCGATCACCTGCGGCCGCACGACGGAAGCCTGTGTGTCGAGCGCGACGCCGCCGGTCGTGCCGGTTATGTTGATCTGGCCGGACCCGACCGGGCCGGGGAGCGCGGTCGCCGCCATCGGCGGATTGGCTGCATTGATCTGGGCCGCGAGGTTGATCGCGATCGCGTCCATGTCGGGCTCGGTGCCGTCGGTCGTGTAACGCACCGTGCGGCCGTTGACCGTGATCTCGTAGACGTCGCCGACGCGGCCGACCGGGCCGGAGAGGGTCACCTGGTCCGTCTGCGGCGTGGCGCCGGCCGGGATGTTGGCGACCAGGGTCTTGGTGGTGGGCGCGATGCTCGGCTGGCCGACATCGGTGGTCAGAGCCGCGGTATAGGTGAAGGGCGTCCCCGGGGTATCGGACTTCAGCAGCAGCTTGCCGTCCTTGACCGAGGCGGTGACGCCGATTCCCGCGGCGTTGATCTGCGGGACGAACTTCGCCGCGATATCGGCTTCGGTGTCGTAGGAATTGGTGGTGACGGTGAAGGGCCCCGCCACCGGTGCGGTGAAGTTGATCGTATAGACGTCGCCGTTGTCGCCCTTCAGGTCCGGAAAGCCGATCTGCTCTTGCTGGGCGACCGGGACGACCGTGCGCTGCGTGGTCTTCACAGTCGCCGCGTTCTCGACGGCCGAGGTCGTGTTGAAGGCGGTCGCATTCGTGATCTGCAGCTTGCCGTTGCCGAGATTGGCCGTGGTGACGGAGAAGGGTGGCTGATAGGCCGTGATCTTCGCGATCAGTCCGTTGACCACGTCGTCGATGCCGGTTTCGTCGCCGGTCGTGCGGTAGCTGATCGTGACCGGCGATGTGTGGGCCGGCGGATCGGTGAGGGTGACGCTGAACTCTTCGCCGATCGTGCCGATGGGGCCGGTGAAGGTCGCGACATCGACCTGGTTGCCGCCGAGCGGAACGTTGGGCTGCACGGTCGTGATCGTTGACGGCGTCGGATCGTTGCTGGTGAGGCTGGCGGTGAAGGCCGTGCCTGGGGTCACCGCGGTCATGGTGAAGCCGGTCGCATCGACATCGGTGAAGTTCACGACGCCGGTCAGCGCAACCACGCCCTGGTAATGGGTCGCGACCTGATTGGCGACTTCCTGGGCGGTCAGCGGGCCGGTCACGGCGAAGTTGTTGCCGTTGACCGAAAAGGTCTCGGTCTGCAGCGCGCCGAGATCGTTGGTGGTCACCCGCATCTGCTGCACGATCGTGCCGGGGGCAAGCTGCGTGGTGGTCGCGGTCGATGCGGCGTTCTTGCTGCCGGTCGGGTCGGGTAGGCGGGTCAGATCGACAACCGGCGCTTGGGCGCTGGAGGAGACGCCGCCGAAGAGATAGCGGCCGTTGATCTGCTGATTCAGCAAGGTTTGCAGGGTGGTGAGGTTGCCGCTGACCTGGTCGATGATCGGCGAGATCTTGCCGGCCGTGGTCAGCGTCGAGACCATGGTGTTGTCTTCGCCGCCGGTCACGTTGGTGACGGTGGTGGTCACCTGGAACAGCGGGCCGGGTTTGGTGCCGGTCAGGATCACCTGATCGCCGTTGGCCTTGGCGGTGACGTTCAGCGCGGGGACATGGTTGTTGATCTGGTTGGCGAGGTTGCCGGCGATCTCGTCGAGGCTGCCTTCGGCGCCGTTGGTCACATAGGTGAACAATGTGCCGTCGACCGAAAACTTGTAAATGTCGCCGGTATCGCCGATGTCGCCGCTGAGCTCGATCGTGTTCACTTGCTTGGTCGGCACGTCGGAGTTCGGCGAGGTGAAGGCCTGGGACATGTCGGCGGCCATCTTCTCCATCTGGGTGAAAATCGTGTCGTAGCTCTTCACGTCGGTCGAGGCGGCGTTGATTGAATCGACATAGCTCTGGCGCTTGGTGGCCTCGGCACGCAGGCCGAGCAGGCTCTGGCCGCTGGAACCGTAATTGACCAGGCTCAGCGACTTCTTGCCGGAGGCGAGCTGCTGCGTGAGTTCGTTCAGCGAACTTTGCAGGTTCTTGAAGCCGTTCAGATTGCTGAGATAGACCGCGTAGGAACTGAAGGAATTGATGGCCATGGTCAGCTCCTATCGAACCGCTTGCTCGAGCGTATCGAACATTTCCTGCACCACGGTCAGCAGGCGGGCCGAGGCGGCATAGGCGTTCTGTAGCACCTGGAGGTTGGCGAGCTCCTCATCGAGATTGACGCCGGTATCGGACTGGTACCGCTGCGTGGACATGTTGAGCGCGTCAGAATTGAACTTTGCCTGGTCGCTGATCTGCTTTGCGCCCGAGATCGAGTTGCCGACCACACCGGTCATCATGCCGGAGTAGGAGACGCTGGTGAGCGCGACTCCCGTCGCCAGGAAGTTCCGGTCCGTCGTGGTCAGCGCATTGACGACATTCGAGGCGGAGTTCTTCTTCAGTTGCAGCGAGCCGTTGAGCAAAGCCGCATTCATCTGGAAGTCATAGCGGTTGGTGCCGGTGAAGAGATTGCCGTCGAGCTCCGGGATCTGGTTGTTGACCGCCGTCTGGACAGTGAAAGGCGCGTTCAGATTGTTGCCGACCAGCTGCAGCGAAGCGGTACCCGGGATCGCCGTGATATTGAGCGTGGTATCGGCATTGATCTGGGCGGAAAGCTGCGCCGCGATCTGATCCAGGCTCTTGTCCGCATCGGTTGCGGTGTAGCTGAACTTCTTGCCTTGAACGGTGACGGAGAAGACGTCGCCGGTCTGCAGCGAGCCGCTCAGGTTGACCGTCGTGTACTGCGCCTGGAACGCGGTTGGCGTGACGGTGGTCTGGAACGAGGCGGAGACGCGCTGGCTGGTGCTGGCCGCGTTGTAGGCGGCGCTGAGGCTCGGCGGCGTGCCGCTGGTCGTGGTCAGCGCCGACACGATCATGTCGAGCTGGTCGCGGAGCTTCCGGATCACCTCGGTGCCGGGATCCTGGCTTACCGGCTTGCCGCTGGTGGAGGTGTCCTGACGGAAGTTCAGCAGCGCATGGATGCGTCCACCGGTGAGCTGGTTGTTGATCGGGGCGCCGTCGCTCACCCGCGTGACATTGGTGCCGTCAAACGCAAACAGGCTCGGCGGCCCGTCCAGGAGCTGCAGGCCGGAGGAGGTGAACAGCGAAACCGAGCCGTCATCCTGCTCGACCGTGCGCACATCGACATACTGGGCGATCTGCTTCACCAGGTTGTCGCGCTGATCCATCAGATCGGCCGAGGCCGAACTGTCGGTCTGCGCAGTCTTCATCTGCAGATTGACCTGGAAAAGCTGCTTCAACAGATCGTTGAGCTGGTCGACCGAGTTGCCGGTATCGGTGCGGACATCGTTGTCGAGCTGGTCGAGGCCGGCGGCGACCCGGTGGATCTCGTCGCCGATCTGCGAGCCGGCGCCGATGATCGCCTGCTGGGCCGCGGCGGAATCCGGCTCCGCCTGGAAATCCTGCCAGGCGCTGAGGAAGGAGTTCATCGCCTTGGTCAGGCCCGACTGGTCGGCGCTGGTGCCGAGCAGATCCTGGATCCGGGACATGTACTCGTTGGCTGCCGAGCTCGCGCCCGAGGTGGCGGTCTGCGCCTCGACCTGCTTCCTGAGCGTGACCGAGAGCGTGTTCGCATAGCCAGAGATCATCACGCCGCCGACCTGGCCGTTGCCGAAGGTGACGGACTCGGTTCTCAGGGTCTTCTTCGTGTAGTTCGGGTCCTGGGCGTGGGCAATGTTGGACGACGCCAACTGCACCTGTGCCTGGTTGACCCGGAGCGCTGAGACCGCCGAATTGAGCGCGGCTGTGAGCGACATTTCGCCTGCTTCCTACGCTAGATCAAGCCTAGCGCTTGATGTTGATGACTTCCTGCAGCATGTCGTCCGCCGTCGTGATCACCCGGGCGTTGGCGGCATAGGCGCGCTGCGTGACGATCATCTTGGAGAACTCCTCCGCGATATCGACGTTCGAGCCCTCGACCGCGCTCGAGCGCACCGTGCCGGCGCCGCTGGCACCCGGATTGGTGATGCGGGCGGTGCCGCTGTCGAAGGTCTCGGTGAAGGCCTGGCCGTTCTCGCGCTTCAGGGCGGTCGGGTCGTAGAACTGCGCCAGTGGCACGCGGTAGAACACGGTGCTCTTGCCGTTGTCGTAGTTCAGCTCGACATCGCCGTTGTCGCTGATGTTGATGCCGGTGAAGAGGCCCTGCGGCAGGCCGTCCTGCGAGAGGCGCTGGATATCGACCTGGGTGCCGGAGAACTGGGTCAGGCCGTCGGTCGATTGGAACTTGCCGAGATCGAGCTCGACCACCTGCGGACCGGAGCCGTAATCCACGGTGAAGGTGATGACTGCAGGATCGCCGGCGTTCTGCGAAGCGGGCACGGTGGCGTCGCCGGAGGGATTGTACTGGTTGCTGATCGAAGTGATCGTGCCCGCCGTGGTCGGTGTGGTGCCGAAATGGAGGTCGATGAAGCCCGGCACGTTGCCGTTGGTTGCCGTGACGGTCTCGGCGAAGGCTGTGCCTGGAACCTTCGCGGTCAGCACGACCTGGCTGCCGGAAACCGATGCGGTGACCGGAAGGCCGCTCGCCGCGTTGATCTTCGCGGCGAAGCCGGCGGCGACATCGGCCAGAGTGGTCTCGGTGCCGTCGTTCACATAGTTGACGGTAGTGGTACCGATCGTGAGGCTCCAGGTGTCGCCGATTTCGCCCGGCCCAACCGTGCCGCCCAGGGTGATCGTATCGACCTGGGCGACCGGAACGACGTTGGCCGTGGTGGTCGCGCCGGCGGTCGGCGGATTGGTCGAATAGGTCGCGGCGACGTTGTTGCCGGCGCCGGCCGCGGCGGCGGTGAACGTGCCGCCCGCGGTGTCGGCTTGGATCAGGATTTCGCTGGCGTTGTTCGGGTCTGCAACGGCGGTGACGCCGAGCGCGGCTGCGTTGATCTGATTGATCAGCGAGGTGCGCGCGGCTGCAACGGTGGACGGACCCGCGACAGTGAACGGACCGCCACCGGCGACGGAGACGCTCAGCGTGTCGCCGCCGATGAGGGCACCGGGGATCGTGACCGTGTCGAGCTGGCCGGAGCCATTGCCGGCGAACGAACCGGTGAATGGCGTGCCCGGGACGTCGGCGGTCACGGTGAGCTGATTGCCGGCCACGTTGCCGGCGGTGACGACCGCGGCCATGCCGGCGTTGGCATTGATCGCGGCGGCGAGGGCGGTCGCGAGCTGCGCGCCGGTGTAACCGCCGACCGGCGATGTCACCGTCACGGTGTTCGATCCGACCGTGTAGGTCAACGTGCGTCCCGGCGGAAGGCCGTTGGACGGCACGGTGACCGTATCGACCTGGGCGACGCCCGGGACATTCGCCGTGGTGTTCGCCGCGACCGCGGTCTGGTCGTTGGTGCCGCTGATCGAGCCGCCGACCGGATCGAGCGTGCTGTCGGCGGCAGTGATGTCGAGATTCCAGATATTGTCGGCGCGCTTCACCCAGCTGAGGCTCACCGTGTGCGGATTGCCCAGCGCGTCATAGATCTTCACATTGGTCGGCGCCAGGGCCGGATCCGGATTGACGACCGAGGTCGCCGGCAGGTTGCCCACGACTTCGATCTGCGACGTCGGGTTCGGCGGCGTGGTGAGCTGGGTGATCTGGATCGGCGCCAGCGAGCCGGTGTCTGGAATGCCGGTCGTCTGGTCCACCGCCCAGCCGTTGAGGTAGTAACCGCCGCCATTCACGACATAGCCGTCGCGGTTCACCTCGAAGTCGCCGGCCCGGGTGTAGTAGGGCAGCGCGCTGAAGGTCGTCAGCGTTCCGGTCTGATCGGTCGGCCGGCTGACCACGAAGAAGCCTTGGCCGCTGACCGCGAGGTTGGTCGAGCTCTGGGTCTGGTTGATATTGCCCTGCAGAGCGTTCGCATAGTAGGGCGATGCCACGACGCCGCCCGGCAGGTTCAGGCTCTTGTTGGAGATCGTGATGATGTCCGAGAAGCGGGTGTCGACCTTCTTGTAGCCGACAGTCTGCGAGTTGGCGATGTTGTCCGAAATATTGCCGAGGGACCGGGACTGTGCGTTCAACCCGCTCACTGCGGTGAACATCGCGCCGAGAATGCTCATGGAAGGCCTCGCCTTGGGTAACCTTGCGTCAGGTGTCGGACGGATTTAGCAAACGGCGGGCCAAGTCCCGGAGGCGCGGTTTCCCAAGGGTTATCAATTCATTGAGGCAAGGGGGTGGGGTGGGGCGGCAGAATGTGCCCGGTGCAAGTTCGGCAAGAAATGCTGCGGCGGCGTGAAGAAATCCGCCCCCAGATGGTCTCGACTCATCATATGTGGCACAGTCATTGCTTGGTGATTCGCGCTTAGACGCCGCGAGGAAATATGAATCTGCACGAAATGGAGGCCGTCATTCTCTGTGGCGGCCAGGGCACCCGCCTCCGAGAAGAGACCGAGTTCAAGCCGAAGCCGATGGTCGAGATCGGCGGCCGGCCGATTCTCTGGCATATCATGCAGCGCTACGCCAAGTTCGGCGTCCGGCGCTTCATCCTTTGCCTCGGCTATAAGGGCGAGGTGATCCGCGATTATTTCCTGCGCTATCGCTACCGCAATGCCGACGTCGTGGTCAGCCTGCGCTGGAACGACGTCCAGGTGATCGGCGACGAGCCGGCGGAGGACTGGGAGGTCGTGCTGGCCGATACCGGCCAGGAGACCATGACCGGCGGCCGGATCAAGCGGGCGCTCCGCCACGTCAAGGGCGAGCGCTTCTTTGCGACCTATGGTGACGGCGTCGCCGATATCGACATCGCCGCGACCCTGAAGACGCATCTCGACGGCAAGCGGTTGGCGACCGTCACCGCGGTCCACCCGTCCTCGCGCTATGGCGAGATCAATATCGAGAAAGGCTCAGTGACTGACTTCGCGGAGAAGCCGCAGGTCAACGAGGGCTGGATCAACGGCGGCTATTTCGTCTTCGACAAGGCAGCCTTCGACGATGTCGGCACCCAACCCGGCCTCATCCTCGAAAGCGACGTCCTGCCGCTGCTCGCCAAGAAGAATCAACTTTCCGCCTATCACCACGATGGATTCTGGCAGTGCATGGACACTTACCGCGAGAGCCTGCTGTTGAACGCGCTCGTCGCACAAGGCAAAGCACCCTGGCTGTGATCTGGTTCTAATGTCATTCCCCATTCCCGACCCCTCGTTCTGGCGCGGCCGCCGCGTCTTCCTGACCGGCCATAGCGGCTTCGTCGGCGGCTGGACCGCGCTTTGGCTCACCAAGCTGGGCGCCGAGGTCCACGGCTTTTCGCTCGAGCCACCGACCGATCCCAGCTTCTTCACCACGACCAAGCTCGGCCAACGCGTCGCTACCAGCACCACCGGCGACGTCCGCGACCGCGAACCGCTCGCCAGGGCCGCGGCCGAGGCGAAGCCTGGCATCGTGTTTCATCTCGCCGCACAACCGCTGGTGCGTGCCGCCTACCATGACCCGGTCTCGACCTTCGCCACCAATGTTATGGGCACGGTGCATCTCCTGGACGCGGTGCGCAATCTCTCGGGGCTGTCGGCGGTGGTCGTCTTCACCACGGACAAAGTCTATCGCAACGTCAATTGGCCTTGGCCCTATCGCGAGAACGACGCGCTCGGCGCTGACGAGCCCTATAGCGGCAGCAAGAGCAGCACGGAGTTCGCCACCGAGGCCTTCCGCAACAGTTATTTCGCCCGCGCCGAGAGACCGGTGCCGGTCGTGACCGTGCGTGCCGGCAACATCATCGGCGGCGGCGACTGGGCCCAGGACCGGATCGTGCCCGATGCGGTGCGCGCCTTCGGGGCGAAGCAGCCGCTCATCATCCGCAACCCGAAGGCCGTGCGGCCGTGGCAGCACGTGCTCGACGCGGCGCGCGGCCTGCTGCTGGTCGCCGAGCGCACTGCTGCGAAAAAACTGCCGACTGATATTCAATCCTGGAACCTCGGCCCCGGTGACGCCGAGACCACGCCGGTGTCCGATTTGGTTGAGCAGTTGGCGGAGAGCTGGGGCGAGGGTGCTCGCTGGGTGCATCGCGGCGACAACGAGGTCAAAGAGGCGCACTACCTGACCCTCGACAGCCACCAGGCGGCACGGCATCTCGGCTGGAAGCCGATCTGGAACATGACCGCCGCGGTCCAGCATTCGGTCTCCTGGTATCGCGGTTTGTTGGCGGGCGACGACATGGCTGAAGCCAGCCTCGCCCAGATCGATCGTCACGTGGCGGACGTCGCGCCATGAAGATCACGCCGCTCAAGATCAAGGGTAGCTTCGCAATCGAGCTTCAGGCGCGCGGCGACGCCCGCGGTTATTTCATGCGCACCTATGACGAGGCGATCTTCGTCGAGCATGGTCTGCCGACCCGCTGGGTACAGATGAACGAATCCCGTTCCGAAAATGTCGGCACGATCCGCGGCCTGCATTTCCAGCGACCGCCGCACACGGAGACCAAGCTGGTTCGTTGCACCACGGGTGCGTTGCTCGACGTCTTCGTCGATGTGCGCGAAGGCTCGCCGACCTATGGGCAATGGGATGCGGTCGAGCTGGTCGCCGATCGCCACAACGCGGTCGTGGTGCCGCGCGGCTGCGCGCACGGCTTCTGCTCGCTGCTGCCGAGCAGCACGGTCAACTACATGGTGGACAATTTCTATACGCCCACTGCCGAAGAGGGCGTGCGCTGGAATGACCCGGGCGTCGGGATCGTCTGGCCGCTGAAGGGCGAGCCCACCATCTCCGACAAGGACGCCGCCTGGCCGCTGTTCAAGGACGTGGTGCCGATCCGGTTCTAGCGCGCGACCCGATCTGCCAGGTAGTGCTCTCTATAATAGACCGCAAGCTCATCCCAGGCCTCCGCCTCGTTCCAGCCGAGCCGGGCCGTATCCAGCTTGTCGGTGTTGATCCGGGCCCTGGGCTCCGGGAACTCGGTTTGCCGGGCGAGATTGAGCGGGCAGTCCAGCTTCAGCCTGCTGCCGATCTGCCGCGCGAAACGCTGTGCGAAGGCGCCCTGCTTTTCGGGATAGAGGCTCGGCGCCAGACGCGCCAAGGCGGGCAAGGCGTCGATCCGCGCCACCATGTCCGCATAGGCAGCGGCCAGCAGCGAGACATGGATATTGTCGCGCGTGTATTCTGAGAACTTGACCTCAGCCGTCTGACCTGCGCGCCAGCACCGCATCAGGAAATCGCAGAACCGCGGCTCCTCGTAGGGGCCGAACGGATTGGGCACGACGAACTTCGCGAGCTTCACGCCGAGCCGGTTGCACCAATAGCGGAACAGATCGCTGGTCATGCCCTTGGAAAGGCCATAGGGCGAGACCGCGAGCAGCGGCTCGGTGCCGGCGCCTTCGTTCTGCTCGAACACGCTGCCGGTCAGGAGCACGGCAAAGTCCGGATTGCGCTGACCGGCTTCGAGGACTGCTGGCAGGTTCAGGCTGTTGTCGCGCACTGCCGCCGCCACGTCGAAGTCATCGGCCTTGTAATTATCGACCTGGGCGCCGTGATGGCAGAGCACGTCGAATTTCTCGCGCTCCAGCAGAGCGATGAATTGCGGCGTGCCGAACGGGCAGTGCTCGACCACCTCGATCGCGTCACCGATCATTGCCATGCGCGCATGGCGCAGCGGATTGTAGTCGGACTGCGCGCGCCGCATCGACGCGACGATGCTGTGACCCTGTTCCGCCAGTGCTTTGACGAACCAGCTTCCGGTGAACGAGCTCGCGCCAGTGAAGAGGATCCGCATGCTGGCGGCTTTAGCGCTTGATGCCGGTGATGCGCATGTCCCGCGGTTCGCGCAGCTTGTACTGCGCCGGCTCCTGGCGGACCTCGGCGAAGCCGGCCTCTTGCATGACGGCGCCGAGACTCTGCGGCGTATAGGCCCAGCGGTGGCACATCAGCGGATCCTTCCAGGCGGGATCGCCATAGAGCACCCACATGCTGCGCTGGCCTTCCCTGCCGGGACCGCTCGCCATTTCGGGGTTCTTCAGCACCGCTTCGCAGGCGCTCAAGAGATTGGGGCATTCCAGGATGATCTTGCCGCCGGGTTTCAGCACCCGCCGCCATTCCTTCAGGATGTCGACCACCTCCCAGCGCCAGAAATGCTCGATCACATGGATCGCCATCGCCTCGTCGGCATATTCATCCGGCAGCGGGGTGAGCTTGCGCACGTCGCACATGATGTCCGGCTTGTGCCCGGCGCGCTCATCCACGAGATCGATGTTCACATAGCCCGGCAGGATCTTGTCGCCGCAGCCGAGGTTCAGCCGCACCATCTGGCCGTTGCTCTTGACCGACGCGGCCGAAGGCGCGGCGGGTTTTGCGGCCACGTCTTCGAGCAACTTCAGCCAGCGGTCGGCGATCACATCGGGTCCGTGCAGCTCGTCCGCCAGCTTTTGGCCCTTGACGATCTTCGCCGCGACGCTGCCGGGATCGGCCAGCATCGCCTTCAAGCCTTCGGCTACATCCGGGTTGAGCCAGCAGACCTCCGCAAAGGCCTGATACGAGGGCAGGGGATAGGCAGCGACCGGGCGTCCGCCGCGGATCGCTTCGATCAGACGGTTCGGTCCTTTGACGTTCTTGGTGTCGTTGTCGAGGCTGGGGATGATCACGGCGTCGCAATCGGCGATCGCCTGCCATTGCCCTTCGAGCGACCAGGGCTGGAAGGTGATCGAGATATTGGGAAACTGGCTGCGCGCCGTTGCGATCAGCTGATCGAGCTGCGGCGCCGGATCGGTGAAAATGATGAGGTCGAGCGGGTGCGTCTCGCCGAGCTTATTGAGCGAGGGCAGGGCCGGGCCGATTGTGTCGATGTTGGTACGGCCGCCGAACCAGAGGAGCTTCAGCCGGGGACCGGGTTCGAAGCGCGGCGCACCGTAAGGGCCTTCGTAAGGATCAGGGATAAGCGTCGAGCTCTTACCGGTCGCGGCGGTGATCGCCTCGGCCATCATCGGTGTGGCGGCTACGACGCCATCTGCGGCCTCGATGAGGGCACGGTGCACCGGGCCGGTGTCCGGCTTGGCGAAGTGATTGTCGCAGAAATCCGCCACCATCTTGATGCCGCGCTGCTTCAGGAGCGGCAGGTGCTCGAGCACCCGGGCACTGAACACCTTGCCGATCACGGCGACATCGGGCCGGATCTTGTCCATCGCCTGGCCGAAGGCGTTCGAGTCCGCCTTGTCGATCCGGCCAAGGAGGAAGGATTCGACGCCGCGCCCCTTCAAGTGTTCCTGCGGGATGATGCTGCGATAGCGCACGCTGGCCAGGCCGCCGATGACCTTGCCGCCCTCGTTCTTGATCGCAGCCTCATTGAGCCAGGCAACGCGCATCGGCTTTCCCGTTCGAAAGTCGCAATCGGGGGATTATATCGGCCTCTGAGATCGAGGCCAACAAAGCGGAGCCCGAGTCGGGCGCTTAGCTGATGGCGTCGGGATGCAGCTTGGCGACGATCCGGCCGTCGGATGTCTTGCCGGCGTGGACCGAGCGTGCCATCAGATCCTGCCAACCCATGGTCTGGTTGGCCTTGCCATGCTCTTTCTTCCAGTCCTCGGCGTACTCGCTGCCCTTGGTCTCTTCGAAGATCGGCATGCCCTGGGTGTAATGCACCAGCTTTGCGTCCGCGCGCGGCGGGTCGTAGCCGACCAGATGATTCCATTCGCGCGGCAGATCGCCGACCAGTTCGTCGGAGAGCCAGTCGATCGTATGCGGCGAGCGGCACTGCTTGGGATCCTGCACGTATTCCGGGGTCAGGATGCGATTGTCGGGATGGCCGCAGTTGAACATGATCATGCTGGCCCATTCGAACTTCTTCACATTCTTCGAGACCATGACGCCGTAGCGGTCGTCGGTCAGCGCAAAGAGCTCGGCCAAGTCGGCGCGGCAGAGATAGTCGATGTCGAGGAACATCGCCCAGCCCTGGAAGCCGCAGAGCCAGGGAACCAGGAACCGGCTGAAGGTGAAGGGCGTCAACCCGGTGCGGGTCAGCGGCAGGGTGGGGAGGAACAGCGGGGTGATCGCAACCGGCTTCGAGCAGCGGCGGAAGATGCTGAACTGCAAGACGTTGTAGGAAATCGCCTGGCGGTGGTCGTAGCCGATGAAGATGCGCAGCGGTTGTTCGTAGGTCTGAGCGGTCACGCCTCGAATCCTCTTAGAATTTGCCTGTGTAGATCATCCCGAGCAGCTTGCTGGTGCCCGAGGTGCCGATCGCCGGCAGAGAGTTGATGTTACTATAAGCATCGGCGAGGGAGTCGCTCAGAATGCTCAACGGGCTGTCGCTGCCGCTGCCGGAAAGCCCGAACGGGTCGTCGGTGCCCGGCGTATAGGCCTGCTCGGTCGTAGTGTAGTCCTGTGTATACTTGGTGCCCTGGCTCAGCTGGATCGCGTAATTGTAGGTATTCTTGGTCTGGGGATCGACGCCCTGGGCCCGGGTCACGCGGATCGTGTAACCGCCCGCGGCGAGGTCGAACTGGCCGTTCTTCAGCTGCTTATAGGCGGTGAAGGCATCGCCGGCGCCGGAATCGCTGTCGGCGACCAGGCCCTTGCCCTTCTTGAAGATCTGGACCCGGACGTCCTTCGAGACGTCCTTGGTCTGGTCGGCGGCATTCGGGTCGTTGACCAGCAGATTGAGCTTGGTGGTGCCGCCGGTCGCGTTGAAGCTGAAGACGTCGACCTTGTCCTTGTCGCCGAGCGCGCTGATGACGTTGAGGCGCGTGCTGTTCAGCCGGAGCTGGCCGATCTGACGGCCAGTTGCGTTGTTGTCGTAGAGCACGTCCTGGCTGGTACGCTCGAATTGCTGCACGTCGCCCGAGGCCTGGGCGCCGATGGCGGCGATTGCATCGGAGATCTGCTGAAGCGCATCGGTGGTTGAGTCCCCGATGGCGCTCGTCGCCGAATTGGAGCTGGACTGGTTGGTGCCGGATATCGCGTTCGTGAGATCCGTGCTGGAATTGCTCGACGTGTTCCCGGTCAGCGTGTTGCCGAGGGTGCTCGGGGTCGTCGTGCTGCTCGTCAAAGAGCTAATCGCCATGTTCCAGCTCCCGTACTAAGGAGATACCAAACCCGCTTCAGGCCGAGACGTTCAAAGCCACGCGCTGTCCGCCCGCCACCATGGCCGGCTGCGGCGCTTCTTGCACCGGCTGTGCCACGGCAGCGCCCTGCGGCTTCATCGCCAGGCCTTCCGCCACGCAGCGGTTGATATCCAGGATCGGCTGCAGCTTCGAGCCGTCGAGATCGCCCAGACGCTGCAGAATCTGCCGGTCCATCATGATCGAGAGCGCGAGGACATTGTCCCGGATCTCCCGGGGCAGCGGGCAGTCCGCCTCGGTCATGGAGGTCTGGAAGATGGTCCAGAGCCGCTGGTTGAGGATCAGCGCATCGCGGAGCGACTTGCCGCCGTCATCGGTCTTCGAGCCGACCACGAGGCGACGCGACGCCTCGGAGAGCGCCCAGGCCTCAGTGCTGCGCGGGTCCATCGCCGCGGGCTGGCTGACATAGCCGGCCTTTTTTGCCCCTTGGTTCATCATCTTACGTGCTCCGTGCTCCTAAAACGCCGCTTCAGCCTTTCGGCTCCAGAGGCGCCTGGAGCCGCGGATCAAAACAGTTTCGCGGTCAGTTTCAGCGCTCGGTAGTAGTCCTCGGACTGCACGAGTCGTGCCACATCCTCGAACTTTTCCCGATCGCCGGGCCGCTGCCGCGCGATCTCCGCCCAGATCTGCTCGAACACGACGCGGTTTTCCGCCGCATTCTCCGGGAAGAGGTATATGAGCTGAATGATAAGATAGAGTTTCTTCTCTAAAGAATCGGCCTGCTCCTCCTTCATGACCTCGCGGCCGCGGAGAAACTTGACCTTGTTGTAAAGGTAAAAACTGCCCGGCTCCTCGCCGCGGCCGATGACCGCGCCGTTGACGATGACTTTCTCGCCGGGTTTCAAAGTGAATTTGAGCGGCAAAACGGAAACTCCCTGACCAAACCGAATCGGCCCGGCCCCCGCTCAACCTAATATGTCTTTGATTTACCATCACACTTGGCCGGGGGAGCCTGGGCGGCGGGTTGCCCCGCCGCCCAAGTTTACCCAACCCCTTGCGATTAGAACAACCGCAGGATGGCCTGCTGAGACTGGTTCGCCAGACTCAGGGCGATCGTGCCGAGCTGCTGCCTGGTCTGCAGCGTCAGCATGTTCGCGCTTTCTTCGTTCTGATCGGCCTCGGTGAGCTTGGAAGCACCTTCCGTCAACACGTTCGCGAACTGACTGGTGTAGTCCTGACGTGTCTGGATGATGTTCAAGTTCGTGCCGAGGTTGGACGAGGCCGTTCGCAACAGGGTCGTCGCTTTGGCCAACTGGTCGATCGCGTTCTGAATGTCCGAACGATCGTTCCAGCCGTTCTGCGACTGATCGAGCTGCAAGCCCTGTCCGCCGGTCTGGACGTTCTGGCTCACCACCTGGACGATGCTGGTGTTCTTCTCGTTGAGCACCACGGTCAAGGTGTTCTGGTCGGAAGCGTCGACCAGCTGCTTCGTGTCCAGGGTCGCGGTCGAACCATCGTTCGAGCCACGGACCTGGAACAGAGCCTGACGCGGGGCGTTGTAGGCGCCGCGCACCTGGATGTTGTACGAAGCGTGGCCGGTCGCGGTGCTCGCGGTGGCCGCCGCCGACAGGTCAGCGTCGGTGATGCTCAGGTTGATCACCGCGCCGCTGTTGATGCCGCCTTTCAGCGTGACGCCGATGCTGGTGGCAAAGGCGCTGGCCGTGACGTGCGCGGAGTAGAAGCCGCCGAAATCATCCGTGACGTGGATGATCGCGCTGCCGCTCGCCGAAGTGGCGACGTCAACGCTGAGTGCGGTCACCTGGTTGGCGGCAAAGCCGGCAACGCTGGTGACTGAGAGCGGAGAAGCCGACAACACGCCGGTGGTGCCAGGCTGCACCTTCACCGTGGTATTGACTTCGCCCGCGCTGGCCGCCGAGGCGGTGGTGATGTACTTCAACTCGTCGTAGTTCAGGTTGAGGTTGTAGTCCACCTTGTTGATGCCCGCGCTGATCTTGCGCGAGGACGCGTTGTCCACATCGACCGAGATCTGCGTGACGCCCGCGGAACCGCTGCCGGACAGCTGCACCGAGTAAGCGACGAAGTTGCCGGTCGTGTAGTCGAAGCTCTGGGCTTTCGCGGTGATGGTCAAGGTCTCGTCTACGCTAATGGTGCCCGAAGCCACCGTCGGCGCATCGGTGAGAACCGCACCGCCGGTGCCGAAGCCGGACGACTGTGAAGACGTATAGTTGGACGCCTTCAGGATGCTGCGCTCGTCGAGGGTGACGCGCGCGGTGCCGCTGCTGAACGAGAATGAGTTCTGGCCGTTGGACACCTTGCCGTTGCCGACCGACTGCAGGCCGTCGCGGGTGACCGTTTCACCGGCCGAGTTGGTGGCGCTGACCTGAAGATCGATGTTCTTCTGGATGGTCGACGTACCAACGCCGGCGGTATCCGGCACGTCTTCGATGGAGTCGAAGTCGACGTCGAAGCCGATGTTCGAACCGCTCTTGAAGCTGTGCGAGAACTTCAGCACGGTGCCGTTGGTCTTCGCCTGCTCCCACTGGGCCTGGGTGAAGGTCTGGGAGAAGGACTCGTCGCCTTCGGAAACGGTGAAGACCTTGTCCTTGCCGGTACCGCCGCTGAGCTTCAGCGTGATATCGGACAGCGTGTTCCGGGAGGTCGAGGCGAAGCCGTTGACTTCCAGGTTGGAGATACCGCGGTCTTGCTCGGCCGTAGCCACGTCGCCGGCTTCGCCGGAGATCGAGCCGTCACCGGTCACCTTGATCGAATAGGTATCGGCCTTGGTCACGTTGGTGACCGTGGCGCCGCTGATACCGACGACCGCGTTGACGCTGGTCTGGCTGCTCGCGGTCACACCGAGGGTGAGGCCGCTGCCGACCAGCAGGTTCTTACCGGCATAACCCGAGTCCTGCGCCAGCTTGTCGATCTGGCGAAGAATGGCGTTGTACTGGGTTGACAAGCTGTTGCGAGTGGCAACCGACTGCGCGTCGTTGCCGAGGTTGCTGAGGGCCGAAGTCGTGAGCGCCTGGGCGTTGGAGACCAGGTCCTGGATCTTCGAGATACCGCTGTCGGCGCCGTTGATCGTGCTGATCGCCTGGCCGATGCCGTCCTTCAGGTTGTTGAGGTCGCTTGCGCGCTGGTTCAGCGACTTGGCCGAGAAGAAGGCGTTCGGGCCGTCGAGGGCTGAGTTGACCTTGTTGCCGGTCGAGAGGCGGGTCTGCGTGCGGTCGATGGAGCTCTGGGCGGTCTGCAGCAGGAGGAGGTTGCTGCGGATGCTGCCGGAAAGCTGGACTTGGTTAGCCATTGATGAGTGCTCCCTTTTGGAGGCTGGATCAAACGCCGACCTTTGTCAGGCGTACCGCCGCAACACGCGGTGGCGGGCAAAAGGAAGCAATTGCCTTGCCAACCGGCAGCAATTTCCGCACTGGGAATAATTTGCAGCCAGCTCAGGGGCTTGGCCGCTGCCGCAAGGTCCCGGAAAGCTACCTCCACCCGGTTTGCCCGGCAGATTTTGCCGCCAGATGGCAGGAATTGCCCATTAACAAAAATTAACGTGGGCAGATTGTGCCGTGTCGGGGTTTCAAATTGTGTCTGGATTCATCGAGTTAGCGTTTATTTTCTGTTAACGCGATCCGGCTAGGCTGTGGCCTGTAAATGGCAAAGGTGCCGGTTTCTCCGGTTCCAGCCCTTAGGCGCAGCATGATCGAGATGACCGCGAATAACCCTTCCCCAATGGTGTCCAACGCGATGCAAGCCGGTTCCCAGGACCTGACGCTGCAGAGCCAGCACAAGCGCCGGCAGCAGCTCATCCATGAGTCCGGCCTCCTGCACAAGGCGGGGCGGACCGACGATCTTGAACGCTGCCTTCAGGAACTCATTCAAATCGACCCGACCTATGCGCGGGCGCTCTACAACCTGGGCGTGATATCCTCAAAACGCGACGACCGCGCCAAAGCGGAGCGCTATATGCGCGATGCGATCGCCGCCGATCCCGACTATGCGGACGCCTACCAGGCGCTGGGCGACCTGCAATACCAGGCCCGGCACCTGATGACGGCGATGGAAGTCTACGAACGCGGCCTGTCGCGGATTCCGACTCGTCTGCCGCTGCTGGCTTCGCTGCTTCGGGCCTGCATCGTGCTGCGCAACCCCTATCGGACCGAAGCCGTCGCCCGTCGAATGCTCAACATTGACGACCGCGATCAAGGCGCGCTCAATTACCTCGCCTGGGCGCTGATCCTGCAAGACGGCGATCTTGCCGAGGCGCGATTCAGCCTGGACCGTCTGCTCGAGCGCGAACCGGGGGCGGCGAGCTCCATCGCCCAGCTCGAAGTCCTGGAAACCCGGCTCGGGAATCTCGACGCGGCCGCCGCGCATCGTGCGCGTATCGTTGAGCTCACGCGGGACTCGTGGCAGCGCACGCATGAGACCTCCGAGATCTTCATGATGTTGGGGCGATTGGACCGCGCGGCCGACGTGGTGCGCGACTATCTCGCGCTCAACCCGGAAGATCCGCAGGCGCACCGCTTCCTGGCCGTGACCTTGATGCAGGACGGCGACTTCGTCGGCGGCCAGCGCATTCTCGAGCAGGTGCTCGCCATCGTCACCGACCGTCCCACCCTGCAGATGGTGTATTGCCTCAACGCGTTTCGGTTGAATGACATAGAGACATTCTTCAAGTACCACCACACCCGCTGGAGCCGCGATGGCTCCGAGGAGGTCTGGGAACTTCCCGTGCCCGAATGGGACGGCAAGCCGATCCGCTCCGGCAAGCTGCTCGTCCAGTGCGAGCAGGGAGTCGGCGATTATGTGATGTTCGCGGTCTGCCACCCGGGCCTGAAGCCGCTCGCGCGCGACGTGATCCTTCGCACCATGAGCCGCATGCAGGGCCTGTTCCAGCGCAGCTTCCCGACCATGCAGATCATCGTTCAGAACCAGCTTCCCCCCGACACCACGGTCGAGGGGGTCGCCGCCAGGGTGACGGCGGGCGACCTGCCGGCCCTGATCGGCGGCGATATCGAGCACCTGCCCGGAAAAGGCGGCGTCCTGATCGCCAATCCGGAGTTGATGCAAAAGCTGCGGCAGCGCTATCAGGAGAGATTCCCCGGTAAGCGCCTGATTGGTATCTCCTGGCGAAGCGGCAACCGCGACAGTGCCGCGGCGCGATCGCTGGATTTGCCACGCTGGAAGCCGCTGTTCGATCTTGAGGACTGCGCCTTCATCAGCCTGCAGTACGGCGACAACACGGCGGATCTGGAGGAGTTGAAGACCCAGGTCGGCGACCGCGTGTATTGGGACCGCGATGTCAATCCGATGGGCGACATGGATCCCTTCACGGCGCAGGTCGCCGCCATGGACCTCATCATCTCGGTCGATAACAGCACGGTGCATTTCGCCGGCGGCCTGGGCAAGCCCTGCTGGGCGATGCTGCCTTTCAATTCAGACTGGCGTTGGCAAATCGAACGCACGGACACCGTGTGGTACGACAGCGTCGAGCTCATTCGTCCGGATAAATCGGGCGGGTGGGACGGACTCATCGAAGGCGTGGCCAAGCGGGTCGCCAATCTCGACGATGCGCCGTTGCGCGAGGCTTCCGTCGCCTATTTGAAGCGGGCGCTGGACACCATGTTGGAGGCCAACCGCACCGCCGATGCCGAACAATACGGCCGCATGCTTTTGGCCGCCGGCGAGCACAAGGCCGCGGCGATGCGCGCCGTCGCCCGTTCGGCGCTGGCCAGCGGCAAGGCGCAGGATGCCGCGGCCATCCTCCATCGCGCGGTCGAACTGGACGGCGCCGATCCGGCCATCCACGCCGACCTGGCCCTTGCCATGGCGGAGGCGGGCTCGGGAGACGAAGCCTTGGCCTATGCGCGGGAGATGACGCGCCGGTTTCCGAAGAGCGACGACGTATCGGTCGCCTGTGGCCGCATTCTCGCCAATCTCGATCGCGGCGACGAGGCGACCGACTATTTCGCCCGGGTCTTGCGGCGCAACCCCGCCAACGTCGACAGCCGGCTGTCCTTGGCCGGATTGCAGGCGAAGCAGAGCCATTGGGACCTCGCCCGCACCAACTATCGTCGCGTGCTCGATGAGGATCCGTCGAACGCCCGCGGCCATACGGCGCTGGCGGAGATCGATTTGCGGCAGGCGGAATGGACCAGCGGCTGGGAGCATTTCCAGTGGCGCTACGGCGTCCGTCCGGGAACCTTGCCGCGGCACCTCGCCGCCATGGAGGCGGAAAAGCAGCCGGCACGCTGGAGCGGGGGCAGCCTCCGCAAGGCCCGCGTCCTGCTGGTTGCCGAGCGCAATCCTCTGGAGCAGCTGGTGCTAGCCGGCTTGGTGCCGGAAGTTGCAAAGGAAAGCCGGTCGCTGACGCTGGAATGCGACGCGCTCACGGTTCCTATTCTCCGCGCGAGCTTTCCTTCTGCCGAGGTGTTCGGCCGTGGCGCGCTCAATCCGCAGACGATCGAAGAGCAGCGCATCCAGACCTGGAGCAGCCTCGGCGATCTGGCGGGCCGATTCAGGCCCACGACGGCATCCTTTCCGAAGAAGCCGGCCCTGCTGACCGCGGACCCGACGCGGGTCGCGGAGCTGCGCGCCGAATATCGCGCGGCGTTTCCGGACCGGTTCCTCGTCGGCCTGGCCTGGCGGCATAAGCGCGACCACGACAACCGGTCCTCGGCTTTGGCCGACTGGCTGCCGCTGCTGGATCGGTCGGACCTCGGCGTGGTCGCGCTGTTCCCCGGCAATGCGGAAACCGAGCTCGCGCAGTTCGCAACCGAAAGCGAGCGCGATCTCATCCACGATCGCCGGCTCGATTTCTCCCGCGATCTCGGCGATTACGCGGCCCAGGTCCAGGCTTGCGATGCCGTCATCGCCGTCGAGGATCTGGCAGGCGTGCTCGCCGGCGCCATGGGCCGCCCGGTGATCAAGCTGCGCCGCGAGATCGATCACTGGTGGTGGGGTCAAGGCGACGGGGCCAATCCCTGGTTCTCCACGCTGCAGAGCATGACCACGGCCGGCGCGGTCGACGACAAGGCCGTCGCCGGAGTCCTGGAATTCATCGACCGCGTGCGCGCAAAGGCGTAAGTTCACCCCGTAGGCTCGACTCGGGTTCCGGTGGATGAATCGCAAAGAAAGACGTGCGGCCGCAAAGCAGGCCCGATCCGGTGACTCCAAGAATCTTGGTGTTGCCGCCGCGAAGGTCAATGAGGCGATCACGCTTGCCCAAGCCGGCAAGTATGCCGAAGCGGAATCGCTGCTCGAAGCCGCGCAGCGCATCAATCCCGACGATCCCGAGCTCAAGCACCAGCTGGGCATGATCTATGTCCGCAGCGGCCGCTCGATCGAGGGGCAGCAGCTGCTGCGCGAGGCATTGGAGGTTCGGCCGAACGAGGCGCTCTATTGGAGCAATCTCGCGGCGGCCTATCTCTCGGTCGAGATGTCCGAACCGGCGATCGAGGCGGCGCAGCGTGCCGTCGGGCTGCAGCCGAACTATCCGGAGGCGCTGCAAAACCTCGCTTTTGCCTTCCGCGATCTCGGCAGGCATCAGGAGGCCGCCGAGGCGTTCGCGCGCATCAATGCCTCGACCAGCCTCGAACCGTCATCCTTGGCAAGCTGGGGAGAGAGCCTCGGCCAGACCCGACGCTTCGCCGAGGCGGAGCAAATCGTGCGGCGGGCCCTCGACCGAGCCCCGGACGACGCGGCGATCCTGACCCTGCTCGGATGGATCCTGATCGAGCAGCGCAAGGAGCACGAGGCATCCGAAGTCTTCAAGCGGAGCCTCGATCTCAACGCCAACCAGTTTCTCGCTGCCTTCAACTACGGCATCCTTCTGCTGAAGACGCCCGACAAAGCCGGGGCGCTGCGCTGGCTGCGGCGCGCGACCTCGATCGATATCCGATCCGGGGCGGCCTGGCGGGTGCTCGCCCTGGAGCTTGCTCGGAATGGTCACAACGAAGAGGCGATGCCGGCCGCGGAGCGGGCCGCGCGCCTTCTGCCCGACGATGAGGCCATCGCAAAGCTGGTACGACGCCTCAAGGGGCAGGAAGAACCATCCGCTGTCTTCGACTTCTCCGAACCCACGCCAATCGGCCCTGACGCGTCACCCAGCGGCAATCGCGAGAAGGAAGCCGGCGAAAGCGGCGTCCACGATTTTAGCACGATCAATTTCGGCGACTGAGCGGAAGCGAGCTCGGCGACTGAGCGGAAGCGATTTCAGCGACTGAGCGGCAGCGACTGCCCGCTGCGACAGCAAAGAAAAGGGCCCGGCGGTGGGGCATACCGCCGGGCCTTTCGTTTGCGGCCGATGGGCAGCCGCCGGGGGGTCTCGACTAGAACAGTTTCAGGATCGCCTGCTGTGCCTGGTTGGCCAGGCTCAAGGTGATTGTGCCGAGCTGCTGTCTTGTCTGCAGCTGCAGCATGTTGGCGCTTTCTTCGTTCTGGTCCGCCTGGACCAGCTTGTTGGCGCCCTCCGATAGAATGTTCACGAACTGGTTCGTGTAGGTTTGTCGTTCCTGGATGATGTCGAGGTTGTTGTTCAAACTCGATGCTTGTGCCTGGAGCTCGGTTTTCGCCGCGGCGATCATCTTGCTCGCGTTCTCGAGATCCGCTCGATCGAGCCAGTCGTTCTGTGCCTGGTCGATCGCGAGACCTTGACCATCGGTCTGCAGGTTGCGGCTGATGACCTGGATATGCGCGACGTTGGTCTCGTCGAGCTGCACCGTCATGTTGTTGGCATCGGTCGCGTTGGTGACCTGGCCGGTGGTCATGGTCGAGGTGTAGCCGGTCTGGCCGGCCCGCACGTCGAACAACAGCTGACGCGGCGCGGTGTAGGCACCGGTCGTATTGAAGATCATCTGGCCGTTGGCATTCGACGCCAGCACGCTGGTGCCGAGGCTGACCACGATCACGGCGCCGCTGTTGACGCCGCCGGAGACCACGAAGCTCAGCACCTGCTGCGCGCCGAGCGAGCTCGCCAGCGTCGCTTTTCCGCCGAAGCCGTCATCGAGCACGAAGGTCGATGCGCTGGCATCGGTCTTCATGTTGACCGTGATCTTGGTCGCCACGTTGTTGACGAAGCCGGCGACACTGGTGACGGTCACGTTGCCGACGTCGAGGACGCCGCCGAGGACCACCGTCGTTGCAGAGACCTGGTTGGCGTCAAGGGCCGAGGCAACTGTGATGCCGTTCAAGGCCGCGGCACGGAAGTCGATCGAGACCGAAGTGGCCGGCGCGCCGTCGGCAACGCCGCCGAACGAATAGACGCCGTCGGCGCTGATCACCATGGTCGAGCTGCCGCCCGGGCCGGTGACGGTCACGCTGTACTGCGTGTACTTGCCGGCGACGAAGTCGTAATTCGCCGGATTGGCCTGCGCCGTCACGGTGTAGGTGAAGTCATTGGAGATACCGCCCGAACCGACGATCGGCGAGCCGACGATCGCCGCCGCCGCGCCGCCGTAGCCCTGGCCGACGACGGACTGGTACTCGGAGGACTGCAGCACCGTCTTTTCATCGATGGTGACGCGCGGCGTGCCGGTCTCGAAGTTCCAGGAGTTCTGGCCGTCCGCCAGCTTCTGCTGACCGGACAGGTTCGCGGCGCTCCGGTTGATCGTGGCGCCGATGCCGTTGAAATTCGACATCGAGACGCCGAGATTGGCGAACTTCTCGATGGTCGAGGTGCCGACGCCGGCGGTGTCAGGCGTGGACTCGATCTCGCCGAAGTCGACATCGAAGTTGATATGCGTGCCGCTGGCGAACTGGTGGTCGAAGTTCAGCACCTGGTTGGTCGAGTTCGCCGCCTTCCACTGCGCCTGCGTGAAGGTCTGGGTGAACGAAGCCGAGCCCTCGGTGACCGTGATCGTCTTGTCCTGGCCGATGCCGCCGACGATCTTCACCTGGATCGAGCTGAAGGTCGCCGCGGTCTTGCTCTGGAAACCGGTAACCTGGATGTTGCTGATGCCGCGGTCCTGTTCGGCATTGGCAATGTCGGTCGCGTTGGCCGAGATCGCGCCGTCGCCCTTGATCGCGAGCACGTAGTCGTCCGCCGTCATCACGTTGGTAACGGTGGCGCCGCTGATGCCGGGGAGCGAGTTGGTCGAGCTCTTGGTGGAGGAGCTGGCGTCGAGCCTGAGACCGTTGCCGACGACCAGGTTCTTGCCGTTGTAGTTGGCGCCCTGGGCCAGCTTGTTGATCTGGTCGAGCAGCGTGTTGTACTGCGCCGCCAGCGATTTGCGCAGCTTGACCGAGTTGGCATCCGACCCGAGGTTCTGCTGCGCCTGGTTGATCAGCGCCTGCGCCTGGTCCAGATAGTTGCCGATTGTCGTCGCCGCGCCGTTGGCGGTCTGGATCGTGCTGACCGACTGGCCGATCGAGTCCTTCAGCGCCGAGAGATCGTCGGCCCGGTTGTTGAGACCCTTAGCGGCGAAGTAGGCGACGGGCCCATCGAGCGCGCTGTTGATCTTATTGCCGGTCGACAGGCGCTGCTGCGTCCGGTCGAGCAAGCCTTGCGTGGTCTGGAGCAGCAGCAGGTTGCCGCGGATGCCGCTCGTCAATGGGATGTCGTTCGATGCCATCAGGGTTCTCCCGTAATCTTGGCTGACCGAAGCCTTTGGCTCCGGCTAGGCTGGTCGACCCAGCCCTTCGGCCCCTGTAATGCAACCCCGATGCCAACTGCTATTGTATTGTTTTTGCTTCAGAAAACGGGATTTTTCGGGAACGGGGACGGGGATTCCACCCTGCAATTATCGCCGGGAGGGAACAGAATTGCCGACCGGGGTGTTGGCGGGAGGTGGGAAGATTCGGCCGGGTCGCCTCGTTTAATCTATGAATCGCAATGGTAGAGGAAGATTCTTCGCCCAGTTTCTGAGGAATCACACCATTGGGTCCGGGTTCCCAGGGTTAAAGTCTTGAAGTCAAGTGTTAACACGCCTAAAGTGAGGCTGCCCGGGTTCTAACCTGGATCATTTTCGCCGGGCAAAGAGGTTTTTAGTTGAATACGCGTGAAAACGGCGGGGTAGGTGTCCCGCTTGCGGATAGACAAAATGCTGAGTGTCGGCAACACGGTGGGAACTTCAGGCGCAGCGCTCTCGCTTGATACGCGGGTGGCGGTTGGTGCTGGCGTATTCGCCGTCAGCGCCGCGGATGTCAGCGCCCCCGAGGTCGTCAGCCAACCCGAGACCCACGTCATAACGACGTCCGAGCAGAAGCTTCCCGCCTATAACGCCTTCGAGTTCAGCTACCGATCGGATTTCGGGAAGATCATTCTGCTGCAGCAGGACGTGGAGACCGGTCAGGAAGTGACCCAGGTCCCGACGGAATATCACCTCCGGCAATACGCGGCGACCCAGCGCGAGCAGCGCGTTCAGCTCCAGCAGAAGCTCTATAAGGGGTCCGGCGCTGGGACAGAGACTGCACCGAAGACCGTCGTGACCACGACCGCGAAACCGGCCGTTTCCACCACGGCTTCGACCAGCGCTGCACCGACCAGTGCTCCGACAGCCGCGCCGTCGGCATCGCCTTCCGTCGCGCCCAGCACCGTCGCGGCCGCGGCGGTTGCCCATGTCGACATCAAGGCCTGATCTCTTCCTTTAATCTTAAGCCCGCTGTTGAACGGCGGCCGCTTCCGCGGCGGCCGAGCGACGTCCCTTGCGCAGCGAGCCACGCTGATCGTATCCGGTGATACTGGAGCGCTTCTCATCCAAGGCGGAAACCACGGCGCGCATCACCCGCTCGTTGACGTCGCGCATGGCGCGGAGTGCGCGGAGATTCTCGGTGACCGCCGCCTGGACCCGCTCGGTCGCCTCGACCAGCTCGTCCTTCAAGGCGGCGCTGATCGCCTGGTTCTCGTCGGTCGGCTCCTTCAGCGCCAGCGTGAAGGCGCGATAGGTATCGGCCAGCGCGATCTTCTCGACCTGCATCTGCTTCAGCGCTTCCGGCCGCATGGCGCGGATTGCTTCCATCTCCTGCTGCAGGCAGCCGATCAACCGCGAGGTGATGGCGAGCAGTTCGGTGACGCGCGACGACGGTTTAGGCATAGATAAAGAACCCCCTAGACTACTGCTGCTCCTGCAATTGCAGGAGCTGACGCTTCACGACGTCGGCGATGCCGAGCACATGCTGCTTGGCGACCGACTTGCCGTATTCCTGGACCATCAGCGACCGGAACATCGATTCCCCTTCGCCGCCGCCGGTAACCGCATCCGGCTCGACGCCGGAGAACATCTGCTCGAAATAGGCGCCGGCGAAGAAGGCTTCGAAATCCTCGGCGACCTTGTCGATCGCCGCTTCGTTCTGCTGCTTCGACATCGCCGCGCGCTGCTGCGCGAGCTGCCGCGGATCCGGCGTGTAGGTCGGCGCTGTCGAGATCGCGTTCATTGCGTGACCCCAATCATTGCGTAACAATGTCCGCTTGCAGGGCGCCCGCCGCCTTGATCGATTGCAGGATCGAGATGAGATCCCGCGGACCGACGCCGAGCGAATTGATGCCGGTCACCAGCTGCTCCAGCGTGAGGCTGTTCGGCAGCACCGCGAGCTTGCGGTTCTTGTCTTCCTGCACCTCGATATCGGTGCGCGGCACGACCACGGTGACACCCGTCGAGGAGAAGGGCGAGGGCTGAGAGACCTGCGGGGTTTCGGTGACGCGGATGGTGAGATTGCCCTGGGCGACCGCGACCTTGCTGATCCGCACGTTCTCGCCCATGACGATGACGCCGGTATTCTCGTCGATCACCACGCGGGCTTGCTGATCGGGCTCGACCGGCAGCTGCTCGACATTGGTGATGAGCGCCGAGGGGCCGCCGGGATACTGGCTGGAGTTCAATTGCACGGTGCCGCCGTCGAGCGGCAGGGCGGTGCCGGCGCCGACCGCGGCGTTGATCGCATCGGCGATCCGCTGCGCGGTGGTGAAGTCCGGGTTGCGCAACGAGAGCTTCAGGCTGGCGAGCTGGTTCAGCTCGAAGGGGATCTCGCGCTCGACGATACCGCCGCGCACGATCCGGCCGCTGGTCGGCACGCCGCGGACGATGGTCTCGGCCGCACCCGTCGCCTTGAAGCCGCCGATCGTGATCCCGCCCTGGGCCACCGCATAGACCTCGCCATCGGCGCCGATCAGCGGCGTCGCGAGCAGGATGCCGCCTTGCAGGCTGGTGGCATCGCCCAGCGAGGAGACGCTGATATCGATCTCGCTGCCCTGGCGGGCGAAGGCGGGAAGGTTGGCAGTCACCATCACCGCCGCGAGATTCTTGGTCTCGAGGTCGGCGTTGTCGCGGTTGATCTTGACGCCCAGGCGCTCCAGCATGCCGATCAGGCTTTCCCGGGTGAACGGCGCCTTCTTCTTCATGTCGTCGCCGGTGCCGTCGAGGCCGACCACCAGGCCGTAGCCGACCAGCTGGTTCTCGCGGACACCCTCGAAATCGGCGATGTCCTTGATCCGGGAGCTGGCGCCGGCCGGGATCGCGGTCGCCGCCAGAGCCGCCAGCATCACGCCCATGCGGGCGAGCCGCCAGAAAGCGGAACGGGGTTTGCTGGAGGTCGGTCGCTGCATTTTCGATCCGTTTTTTTGCGCCGGTTGAGTCTTCGTTCGCCCGTTAACAAGCGAATCCCATGCCATCGGCGAGGGGCTGGTTTAATGTAATTGAATCAATTGGTTGAATTTGATGCGCGCAGCGGCTCCCGGCTCCTCAGCGAGTCGTGGGTCCGGCCCGGTCGGAAACTTCCGGCAGTTTCTGCCGATACCCGGGAGCGATCGGCAAGTCTTTGGATTTCTTTATAGAATGTTAAGGATGCCGTGGCTAAAAGGGCAGGCAGGGCGCCGCCCGAATGGAGTCGCTTCCCGACCGATGAAAGTCGAACCCACCGCACCGAGACCCACGACCTCCGTCCGTAAGACCGGTGGCACGTCATCGACCGGTTCCGGCGCTTTTGCCAAGGCGCTGAACGATACCCAGCAGAGCCACGGCCCGGGCATGCCGGTCAGCGTCGGCTTTACCGACATGAACACCGTTCTGGCCCTGCAGGAAGCGCCGGACGCCACGCGTGGCCGCGCCAAGAAGCGGGCCCAGGAACGGGGCAACATGATGCTGGACCAGCTGGAGGAAATCCGGTTGGGCCTGCTGCTCGGCACCATTCCGATGGCGAAGCTGGAACAGCTTGCCCAGCTGGTCCGGGCCAAGCGCGAGCAGATCGACGACCCGAAGCTGATCGAGATCCTGGATGAGATCGAGCTCCGCGCCGCCGTGGAACTTGCCAAGCTCAGTCGTCCCGCGCCCTGAGCGCTTGGATATAGAATCCTTCAATTACAATAAGTTGAACGCCGAGACCGATGCCAATTCGGGCTTGCGAGGATAACTTTATTCCCTTATTACTCCCCGCGCCCGGCCCCCTGAATCGCCAAAGGGGGGAATCGCCCGCGGGGCGAATATTTCCCGGGAATCGGCGTATCCAATCGAGCACTGCATGAAACCGCTGCTTTCGCCCGACTACCGACCGACCGAAAAAGAGTCCTTCATGAATCCGATGCAGCTGGAATATTTCCGGCAGAAGCTGCTCGGGTGGAAATCCGAGCTGCTCCGGGAATCGAACGAGACCCTGAGCCATCTCCAGGAAGAGAGCCTCTCGGAACCGGACATCGCCGACCGCGCCTCGCTGGAGACCGACCGGGCGCTCGAGCTCCGCACCCGCGATCGCGAGCGCAAGCTGATTTCCAAGATCGACGAAGCGCTGCTCCGGATCGAGGACGGCTCCTACGGCTATTGCGAGGAAACCGGCGAACCGATTTCGCTGAAGCGCCTGGAAGCCCGCCCGATCGCGACCCTGTCGATCGAGGCCCAGGAGCGCCACGAGCGGATGGAACGCACCCACCGCGACGATTGAGCGTCGCTGCCGCGTCTACGCAACTTCCGAACTGAACGCGGTGCGGTCGCTTGTTGCGACCGGCCGTTCAATCCTCGTCCTCACTCTCGGGGTCGCCGCGCTCGGGCCGGGTGTGGTAACGCAACAGGACCGATGAATCTTCAACCCGCGGATGAAATTTGTAGTCGTAGTAGAAGACCAGGATCATGTTGACGGTCTCGCCGTCTTCCGAAAGCGGCAGGAAGATCACGTCCTGCTTCTCCAAGGCGCCATCCGGCGCATAATAGTCGTCGCGGTAGCAATAGGGCTCGGCGTGGCACGCCACCCATTCGTAGTAGCGCAGCGATTCCTCGGCTGAAGACGCGAAATAAGCCTCGGCCACGGAGCGGCCGGTCGGATCGCTGCCGCGCGACGCGACTTCCTCGGTGCCGACCAGCCGATAGACGAAGCGCCGCGCGTCCGGGCACACATCCACCAGGGTGATGCGCGGCAGAAAGGCTTTAATGTCGGCCGGATCGATGTCGGTGCGCCGCGGCATGCGACGATCGCCGGCCTTGTTGCGCCAGTACTCGACCATGACGCGGATGTCCGGATGGCACGCGGCGATCCGAGCCTCGTTCTCTTCCGGACTGAAGCCCTCGATCACCCCGTCTTGCCTCCTCCCGGAGCACCCCCGAGCAATCTATAACTTTCGGACGAGAATGGGGAACCCGCAGCGGGCCCGGCCCGAGGGTAAATCGGCGGTCGCGAAAATACTGGCGGCCGCGCTCCTTGCAAAAGCGGAGGCGCCTCCTGATATATTCCGGGCTAGTGAGTCCGGGGCTGCATTCGCACGCCCCGTCTCCCGCCGCCGGCCATGATCGAAATCGGGGCCGGAGGCGGGACATTGCCGTTTCTCACCGCTCGCCCTCGGGAGGGGCTACGCGCCATGATCACACTGAAAGTCAATGGACAGGACCATCAGGTTGATGTCGATCCCGCGACGCCCTTGCTCTGGGTGCTGCGCGACACCATCGGCCTCACGGGCACGAAATACGGCTGTGGCATCGCCGCCTGCGGCGCCTGCACGGTGCATATGGACGGCCAGCCGACCCGCTCCTGCAGCGTTACCGTGGGTGACGTGGGCCAAGCCGCCATCACCACGATCGAGGCGGTCGAAAGCAAGGCCGCGAAGGCGGTGCAGACCGCCTGGCAGAAGCTCGATGTCGTGCAATGCGGCTACTGTCAGTCCGGCCAGATCATGGCGGCAACGGCGCTGCTCGAGAGCAACCCGAAGCCGACCCAAGAGGACATCGAGGCGGCGATGACCAACATCTGCCGCTGCGCCACCTATCAACGCATCCGAACCGCGGTCAACGAAGCCGCCCGCATCATGGAGGGCTGAGCCATGTTGATCCGCAAGAACGACACACTCCCCATCGCCACCATCAATTCCAGCCGCCGCGCCTTCTTGAAAGCCGGCATCGTCGCCGGCGCCGGTCTGGTGATCGGCTGGCATCTGCCGAGCGGCCGCATCACCAGCGCCCAGGCTGCGGAGGCCGGCAGTCCCTTCGAGGGCTATATCCGGATCTCACCCGAAAACCGGGTGACCGTTCTCGCCGCACATCTCGACATGGGGCAGGGCATCTACACCGGCACCGCGACCCTGGTCGCTGAGGAGCTCGATTCCGACTGGTCGCAGATGGAAGTCGAAGGCGGCTACGGCAATGTGAAGCTCTACGGCAATCTCGCTTTCGGCGGGAAGATGCAGGGCACCGGCGGCTCCACGGCGACCATGAGCTCGTTCGACCGCTATCGCCGCGCCGGCGCCACCGCCCGTGCCATGCTGGTCAATGCCGCGGCCAAACAGTGGAACGTGCCGGCCGGTGAAATCACCGTCACCAAGGGCGTGGTCAGCCACAGCAGCGGCAAGAAGGCCACGTTCGGCGAACTCGCCGAAGCCGCGGCCAAGGAGACGCCGCCGGCCGAGGTGACGCTCAAGGACGCCGGCGCATGGACCTTGATCGGCAATGCCGATCTGCGGCGCCTTGACTCACCGGCGAAGACCACCGGCAAGCAGCAGTTCACGCTCGACGTAAAGCTGCCGAACATGCTCTACGCGGTGGTCCAGCGTCCGCCGCTGTTCGGCGCCAAAGTGAAATCATTCGACGCCGCCGCCGCCAAGCAGGTGAAGGGCGTGGTCGATGTGGTGGAGATCCCGCGCGGCATCGCGGTGGTCGCCGACAGCACCTGGAACGCCATGCAGGGCCGTAAAGCCCTGAAAGTCGAGTGGGACGACAGCGCGGCCGAGAAACGCGGCACGCCCGAACTGATGGCGGAATACAAGAAGCTCGCCGCTGGCGACGACGCCGCGGTCGCGCGCCATGACGGCGATGCGGCGGCCGCGATGAAGAATGCGGCGAAAACCATCTCCGCCGAGTTCGAGTTCCCGTATCTGGCGCATGCCGCCATGGAGCCGCTCGATGCCGTCGCCCGCAAGGACGGCGATACGATCGAGATCTGGGGCGGCCACCAGATGCCGGATCTCTACCAAGCCATCGCGGCGCAGATCGCCGGGACAACACCGGACAAGATCACCTTGCACGTCATGATGACCGGCGGCAGCTTCGGCCGCCGTGCGGTCGGCGATGGCGACGTGATCGCCGAAGCGGTCAGCACGGCGAAAGCGATCGGCTGGAAGGCGCCGGTGAAAGTCGTCTGGACCCGCGAGGACGACATGACCGGCGGCCGCTATCGGCCGATGTACTTCCACAAGATGCAGGCCGGGATCGACGCCGAGGGCAAGCTCGTCGCCTGGCAGCATCGCATCGTCGGCCAGTCGATCATGGCGGACGGACCGTTCGCGGTGATGATCCAGAACGGCGTCGATCCGACTTCCGTCGAGGGCGCCTCGACGCTGCCCTATGCGATCCCGAACATCCATGTCGATCTCGTCACCACCAAGGTCGGCGTTCCGGTCCTCTGGTGGCGCTCGGTCGGCAGCACGCATACGGCTTATTCGACCGAGGTGCTGATCGACGAGGTGGCGCAGGCCGCCGGCCAGGACCCGATCGACTTCCGCCTGGCGCTGCTCGGCGACAAGCCGCGGCACAAGGCGGTGCTCGAGAAGGTGAAGGCGGCCTCCGGCTGGGGCCAGGCCTTGGAGAAGGGGAAGGGGCGCGGGGTCGCCGTCGCCGAATCCTTCGGCTCCTATGTCGCCCAGGTGGTCGATGTCTCGGTCGATCAGGGCACGGTCAAGGTCGAGCGCGTGATCTGTGCGGTCGATTGCGGCACCGCGGTCAATCCCGACGTGATCAAGGCCCAGATGGAAGGCGGCATCGGCTACGGTTTGAGCGCCATCCTGAAAGGCGAGATCACCTTGAAGGCCGGCACGGTCGAGCAGACCAACTTCGACGCCTATGAAGTGCTGCATCTCGACGAGATGCCGCAGGTTGAAGTCCACATCCTGCAGTCCAAGGAAGGTCCGACCGGCGTCGGCGAGCCCGGCGTCCCGCCGATCGGCCCGGCGGTCGCCAACGCCGTCTTCGCCGCCACCGGCAAGCGCATCCGCGTCCTGCCGGTGAGCAAGTTCGACTGGACCGCGGCATAAGCCCAGAAGCCACTCGCTCCCTTCTCTCGCTGGTGAGAGGAGGGAGCGATGTCCGCCCGCCTAAGGCGTGGCGCGCGCAGCCGCCTCTCGGCTTGACTGCCGCCGCGCGATGATCAGGCATCCGAGCGACGCTGCGTAGAGCGCGAAGGCCAGCAGCGCCATGAATCGGATTCCGGTTGCCATCGTGAGATACTCGGCCCAGGCGCCGAGCACCGCGCCGAGGATGTTGGCGCCGAGCGCGGTCCCGGCGCTGGGCGAGCGGCGGAACGAGTTGGCGAACACGATGCCGGCGCAAAAGACCGGACTCAACAGGAACAGTGCATAGCCGAGAGCGGCGGCGGCGCTCTTGCCGAGCACCACGTCCGGTCCGATGGACCAGCCGCCGATCAGCAAGACGAAGAGCGCCAGATAGGCATAGGGCCTGAGATCGCGCTTTATCAATCCCACCACGAGGTTGGCGAGAACGATCTCGACCAGCATCACCGCGATCGACACCGCGGAAACCAGCCAGGTGGTTCCGAAGAGCAGCGCCAGCCGGTTGATGGCATAGACTTCCATCAGCAGAAAGGCGGCGCCCAGGAAGAACATGTGGGCATGCGCCGGTGTGGCATCGACCGCGCCGATCCCGTTGCGCCGCAGCCACAGCAGAGAGGTGCCGACCAGCATCGCGATTACGATGATGTAGGACAGCGGAATGCTGCGGCTCGGGAGGTATGGGAAGGGCCAATCATCCACGGCTGCGCCTAGGGAGATCCCCGAGGCCGTGGGGTCGGGATCCGGCTTCGTCGGATGGCAGGTATAGAGGCTGCTGGCTTCAAACTCGATATGCTCGACCGGCGCGCCACAGGCCTGTTCCAGCATGCGGGCATAGCGGTCGCGCATCCAATCGACACCGGTCACGATCGACAGCACGATGACGCCGCCGGGGCGGACCAGGCGCGCCGCATCGGAGAAACTCTCCTGGGTGAAAACATAGTTGTCGAGCCGGATGCTAGAGGCGCCGAGCGCGGTGTGAGAATCAAGCTGCCCGAATACCACTTCGTCATAGCTGCCCGGAGGCAGCATCTTGAAGGCATGCCGGGCGTCGTCGATGATCACGCGCACGCGCGGATCGTCATAGGGGTGCTCCGGGTGATGCTCGCGGCCCATCTGGACAATGGCTCTGTCGATGTCTACGGCATCGACATGCTTCGCCCCTGCGCGCAACGCTGCTGCCACGTCATTGCCGCTGCCGGCGCCGACCACGAGAACGTTTTCCAGTCCGGACCGACCGCGAAACTCGAGGCTGTAATGCGGCAATGGATCGAAGCCCAACTCGGCGATGGTTTCCGGCCGCAAGTCGAAGGCGACCTGATAGAAGGCATCCGAAATGTCGATCGAATAGCCATGGGCGACCTCCCGGCCGACCAGCTTCTGGTAGGCGGACCAGACCGTGTGATGAAAGGTCGGGGCGACAAACAGGACCGCCAGTGCGATGCAGGCAATGCCGGCTTTGCGCGCTCGGCCCTTGCCGAGCCACCACAGCATCGGCAGCAGACCGACCAGGAACCAGACCCATGGCGGCATCTGCGCTGCGGACAGTCCGACGAATGCCGCCAGGCCGGCCAGGCTGCCCAGGATATTGACGGTGTAGCCTTCTATCCGCCCCAAACCATCGAAGCTCGCCGCCAGAATCCGGCCGAGCGGTCCGAACAAGGCGGCGAGACCGAGGAAGACCGCCGAACAGAACAAGCCCATATGAATGTGGGAGAGCAACTGCAACGCAATCGAAGCACCCTCGACCACCTGGCCGTAGCCAAAGACCCGCTCGGAGCTTGCCATTGATGCTGAGAGACCAAGCAGGGCGCCTAGACCCTGTGCCGCCACGGCGAAGAAGAGCGCGACCACCGAGATGCCGGCGAGGAACATCAGCGCCTCGCGGCGCCCGCCGCCGCCTCGGAAGCAGCCGATGCCAAGGCCGAGGAAAGCCCCGATCAGCGGAATGTTCTTGTAGAAGGCGAAGATCCGCGTCTGCGATCCGATGTAGCGGATCAGCATAGTCTCGACGAACAGAACAACGAAGCTGATCAGGAACAGCGAGAGCAGCCGATGTCCGGATCGGGTCCAGGTTTCTTCGTCAGCCACGCGAACGAGGCCGTCGCGCACCGCAAGGAGGCGTTCCCGCTGCGACCAGGCCACGGCCGGAAGGCACCAAAAGACGACCGCGCCCGCCATGACGAAGATCGGTGCGATGTCGGAGCGGTCCATAGCGATGTTGAGCAGCACCAACGCAGCAACGAACAGCCCCGTGATCGCCGACAGTTTCAGAATGTCTGCGCGCGTGATTCGACGCTCGGTCATGCTGCAAACTCCCGCGCCATGGTTCGCAGATCGATGGTTGGTTTCCGGTACGCCACGCTTTCCCCCGAATCGAAGCCTGGCGCCGATCTTATTCTTTGGGTCGAGCGAGGCGCAATAATTTCCCCCGGAACGCGCGCCATCGACATGTCCGGGCCGGGTGTGATCGGTGCCACACAAGCACAACTCCGGTTCTTCGTGAACCTTTGCAGGCTGTGGGAAGACCCATATCCTGCGCCGCACTTTCGGACCTCAAGCAAAGCGAGCAGTTCTATGTTCCGTTGGTTGGCGGTTGCCGCCTTCACCATGTTAGCCAGCCAAGTCTTCGCCGCCGATCTCTCACCGGATCAGCAATCGGCGATCTGCGGCCTGCGCAAGACTTGCAAGGCGACAACCGTCGATGCCGGGGAAGGACCTGGCCATGTGAAGCTGACGGTGGTCGATGTTCATTTCGACGTCGCCGACAAGCCGGCGGAAGCGCCGGAAGACGGCTGCGTCGGCGATCCGGAAGTGACCGACGCGCCGGAGCGCGACGGCGGCCGGGAGCTCTGGATGATCGCCGGCAGTGATGCGCCGAAGCGCATCCTCGCCCTGTGCAACGACGGCTATGGCTCCGCCGGTGTCGGCGAGGACCAGATCGAAGTCACGCCCAACATGATCACCTGGGATCAGAGCGGCGGCTCCGCCTGGCGCTGGAATTCGACCAAGCAGATCCGTCTGGCACCCCTCGCCGTGGTGAAGGAGTTCGACTGCAGCTATCACGATGCCATTCCCGGCAGCGGCACCTATACCGAGATCGACCGTGTCACCCTGCAGGCACGCCAGGTCGGGTCGGTCGCCGGTTACAAGTACAAGGACGATGACGAAATCGGCTGCCCGGACTGGCCGAATGGTCCCGATGCGACACTGCCCACCGGGCCGAAGATCGCCGGCGGCTACGTCATCCCGATGCCCAAGGCGGGACCGGACGATGACGGCAACGGCTATCCCGACGGCACCGCCCTTGGCGATTGCGCAAGCGAACTTTCGACCGACGGGCTGCACGGCTTCATGGTCTACGGCAAGCCGGTCGATGAAGGCGCGGCCATCGTGCGTGCGGTGAAGGAGAGCGAAGCCTCGCTGCTGATCCAGGTGTTCGATCCGAGTGCAGCGGCCGAGCTCAAGGCCGGCAAGGCGAAGTCCTGGGTCGGCCAGCCGCATATCGAGCTCTGGGTCAGCGAGATGGGCAATCCGGAGGACAATGACGGCGAGAACGGCGAGACCTACATCTATCGCCAGTTCGCCATCGGCCTCGACGGCAAGACCTATCCCGGCGCCAACGCCTTCTCGCCGCTGCCGACGGTCACCCATTGGCCGGCGAAAGACGAAGCCGGCCGCGCTGTGACCGTCTATCGCGTGAAATGGGAAGGCGACGATGCGCGCCCGAGCTTCGGCATCGGCGTGGTCTATTCCCAGGCCAAGGACGGCAAGCAGGCGCGCATGGTGTCCAACGCACAGATCAGGAAGAACAAGCCGCTCTACCTGCCCGATGCCTTTGCCAATGTTCCTGAGGACAGCGGCATTCCCAGCGGCAGCTGCGCGGTCAACGCCGACAAGCGTCTGGACGTGCTGAAGAACTAACCTGAGCTAACGAGACTGACTGCGTGCGGACTGCGGCGATTTCTTGGTCGTCGCAGTCTGCTCCTGTTCGGGGCGACCTTTGCTGTGCTTCTGCAGCGCGCCGAGCCCTTGCTGGGCTGCTTCGCCTTCGGCTTTATCGCGCTGGTGCTTTTCGGATGAGCTTTGCCCACGCTCCGCTTCGTTCTGCTTGTCGAGCGCGTGCTTGAACTTGTTCACATCGCCGGTTTTGTCCGCCATGGGGCACTCCCTTTCGGGATCAATCCGAGGCATATGGCGCGGTTCCCTCAGTGAATTTTCTTGCATACTGGCGAATTCGCGCCGACAGCGAGCGACGAGCCCCACCAGGTGTGGTACAATCGCTGCCTGCCGCGCGAGGTGCGTAGGCGGGCGCTGTTTGACATCGTGAATGTTGTGGCGGCTAGCTGCCGTGAATACTCGGACTCACGACACACTCGGTCGTCATCCCAAGGCTTGGCCCACGGCTGTCCGGTTTAGATTCAACTCCATTGTATGGCCAATTGGCGCTGATCTTGATGGGCGGGCTCGTTGTCGAGGAGGCGGTCGATGCGCCGGCGCTGCATGAGATTGGAGCGCACGAGGC
>Ga0209758_1000138_pt1 | contig 175187 bp, 164 predicted proteins | sample AraplaMF_Col_mMF_FD_184258 | JGI IMG/M metagenome (GOLD analysis project Ga0209758, IMG submission 184258) | Arabidopsis root microbial communities from the University of North Carolina, USA - plate scrape MF_Col_mMF (SPAdes) (version 2) | ecosystem: Host-associated > Plants > Roots >...
GTGCCGACTGCCCCGGCAATTTGCCAAAAAGTCCCTCGTCAGCCATCATTCTCTCCAGCAGATCAGTCTGCTTAGAGAATCACATTCGCCCGACGCCCGGTACAAAAGATTCACAGCCTCGTAGGGTGGGCAAAGCGGAAGCGTGCCCACGATTTGCCCATTGCCAAAGATGGTGGGCACGACGCGCGAAGAGCGCGCCTTTGCCCACCCTACGGCCTGATCTCACCTCATCGTCATTCCGGGGCTCGCGAAGCGAGAACCCGGAATCCATCGGGCCGCATAGATCGCCGCGCGATGGATTCCGGGCTCGCCCTGCGGGCGCCCCCGGAATGACGGCGGCCAAAAACAAAAGCCCCGCGAACCGGATCCCGGTCGCGGGGCCTTTTAACTCTGGCGTTCTGCCGGTACGTCCGTGGTCAGAACGCTGCGCGGGCGTTAGCCGACGCGGAGATTGTCAGCCGACGACTTGCCACTGCGGCGGTCGGCGACGATGTCGAACGAGACCTTCTGACCCTCGTTGAGGGAGGAGAGGCCAGCGCGCTCGACGGCGCTGATGTGCACGAACACGTCCTTCTGGCCGTCGTCCGGCTGAATGAAACCATAACCCTTTTGGGTGTTGAACCACTTCACGGTGCCCATAGCCATGGGAATTTCCTTTAGTTAGTTAGAGAGAGTACGCACGTGGGCCGGAACGCAGCATTGCGCCCATAGCCCTGTTCAGTCGATGTTTGGAGAAGTCATCTGAAGCGTGCGCGCCCGTTAGCAACGAGGCGAAGCGGCCCAGTCGTTCGGCCAAGTATCGATGATCACAATATAGCGAGAATTTAGGGCCAGTTCAAGGCACCACCCGCCGCTCGGAACGTCGCAGGACTTTGCTATTTTGCGGTGCAAATTAACCGCCGGACGACGCAACTCAGTCGACGATGAAGAGCGTCGCTCCGGTGGCGGTCGAGGACCGGTGCGCGGCGTCGCCGAAATCCGAGACCTGGTAGCTCATCCCCGCCGTCAGCTTGAACCTGCGCCCGTCGCGCAGCTCGGAGTCGAGCTCGCCCTTCAGCACGTAGATCACGTGGCCGCGGTCGCACCAATGGTCGGCCAGATAGCCCGGCGAATATTCCACCATCCGCACCCGGAGGTCGCCGATATTGAGCGTGCGCCACTTGGCCTCTCCCGTCTCACCAGGATGCGTGGTCGGCTCGACCTTGCTCCAGTCGGTGACGGTGAAGGGGGAGGTGGGGAGTTTCATGGGAGAGTCCTCTGTCAGTGCCGGCAGGTGTCGTAGGGTGGCAAAGCCTCCGCTTCGCTCGAAGAGCGAAGTCGGATGCGTGCCCACCATGCCTCGCGATCTTGAAAGAGATCGTGGGCACGGCGCAAGTGCGCCTTTGTTTGCCCACTCTACGAGAGCTGGGCTCTGCAATGCAGGACGAGCCTCGAAGGACGACAGCCCGGCCGCATCTCGGCCGTGCATCCTTCGAGGCTCCCGGCGCGATGCTTTGGCATCGCGCCACTCGCGCCTCAGGATGACGGGAAGAGAGCGACGTCACTGCGCAAAAAAGCGGCCGTCACCCCACCAAATGGTTGGCCGAGCCCTGCACGATCAGCCCGGCCTCGTTGACCCGCAGATATTCGCAAATCTTCTTGCCCCGCTCGTTCGCGTAGAACACCACCACGCTATCCGGGCTGACGAACAGATCGATCAGCGAAAAATGCAGCTGCGGCACCAGTCCGAGCGCCTTGCCCCAATAGGTGCGCAAGGCATCCTTGCCGCGCACCGTGCCGCTGGGGTCGAACCCGAGCATCTGGATGCGGTCCGAGGTCATGACGGCAGCCTCGTCGTAAAGCGCGAGCACGCGCTCGAGATCGCGCGCGTTCCAGGCCTCGACCCAGGTTCGGCCGAGCGCGGCCAGCGTTGAAGGTGGATGATGTTGCGACATGGCGTTTTCCCTGATCAGCCCCTGGTTCGAGTGTGGGGCATAATAGGTCAATAATACTTACCTATATCCGTTTGTCCATGCCCAAAGAAGCATGTGGGCGCGCCGCCGCTGCGGTTGCGGCGCGCCCGCTGCCAGCGTATTTGCTGGCCATGACAGCAGCACAGAACGACCGCTCCGCGTCGACGCCCTCCGTGGCCTCGGCGCATGACAAGATTCTCATCGTCGACTTCGGCAGCCAGGTGACGCAGCTGATCGCGCGCCGCGTGCGCGAGGACGGCGTCTATTGCGAGATCGTCCCGTTCAACAAGGCCGAAAGCGCCTTCAACGAGATGAAGCCGAAGGCGGTGATCCTCTCCGGCGGTCCTGAATCGGTGCACGAGGCCGGCTCGCCGCGCGCCCCGCAATTGATCTTCGATTCCGGCGTGCCGGTGATGGGCATCTGCTACGGCCAGATGACCATGGCGGCCCAGCTCGGCGGCGAGGTGGAGGGCGGCCATCACCGCGAGTTCGGCCGCGCCGATGTCGAGGTCAAGGCCGAGAGCCAGCTGTTCGCGGACGTCTGGTCGTCAGGCAGCAAGAACCAGGTCTGGATGAGCCACGGCGACCGCATCACCAGGATGCCGCCGGGCTTCTCCGTCGCCGGCACATCGCCGAACGCGCCGTTCGCGATCATCCAGGACGAGACGCGCAAATATTACGGCCTGATGTTCCACCCCGAAGTGGTGCACACGCCCGACGGCGCGAAACTCATCCGCAACTTCGTCCGCAAGATCGCCGGCCTCACCGGCGACTGGACCATGCGCGCCTTCCGCGAGGAGGAGATTGCGAAGATCCGCCAGCAGGTCGGCAAGGGCAAGGTGATCTGCGGCCTTTCCGGCGGCGTCGATTCCGCCGTCGCCGCCGTCTTGATCCACGAGGCGATCGGCCACCAGCTCACCTGCGTCTTCGTCGATCACGGCCTCCTGCGTCTCGACGAAGCCAAGACCGTGGTCGACCTGTTCCGCCACCATTACAACATCCCGCTCGTGCACGTGGATGCCTCCAAGCAATTTCTCGGCGAGCTCGAAGGCGTCACCGACCCCGAAACCAAGCGCAAGACCATCGGCCGCCTCTTCATCGAGGTGTTCGAGGCCGAGGCCAAGAAGATCGGCGGCGCCGACTTCCTCGCGCAAGGCACGCTCTACCCCGACGTGATCGAGAGCGTCTCCTTCACCGGCGGACCCTCCGTCACCATCAAGTCGCACCACAATGTCGGCGGACTCCCTGCGCGCATGAACATGAAGCTCGTCGAGCCCCTGCGCGAGCTGTTCAAGGACGAGGTCCGCAAGCTCGGCCGCGAGCTCGGCCTCCCCGAAATCTTCGTCGGCCGCCACCCGTTCCCGGGCCCAGGCCTCGCCATCCGCTGCCCCGGCGAGATCACGAAGGACAAGCTCGACATCCTGCGCAAGGCGGACGCCGTCTACATCGACCAGATCCGCAAGCACGGCCTCTACGACGAGATCTGGCAGGCCTTCGCCGTGCTGCTGCCGGTGAAGACGGTGGGCGTCATGGGCGACGGCCGCACCTACGACTACGTCGTCGGCCTGCGCGCCGTCACGTCAACGGACGGCATGACCGCGGACTTCTACCAGTTCGACATGAAGTTTTTGGGCGAGACCGCCACGCGCATCATCAACGAGGTGAAGGGCGTGAACCGGGTGGTGTACGACGTGACCAGCAAGCCGCCTGGGACGATCGAGTGGGAATAATTCAGGCCCGTCCGGGACTATCCCGTTCTATCCAATTGCACGAATTAACAAACTGATTTTACGATCGAATTCGTCATCGACATTCGAGAACTATCGGTATGCATAAATCCGGACAGACGGGGCGCCTGACGGTGTCGCCGTCCATTGAAACTATCGATCCTGATCAATACCGTCACACACGGCGCTGCGTCTGACGGTATTTTTCTTTGTCTAAGTATCTGCAAAACAAGGAAATCTCCGGTCAAACAAGGCTCAAAAATCGCTGACGGTATTTTGCCTGGAGGGGAAGTCCTTGCTGACAGACGCTGCGCTTAAGGCACTGAGACCAAAGAAAAAATCGTACAAGGTGACCGACCGTGACGGCATGTACGTTGTCGTCTCGCCCGCTGGGACGCTGTCGTTCAGGCTCGACTACCGTCTGCATGGTCGACGCGAGACTGTGGTTCTTGGAAAGTACGGCCCCACGGGCCTGTCGCTCGCTCGCGCTCGCGAGAAATGCATCGATGCGAGGCGCGCCATCGGTGAAGGCCGTTCACCTGCGATCGAGAAACAGCGCGAGAAGCGGCGTCTCCTTGAAGCCAGGAGTTTCGGCGAGCTGGGAGAGAAGTGGCTCGTGGCGGCTCCCATGGCCGACAGCACGCGGGCAATGCGGCGATCGATCTTCGAACGTGAGCTGCTTCCTGTCTGGCGCAAGCGACTCCTGAATGAGATCGCACCGGACGATCTTCGCGCTCATTGCGCTGCCATCGTGGAGCGCGGCGCTCCCGCAACGGCGATTCACGTCCGCGATATCGTGAAGCAGATCTACGGGTTCGCGATCCTGCATGGGGAGAAGATCGCCAATCCGGCGGACGAGGTTGGACCCGCATCGATCGCAAACTTTGTCCCGCGAGACCGTTCTCTTTCGCCGACTGAAATTCGCATAATGCTCAAACAGCTGGAGCGTATTGCGACATTACCCACCATCAGGCTGGGATTGCGTCTCTATCTGCTCACGATGGTGCGCAAAAGCGAACTGCTCGATGCTACATGGGATGAAATCGATTTCGAGAATGCAGTCTGGACGATTCCCAAGGAACGCATGAAGCGTTCGAAGGCGCACAACGTGTATCTCTCGAGCCAAGTGCTTGACATCTTCATTGCATTGAAGACCTGTGCTGGAAATTCAAAGTATGTCCTGCCGTCGCGCTATGACGCCGACGCCCCGATGTCACGGGCAACCTTCAACCGGGTCACATATTCGGTCGTTGAGCAGGCAAGTAAGGAAGGACTTCCGCTGCAGCCGTTCACGGTTCATGACCTGCGAAGAACCGCTTCAACTCTCCTGAATGAACTTGGATTCAATAGCGACTGGATCGAAAAGTGCCTCGCCCACGAGGACGGACGATCATCGAGGGGAGTTTACAACAAGGCCGAATACGAGGTGCAGCGCCGTCACATGATGCAGGAGTGGTCCAACATCATTGATGCTTGGGGTGGTGGCCAGAAATACATCCCGATCCTCATTCCGCCTTCAATGCCGCTCCTGCAGCCCGACCCGGCGCTTTGACCGGCCTTGTGCGGCGTTGCCGCACATCCGGATGCGGCGCACGCGCAAGCGGCGACGATTTGCGCTCGGCCAGCCAAGCCTCGACCTCAGCAAGGTCCCATACCACACACCGTGCCGAGAGCGCGAACCGCGTCGGAAAGTCGCCGCGCTGTTCCATCTCATAGATGGTGCTGTCGGCAAGCGGGACCATTTCGCGAAGCTGATCTCGCCGGATGGTGCGCTTGATGGGTGCTATTTCCCGACGTGCCATATTGCTGTCCTGCAGGCGATTGAGACCAATAGGTGCTGTGCAACTAGAGTTCTGGGCTCCGCCCGGCAACCGGCTGGCGAACATATCGTATAAAAAGAAATGTTTGGCAGTGTTGTATATGAAGTGATGCTGCCAGGTCGCTTGCACGTCGCTGGCAGGAAACGCATCATACCGCGCGTGGAGAGCGGTCGCTTAAAGTCTGATCGTCCGCAGGCCTATGCCCCACACGCGCAATGTGTACTTTATCGGAAGCATCAGTTGATGGCGGACGAGCATGACCTACAAAATCCTGAGTGACGACGGCTACCCCATGGACTCTCATGCCGAGCTCGATACGAGCGGCATCACTTTGTATAGTCGCGGTGGCAGCACGGCCAAAGGAAATGTAACGAATGCCGAGTATGGCCCTGCGCTTCGTCTTCTTCTCCGGCGCATAGCTTCTGCTCGCTTGCCGTTTGACCGCGCATGGGTTGACAGCCTTGACGTGCAGCGCTTGCCCATCGAGCAGCGCATCATTTTGTCCAGCGGCGAACTTGATGCGGACGGTTCGTCCGCCTTCACCCTCATGTCCAGGCGAATGAAGCTGGTCGGCCAGAGCACAGGCCGAAAGGGCGGGAATTCGACAAAGAAGATCCGCATCCAATTTGCGGCAGACACGGAGTTGTTAGAGCTGGAATCAGCACTCCGGACGATTCAGGTCCAGGAAGACGGGAGGAGCGCGGAAAGACTTCCGGCTGAAGCATTCCGCGTGGTAACGGCGGAGCACGTATGGAATGCGGTGGAAAAATTGCGTCAGCCGAAATTCCGGCATGCATACGGTCCTTCGATCGACTTTGATCTTATTACAAATGCTGAAGAACGCTTTCCGCCAAAAGCCGTATTCGGTTTAGCTGCGACGGAAGCTCTGGGTTATGAAATTTTGCCCAGGCATTTCTCGGGTGGTCGGGGCACTCCTTGCTTTCGAATTCTCGAGAGCGCTGGCTTCACCATTGTTGCAAAGGGAGAGGAAATCCGGCCGATAGATGTTCCGGAGTCTCCAGACGATCGGTCGTGGACCGAAGGAAGGCCTCGCCTCATCGCCCATCTACGGAGAGAGCGCGCGTCGGGACTAGCGCAAGCCAAGAAGGATTGGTTTGTACGCACGCACGGCAAGCTATTCTGCGAGCGTTGCGGCATGGACCCGGTTGCGATTTACGACGGTGCGCATGGCGCCGCGTGCATTGAGGTCCATCACCACGCGGTGCAGGTGGAAGAAATGCTAGATGGTCACAGGACGAGTCTTGAAGACTTGCAGTGTCTTTGTGCGAATTGTCATCGCGTGGAGCACCGATTGTTAAAGCTGGCGTTGAGCAAGCAAGCCGCGGGCGCACGTGTGGGCTCCTGACCGCACGTCGTGAGGTGCCGACATCTCGGAGCGCCGCGACCGCGATGCCTATGGCGATCGCGCTTGTGGCGGGGCCGTTTCCATAGCGGGGAACCTCGCTGAGGGACGCGGTTAGGTTTAGGGGCGGGTTGAAACTAATGACCAAAGCAACCATCCGGATTCCCTTCGGAGAGAATCAGATAGCCATTGGCGCCTATGGAGGATGCCAATGGAAGATATTGCCGAATTCGACGCGCCTGCTTTCAAGGTGCTGTCTAAAAACGATTCAGGTGAGGGCGACAACAACCAGGCCGGACCGCTAATTCCGAAAGTTCTGTGGAAGTATTTCCCGACGCTCGTCCTGCCTGGGGATGAAGCGTCGACGGGCGTAAACATCAATGCAATCCTGATTGTCGACGACAAGGAAATCGGGCGAGTAACTACTCGCTATCAGATTCAGACCAGGAAGCAGGGCCGGAAGGGTGAGTACCGCATAACCGGCAATCTAGGTAGCTGGCGCGGTGACTCCAGGAAAGGCGACATCATTCTCATCGAGCGGAATATCGTTGACCGCTCGCTTTACCGGCTGACGCTCCTTCGGCAAGGGACTGCGGCGCACAAAGCTGCAATGAAGGCTGCTAATGGCCAAAAATCCGGGCCGCTGGATCCACACAATCCTCCGCTGCCTGAAGCGGAGGTGACCGAAGCGGAGGTCGAGCAGAAGGCCCGCGAGATCTCACCCTTCAGTATGTTCGATCCGAATGCGGCCATCACAGAATCAAAGACGAAGAAGGTCGCCCGTTCCCGCGCATTCCAGAAGCTGACGGTGGATTATTACGATGGGAAATGCTGCCTTTGCGGAGAGGGTCTGAAGGCTGCGAACGGCAAGACAGAAACTGAAGCGGCACATATCGTGCCCCGTGGCCGTTTCGGTGCGGATGATGCCCGTAACGGTCTAGCGCTTTGTCGAGCGCACCATTGGGCCTTTGATCAAGGTATGTGGGGTGTCGCGCCGGGCGGCAAGATCGTTGTAACGCCGGCTATCGCGTCACTTCCGGAAAACGCGGACCTCGCTGGTTACAATGACGAAGAACTTACCAAGCCGAGCAATGCTGATATGGCCCCCGACCCTGACGCGCTCGCCTGGCACATGGCGAACGTCGTCAACCGGCCGCCTGCCTCGTCTTAACCAGGTTCACGAAGTTCTCGACATTCATCAGCCAGCTTCTTTGAACCTCGCGGTAGGTGGCGTGCAAAGAGGCTGGCAACACAAGCTGAAGCTTCTTCGCGCGCATCTCGTCGGTCTGGTTCTCTGAGATGCCGGGCTCAAGTGTGAGCAGGTGCTTGTGCGGAATGCGCTGGGCTTCCGATAGCACCTGTCGCCATCGATCCTTGCAGGTCGATTTTGAACCGAGCATGGTCAGCTTCTCGGCCTTGAATTTGGCGTCCTGATACGCAGCACGGCCGGGGAAGAGGAAGTCGGGCTTGTTGCGGTGCTCGGTCTCGACGCCCCGCTCGAACTTAAGCTTGCGGGCAGAGAATAGCGCCGCGACGTGATGTTCCAGCGACTTGCCCGCGCGTGACTTGCGCCGGTTCTGCACGCTAAGGGAAAACGATATGAAGCCGTCCACATCGGGGACTTTGTCGGTCAGGAACCCGGCCCGCAGGCGGTCGGCCACGACAAGCCGCTCCAGGCGCCTGAACAGAAGCTCCTCGCGTTCGATCCATGCCATAAGGACAGCGTCAGCGTTGTCGCTGGCACTCACGTTGGTCAGCGAGTCCCGTGCCAGTTTCGAGAAGTCGGAAGTGGCGGGGAAGTTGAGGCCGAAGGGCTCAAGGATGCTGTCCAGCTTGTCCGCTTCAGGCTCCTCGGCATCGATCCCCAGCTCGTCAAGGATGTACCGTGCCGCAAAGTCCAGCCGGGATGACTGGTCCTCCGGGATCTCCTTCACCTTGAACGTGAAGCCGGGCTGCTCTTCGAGGCCAAACAGGTAAATGAGCTGGCTCTGAATGGTGCTGTCTTTGGGCGTGACGATGATCAGCGCCGTACCATCCGGATGCATCGCAACGAAGAACGTGTCTCCTTCGCCCATCAAGGCTGTCACGCTGTTCGCATAATAATAAAGCCGGTATTCCGGCGACCGATGCGGCTGCTTCCTCCGGGAGTCGTACCAGCTCACGACGCTGTCCTCGGAGATGGCTTCCTGCTCGTCGCTGAGCCAGATGAAGCGGGCAGGGATCTTGAGCCTGTCGTCATCACCCATCAGCTTGCGGATATGCCCGCCCTGGAATTCGTGCTGGTGCGATCGCTTCGGGTCAGCCTCGACCGCGCTCAGGCGTTTTACGGCAACTCCCTCGAAGTAGTCGGACAGCAGCCCGCGTCGCATTTTATGTGCCGGTGAGTTCAAAGCGCTTCCTGTTAGACCTGATCCACCTTGAACAACTCTCGATTGCGCGCACAGAGTCAAGTCGAGCGCGGCCCTTCAGGGCGCATTCCCACACGATCCCCACCCGCCAGCCCGCCTCAAGCAGCTGCGCTATGCTGGCTTCGTCCCGGGCGACGTTGCCGGCGATCTTGGCCCTCCAGAACTCCGGCCGCGATGAAGGCCATTTGAACAGATGGCAGTTGTGCCTGTGCCAGAAACAGCCGTGGATGAACAGGACCGCATTCCACTTCGGGAGGACCATGTCCGGCCTGCCCGGAAGAGGTGCATGGATGCGGAAGCGAAAGCCCTCGGCGTGGAGGGCCTTACGCAGGAAGATCTCCGGCTTGGTATTCTTTCCCCGGATGCCGGACATCATCCGGCTGCGAACCTCCGGAGAGACGACGTCAGCCATTTGCGACGCGGAGGTCGAACGCCCGCTGGGCTTCCTGCTCGGGCTTGATGGCCTGGATAAGATGCTGCTTCATCGCATTGGCTACGAACTCAACAACTGGAACGACGACCGCGTTGCCGAACTGACGATAGAGCTGCGTGTCGGACACGTCCTTCAGGATGAACGGCTTGCCTGGCCGATCGAAGCCCATCAGGCGTGCGCATTCAAGTGGCGTTAGGCGGCGGGGGCGATTACCTTTCTGCTCCACCAGGATCTCCGACCCGTCCTTGTAATAGCGCTGCGAGAGCGTCCGGGTGACGTCGTTCGGTCCGAACAGGCTATAGCCGAAGCCGTTGCCAGCTGCATTGTGCTTCTTCTTATAGTCCTGCAGGTATTTCCAGAGGTGCGCGGTCAGCGTGTACTTCGGATCGACCTCTGGCTCTAGGATGCTGCCAAGCTTCGGCCCCTTGTCGGCCGGAGGCAACTCCAGTGCCTTGAAGTCGAATGTGGTCGGGTTCCTGAAGCCGACGATGAAGATGCGCTGCCGCTTCTGTGGTACCCACGGCTCCGAGCTGATGACCCGGTGCTGGACGTGGTAACCCAGATCCTGCGTCAGCACCTTGATGATGGTGTCAAAGGTTCTGCCGCCGTCATGGCTTTCGAGGTTTTTCACGTTCTCGAGCAGGAACGCCGCGGGTTTGTGATGATCGATGATCTGCGCCGTGTCGAAGAACAGTGTACCCTGCGTCTCGTCCAGGAAGCCGTGCTTTCGCCCCAGTGCGTTTTTTTTGGAGACACCGGCAATAGAGAAAGGCTGGCACGGAAAACCCGCCAGAAGCACGTCGTGCTCAGGCACTAGGTCCGGCTTCTCCGAAAACTCGCGGATGTCCCCAGCGATCGGATGGTTGTCCGGAAAATTGTTGGCGTAGGTCTTCTGGCTGTTCTTGTCCCACTCGGACGTAAAGACGCATCGGCCGCCGATGCTCTCGAAGCCCTTCCGCAGCCCGCCGATCCCCGCGAACAGGTCGATGAACCGGAACCAACCGGGAATGTTGGCAATCCGTGCGGCGGCGGCGTCTTCGAGGAGTTTCAGTTCGGCGCCCTTCAGCGGGGTCTTGCCGTTCTGGTAGCGGAACCCCGTGCTGCGGGAAACCCCAATTAGATGAATCGCTTCGTCAAAGGACAGACCGGCCTGTTGGCGTAAGGTCGTGAATCGCGTTTGCCTACTGGCCACCCTTTGTCCCCCGAATCTGTGTCAGTGAGTCTCACCGTGACACAAAGATTCCCAGCGAACAATTAAAATGTTCCTAATTTGTTCTAATGCCAGCGGTGGCGCACAGGAAAATTAGCAGCTTGTCGGTTGAGACAGGAGCAGGGCCCTTTGGAGAACGAGGGCGAGAAGCCGCGCGAACATCCGCGCGGTGTCCTTGGCCCGAGGCACCGCGCCGCGTGACAGACTAACCTCGCCATCTCCGGCCGCCGCACGCAAGTGCGAGCCGGCCGATTGGAGGAAATGGTTCGCGCTTACCGGCGGTGAAGACATGCGGAGACCGGTTGGTCGATCTGGCTTCAACCTGTAGCGCCGGAATCTCAAGCAGACGGAAATCCACAGTGCGGAGTCGATCCCGACTAAATGCCTGGGATATGGCATCTTGCAACCGGGCGTTGAGCCAGCCTATTGTTTCCAAAAAGGAATTGCTGACCGAGCAACAGCAGGGGAGCATTAGGGTTGCCCAAGATAGGACTTGAGTTTCTTTTGAATACGGGCGGTGAGTCCGAAGGTCTAAGTGATCCCGGCGTAGAGAATTTCAGAGACAAGCCATTTACAGCTGTCGCTCGCGAAACCGGCCAAAACAGCAGGGATGCGAGGCGGGACCACACCAGGCCGGTGCGTCTCACCTTCGACGTCCTTTCGATGAGCTCCAACGATTTTCCTTCAATCACCGCCTATCGGCAGGCTGCACGACTGTGCCTCAAGAAGGCTGACAGGCCGAAGAACGAGAAGGAGAAAGGATTCTTCGAGCAGGCGTTACGTGCCCTTGAGGCCCCGCAGATCAGGGTTCTGAGAATTTCCGACTTCAACACAACGGGTGTTCGTGGCCCCTGTGAGGAAGGATATCCGTTCCATGCGCTCGCCAAGTCAGACAGCGTGAGCGCCAAGGAGGATGTCGGCTCGGGAGGCTCATTCGGCATCGGCAAGAACGCCGCTCTCGCTGTCTCTGACATCCAGACCGCATTCATCTCGACTCGCTACCGGGACGGTGACGGTTCCGATCACGTGCTCTGCATGGGGAAGACACTTTTCATTTCTCATACCGATGCCGAGGGGAGGGCAAGGAGGCGCAAGGGCTACTGGGGCAAGCTGGACGGATATCTGCCGCTGGACAATCCGGCCGAGATCCCCGCTTGGCTGCTTCGCGATACCCAGGGTACGTCTATTTTCTCGGCCTGCGTGCGCGATGACGATGCTGACTGGCAATACGAGATGGCCGCAGCCATCATCATAAACTTCTTCGGCGCCATCGAGCGTCAGGAGATGGAATTCGAGATCGACAACGGTACCATCAAGATCAACAGGAACACCCTGCAATCCCTCTTCCAGAACCCGAAGGTAATCGAGGCTGTCAAGTTGACGAACGCCGGCGTTGCTTTCGAAACGGCCAAGACCCTGCATGGATGTTTGATCGACGAAAAAACCACCCTGACGATGCTGGATGTTCAGGGCCTCGGCAAGGTGCAGATGCGTGTGCTCCTCAGGGACGGGCTGGGCTATACCATCGGGATTATCCGTAATGGCATGTACATCACGGACAATCTTGCCAAGTTCAACGAGCCCTTTAAACGCTTTCCCCTGCACCGCGAATTTGCGGTTGTTGTCGAGCCTGATGGCACAACTGAAAGTGAGTGGTTCAAGCGCTTGGAGAATCCGGCGCACGACGACCTTTCAGCTGACCGTATCACTGATCCTCAACTGCGTGTGCAGGGAAAGCGGGCCTTTGAGCGGCTGGCCAAGCAGATACGCCAGCGCATCCGGGAGCTGGCGAAGTCCGAGCCCACCAGTAGCATGGAGCTAGACGAGCTGAACGATTTCTTCGCGTCGGACGCGGCCCGTGAATGGGACGATGCCGGTCCTGAAACCGACCCGCGCGTCCTAAAGCCAACTGTGATTCAGAAATCGCCGCCAAAGCCCCGCCGTGCTGCAAGTCCCGCGAGCGAGGATGACGATCCGCCGATTCCAGGTCCGGGCCCGTTGCCCCCGGAGCCTGGCCCCGAACTGGGTCCTGATTCCGACCCCGGTCCGAAGCCGCCGCGACCGCAACCGCAAGCGAGGAGCATTGAGCTGCAAGGCGAGCGCAACCTGTTGCTGGACGGCACTTCCGGCAAGAAGCGCAGGCTCTTTTTCACGTCACCCGTTACGGGCTCGGTGAACCTTTCGGTGGAGGCCACAGGCCTCAGCAATCCGGACCAGCTCGTCGTGGCAGCGGTTTCCGGAGGCATCCTCAACGGTGGAAAAATCGAGGTTGCCTGCAAGCGTGGTGAACGGGTCGCGCTTGATATCGAGTTTGACAATCCATACGCAGGCCCCATTGAGACGTCAGCCGCGGTCGTGCCTCTTGCGAACGGAGCGCCTTCATGAAGCTGAACGAGAGCATGAGGTATCCTCATCCCGTCCTGAGCGATTTCTCTTCTGACTACGTCACAGGTGAGTTCAAATGCTCCTTCGTTCAGCAAATGACCGCAGAGGGCGAGCTCAAGCTTACTGCGGAGCTGAACCTTGATTCCACGGACCTGCGGAAGTTGATCGAGAACCAGCAGGCTGCGACCGGCTATTTTGTCGTTTGCCGCCGTACCTACTTCAATGTTCTTCAATCAGCGCCATTAGGACGCAGCGAAAGGCATTTTGACGGGTCGCGGCTGTTTGGCGCCGTCACTCTACGTCCGGCCGTATGGACGCTGACTCCCGTACACCACTTCAGCAGCCCGCTAATTCACAAGGAATTCGGCGCGTCGGTCAATCTTCCGAAGGGGGCGGTTATTGCCCTTGGGCCTGAATTCCGTTTCTCAATCGACAAGAAGAAATTCAAGCCATTTGAGAGCATCTTCGAACTGGCGGTGGGTGAGGGGATAGAGCCTGGGATGGTTCAGGTAGATCCATTGCGTGATCGCATCACGATCCTTGCCGAGCCAAAGACACACAAGGATCTCGCGGACATGCGAAACATGCCAGCCGGCCGCAATATACTGCTGTCTTCGGTCTATCTGCCGGCGGTCATGGACGTCCTTGCGCTGTTGCAGAGCGGAGACACGGCCACAACGGGCATGAACTGGTATCGGGTGTTCAAGGCGAAGTGCGATGATCTCGGCATCAACCCTACCGATCGCAACGGCTCCCCGCTCACGATTGCCCAGAAGCTCTTGAGAGCACCCATCAGAAAGTCGATAGCCGTTGTGGGGACAATGTAGGATGGTCGCCCAGCTCAAATACCTTTCTGACAAGGCCCTAGCACAGCTAAAGAGCGGCGTGACAGCCAATGTTGCGCGATACAGGACAGACGGCTTTCCGGAATTTGCAGATGACCCTGGCTGGAATATCGGCCTCGGCGTTGAGTATGATGAGGTTCTGCTGGGAACGCTCGACGTCAGCACGCCAAGATCTGTTGCCGCAATAGATCTTGCAAATTCCCGCATTGTCGGGAAAGCGCTGGCAAACCTGTCACCCACGCTCGCTAACGAGGAGCGGGTCTGGGTGCGGCTGTCGCATATTGAGGCATTCGTCTATGCGCGTGAACGCTGGATAGGGCAGGCCGGGGACGAAGCTGTTCCCAAGCTCGTCGAGGACCACTTCTTCGCATCCGGGCAAACGAAGATCCGTGATGACCACGCACTCTCGCGGCTATGGTGGAATTACCAGATTGCTCGCACCTGCAATCCCGATGATCCGGATGAAGCCCTGTCGCTCATCCTGAGGACTGCGGACATTCGCAGCAATTTTGTCGAGCGGATCTGGATGACGAGCCGCCGCAATATCGCTTCCGGAGTTCTCGGCCTGATGCGATCAGAGCCATGGGTTACCGACGCGGAGAATAATTTCAGAATATTCATGAAATCGCTGAACCGGCTCGGCGGCGGAATTGTTTTCGAGGTGCTCGATACCGATGAGATCAATCTCTTCCTGAAGGATTGCCTTTCCCACGCTCGCACGCTGGCCTGACTGCGAGTCACCTCCAGACTGAATCCCGAATTTGCATGAGTAGAGAAGAGCTCCTTCCGCCGATCAACCGCAAGCTCGAAGTGGCGTTGCGCTCTATCGGCTACACGTTCGAAAGTGCTGTTGCCGACATAATCGATAACTCGATAGACGCGCGTGCACCCAACGTTCTCGTCCGGATCTACATCAGAAAAGACGGGCAGCTCGACCTGTTCGTTTGGGACGATGGTCACGGCATGGATCCCGACACGCTTCGCGATGCAATGCGATTTGGTGCGGATGTTTCGAACGACATCAATCGTCTCGGCAAGTTTGGTCTCGGACTGAAGCTTGCCTCCCTCAGCCAGGCTCGTGAAGTTCAGGTGGTCACACGCAAGAATGGAAAGGTCTCGGGGCGGGAATGGCCCGAGCATGGCATCGCCCAAGGGTTTGTATGCAAGGTTTTCGACGAGGAAGAATGCGTCCGTCTGGTCCACGATGCGGTACCTGAGCATCCATTGGAGCCTTCCGGAACGCTTGTAAGATGGTCAAATTTGTACAGGCTGCGACGCCATCAGGACACGGCCGAAGAGTTCGCTCAAAAGCTTCTCAAGAGGCTCGAGAACTTTCTTGCGCTTGCCTTTCATCGTTTTCTTTCCGGCCGGCCTCGCAAAATTGCGATAACCCTCGACGTTTTTGATCAGCACGCTGGCTCGGCGGGCCTGCCGGTACAGATCAAGCCACTCGATCCCTTTGGATATGATCGAAGCGGCAATCCCGCTTTTCCGCTTCAGATGTCAGTAGACGGTCCTTACAGCGACCGCATCAAGGTGATGGCACACGTCTGGCCGCCCAATTCGGCCACTCCTGCCTACCGGCTTCCCGGCGGAGCCAATAGCCGGCAAGGGTTCTATTTCTACAGGAACAACCGCCTGATACAGGCAGGTGGCTGGAACGGCCTCCGCGAAGCGGAGCCGCATTCGTCCCTCGCTCGCCTTGAGGTCGATATCGCCGCCGAACTGGACGTAGACGTTAGTCTCGACGTCAAGAAGATGGAGATTCAGCTCCCGCCTGACCTGGCAAAGTCACTTCTTCGGGCGCAAACCGCAACCGGGATCGACTTCAAGAAGTACATATCACTTGCAAACGATGCCTATCGAAAGCGAGCTGTCACTGATGCCGAACTACCGCTGATTCCTTCAGGCGGCCTCCCTGCGACCTTGGTTACCTTTCTACACAAGGAGCTCAGGATAAAGGCGACGACGAAGCATCATGATTTAAAGATCGGGTGGAGAAAGCTAGACAGCGGACTCTTCTTTGACATCGATCGTGATGGAGGAAATCTTTACATCAATCAGGCCTATCGAAAGCAGCTGCAGCACGGCCTTGCCGGTTCATCGGCGGATTTGCCTGTGCTGAAGTGTTTGCTGTTTCTGGTGCTCGAAGATGCACTTTCGTCTGAGCGGATGGGATCGAAAATGCGTGAACGGCTTGAGCAAATCAATCGAATACTGGTACGTGCAGTTCGGTTTGAAAGGTGCCCTGAATGACAGCGCCTAAATATCTCTCCTGGGAAAACTTCAGATCCACCGTCCTGATCTCCGGAGAGCAGCGGGTGCATCGCGTAACAGAAGCCCCACTTGTGGAGGTATTTGGTGACGGGATCACAAACAAAATCGGCCTTTGGGTCGAAACTCCATCAGGAAACGAAATTCCTGCTGAATTGTCCCGGCTGGCGTCCGTAACGGTGAGGGAGCTGAACCACAATGGTCGCAATTGCATCGAGGTCGCGACGTCCACCGTCCCACTGTACCGGCAGTTCTATCATTTTTCAGTCGCTGTGGCCGAGCGGATCATTGTCGAGAAGCGTCCTCCTCTTGAGGCGGTGACGCTCGAGCTGCGATGTTTTGCTGATTTGCTGGAGACAAAGCCGCTGCTCGCACTTGAGAGGCAAATTGGACTGATCGGGGAGCTCTTGTTTCTTGAGCGTCTGATCCGGAAGATCGGGACGCGCGCCGTCGATGGGTGGATCGGCTGGTTGCCGGAGCCTCACGACTTTCGCATCGGCAATCTCGAATTCGAAGTGAAGACTACCATTTCAGCGCAGCGGATCCATACCATCAATGGCATTGGGCAGCTCGTTCCGTCCACGGAATGCAAGCTCTGTCTGGTCTCAACTGTCCTTGGGCCTCCTGGCGAAGGAGGTGGGTTTTCATTGACCCAGAAGGTCGCGGAATTGAGCGGTCTTCTCGCCGGTGATGTGTCCCGGCTGGAGCACTTCAACGCTGCATTGAAGGGCTACGAATTTCGCACGAAAGACAGCATGCACTACTCGCGTCCGTTTGCGATCAGACGACCAACCGCGATTGTCCATGTGGATGCTGCATTTCCCGCGATCACTCGCCCTGGAATCCAGGCCATTCTGGGACCGCCTGCTTTCCGAATAGAGGAGCTGCGCTACGACGTGAATGTCGAAGGTCTCGAAAACGAGGACGGTACACCCGTCTTTGAGTCGGCGCTTCCATCGTGACAACGTAGAGATATTCGATGAGTGATTTCAATATACGGATCGAAACCGCGCTCGGAGCGATGAGTCTCAGGCCTCGTGCCCTTCGCGCGTACCTTGAGAAGCCTGGTCCTGACTTTGATAGTGCCACGGCATCGGACCTTCACAAGATGCTGGACCTGCTCCTGTCCACCAACCCGAACGAGCCGGCGCGCGTCCGGTTCTCGAATCTTCTTCGCTCCTGGGACAACGCCAAGAACGTTGACTGGACGCAAACGGCGCGAAACAGTGCGGCCCGGCGCAAGGCGATCCATGAGCTTCTCAAGTCAACTGCCGAGGATGAGGAGCGTATCGACGCGCTGCTGCCGTTCTACAGCCTCGAAGAGCCACTGATCGTCTCCGAAAAGCACCAGGACTGGTATGAGCCGAAGGCAGGCATCCGGGACTATTACTGGAGCAAGTATGTTCAGTATTTGAGAGAGAAGCGTTACTGGAATGACGTTTCGATCTTGACCATCGACAACAGCACGCGCGCGATCGTCGAATGCCTTGGGAACCCGGAATCGCCGAAAGCCTATGCGTCACGCGGGCTGGTGATGGGTTATGTCCAGAGCGGAAAGACTGCAAATTTTGCCGGTGTGGTGGCGCGAGCGGCGGACGCCGGATACCGATTGATCATTGTTCTCGCGGGGACATGGAACATCCTTCGGAATCAGACGCAGCGCCGCCTGGATAAGGAGCTCCTTGGCAAGGAGCTGCTCAAGAATGATGAGACTTACATAAAGCAGCCCCCCTCTGACTGGGATGAGTTTCTTGAACATGATGGTGATCCTGTGGAGCGTGGCCACTATGCGTGGCAGCGGCTGACCCGTCCTGACATTGATCTGAAAAGACTGAAACAAGCGATCGACAATCTTGAATTCGAAAGGAAAAACAAGGCCGCGCCGCTGTACGATCCGTCGAATCTTCATACTCTGCCTGTCAAACTTCTGGTAATCAAAAAACACGCCGGCATCCTTTCCGGGCTGATCAAGGACCTCGCGCTGCTGAGTACATCGCTCGCGGAGCTGCCGGTCCTCATCATAGATGACGAGTCTGATCAGGCCGGTCTGAACACCGTTGATCCGCGTGCGACCGGGAAGAGGCGTCCACCTACCAATCAGGGCATCGTTGAGCTTCTCAAGCTTTTCCCGCGCGGACAGTACGTGGGCTACACGGCGACGCCGTACGCGAACGCGCTTGTCGATCCTGACGATCCCGAGGATCTCTACCCGAAGGACTTCATCGTCTCGCTGGATCGGCCGCCGGGATATATGGGGGTGGCGGATTTCTTTGACCCATTGTCGGCGTATGAGGATCTGGATCCGAATGACTATCGGCAGCCTGAAATTGCATACATTCGCCGGGTCGAATCTGCTCCTGATCTGGACGATGACGATCTCCAGAAAGCGCTGCGTAGCTACGTGCTGGCTGGAGGAATCAAGCTGTTTCGGCGCGCGCTAAAGCCGCAGCAATACAAGAGCGAATACTTCCGCCATCACACCATGCTGGTGCATACGTCTACCAGCAAGGGTGCGCACGCGACGACGGCGAGTCGCGTGGAGGAGCTATGGCTGAAGTGTGTCTTTAACAGCCCGAAGGGACTGCGTGAGCTTGAGAAGCTGTGGGAGGTTGACCACCAGAAGGTAAGCCAGGCGATCGGAAATGGAGAGGCGGTTCCTGCTTCATTCGACGAGCTTCGGCCGCATCTTGCGAAGGCGATCGGGCAGATCGAAGACGGTAATCATATATTCCGTGTTGTTAACAGCGATACAGACGATGCGCCGGACTTTGGCGCGGGACCGGTCTGGAAAATATTGATCGGTGGAAACAAGCTCTCCCGGGGTTACACGGTCGAGGGGCTCACGGTCAGCTACTATCGCCGCGTTTCGAACACTGCTGATACGCTGATGCAGATGGGGCGCTGGTTCGGGTTTCGGCCGGGTTATAGGGATCTCGTCCGGGTTTTCCTCGGTGTGAAGGAGGGCAAGAAGGGTGACTCGGATCTCGTTGCCCTTTTCAAGGACGTTTGCCAGATGGAGGAGCGTTTCCGGGAAGAGATTAAGCGATACATCCGGGTTGAGGGAGCTGCTCGCATCACCCCGAAAGACGTTCCGCCGTTGATTGCGATTTCCGGCAGTCTTCCGCCGACAGCTCACAACAAGATGTTCAACGCGAGGATCAAAAACAAGAATTTCGGCGGTCGCCGGTCGATGCTGACGATGACCCCGGAAACGCCGGCAAGACGGAAGGCGAATATCGATGCTGTTACCGCTCTGCTTGGGAGTGCAGACGCGCTCGGGCAGATGGCCCTCGGTGGCTCACTTTCCGATGGTAAGCAGTTTGAAACAGATGCCTTCGTTTTCAGATCGTCGAACGAGCCGCTGATCCAGCTTCTAAATTCTTATCGATGGGTGGAAACCGAATACAAGGAGGAAAGCGACAGACCTGCGGATGTCAATCTTCAGATAGAGTTTCTGACGAAGCAGAAGCATGAGATATCGAACTGGCTGATTGTTGCTCCGCAACGGAGCAAGTCATTCGGAAAACCCGTCTCGATTGATGGTGTGGGGCAGCTGGCGGTAAAACATCGCGGACGCGGCAAGAGCGACCATTTTCAGGTTTTTGGCGAACCTCGACATCGCGACATCGCGGACTTTCTTGCGGGAATCAAGAGCAAGAATCCCATGACGCCGAACCCGGCAACCAAGGGTCTCCAGTCAGCGCACACCGGGGTTTTACTGCTTTATCCTGTCCGTGAAAACGAGGCGGACGTGGTATCGATGGGCTACGAGCTATTCTTTTCGCCAAATTCACTGCCGTACGACACGGGATTTACGGTGCGGCGCCACAGCGATGAGATTGTCGTTGAAGAGGGCGTCTCATGAGAGGCAGGCCGGAGTCGACCTGCAGCGGAACCGGCGTGGCCAAGCGCGGGCGGGTGTCCGATTGCCTTCGCGCTTTTAGGGGGCCTGGATCATGCAAAAAGTCGGAACCGCTTTAGTGCTCAGTGCCCACGATCTCGTGGGCAATCTCTACTGCGCGCATTTGACAAGCGTCGATCTTAAGGTCGCACAGGGTTTGCTGCCTAAACCTGCGCGCTGGGATCCGCTCCTGGATATATTGCGCGAGCGCGGCAGGAAACACGAACAGGCCTTCCTCTTTCACCTGAGGGCGGACGGGTTTGAGCCGTTCGTGATTGAGGGCGTCGACGTTACGGACGACGCCGTGACCCAAACGCGCGAAGCGATGCAGGCTGGTCATGCAATCATCGTCCAGGCAGCTTTGCGTGACGCGGGCTGGGTGGGACGCGCCGACATTCTGCGGCGAGTGGAAGCACCGAGTGACCTTGGGGAGTGGTCCTACGAGATTATCGATACCAAGCTTGCCCGCGAAACCAAGGGTGGCACGGTCTTGCAGCTATGCCTTTACGCGCAGCTTCTCGCTGCTATGCAGGGCGTAGAGCCGGAGTTCGTCTACGTCGTTGCGCCGTGGTCTGACTTTCATCCGCAGCAATTCCGTGTTGCCGATTATATGGCGTTTTTTCGCAAGGCGCAGCGCGCCGCCCGGACGGCGGTGGATGGCGCCACCGACACTGCTGACACATTCTATCCCGATCCGAAGAACCATTGTGACGTATGTCGGTGGGAGCCGCAATGCGACGCGCGCAGGCGCGCAGATGACCATCTCTGTCTGGTGGCCAACGTGTCCGCGTTGCAGATGAACGAGCTGCGCACCAATGGCATCGCGACGGCCAAAGCGCTCTCTGCAATGCCCGTTCCTCTGCCATGGAAGCCGAAGCGGGGGTCAGTTGCGAGCTACATCAAGGCACGGGAGCAGGCGCGTGTTCAGGTCGAAGCGCGTGAGACGGGCACTTTGCGCTACGAACTGCTCGATATGATCCCTGGAACGGGCCTCTACCTTTTGCCTCCACCGTCTCCGGGCGATGTCTTCTTTGATATCGAGGGAGACCCGTTCATCGGAGAAGGCGGTTTCGAATATTTGTTCGGCTATTGCTATCGCGACGCGGTGGGCCGCGACCATTACGAAGCGCAGTGGGCATTCGACCGCGCGTCCGAAAAGGCGATCTTTGAGACGTTTATGGACTTCGTCACTGCAAGGCGCGCCGAGTTCCCGCAGATGCACGTCTATCACTACGCGCCCTACGAACCCGGCGCGTTGAAGCGCCTTATGGGGCGCTATGCCACGCGGCAGACCGAGGTAGATAATCTCCTGCGCGGCAAAATTATGGTGGATCTCTATGCCGTCGTTCGCAATGCAATCAGAGCTAGTGTCGAGAGCTACTCGATCAAGAAACTGGAACCCTTTTACGCGTTTGCGCGCGTGATGCCGCTCCAGGATGCAAACGTGGCGCTGGCAGCTATTCAGGCGGGTCTGGAACTGGACGACGCCCAGTCGATCGATGAGACGGCACGCCAGGCCGTGGCAGCGTATAATCGGGACGACTGTAATTCGACGGCGGCCTTGCGGGATTGGTTGGAGCAGTTGCGCGCGCAGGCGATTGCAGATGGTGCCGCGATTGATCGGCCGGAACCGGGCATTAATGGTCCAAGCGACGATGTTGCCGAGCATGAAGCGCGCATCAATGAGCTGATTGAGCGGCTGACGCACGATGTTCCGATCGACCCTGTTGAACGTACGCCGGAGCAGCACGGTCGCTTCATTTTGGCGCATTCGCTCGACTGGCACCGGAGGGAAGAGAAAGCGAACTGGTGGGAGTATTTCCGGTTGGCGGCGCTGACGGCCGAAGACCTGCTTGACGAAAAGGCGGGCCTTGGCGGCCTGGAATTCGTGAGGACGGTCGAGCGAAGCAAGCAGGGCATTCCCACAGATCGATACAGATTTGCTTCGCAAGACACGGATATTCGCGAGGAAGCCGACTTGCATGTCCTCGGAGGTGAGAAGTTCGGGTCAGTTATCGCTATCTCACAGGATGATCGCACGATCGATATCAAGAAATCCAAAAAGACGGCGGATATCCACCCGGATTCCGTTTTCGAGCACACGCACATCCCCACGAAAGAGCAACAAGGATCGCTTCTGCGCCTCGGCACCTATGTGGCTGATCACGGCATCGAGGGGTTGGGTGGATACCAGGCTGCACGTGACCTGCTGCTTCGATTGCCGCCACGACTTGGTTCTGCGCGGCTGCATATCGAACACGAAAGCACTCTTGAGGGCGCGCTTCGGATCACCCCTGCGCTTTCAGGCGGTGTGCTGCCGATCCAGGGGCCACCCGGCACCGGGAAGTCCTTCACCGGTGCGCACATGATTTGTCGTTTGCTCAAAGACGGCAAGCGCGTCGGTGTCACCGCTAACAGCCACAAAGTCATCCGCAATCTGATCGACAAGGTGATCAAAGTGGCGCTGGAAGCGGGGCAGGCCGTCAGGGCCGGGCATCGATGCCCTGACAAAGGCTCTGAAACCGATCCCATACGTGCTTATCTTGATAATCCCAAGGCGATTGGGGCGATCAGCTCCGCCGAAATCGCCGTTCTGGGCGGCACGCCATTCTTCTGGGCGCGTGAGGATGTCGCCAGCAGTGTGGATGTGCTCTTCGTTGATGAAGCGGCGCAAATGTCGCTAGCCAACGTTCTAGCCGTTTCGCAGGCCGCTCCTCAGGTCATTCTGCTGGGCGACCCCCAGCAGCTGGACCAGCCCATGCAGGGATCGCATCCCGACGGCACCGGCGTATCGGCGCTTCATCACATCCTCGCCGGTCGCCAGACCATTGTTGCTGAGCAGGGGCTTTTTCTTGAAGAGACCTGGCGGATGCACCCGGCGATTACTGCCTTTAGCTCGGAGCTGTTTTACGACACCAAACTGCACGCGGTACCCAAATGCGCGCAGCAGAACGTGACCTCCACCGGGGTATACTTCGGAACGGGGCTGCGATACGTGCCGGTTTCTCACATCGGCAACCAATCCAGTTCAATTGAAGAGGCCGAAGAGGTTGCGCGAATCGTAACCTCTTTGCTGTCTTCAGGAACACAGTGGACGAACAGGGACGGCAAAACGAAAGTGCTGGAGCTTTCTGACATTATTGTCATCGCTCCCTATAACGCGCAGGTTTTTGAGATTCAGCAGCGCATTCCCGGCGCGCACGTCGGCACTGTCGACAAGTTCCAGGGGCAAGAGGCCGCCATCGCGATTTATTCTCTAGCAACATCATCGTACGCGGATGCGCCGCGCGGAATGGAATTTCTCTACAGCGCCAATCGCCTGAATGTTGCGATTTCCCGCGCCAAATGTCTCGCGATCATGGTCGCGTCTCCGGCTATCTTTGAGGCCGAATGCAAAACACCGCGCCAGATGCAACTGGCGAATGCGTTCTGTCGTTACCTTGAACTGGCGCAGACGATCACGCCGTTGTCGGGATAATGGGACGTGCCCCCCCGTCTTCCGTACGATCGAAATTAATGCCGACGTAAGGAAAGGCTTTAAGTGCCGGTTTTGAAACATTATGCATTCGCCAGTGCGCGACCTTGTGGATGTCCGTGGGGCATCTGTGCGGTATGCGCATCATTCATTGTGGTCGAAGCGAGGCCGAGGTTCAGAAGCTGAGTGGTCCGCGGGTTACCAAGCGGGCAGCTCAGGCCGCGCCTATCGCCGATAAACTAGTCCGTGCGGCGTGCACACTTAAGTCTTTGGGAGATTTGGCGAAAGAAGGGCTTGCGGTGGTCGAAGTCTGGCGTCACTCTGGTCGTAAAAGGGGGCGGGTGCCATGCCGTCGGCGCAGGGGCTACAGACCAGGATTTTGCGGCGCGCGAAGTCGCCAGAACACTATTCCGTCTATCGGGCTGCGCTCGAATGGGGTCTGACCGACCCGATCGTGATTGAAAGCCGAGACGATTTCAAATCGGAATTCCGCTGGAAGGAACGCCTCGATCCCTTCCATCACCAGGTCCAAAACCTCATTACCTTTTGCCGGCGCCTCCCGGTTACTCTGCTCGCGGACGACGTCGGTCTCGGCAAAACCATATCGGCGGGGCTCGTTGCGAGCGAGCTCATCGCCCGAAACCGTGTTGCCAGGATCCTGATTGTCGCTCCCAAATTGCTCGGCCCTCAGTGGAAGGACGAGCTTGGGACGAAGTTCGATATCCCCGCTGAGGTTGTCACCGGAAGCAAACTTGTTTCCGCCGAGCCTGACCACGTAGGGGCCGTCATCACGACTTATCATTCGGCGCGGTCGCATCTGGAAAAGATTCCCGACGACCGCTTCGACATGCTCGTGCTGGACGAAGCCCATAAGCTTCGCAATCTCTATGGTGTCGATCCCACGCCGCAGGTCGCAAAAGTCTTTCATCGAGCTCTTCAGCAGCGCCGCTTTCGCTATGTGTTGATGCTGACGGCCACGCCGATCCAGAACCGGCTCTGGGACCTCTATTCCCTGGTCGATTTGCTCACCGTTGCGCGCGGTCACGAAAACCCCTTCGGTAACGAAGGCATGTTCGCCCGCCGTTTCATCGACGACAAGCGCGATAGTGCGCGCGTCCTGAAACCCGAAGCGCGGGAGGAGTTTCGAAGGATCGTCTATGGCTATATGTCGCGCGTACGGCGGGGCGATGCCAACCTGGATTTTCCCGAGCGGAAGATTCAGCTGCACAAGGTCGCACCGTCCGCTGATGAGCTTGCCCTTATCGATGCTATTGCCGAGCCGATCCAGAAACTAAACCGGCTCGCACAAATAAGCATTCTCCAGGCGCTGACGAGCAGTCCGCATGCACTTATGGCGCAGCTCCAGACCATGGCCCGCAACGAGACGGTGCCGCAGGAACTTGCGGCGACTGTCAAGGCCATCGTCACACCCATGAAGACCAGCGCGAAGCTCGAAGGGCTTCGCCAACTCGTTTCGATGCTCAAGCAGGAAAATCCTGCCGGCTGGCGTATGGTTGTGTTTACCGGACGGCGCGAAACTCAGACCACGATTCAAGCCTTTCTAGAGGAGCTCGGCCTGAAGGTCGGCATTATCAACGGATCGTCCGGTCAACGAAATCAGGAGACCATCGCTCGTTTCCGGGCCGATCCTCCTGAGATTCGCGCCATCGTCTCAACCGAAGCTGGTTCGGAAGGCGTCAATCTTCAGATTGCCAACGTGCTGATCAATTTCGATCTGCCCTGGAATCCAATGATCGTCGAGCAGCGGATCGGTCGTGTCCAACGCCTCGGCTCTCAACATAAGAACGTGATCATCTATAACGTCATGCTCGCGGGCACATTTGAGGAATATATCGTCGGCCGACTGATGACTAAGCTGCAGATGGCAACAGATGCCATTGGTGATATCGAATCTCTGCTTGAAGCCTCTGGCGTCGGCGACGGTGAAGAGGGCGCTGGGTTCGACGAAAAAATACGCGAGCTTGTGGTCGCGGCGCTCGCGGGGCGCGATATGAAAGCAGCTGCTGAGAGGATCGCCCGTAGTATCGAAGCTGCCAAAAAGACCCTCGAGGAAGAAAAGGAAAATATCGAGCAAACGTTGGGCTCACCGGATGGCTACGGCTATGTCGGCCCCCAGACCCCGACACTCGAAAAGATCAAACCTTCCATGGAGCTTGAGCCTTTCGTGCGGGCGGCCTTTAAAACACTCGGCGGGACCATCAGCGATATCGCCCCCGGTGTCTTGCGCGTCGCGAGCAAAGGTGGACCCGAACTCGTGCGCCTCAAAGAGGATGCTGGTTCAGATTACGCAAAGGTACCGCTCTATAGGCCCGGCAGTCCCGCCTTCCTTCGCCTCATCGATCGCATCACGGCTTCCGGTCTTCACGAAGTTCAGGATATCGATCATGAACCGCGGCTGCGGATAGACGAGCTTGTCGACGAGTGGGTATCCGGCTTTAAAGGAACAAAGGCTGAAGTGATAATACAAAGCGCGCAGCGGCGGTTTGAAGGCAACGCCGTTGCGCGTGTGCGCGCGACGACGGCTCATGACAGTTACGAGCGCATCGTGACGATCACCTGCGATCCCGTTGAGCACACCCAACCGGCCGCTGCGCTGGACGCTATGCCGGATCTACTTCAGCAACCCGCGGCCGCCGGTCTCAACTCAAGCCTAATTCTGAATGAAGCCTGCCGCGATCCGAACATCGTTGAATTTAATAGGTTCTATCTCGAGCGGCGCGACGCCGAACTGAGGTCGGCCGGCAAAGATGCTCGCAAGCGAAAGAAGCTGGAAGATGAATTCACGCCTCAGGTTGATACTGCACTTGTCGCCCTGGATGGCCGGGTGAGCCGGCGGGTAAATCTTAAGGTAAGGTATCAGCTCGATGGGGCTTCATATGAGAGTGACCTGGCTATCACGCCTTCCGACGGTCGGATCGACACAGCGCCCGCGCTGGAGCCGTGCGCGCTGACGCGTTTAGAGGTGCCCGCCGACTGTCTCGCCGCCTGTGAGCTGTCGGGCCTGCGCGCGCTAAAGCACCGGTTGGCGCGCTCGGAGGTGAGTGGACGTTATGGATTGCCTGAGCACCTTCTTCGCTGTTCGCTTTCTGGGAAATCTATCCTCGTCGACGAAGGTGGCATGTCCGACATCACGAATGCGGTCGTCGACCGGACATTGCTAAAAACCTGCGCCATGACCGGTAAGAAGGGTGAGCCTGCCTATTTTGGGCAATGTGCTTTCACAGGAAACGATGTGCTCTTGGAGCAACTTGGCAAGAGCGAGGTTTCAGACAAGCCATATCGGCTTGATCAAGAGGCATCCTCAGTCGTCTCTGGCAAGCGTGGACACGCCCGGGAATTCGTCCGCTGCCAGGAAACCAAACGCACCTTGCTGCCGCGTGAGGCCGAACGATGCGCCAAGACTGGAAAGATCGTTGCACCAGATGTTCTTCAGCCCTGCGCGGTGACAGGCAAGCGTGTGCTTACCAGCGAGCTTCGGACATCGTCGGTGAGCGGCAAACGGGTCTTGGCTGAGAATTTGGTGGCAAGCAGCCTGTCCAATGCCGTTTTCCTGGAAGAGGAGGGCATACGATCGGCTTACGGGAAGTTCTGCGCGCCGATTGAGGCAAAGCGCTGTCAATGGAGTGGCGCCGCCACCCATCCGGATGATCTCAAGACATGCGCTTTGTTGGGGCTCTCCGTTCATTTTCAGTATCTATCAGACGATTCGCGTCGTCTGCAGCCTGTTGAGGAGCTTCTTGCCGGCAGGCGCCGCGCCGTGGATGTGCGCGATCGTTGGGATGCCATCCTTCCTTCGGTATCGTCAGCTGTAAACACGAAAAGGTGTCAGATCGAGTCCGGGCAACTCTCGCCTGATGGGCAAAAGGTAGCTTTGGCCGTCGAGGTTAAATCGTTACTCGGGCTTAGAACCCAACATGCGGCGATGCTTTACTCGCTTAAAGACAATGCGATCCTCGGCAATATTGCGATCGTGAAGCGAGACGGACGTGGCGGTTTTCGCTAAGGGGCCCGCACCTGCGAAGGGCGTGCAGGCGGGCGCTTGTTGGCACCTGCACGGAATTGCTACAAGTAACCGTGTTGCGATGACCAAGGATTTCTGAACGATGGATTACACGAAAGTTCTGGCCCTGATTGCCGCCTGTGACGATGCCGGGAAGTTGCGTACCTGGATCGCGAATGCCCAAAAGGGAAACCAAAAAGGAATCGAGGAAGCGGCATTTCGCCGATTGATCGACATTCTCCCCCAGGAGGCGCCAGGCACCGTCGAGCATGATTTCTGGCGCACCATCCACGCTTTCGAACACATGCTCAGCGAAGAGCGCGGCAAAACCACGCGACTTGGACGCACACGGCAGAAGGTCGCGCGTGTCGGCGTGATCGAGACGCTCCGTGACTGGGCGATGGCAAGCAAGAGCACGGACGGCTTTGACATGCTGATTGAGCGGAACATGCCGGAACTCACCGGCGAGGCGATCGTCTTGCGGCACGGAGAGCGGTTCGACGCCGCGGTCATCGCGGCGGCAACCAAGCGCCTTGAAGATGCAGGTGTTGATGTTTCGCGGTTGCGAGGGCGCGGCTAGCGTCGGCCCAAGACGCCCTTGGCGCGGCTCAGCCCGAGAAAGTCTATGGTGCTCCTGCGGCGGCTGCTCGCCGATCTCTCCCCGCAAGATACTGCTAGCCGCGTCCGCCTGCTCGTCACCGAGATGCCCTGGTGCTGCGATGCCGAGGATTACGGCGCGTGGACCGATCGCAGCGCGTTCGAGGCGTTGGGCGACCTGGCAGACGAGATCGTGGTTGACGGCAGCGTGATTGTATATGGCGACCGCGACGACGGCGGGTTTGCTGTGAAAATCCCGTTCACGCCTGAAACCATGCCGGACAATTTCTAACTAGCCTAATTGGTTTCAGTTTCAGAGCCACGGATGGCCTTCCGCCGTCCTGCAATGGATTCACTGGTGAGCTTAACCGTCGAACCTATACTTTCTGCTGCGCAGGTCGAAGGCTTCCTTGCCGCCTTCCATCACATGCGTGATAACATCGCAAACTGCTGGGGTCTCAATCGCGCCGTCCTCCGCAATCTCGATCCTTGGGTTCTCAGGCTGATTGCCCGCGATAGGATCTCCGGCTTTGAGCGCGATGATTTTATCCGCGTCTCCATTCACAACCATATTCGGGTTGTGGGTCGTGAAGATGAGCTGCCGATGGCTCTTCGAGGTGCGGATCAATTCGACGATGCGCATGATTACCCGGTTGTCGAGGTCATCCTCGGGCTGGTCGACGATTAAGGTGCCGGCGGATTGCTTAAGAAGTAGTTCGAGCAGCGCTGAGGCCTGTTGGCCCGGAGACGCCTTGGCGAACGCCATATCTCTGCCAGCGTCAACGTAAGTCATCGCGATGTAATCATGCGGCACGGCCGAAAGCATCGCACCTACCGTGTTGTCTCCAATATTCGCATAGATCCGAGAGAGCTGCCTTGGTGTGATATTGCCGTCAATGGCCAAAAAGTCCCGCAGCAGTCCGGTCAAGGCGTCATCGGGCTCGTTAGGTTCTCCGGCTTCTATCTTGGCCTTGTAGATTTCGATCAAGCCGTTGCATACGTCTTCCCACGCATCGTCAGGGTCATCCTGAAGCATGCGCTTGATCCAGGCCGTGCACCGTTCGGCAGCGTCGTGAACCGCTGCGCGATCCATGAGTGCATTCATGGCTTCGCAGTATTCGGTGGGCGAGGGGTCTTTCTTCAGCCTGGCTTTTAGAAGGGCGCTTGATTTGCCCGCGACTTCGTTCGCCGCTTCAGAAAGCACTCGTCTGCGGTCAGCAACAAGCGCCTTGAGTTGTTCGCGCGCGTCCGCGAATGACTGCTCGGTGCTAGCAGACTCCGCGAGCTTTGCGGAAAGGCGGGCAAGCTGATGTTCTGCCGTTTTAAGCTCCTCATTGAGACGGGCATTCTCGTCGAGGAGTGCCCGGTGCTTTGTCTGAAACTCAATGGCGTCCGCAAGCTTCCTCCGGTATTCCTCCTCGCGCTTGGTGAAGATGCCTTGGGCGTCCTGGATCGATCCGTTCAGGTCATGAACGATCGCCATCGCCTCAGTAAGCCTTTCTTGAATGCTCGTGCGGGCTGCGCCTGTCTGCTCGATCAATGTCTTGAGTTCTGTAAAGCTCGTGGCGTCGGGATAATCGTCGACCGGAAAGAATAGAGCCTGTCGGCGCGCAATCGAGAGCTTTTCGTTTTCGCTCGCAACGAGGGTGCTTAGGGCGGTGAGCAGGCTCCGACCGCGCGCGTAACGTGGCTCGTCCGCAATGATGGCAAGGTGGGCTTCGGAAACACCTTCTGCCTTTAGCCGTTCGCCGATGGCAGCAATTCTGGCCCTCAGGTCCGCGACATTTGTCTGCGCCCATGAACGTTCGAAGATGGTGTGCCAGTGGGCAACGACCTGCTGAAGCGTGGTTGTGACCGTTCGCTTCGCATTGTCTATCGCGAGATCGATTTCACGACGTTTGTCTAGCTGCTCCGCTGCCGCAATGCCGGTGATCTGCTCGACCGCTGACTCGGGGTTGCTGGTGGTCGTTGAAAGCTGCTTCTGGAAGAACGCACGCCCACGGAAGCGGCGCCGGGCGTCAGCCAGTGAAAGATGGAAGGGGGAGCCAGTCGCAGGCAGGATCGTGATCTGATCGCGTGAGAGGTCGCGCCGCCACGCTTCTCGTAGGCCTTCCCGCTCGATGATGACCTGGACGAAGCCGTCTACCAGTGTGTCCTCGATGAGCTGCTCTTCACGGTCGCGGTCGGTCTCGTGGTCGAGATCGCGGGCTGTCCTGGCAAGGCCGAAGCGGAGATATTCTAGTATCGCGCTCTTGCCCGACCCACGGCCACCGATGATCGCATTGAAGCCAGGATTGAAAGTGATTGTGACCGGATGATCACCCGTCAAACTCGATTTGACCGTCAGCTCGACAACGCGCTCCAGCGGCTCCTCGGGTTCTTCATAGGAAATGCGGGCCTCGTCGGCTAAGAGGGCCTGACGCAGGGCTTCCAGCGAGGTCTCACCAAGCTTAATCCAGCATTTATGATGGCCGAGCCGTTCGAAGGTTTCGGACCTGCTATCGCCCGTGACCAGAATTGCTCGCCTTCGAGCTCCCCACTCCTCAATCTTCCCGTAGGCTTTATCCAGAGCTTCGGAGGCAAGCTGCTCAAATGGCGTTTCGGTATAGACCCCGTCCGTCAGAAGGCTGGCAAAGCGAGCTTGGTGGCCTGCCTTGTTGAGTGTCTTGTGTTCCCCCTCATTGCCAAAATGGGGGAAAAAGAGACACGCTTCCTGAAGAAGAGGATCTTCGCTAAGGGCCGCGTGCAGCTCCGCCACCGTCCAGTTGGCCGGGTGGATTTCGCAGGTGTTTTCGTCGTTGTCCCCCGCAGGCATGACGCCTGGGAGTTTGAGTAAAAGTTTCTTAAGGAGGTCCGTCTGACCGGGGTCCACGATGACGATGGCTTGAGCGTCATCGGAGCAGGTAATCTCGACGCCCGGGTAAACGAGGACAGGCGTTTCGCTCCACCTGGCCGCCTCTTGGATGTAGGGGACAAGGGCGGCGTCATGGTGGTCGGTTATCCCGGCGACGGAAATGCCCTTCGCCACGCACGCGGCCACAAAACTGGCAGCCCAGTCCCTGCGCGCCTGTTCATTGTCTGGCGAGCCTCCCGGGAGGACGGACATTCCCATCCAATTTCGGTCCCGCGGAGTGTGGCATTGTAGGTCGGTCCGGTGCCACACCGTTCCGGGATGGCGGCCTTTAACGTGTGGCACTAGGGGATCTCGGCTGAAGAGGCGTAATAAAGGAACTATTGGTGGAGAGTTGACAGGGTAAGGGCAAAGGAACAATAAGCGAACAGATTGCAACTTTAAAGCGTGGCGGTCAACAAGAGAGAAACGGCTTGGATAAGACCAGGGATCACGGTTTGTGCGCCGCATCATCAAAATGATGACATCGCCAATTTTGACACCGGCGCTGGCTGCGGTTGTCGGAACCGGGCTTAGATAATCGTCTTGAGTCCAGGTTCGCCCCGAGAATGGAGTATCGCGTTCATGGCCCCCCGCGCCAACTGGAAAGGTTTTCTGCGTCTGTCGCTCGTCACATGTCCCGTTGCGCTCTATCCGGCAACATCTGATAGCGAGAAAATCTCGTTCAACCAGCTCAATCGACAAACGGGGCACCGCATCAAATACCTGAAGGTTGACGCCGGCACCGGCGACGAGGTGCCCAACGAAGATATTGTCAAAGGCTACATGCTCGACAAGGAAACCTTCATCGAGGTCTCCAAGGAGGAGCTTGACGAGCTTGCACTTGAATCCACGCGCACCATCGATATCGACGAGTTCGTCGAAAAGTCGGAGATCGATCCGCGCTACCTTATCAGACCGTATTACCTTCGCCCCGATGGCAAGGTTGGGCACGATGCATTTGCCGTGATCCGCGAGACCATCCGCGAAATGAACAAGGTCGCGATCGGCCGCGTCGTGCTGACCAACCGCGAGCACATCATAGTGCTTGAGCCGCTCGATAGGGGGCTGGTCGGAACGCTGCTTCGCTACCCGTACGAAGTCCGCTCCGAGGACGAATACTTCGATGAGATCCAGGATGTCAAAGTCACCAAGGACATGCTCGATCTCGCCAGGCACATTGTGAATCAGAAGTCCGGATCGTTCGAGCCCGAGAAGTTCGAAGATCATTATGAAACCGCCCTGATCGAGCTCATTAACCAGAAGCGCGCCGGCAAGCCGATCAGGCCGAAGGAGGGGCCGCGAGGCGAAAACGTCGTCGACCTGATGGAGGCGCTCCGTCGCAGCGTCGGCGGCACTGCGGCTGAGGCCTCGGCCCCGAAGAAGCCGGTGAGAAAGCCGCGAAAGGCGTCAGCCGGGCAGAAGGAGATGCTGATGCCGATCGCCGGCAAGAAGCAGGCGAAGGAGGCGGCGACGAAGAAGCCGGCGTCCCGGTCACAGCGGAAATCGGCCTAGGTAGGCTTCGTCGAGCGATAGTGGCTCGATGATCAGCGTGTGCTCGGCGAAGATCTCGCGAATCTGCCGGCTGATCGCCTTGTAGACTTCGAAGCGCGGCTTGACGAAGATCAGGTCGGGACACTGCCGCTTCGCGGTGACCGAGGCCAGGGCGGAGCGCACGCCGAATTTGCGCGCTTCGTAGCTCGCGGCTGCAACGACGCCCCTCTCTGCCGAACCACCTACCGCGACCGGCTTGCCACGCAGGTCGGGGTTATCCCGCTGCTCGACGGACGCGTAGAAAGCGTCCATGTCGATGTGGATGATCTTGCGGTGGTGCGCTGTCGAGATGCCATGTTCCGGATCGGGAGAAACCATGCGCGGATTGTACAGGGGGCTGCAAGCCGAGTCGCGGAGAAGTCAAGCCTCAATCTTCCGTGCGGCATTCAGGGCAGGTGTCGCCGATCGAGTCCAGCACATCGCCGATCGCTTGGGCGGCGGCTTGCGACGAAACTCCGGGTGGCGGATCCATCTGAGCGATCCGGAACGCACCCTCGCGGGCATGCGGATCGGCGCGGTCCTGCATCCAGCCATGCTCCTCGCATTCGCGGATGGCGCCCGCTTCCTGAAGCGCTGAAATCGCCCAGCCGCGCAACGTCCGAATCGCCGGCCGTCGTTCTTTCGTCATCAGCATCGAGAACGTTCCTGCCGGGACGAATCCGCCCGCATCGCTCCTGTTCCGGGCGGTTAGCACAGGGCAGGGATTCGCAATCGTAGTGGCTGCGGCTTTTCCACGTGTTCCGCCGCCTTGTACACACGCTACGCCGCCAGCGCGGGATCTTCCTTCTCGCCGCTTGCAACGATCTTCAGCGTGCCATCGGGAAGGGGGCGTTGCAGCGCCTTGGCGTCTTCCCAGGGGGCGCGCAGCCATACGTCGTACTCCTCGACAGTCGTCAGGATCACAGGCATCGCTTTCGGATGGACACGCTTGACCTCTTGGTTGGGATCACAGGTCAGGAAGCCAAAGACATCGATAGTGACTTCGCCTTCCCTGGCCTTGCGCACGCTCGTCCAGTTCGTCCATAGTCCGGCAAAAGCGAGTAGAGGCCGGCTCTCGTCGGGCGCGAACCAGACCGGTACCTTCTTGCCGTCAATGGTGTCGTACTCGCTGAATGATGTGAACGGCACCAGGCAGCGATGCACCGGTTCGAGCCATCGCTTCCAGTGTGCGCTGTTGACGTTGCGGATGTTGGTCGTACCGCCGTCCGGCTCCATCCGCAGGAGCTCCTTGAAGTCGAAGGTCTTGCCTTTCGCCTCGAGCTTCCCCGCGCGCTTCTTCGTGGCGTCCATGAGCGCCCGCGGCGACGACGGCATGCCCCAGCGCGCCATAACGATCTCGGCTCCCTCCTGCGCGTTGCGGACGATCGGTGCCGGGTAGTCCGGGAAAATCCCGGGCATTGACGGCAAATTGCCAACCCTGTTGTTGAGCGCACTGAACAGCCGGCGGATCGCGTCCACGTTCTTGGTCATCGAATAGAGATTGCACATTCAGAGCTCGCTCTCGGTCACTCGCATGAGTTGGATCGCCATATGGAGCCTGATCGTCCGCCACAAAGTAATACTTGCCCGGACGTCTCATCGTTAGCCTCAGCGCATGCCATCTTAACCAGTGTAAGTCCGAAAGCGTCCGCGCGTGTAGGCGTGCGAGACGGCCTTCTTCAACTCCGAAATCTCGGATTCCAGAAAATTGTTCGCGACGATCAGCGCGCCAATAGCCGCGCGCATATCGCCGTCGCAAACGGCGATCGCCTGCTCGACGGCGGCATCCAGCCCATCGTCCTGTTCGTTCGGCTTTGAGACCGAGGACATTTAGCTTGATCCAGGTTGACCGTCGATGGTGTATGTTCTTATTTTGTTCTAATGGAGTCAAGCCGCCGTTTCAAGCCGCCCTGGACCTTGGTCCGGGAAAATTCGGAGTGCTATGTGGTCAGGGACGCCAACGGCGTGACCCTCGCGTGGCTCTATTGCCGTGATGACGCGCAGCGGTACAGTTTTGGCGTTGGCAAGCCTTCCTCGGATGAGGCGCGCCGGATCGGCAAGGCAATCGCGCGCATTCCCGAATTTCTGATGCCGCGCCAGGGCTTTTATCCGCGTGGGGATGGCCCGCGCTGGCGTGCCGACCGGCCCTATCACGTGGCCTTGGAGGACCGCTATGTTCGCGAGCACTGGGATGAGATCTACGCTCTCTGCAAGCTCAACAGCCTGCCCTTCAACGCAACTGGTGAAGTCATAAAGAACGACGGCGTTTGGAGGGTCTATGAGTTTACGTGGCAGATGGATGCGATCCTGTTCTGGGACCGTTTCCAGGGCTGCTGGCTGCGCGGCACGGAGTTTCATTATTCCGAGCGAACAGAGAACCTGCCGGTACTCAAGCCGCTCGAGAACTGGCCGAAATCTCATCCCCGCAATCTGCGGTAATCGCTGGTATTCAACACCATGTACAAACGCCGTGCCCTTGTCTTGATGCTCCTGCTGTTATCGAGCGCGGCTCTGGCCGACAACTTTGTCGGTCAGGCCAGCGTCATTGACGGGGACACGCTGGAAATTCATGGAATGCGGATCCGCCTCTGGGGTGTGGATGCTCCGGAAAGCACTCAGCTATGTCGCGGTGAGGACAGTTTGAAGTACCGCTGTGGTTCGACGGCTGCGAACGATCTCGATGCTTACATTGCCCGGCGCCCCGTCAATTGCATCCCTCTCAGTCTCGACCAATATGGTCGCACGGTCGCGACCTGTTCCGTCGCGGGCAGGGATCTTGCGGAATGGCTTGTGCGCAACGGCCTTGCGTTGGATTGGCCGCAATACTCAAAGGGCAGATATCACGAAGCTCAGCGCGAGGCCGAGCGCACCGGCCAGGGGCTCTGGAAGGGCAGCTACGTCGAGCCGTGGCTTTATCGCGCATGCATCCGGGCGGGCGGAACGCAGTCTGCCTGTTCGGACGATGCAAATGCTCATCCTTGATGGGATCCACGACGAGGGTGTCAATCGGCAACGTGTGATGGCCGATCACACTTTTGCGGGCGGCTCTGGTCTGGCGCAGTTTAGGCGACTCACGCTACCCCATCATTCCCGAGCACCTCACTGCATAATGGGAATGAAATGGTTGCAGCCAACCGTGAACTGCCGGCCTCCGGTTACGCGCTTGAAGTGGACGGCCGACTCAAAGCCGAATTTGCAACCAGAGACGGCGCCAAGGCAGGTGGAGAAGAACTAAAGAAACGTTTTCCCATGATTCAGATCAGGATCTATGACGCGCAGACGAATGCGCACGAGGAAATCTAGATCTCAAGTGTTGGCGGATTCTTGCGCTTGCGCGCGTGCGGCTTCCGCCGCATCGGGCTCTCGTGAACCGAGCCGCTTTGCGTCTCGGCCATCCGGCTTCGATCCCTCGCGCAAGGATTTGCGGAGCTCCTCGCCGGGGGCACTCGGGAAAGGGGCTCGCCTGCGGCGATCGCTATCACTGCCCCGTTCCCGGGTGCCGCTATTAAACCGGTCTCGTCGCTGCACTCGGACCCGCGTGCCCCTTCGGGTCGCTATGCTCACGCTCTCCGGGTGCCTCTTTTGATTCTCCCACTCTTGCCTCCTGCTGTCACCTCAGCCGGGCTGCCCGGCATTCTCACGGTTGAGATCTAAGGGGCGCTGCCCCTCGCGCGCGCCAGGGTAAAGCGCCGGCTGACGCCGGCGCCGCCCCGAGCGGTCTCCCCGGTCTTCCGCGCTTTCGTTGGTCCTTCACCATCTAGAACGACTGAGATGCGCCCGTGCAGACCCGCTCTTTGAGCGGCCCTTTCGGGCGGGTGATCCCCCTCCGCTCGGGTCGCCCTGGCACTTGCTACCCCCGGTCTCGCCGACGGGCAGGGGCGCAGGCGCGGAGTGCGCCCTGCACCCATGAAAGCAAAGGGAGATTGATCATGTCGGCCAAGCACGTTGAAGCCATCCCCGAGAGCGGGACGGAGATGTTCATTCCGCTGAGCAAGCTCAAGAAGTCGCCGAAGAACGCGCGCAAGACACCCCACAGTGAGGCGGCGATCGAGGCGTATGCGGCGAGTATCGCCGCCAAGGGCATCTTGCAAAATCTGGTGATCGAACCGGAGTTGGACGGAGAAGGAGCGGCCACGGGGTTCTATTTCGTGACCATCGGCGAGGGCAGGCGGCTTGCCCAGCTTCTGCGTGTGAAGCGGAAGGAGATCAAGAAGACCGAGCCGATCCGCTGTATCATCGATACCGCGAACGATCCGCACGAGATTAGCCTGGACGAGAATGTCACCCGGGAAAACATGCATCCCGCCGATCAGTTCAAAGCCTTCAAAAAGCTGGCGGAAGAGCGGGGCTTCGGCGCGGAGGAAATCGCCGCCCGTTTCGGCGTGACGCCGCATGTGGTGCGGCAACGCTTGCGGCTCGGTGCGCTCTCCCCGAAACTGATGCAGGTCTATCGCGACGGCGATCTGACCCTTGAACAGTTGATGGCCTTTGCCATCACCGACGATCATGTCCGGCAGGAAGGCGTCTACGAGCGGCTGTCTTATAACCGCGACGCCAGCACCATCCGCCGTATGCTCACCGAAACCCACGTTGCCGCAACCGATCGCCGCGCGCGCTTTGTCGGGATGGAGGCCTACACGGAAGCAGGCGGCTCGATCCTTCGCGACCTCTTCACCGAAGATCGCGGCGGGTATCTGGAAGACGTGGCGCTGCTCGATTTGCTGGTGACGGCAAAGCTCGGCCGTGAGGCCGATGCCGTGCGGGCAGCCGAGGGCTGGAAATGGACGGAAGCCCAGCTTGATTTCCCGCATGCGCACGGCATGCGGCGAACCTACCCGCATCAGGTCGAGCTTTCGGCGGAAGATCAGGCCGCTCTTACAACGGTGCAGACGGCATTCGAGCGGTTGACGGAAGAGCATCAGGGGGCCGAGGAACTTGCTGACGACGTGGATGCGCGGTTCGGCGAGCTTGAGGCCGAAATCGATCGGCTGGAAGCGAAGCGGCAGGCCTATGATCCTGACGACGTCGTGCGCGGTGGCGCGTTCGTGATCCTCAATCACGACGGCACATTCGGATTGAGCGCGGGTTCATCCGCCCGGCAGACGAGAAGCCCCAGGCCGAAACCGAGGAGGGAAGCGATGCGCAGGCGCCCAACGAGGGCGGCGAGACAGACGGCCCAACGGCGCAGGGTGATGATGGAGAAGAAGTCGTTTCCGAGGAAGAGGACGACGACCGACCGCTATCTGACGTTCTCGTTCGGGAGCTCACCGCACATCGCACCTTGGGACTGCGCCTCAATCTGAGCGAACAGCCCGAAACCGCAATCGTGGCGGTCACCCATGCGCTCGCGGCGCAAATCTTCTATCTCGGTGCGAATGCGCATGTCGTTGACATCCAGCCGATCAAGACGGACTTGGCTGGGCACGCGGACGGCATCGAGGATACCCCGGCCGGCAAGGCCTGGGCGGATCGTCACGCCAATTGGGCAAGACAGATGCCCCGGGACGCGACTGGTCTTTGGACTTTCGTGGCCGAACTCGACCACGATAGCCGCATGGCTTTGTTTGCGCATTGCACCGCATTGACCGTCAATGCGGTCAGATTGCCGTGGGAGCGGCGGCCGCGGGCGTTGGCAACGGCCGACCGGCTGGCGGAGGCGGTGTCTCTCGACATGACTGGACACTGGCGGCCGACGGTGCGCAGCTATCTGGGTCGCGTCACCAAGGCGCGCATTCTGGAGGCGGTTCGCGAAGGCGTGAGCGGCGAGGCGGCCGAGCGTATGGTGGATATGAAGAAGATCGACATGGCGGAAGCCGCCGAGCAGTTGCTGGCGGCGACCGATTGGCTGCCGTCTTTGCTGAGGACGGCCAAGCCCAAGGATCAGTCAGATACGCACGAAGAGACGCCGGGCAGTGATGGGTACTCGCAGGCCGCAGAATGAGGATTGAGCCGGCGCCGCGCGAGCGGCCCCGGCAGGTTCCAAAATTTCGGCCGCGCGCCTGACCGGCGCGCGACCGATTCCTTTTTGCGGACAGGGGCGACCAGTGCACGGAAGCCCCGCCATGGCTGAGACCTCGATCACTCTTATCTACGCCGCCTGCGATGGGTTGAGGGATCGTTGTCTCGTGCTGGTCGATCAAAAGGAGCGAAGACCGCGGACGAGACTGATCGTGTGATGACCGGCGCATTGTATTCGATGCCTAGCGGATCACACCAGCGGCACCTTCGTCGTGGCACGCGCGAATGCGATCGAGGGCGCTAGCGTTTGTAGGAGTGTGTTTTTCTCGCCGTTGATGCGCCGCCATCAGCAAGTGTCCGATCCCTTCAGCGGTGACCTTGTGTTGCGTCTGTATCGGTCGCCATGGTGGTCTCCGTCAGCTCGTTCATGGCGCGTCCAACGCAACCTCGAATGGGCTGATCAGGCCCGAGGGGACGGCAAGAGCCTCGATCGCCTTCCCGCAACGGCTACGCCTGCTTTTTTCCCCTGCCGCGAAGGGGCGGCATTCCTCGCGGGAAGACAAAAAAGCAGGCTATCGCCGTCCTCCGCTGGCGCTGCGGGCCTGAAGGCTGCGGGCCGATCGCTCCCCGGGCCAAGGATCGCCATCGAGGCTGCGATGGGCGCGGCCCGACCAACAGACGGAGACCACCATGGCTACCATCGGCACCTTCACCGCTTCGGACAACGGTTACATCGGCTCGATCAAGACGCTGACGCTGAACATCAAGGCACGGTTCGCCGCATCCGATAAGGACAACGATAAGGCGCCCGATTACCGCATCTTCAACGGCGTGACCGAGTTCGGCGCCGCCTGGAAGAAGACCGCCCGCGACAGCGACCGTGAATACCTCTCGGTCAAGCTCGACGATCCGAGCTTTCCGGCCCCGATCTACGCCTCGCTGGTGAAGGTCGATGGCGACGAGGGCTTCACCCTGATCTGGTCTCGCCGCAACGGCGACTGATCCCTTGGAATCATCGGCCCCGCCTCCTCGGAGGCGGGGCTTCTTTGCGTTTCCGTTGCCGCTTTGCGGGAAGGCAGGAAGAGCATTTTTCCCTTGAAGGGGACTGCTAAGGGCTCCGCCCTCGCGCGGGCAAGGGTGAAGCACGGCTTGCCGTGCCGGCCGGAGCGGTCTCCCCGGTATTCCGCGCAAAGATCTTCAATGACGACGATGTCGTCGGGCGCGTGCAGACGCGCGCTTGTCAAGCGCGCCCTTGTCAGGCGGGTGATCCCCCTCCGCTCCGGCCGCCCTTGCCCTTGCTACCCCAGGTCTCGCCGACGGGCAGGGTTGCAGCGCAGCGCTGCGCTTCAACCTCAGCCCAAAGGAAAAAGACCATGAACATGATGACCTTGTCCCAAAGCGAACAGCCTGCTTCCGGCGGTTTCCGCGTGGATGTATCGCGTGGCCAGCGGATCGGTCGCGTGTCGTCCGAGTGGTTTGCGCGACCGGATGACGAGCGGTATCTGAACCTGCCGGACCTTTATGAAGCTGTGCGAGGACGGGCCGAGCGCGCGCAGGCGCGGACGGTGGAAAGCCGGGCGATCCGAGTGGAGGCGAGCCGGGATAATGCCGAGCGGCTGGCCCTGACGGTCCCGGGACGTGACGAACTGGTGGCGCCGACCCATTGGAGCTTTGGCCAGTTGTGCACGCTGGTCGGTGCACCGACATCCTATCTGCGGCAGCTTCCCGCAGCCCTATCCGCCATAAACCTGCAACACGGCTTGCTGTCGCATCGCGCCGAGCTCGTGAAAACCTTGGAGACCAATAACGGTCGGGTCGAGCTCCGTGCTGTCACCGGTCCGGACTATGGTCGCATCTGGGATCACGAACTTGTTGCCGCCGTCATGAAGATCGCGGGCAATGGTACAGGTGACACGCGGTGGAAGGTCCCGGGCGTGATGGACTGGGCGACCATGACCCACAATCCCTTCGTGGACGTGACCAAGGACACGACGACGCTCTATGCGAGCGACCGCGACGTGTTCCTGTTTCTGGTCGACGATACCAATCCGATCGAGGCGGGACGCCTACCGGATGGATCTCCGGATTTGTATTTCCGGGGATTTTACTGCTGGAACAGTGAAGTCGGCAGCAAGACGCTCGGAATTGCGAGCTTCTATCTACGCGCCGTCTGCATGAACCGCAATCTTTGGGGCGTGGAGAATTTCGAGGAGATAACCATCCGTCATTCCAAATTTGCCGCTCAACGGTTCGCCCATGAAGCTGCGCCAGCGCTAACGAGCTTTGCCAATTCCTCGCCCGCGCCGTTCGTTGCAGGCGTCAAGGCGGCTCGGGAGCGGATTGTTGCCCGCACGGATGAGGACCGGGAAGCCTTCCTCCGCAAAGGCGGATTTTCCAAATCCGACACCTCCAAAATCATCGAGACCGTTCTGAGCGAGGAAAATCGCAAGCCGGAAAGCATCTTTGATTTCGTGCAGGGCATTACCGCATTTGCTCGCGGCAAGGCCCATCAGGACACGCGCCTCGAACTGGAAGGCAAAGCAAAGCGCCTGATGGAGCGGGCCATCTGATCACATGAGCCGCGCAATCGGGAACGGTTGCGCGGCTCACTTCCAGCCCCAATGCATCGCCGCCGATCCGGCAAGCCGGATCGTCGGCGATGATGCGTATCCGCGTCCGGCGCTCGCCGGGCCTTCGGCCCGGCTCGCGGAGAGGTTGCGCCTATTTAGCGCGACCTCTCTTTGCCATCCGTTTTAGGAACTCTTCAGGCTCCACATCGAGCTTATCGGCAAGGCGGCCAATGACCTTTATGCTGACGTAATATACGCCCTTCTCCAGTTGGCTCAGATAGCTCCTGCTTATCTCAGCCTCCAAAGCAAGTTCGTCTTGAGACCATCCCCTCGCATTGCGTAGACGACGCAAGTTGGTGGCGAATGTCTCCCGCAAATCCATGCAGGCAAAGATGCCGCTTGTTCAGTATATTGCACCTCGATATACTTAACAAAGTGCGGTCCTATGAACCGTTAGATAGTAGATTCCGCGACCGTAAGATCATGCAGACTCCGCCGCTCGATCCTAACGTGGCTGACCTGGCCCCCACCGGGTCTGCGCTGACGTCTTACGATGAGGAGCACGTTGTAACGTACATTCGCCTTCTACAAGCCGAGGGCGAGGGCGCGGACTGGCGGGAAGTCGCTCGAATAGTCCTGCATATCGATCCTGAGCGTGAGCCGGACCGTGCGCGCAACGCATACCGGAGTCATTTAGCGCGCGCTAAGTGGATGACCGAGCAGGGACGTCTCTTGCGCGGTCCGAGGTCAAATTAGAAGAAGTTCGTCAGCTAAAGCATCTCTCTGGAAATGATCTTCTCCGGCCAGTGCGTGGTCATCCAGAAGCACCACGTGGTGCCAAACTAGGGTCTTCCTGCAACCCAATCGATTAGAACTATTGCGCCGCAATCCTCGTTAGTTGCGTGCAATGGGGCGGAAGCAATGCCTGAATTCGACTGGCGGTCGCCGGAATCCTACAAGAGTCTACAAGAGGCTGAAATCACCGACATCGCCTGGGAATGTCTTCGCCGCAATGCGGACTATCGACGCGACTATGAGACGATGATCGCTAGCAGAACGGATGGCGAGGTGACCGCGGAATTCAGGAGGAGGTGGGGCATCTGCTTTCGCCCATGACCCGCAGAGGTCCTTCGGCGAGCAGACGATCTTTTGGGCACCTGAGGTTTTAGCGACGGTCCTTCCGGTCACGGTCGCCGCCGCGATCGATCGAAGTTCGGCGTCTCAGCCACTGCTCGACCTTACAGCCGGCCAGGTGCGCCGCGCCGCCGACGGCTGGCATGCCGTGCTGCGCATCGGGGCCGTGGACCACCGTATATGGTCCAAAGAGCCGCCTGTGCTCGGCGTATCATATGCAGCCAAATTGCCGTTTGATGGCCAGTTTGACGCGCGTGCATATGCAGCCCGAAGACTATGGCGCGCGATGAATGGACGCGCGCCAGGTCCTGCATTTCACAAAATATCGAAACAGCGGCGCGAACGACTGAGCGCCGCGATCCATGCGCTCGATGCGCATAGTGCTGGCGGCAGCTATCGCGTTGTCGCCGAGGCGCTCTTCGGCAAAAAGCGAATTCCCGATCGTGCCTGGAAGACGCATGATCTGCGCAATCGAACGATCCGCTTGGTGCAAGGCGGCCTCGTGTTGATGCGCGGTGGTTACCGCAAACTACTGCGGCCCGGGCGCAGGGACGAATAGCCCCTCCGCTCAGGGGTATCGAGAATCGTACCCTCCATATTCGGCATCCCCCTCCGAGAACCTGCTTCTCCATGATGACCGCACACACGCCGGCGCCGCCATGCGTGGTGCGTTGTCCTCCTGGAGTCCTCAAATGCCCGATCCGATGGCCGGTCTACCCCCGCGCTTCCTGCGTACACCGGAGGCCGCGCGTTATCTTGGCCTGTCCGGTCGCACACTGGAGAAGCACCGCACATACGGTACTGGGCCGACGTATCGGAAAATTGGCGGACGTGTCGTTTACGCCGTCGATGACCTGAAAGCGTGGGCCGACCTCGGCGCCAAGACGTCGACGTCCGATCCCGGGAAGGGGACCGTGCTACCGGCCAAAAAGCACCCGGTTCTGCGCCCGTATGCAGGCCAAGAGCGCCGCTGATTGTCACGTGAGAGCAACAACCATGCGGCGCAAACACCATTCCGAGCGCGGCCAGCTTGAGCTCTTTCGGGCGCTACCCGGCGATCTTGCGCCCCGCGACGCGCAGGATCTCATGGCTTATCCGTTCTTCTCGCTCGCAAAGACCAAGCGGATCGTGCCGATTGATTTTCGTGCCGGTGCGATCGCAATTCGGGTCGAAGCTGTGCCGGAACACGGCATGGCGACCATCTGGGATGCAGACGTTCTGATCTGGGCTGCTTCCCAGATCGTCGAAGCCCGTGACGCAGGCTTGAAGACGTCGCGCCTGATGGCTGCAACGCCGTACGAGATTCTAACGTTCGTGGGCCGCGGCACCAGCGCGCGCGACTATGACCGACTCAAGGCGGGTCTCGACAGACTTCAGTCGACGACCGTGATGACATCGATCCGGCAGCCAGCAGAACGACGGCGACATCGCTTCTCCTGGATCAACGAGTGGAAGGAGACCTCCGATGCAAACGGACGTCCGTTCGGACTGGAGTTGATCCTGCCGGATTGGCTCTACGGTGGCGTCATCGATGACGCGCTCGTGCTGACGATCGATCGCGCCTATTTCGAGCTCACGGGCGGGCTTGAGCGGTGGCTTTACCGGCTCGTGCGCAAGCACGGAGGTCGCCAGGAGGGCGGCTGGAGTTTTGACCTTGTACACCTCCATGCCAAGTCCGGCATCATCTCGCCGCTCAAGCATTTTGCTTACGACGTGCGTCAAATCGTCCAGCGCCAGACATTGCCCGGCTATCAGCTCGTGCTCACACGCGATCCGAACGGCACCGAGCGACTGAACTTCGCGCCGACGCCTGTTGATCCCTTAACGGCACGCTTGCGCCGGCGCGGTCTCGTTTCAAATTCGGAGGACAACCTGTGAATCAGCTCGTGCTATCGGGGACCGCAACCCTCGTGCTATCGGGGACCCGATCCTCGTGCTATCGGGGACCGGAATCGAGCTTAAGAGCTTGTTTCGCCGCGCATTTCGGTCGCTCTAACTTTACTAACCAGAAATCCTTCGGATTTCTTCTAACGGACCAGGCCACAAGCCGCGTTGGAGTCGACTGGCAACGACGGGCGATCAGTCCCGCTTGCCTTCAGAAGCCGCAAAGACACTTCATCGACCGCAAAGCTCACGGCTCTCGGTCCCAACTTCGGGGATCGGCAGCATGAGCGACCTCACCGAAGTGGAAGTGCTGTGGCTCGAGAACCGAATTGAAAACCGCATTCGGTTCGGTCGCGTCGTAGAGGAAAGAAAGCTCGATCGTCACCGGCGCGTCTTGTCATTCGCGCCCGGCAGCATCTTTGCATTCGTCCGCTGGACCTCCAACGACTTTGGTACGGTCATTTCGCGCATCGACATCTTGCGCGCGAACGCACCGGGACAGCGCTGCTCGACTGTGCCGTATGTGAAGCCCGGCGGAGAGATTCTGCTACGTCTCTCAGGCTGGCCGAAGGTCGAACGAGTGTTGCAGATGACCGATGCCATTGAGGCGCTCGGCCTCGATCCGGCTGATGTTGCGCCAGATCATTGGCATCACGTTCATAACCGTCTGTCCGTCAACGAAAACCCGCGCCCCTATACGAAAGCCCGCCACCAGGCGTGGCTTCACCGGCAGAGGGTCATGCGATGACACCGCGGCTCAAGACGTTAACCACGACGCTCTGCGGTGCCGTCGCGCTCGCCACACCAATCATTTTGGAGATTACGCCGGCCTACATCTGGAATGTATCGGAGAGCGTACCGATCGGGCTCTACCGTGTGCAGCCGGCGAACAAACTATTCGTTACGGAACTTCTCGCCGTACAGCCACCGGAGCCGCTCGCGACATTCCTAGACCTGAACGGCTATCTGCCAGCCGGATTGCCGATGCTAAAACGCGTGCTGGCGCTTCCCGGGCAGACCGTTTGCCGAAGCGGGCTCACAATTTCGGTTGACGCCATCGAAATGGGTGAAGCCCGAGATCGCGACGGCCGTGGCCGTCCCCTCCCGAAATGGCAGGGCTGCCGCGTAGTGGGTGACGGCGAACTCTTTGTCATGAACTGGCAGTCCACCAGCTCGCTGGATGGCCGCTATTTCGGGTTCTTGCCAGCATCGGCTGTGATTGGCCGCGCGCGGCCGGTGTGGACCTGGGAGGATTGATGGTGCCCGTATTGAGTTTCCGATCAGCTATTCCTCTGTTCGGCCGAGTGCTGCACCATTCCTCCGTCCCGACCAACGATTGCGCGGCCGTTGCGCGCAGCGGCGGTCCAGGGCGGCCGAACGGCCGGCGCGAAGCGGCTTTACCCTGGACGGACGCGAGCACGACGGCACGCTTGCGTTTGTTCGAGGGGAGCCTGCGCGCTGTCGTGCCGTTGTTCATTGCGCTGGCCGCGAGTAACGCCGCTGCTGTCGCCGAGACGCGACCCGCGGAGCCTCCAGCACGTCATCAAGCTGGCGATCCGTTTGCAGATTTTGTCGGGCAGGCCTCGCGCCGCTTCGGCGTGCCGGCGCGCTGGATACGCGCAGTCTTAGACGTCGAAAGTGCCCAAGACATGCGTGCCAGGTCACCGAAAGGTGCCATGGGCCTGATGCAGATCATGCCGGCGACTTGGGCGGAACTTCGCGAGCGCTACAATCTCGGGAACGACCCCTACGACCCGCACGACAACATTCTGGCCGGTACGGCGTACTTGCGCGAACTGCTCGATCGGTATGGCTCGCCTGGGGTGTTTGCCGCGTACAACGCGGGACCATCTCGCTATCAAGAACATCTCGCGGGCGGCTCTTTGCCAGAGGAGACGCGAGCATACGTTGCAAAGCTTGCAAATCTGCTTGCCATCGAGCTGCCGCCGAGCTGGGCGTCCAGCGGACAGTCGTCAGCAGCTGCGACGTTATTCGTCGCGCGATCCGATCTCATGAAACCGCGCGAACGGGTGCTGGCGCTCATGCCGCCGAGCGGTGTCACGACAGCAATCTCGGCGCCCGATGTTTCGCACATGATCCCCCAGCCTATTGGCGTGTTCGTCCCTCGATCGGATTCGGAAGTATCGCGATGACCAAGTGTGCGGGTTCGCAAGCTGAGGACGTATGGGCGATGCCTTCGGCCCGCGCTCTACTCGTCGCTTCGCTCCTCACCGAGCCACCCTACGGGTGTCTCGGCCCTTCGGGTAACGATCGCTATCGCAAGCGCTCGGAAGCAGTGGGGGCTTCGCGCGTTGGCTGCCAAGTCGCGGTGGTCCTTTCGGGAACCGGCGACCGGGAGAGCACGACGGCAGGACGGCGAGATAAAAGGGGCTCGCCGGTCGAACCGCAAGCCATTGGCATGGCTTGGGTTCTGGCGTGCCGGTCGGTCGGGGCGCGTGCCGCGCCTTGCATTTTGATGAATGCAATCAGAGGCGTTTGCGGCACCGTGTGCGCGTTTGATCGTTCGGAGGCCCTGCCGTGAGCGTCGGCGACAGCGACCTGCGTGTTCGGCCTGGGCGCATCCGCAGTACCCGGGCGCCGAAGCCCAAGAGCTTTATCAACCGGGTGCTGCGGGCGGCGAAGAAAGCAGGACACACCTCGGGTCAGGCTACAGCAGGCAGTCGTTCTGCGGCCTATGGGCGCTCAACCTTTGGTCGAGGCCGGCTGTCGTTTAGCCGCACCAGATTGTTCAGCCCGACGCGGCGCGTCGTGGTGAAGGCGCGCGTGGTTCGTCATAAGGGGCGAGCCTTCCGTTCCGCGCCACTGACCGCCCACCTCACATATCTGAAGCGCGACGGCGTGACCCGAAGTAGTGAGCGGGCCGAGATGTTCGATGCCGGCAGCGACCGCGCCGATAGCGCGGCTTTCGCAGAACGGTGCAAGGAGGATCGGCATCATTTCCGGTTCATCGTCTCGCCGGAGGATGCCGGCAACATGACCGACCTGAAGGCCTTCACCCGCGACCTCGCCAAGCAGATGGAAGCCGACTTTGGAACGCGACTCGATTGGGTGGCTGTCGATCATTGGAATACCGACAACCCTCACGTCCATCTTCTCGTTCGCGGCGTAGATAAGGAAGGGGCGGATCTCGTGATCTCCCGCGACTACATCAGCCAGGGCCTGCGCTCACGCGCCGAGGAACTGGTCGCCATCGAACTGGGTCCAAAACCCGAGCACGAGGTCCGCAATTCGCTGGAGAGGGAAGTCACGGCGGAACGATGGACGCGGCTCGACCGGGAGATCCGGCTGGCGGCCGATGAGACCGGCTACATCGATCTTCGCCCAGAGAATCCCGGCAAGTCCGATCCGGAGATCAGGCGCCTGATGGTCGGCCGCCTTCAGCACCTGGAGAAGATGGGCCTTGCCGCATCCGCCGCGCCGGGGGAATGGATGGTAGGCCTCGAGGCCGAACGTAGCTTGCGCGATCTTGGCATGGGCGGCGACATCATCAAGACCATGCACCGCGCCTTCACCGAACGTGGAGAAGCGCGCGGCGTTGCCGACTACGTCATTGAGGGTGGACAGCCGACGTCCGAGATCATCGGACGGCTGGTCGACCGTGGCTTGCATGACGAACTGACGGGCGAGGCCTACGCCCTGATCGATGGAACCGATGGGCGCGCGCATCATGTGCGCTTCCGAGGGGTCGAGGCCTTCGAACAGGCGCCACCGGTCGGCGGCATTGTCGAAGTCCGACGCTTCGGTCAAGCCGGCGATCCGCGACCGACCATGGTGCTCGCGACCCGCTCCGACCTCGATCTCGGTAGCCAGATCACGGCACGGGGGGCAACCTGGCTCGACCATCGGCTGGTTGAACGGAACCCCATGCCACTCGCCATGGGCGGGTTCGGTCGCGAGACCCGCGACGCCATGGAAGCCCGTACCGAGCATCTGATCCAGGAGGGCCTGGCGCGGCGACAGAGTCAACGCATCATCTTGCAGCTCGACCTCCTGAACACGTTGCGCCGACGCGAGCTGGACGAGGTGGCAGCAAAGGTCTCGGCCGGCATCGGCCTCCCTTACGTGAAGCCTGACTCCGGAGAGCATGTGGCGGGCACGTATCGCCAGCGGCTGACGCTCGCCTCGGGACGCTTCGCCATGATCGACAATGGGCTCGGCTTCCAGCTCGTGCCCTGGTCGCGCGAACTCGAAGAGAAACTCGGCCAACACGTCACCGGCGTCGTGAAGGACGGCGGTGGCATCGAGTGGGGTTTTGGCCGCAAGCGCGACCTGGGCCTCTAGCAATCACTCCAATTCAGTTGCGGAAGGGCGTTCGGGATGTCCGGAACCAAAATCCTCTGGGGACAGGTGATCGTTGTCGGTTTGATCGTTTTGCTGGCCATCTGGGGAGCAACCGAGTGGACGGCTTGGCGGCTCGCCTGGCAACCGGAGCTTGGGCGGCCCTGGTTTGAAGTATTGGGTTTCAAGATCTATTACCCGCCCGTCTTCTTCTGGTGGTGGTTCGTTTACGACGCCTACGCACCTCAGGTCTTTGTCGAGGGAGCTTTCATCGCAGCTTCGGGGACCTTCGTTTCGGTCCCAGTGGCTATCGGCATGTCGGTGTGGCGCGCACGTGAAGCCAAGAATGTCGAGACCTATGGTTCCGCGCGCTGGGCTGGTCTGGAGGAGGTTCGAGCGGCCGGACTTCTCGGTCCGGATGGCGTGGTGCTTGGCAAGCTCGACCGCGACTACCTCCGCCACGACGGACCGGAGCACGTCTTGTGTTTCGCTCCCACCCGTTCCGGCAAGGGCGTCGGTCTTGTCGTCCCCTCCCTGCTGGCTTGGCCCGGCTCGGCCATCGTTCACGACATCAAGGGCGAGAACTGGCAGCTGACCGCGGGCTTCCGCTCGCGGCATGGCCGCGTCCTGTTGTTCGACCCCACCAACCCAAAGTCATCAGCCTACAATCCGCTCCTCGAAGTCCGGCGCGGCGAATGGGAGGTTCGCGACGTCCAGAACGTGGCCGACGTCCTGGTCGACCCTGAAGGCTCGCTCGATAAGCGGAACCATTGGGAGAAGACCAGTCATTCGCTGCTTGTCGGCGCCATCCTCCATGTCCTCTATGCCGAATCCGACAAGACCTTGGCCGGCGTCGCAGCTTTCCTCTCCGACCCGAAACGGCCGATCGAGGCGACGCTGAAGGCGATGATGACGACGCCGCATCTTGGCGAGCAGGGCGCCCATGCCGTGGTCGCCTCAACCGCGCGCGAACTCCTCAACAAGTCCGAGAATGAACGCTCGGGCGTCCTGTCCACCGCAATGTCGTTCCTCGGACTTTATCGCGATCCTGTTGTCGCCCAGGTGACCCGCCGCTGCGACTGGCGGATCGCCGACTTGATCGCCGATCGCCGTCCCACGACGCTTTATCTCGTGGTGCCGCCCTCCGATATCTCGCGGACCAAGCCGTTGATCCGCCTGGTGCTGAACCAGATCGGCCGGCGCCTGACCGAGGACCTGCACGCCCGCGACCGCCGGCATCGCGTCCTGATGATGCTTGACGAGTTCCCGGCGCTGGGGCGTCTTGATTTCTTCGAGTCCGCGCTCGCCTTCATGGCAGGCTACGGCATCAAGAGCTTCTTGATCGCGCAGTCGCTCAATCAGATCGAGAAGGCCTACGGGCCTAACAATGCGATTCTGGATAACTGCCACGTCCGCGTCAGCTTTGCGACCAACGACGAGCGGACCGCAAAGCGTGTGTCAGATGCGCTGGGTACGGCCACCGAGATGCGGGCCATGAAGAACTATGCCGGTCACAGGTTGAACCCCTGGCTGGGCCACCTGATGGTCTCGCGGCAGGAGACGGCAAGGCCGCTCTTGACCCCGGGCGAGGTCATGCAGCTTCCGCCGATGGATGAGATCGTCATGGTGGCGGGGACGGCGCCCATCCGAGTGAAGAAGGTCCGCTACTACGAGGATCGCCGATTCACCGAGCGGGTTCTGCCGCCGCCCGATCCGGCAACGGCCGGCCGATCATCGCGAACGGATGGATGGTCAGCGCTCAAAACGATGAAGCCGACAGCAGGTCCAACGGGCAAAGGCGCGGAGGCCGAGGAAGACACGGCGAACAGCGGGCTTCGTCGTGAGCCCGAACTCCCCGATCACGTCGCGATCGCCAAGGAGACGACCGAACCAACGCCGGCAGAGGAATTTGCCGCTGTTCTTGACGATGACGAGGATGCGGTCCGGCAGTCCCGGCTCATACGCCAACAGATGCGCGGTGTCGCCCGTCAAGTTGCCATGGATCCCAATGACGGTATGGAGCTCTGAGGCAATATGCGCGACCGGATGAACGTGTATTTTCCGCCAGAGCTGCTGAAACAGATCTCAGAGCTCGCCGATCGCAAGAAGCTTTCCCGGTCTGCCATCGTGGAGGCCGCGGTTGCTTCGTTTCTGTCGCCGGATGGCGCGGACAGGCGGGAGGCCGCGTTTAGCCGTCGTCTGGATCGGCTATCGCGTCAGATGCAGAGGCTGGAGCGAGACGTGGGTTTGACGGCCGAAAGCTTGGCGCTTTTCATACGGTTCTGGCTGACAATCACGCCGCCACTACCCAATGACGCCCAGGCGGCCGCGCAAGCAAAAGGCAGGGAGCGGTTTGAAGGATTTGTCGAGGCACTCGGGCGCCGCCTGCAAAAGGGGCAAAGCTTTCTCCGCGAGATTCCGGAAGATACCCGCCGTCAGGAACCGGTCGACGAATCCTGACCGAGCGTCATGGATGCGCAAACGCGCCGACCCTTCTTTTTCTACGCCAGCCTACGACCGCAGCGATTTAGCCGAACCGACGAAAAGCTGGTGACGCTATCGGCTTGCACGAGCTGACAGCAAGAGGGGCCAGCATGCAGATCTCAGGGGCATGGCGCCTCACCGCGCGCGTATTTTTCCCGTTTGCGGCTGGATACTATCTTTCGTATCTGTTTCGAACGATCAACGCTTTGATCGCCAGTCATCTCAGCTCGGATACCGGGCTTGGGACTGCCGACCTCGGGTTGCTTACGTCAGTCTATTTCCTGGTGTTCGCGCCGGCTCAGATCCCTGTCGGCATAATGTTGGACCGATTTGGTCCGCGCCGCGTCCAGAGTGTTCTGCTCTTGCTCGCAGCATTGGGCGCCGGACTGTTCGCGGTATCGACCGGTTTCCTGTCGCTTCTGATCGCGCGTGCAATGATCGGGCTTGGCGTGGCCGCGGCCCTGACGGCAGGGCTGAAGTCCATCGTCCTTTGGTTCCCCAGGGAACGAGTTGCCTTGCTTAACGGCTACATGATCATGCTGGGATCGCTTGGAGCGGTGACTGCCACAGCTCCGGTCGAATACCTACTCGCTTGGATGGGGTGGCGGCAGCTCTTTGAGATCCTGGCGGCCGCCACAGGTGCGACGGCCATTCTCATCTATGTCGTGGTGCCCGAACGAGGCATTGTGCCATCAACAACTCGCGCCACCCTTGGCTCCGTTTTCGGCGACCGACGCTTCTGGCGCACAGCCCCGTTGTCGGCGACTTGCGTCGGATCATCCTGGTCCCTGCAGGGATTGTGGGCATCGCCCTGGCTGACAGACGTAGAGGGGCTTGATCGCCCAAGTCTCGTCCGACACCTCTTCACAATGTCGATCGTCTTGAGCTGCGGTGCCTGCTTTTTCGGTATGGCGGTCCATAACATCAAACGAAGAGGAATCGGTTTGGAGACGGTATTGGCGACGGTTGCAGTTCTGTTCATCGCAGCCGAGCTAGCTCTCATTTTGCGAGCGCCTCTGCCCGCCATCTTGCCCTGGTCCGTCATCGCGATTGTCGGAACGGCAACCGTGGTCAGCTTCGCGATGATCGCGGATTACTTTCCGCCGCAACTTGCCGGTCGTGCCAATGGCGCCTTGAATGTCTTGCACTTTGGCTGGGCATTTATGGCGCAATACGTGACAGGCCTGATCCTTGAGCAATGGACCGCGATCGATGGTCATCGGCCGGTCCAGGCCTATCAAGTCGCGTTCGGCCTCAACGTCGCACTGCAGATCGCGGCCTTGGCCTGGTTCGTGCTGCCTTGGCGCCGATCCGTCGCCTTATGGATGAGTTCAATTTCTTTCTTCATGCCCGCTAGTATCTCCGACGCCGTTGAGTCGGTTGGCCTGTATGAGAATCCGGTCGTCCTCCTGCCTGCTGATGACGATGCGGAGTGGTGAACAGCAGCTCGCGCTGAGCCAATGCGACTGAGTAGCCGTCAAATACCAGTTTTCAGTCTTTCTTTTTCTACGCCAGTCTACGATCACCGAACCCGCTTGTTGCGCCAAGTCCGTCGGTGCCTTTTCTAATCATCCCCATCTGAGGACGCGCTTTGGGCGTCCTCATTCGTGGGGGTGAGCGGTGGCAATCCATTCCATTCAATCGGAAGCGAATTCACGCGGTGCGCGAATGCTGCGTAGCGCGCTCGGATCTGCGATTGCCGGCTACCTCGAGGACGAAGCGATCATCGAGGTGATGCTCAATCCGGATGGGCGGCTGTGGATCGACCGGTTGTCGAACGGCCTTATCGACACAGGCGAAACTCTCTCCGCAGCCGATGGCGAACGGATCGTTCGCCTGGTTGCGCATCATGTGGGCGCCGAGGTGCACGCCGGCGCGCCACGGGTGTCGGCCGAACTGCCCGGGACCGGCGAGCGCTTCGAAGGTCTCTTGCCTCCGGTCGTTGCAGCACCGGCCTTTGCTATCCGCAAGCCGGCCGTCGCGGTGTTTACGCTCGACGATTACGTTGCCAGGCGCATCATGACCTCGGAGCAGGCCAAGACCCTGCAGAACGCGGTCGCCGCACGGAAGAACATCCTTGTCGCGGGCGGGACATCGACCGGCAAGACAACATTGACGAATGCACTCCTGGCCGAGGTGGCGAAGACCTCCGATCGGGTCGTGCTGATCGAGGACACCCGCGAACTGCAGTGCAGGGCGCCCAATCTCGTTGCGCTGCGGACCAAGGACGGTGTGGCCACGCTGTCGGATCTTGTCCGCTCGTCCCTCCGACTGCGTCCTGACCGCATCCCGATCGGCGAAGTCCGAGGTGCCGAAGCACTCGACCTCCTCAAGGCCTGGGGCACTGGCCATCCCGGCGGCATCGGTACCATCCATGCTGGGACTGCGCTCGGCGCGCTGCGCCGGCTCGAGCAGCTCATCCAGGAAGCTGTCATCACGGTTCCGCGCGCCCTGATCGCCGAGACCATCGACCTCGTCGCCGTGCTGGTGGGACGCGGCGCTGACCGCCGCCTCGCTGAGCTCGCCGCCATCTCAGGGCTGGGTGCCACCGGTGACTACAGCCTTTTAACAGCAGGAGACTGACATGCGTCAGCAATTTCGCTTTCTTCGAGGTACATCGTTGGCCGCCTACGGCACCATGCTTTTGGCGGTTCGGCCCGCATGGGCGGCTGGCTCGAACATGCCGTGGGAGCAGCCACTCAATCAGATCCTGCAGTCGGTCGAGGGGCCCGTCGCCAAGATCATCGCTGTCATCATCATCGTGGTGACCGGTCTCACGCTCGCGTTCGGGGATTCGTCGGGCGGTTTCCGCAGACTGATTCAGATCGTGTTCGGTCTGTCGATCGCGTTTGCGGCGTCAAGCTTCTTCCTGTCGTTCTTCTCGTTCGGCGGCGGCGTGGTGATCTGATGGATGAACCTGTCACAGGCCTTGTTGTGCCTGTTCATCGCGCACTCACCGAGCCCATCCTGATGGGCGGCGCGCCGCGATCGGTTGCGATCGTCAACGGCACGCTTGCGGCAGCCTTGGGTCTGGGGCTGCGGCTCTGGATCGCGGGTCTTGTCCTCTGGTTCATCGGCCACATGGCCGCCGTCTGGGCCGCCCAGCGCGACCCCGCTTTTGTCGATGTGGTCCGCCGACATCTGCGCATCCCCGGTCATCTCAACGCTTGAGCTCTCAGTCATGATGAACCTTGCCGAATATCGCCATTCCAACGCGCGGCTCGCCGACTTCCTGCCCTGGGCAGCCCTGGTCGACGAGGGAATCATCCTGAACAAGGACGGCTCGTTCCAGCGGACGGCGAAGTTCCGGGGGCCTGACCTCGACAGCGCAGTGCCGGCTGAACTTGTCGCCGTCGCCGGTCGCTTGAATAACGCCTTGCGTCGCCTGGGATCCGGCTGGGCCGTGTTCGTTGAGGCGCAGCGCCATTTTGCGGGAGCCTATCCTCCGAGCACCTTTCCGGATGTCGCATCCGCGCTGGTCGACGCGGAGCGCAGAGCTCAGTTTGAAGAGGCGGGCACCCACTATGAGTCCAGTTATTTCCTGACCTTCCTCTATTTGCCACCGGAGGAGGGGGCTGCCAAGGCAGAACGACTTCTCTATGAGGGCCGGGATCGCACCGTTGGAGCAGACGCGCGCGAGGTTCTCCGCGGATTTATCGACCAAACCAACCGCGTGCTTCAACTCGTCGAAGGGTTCATGCCGGAATGCGCCTGGCTCGATGATCAGGACACGCTGACCTATCTTCACTCGACGATCTCGACCAAGCGTCATCGCGTTCGAGTACCCGAAATTCCCATGTACATCGATGCGCTCTTAGCCGACCAGCCGCTAACCGGCGGGCTAGAGCCGATGCTGGGCTCAGCCAATCTTAGGGTACTGACGATTGTCGGCTTTCCGGGAGCCACGACCCCGGGAATCTTAGACGACTTGAATCGCCTGCCATTCTCTTATCGTTGGTCGACCCGTGCCATCATGCTCGACAAGACCGATGCCACCAAGCTGTTGACCAGGATTAGGCGGCAGTGGTTCGCCAAGCGAAAGTCGGTTGGCGCCATCCTCAAGGAGGTCGTGACAAACGAGCCGTCGCCGCTGCTCGATACCGACGCCCACAACAAGGCGCTTGATGCCGATGCGGCGTTGCAGGAACTGGGGTCCGACCAGATCGGACAAGCCTTTGTCACGGCGACCATCACTGTCTGGGACCTTGATCCCAATGCCGCCGACGAAAAGCTGCGCCTGGTCGAGAAGGTCATTCAGGGGCGCGACTTCACCTGCATGATCGAGACGGTGAACGCTGTCGAAGCCTGGCTCGGCAGTCTGCCGGGGCATGTCTATGCAAATGTGAGGCAGCCACCGGTATCGACACTCAACCTCGCCCATATGATTCCGATGTCGGCCGTGTGGGCGGGCGAAGCCAGGGACCTGCATTTCAAGGGTCCGCCGCTTCTGTTCGGCAAGACCGAGGGAACAACGCCGTTCCGATTCTCCCTCCACGTCGGCGACGTCGGCCACACGCTCGTGGTGGGACCGACAGGTGCCGGCAAGTCGGTCCTGCTCGCTCTCATGGCGCTGCAGTTCCGCCGTTACCCGAACTCGCAGGTCTTTGCGTTCGATTTCGGTGGTTCGATCCGGGCGGCCGCGCTCGCCATGGGCGGCGACTGGCATGATCTCGGCGGTGCGCTGTCTGACGGGGAGGAAAACCCCGTCGCGCTGCAACCATTGGCCTGGATCGACGATTCCGCCGAGCGCGGATGGGCCACGGAATGGATTGGCGCGATCCTGGCGCGGGAAAAGGTCGAGATCACCCCGGAGGTGAAGGATCATCTGTGGTCGGCGCTGACGTCTCTCGCTTCGGCGCCGAGGGAGGAGCGCACCCTCACGGGCCTCGCGGTCTTGCTGCAATCCAATTCCCTGAAAAGGGCCCTGCAACCCTATTGCCTCGGTGGTCCCTCCGGACACCTGCTTGATGCCGAATTCGAGCGCCTCGGCGAGGCGTCTGTCCAGGCATTTGAGACCGAAGGGTTGATCGGAACGAGCGCTGCCCCGGCCGTGCTGGCGTACCTCTTCCATCGGATCGGTGATTGTCTCGATGGTCGGCCGACACTCCTCATTGTGGATGAAGGCTGGCTTGCCCTCGACGACGAGGACTTTGCCGGCCAGCTCCGCGAATGGCTGAAGACGCTTCGGAAGAAGAATGCGTCCGTCATTTTCGCTACCCAGTCGTTGTCGGACATCGACGGTTCGGCGATCGCGCCGGCGATCATCGAAAGCTGCCCAACGCGGCTGTTGCTGCCGAACGAGCGGGCGATCGAGCCGCAAATCACCGCGATCTACCGCCGTTTCGGCCTCAATGACCGCCAGATCGAGCTTCTGAGCCGCGCTACGCCCAAACGCGACTACTACTGCCAATCTCGCCGCGGCAATCGGATGTTCGAACTTGACCTTGGCGAGGTCGCTTTGGCCTTTACCGCAGCCTCTTCCAAGACAGACCAGGCAGCCATCTCGCAACTCTTCGCTGAACATGGACCTGATGGCTTCGTGCCGGCCTGGCTCCAGCACCGTGGCGTCGCCTGGGCCATCGACCTGATCCCCAATCTCGTCAATCTGGAGAAATCGCTATGAGGCGTCTTGGCATATCGACGGCCGCTGGCGTGGTCGCGCTGGTGCTTGACCTCACAGTGCCCGCGCGGGCGCAGTGGATCGTCTTCGATCCCAACAACTACGTCCAGAGCGTCCTGACTGCCGCCCGTGAGCTGCAGCAGGTCAATAACCAGATCACCTCGTTGCAGAACGAGGCGCAGATACTGATCAATCAGGCGAAGAACCTGGCAAACCTACCGTATTCGTCGCTGCAGCAACTGCAATCCTCGATCCAGCGGACTCAGCAATTGCTGGCCCAGGCGCAGCGCATTGCCTATGACGTCCAGCAGATCGATCATGCCTTCTCGACGAGCTACGCGCCAGCCGCCAGCAGCCAGTCGGATCAGTCGCTGATCTCCAATGCTCAATCGCGCTGGCACAATTCTTATGCCGCAACGCAGGACGCCCTTCGTGTCCAGGCCGGCATCGTTGGCAACCTCAATACTAATCGAATACAAATGTCTGCACTCGTGACGTCGAGTCAAAGCGCTAGCGGCGCCCTGCAGGCAACACAGGCCGGCAATCAGATTCTCGCACTGAATGCGCAGCAGCTGGCGGACCTGACCGCTGTCGTGGCGGCACAGGGCAGGGCGCAGAGCCTTGAAGCAGCGCAACGCGCGGCGGCCAAGGACCAGGGCCGCGAACAGCTCCGGCGGTTTCTTAACCCGGGGCAGGGCTATCAATCCTCAAACGTGCAGATGTTCCACTGATGACCGACATCCGGGCATTCAAGGCATTGTCGCTGCTTACAACAATTGGCGTGTTGGTCGTCACTGCCTGCACGATTCAGCTTCGCGGCGGAGACGGTCCGCCGCCGGAAGCGGAGCGGACGACAGACGCAACCAGCTCAGACCTTGCGCGCTGCCGCAGCGTCACTGCGGAGGAAGCAGAGGGTTATGAGCATTGCAAGCAAGTTTGGGCCGAAAACCGCCGTCGCTTCTTTGGCAGGAAAGACGGTGCCGCAGTTCCTGGCCACGACGATTCCGTTGCCGGCGTGGCGCCCGCTCCAAAGGATCAAAGCCGGATCCCAAAGGGATATCCGAACGTGGTGGCGCCTGAGGCGAGCAAGCCATGACTGGTACGGGGATCATTGACCAGTTCCTTGAAACGTTCACGCGTTATATCGACAACGGATTCGGATTGCTGGGGAGCGAGGTCGGATATCTCGCGACGACCCTTGCTGCGATCGACATCACGCTCGCCGCATTGTTCTGGAGCTGGGGGCCGGACGAGGACATCGTCGCACGCCTCGTCAAGAAAACGCTCTTCGTAGGCGTCTTTGCCTACCTGATCAGCAACTGGAACAGCCTGGCGCGCATCGTCTTCGAAAGCTTTGCGGGTCTTGGACTGAAAGCATCCGGCGCAAGCCTGTCTGCATCGGATTTCCTGCGGCCCGGAAAGATCGCTCAGGTCGGCCTTGATGCCGGCCGACCATTGCTTGATTCGATCTCCAACCTGCTGGGCTACATCAGTTTCTTCGAGAATTTCGTCCAGATCGTCGTTCTCCTGTTCGCATGGGTCGTGGTGTTGCTCGCCTTCTTCATTCTGGCGATCCAGCTCTTCGTCACCCTGATCGAGTTCAAGCTGACGACACTGGCCGGCTTCGTGCTCATTCCCTTTGGCTTGTTTGGCAAGACCGCCTTCGCGGCGGAGCGCGTTCTGGGCAACGTCATATCTTCCGGCATCAAGATCCTGGTCCTGGCCGTCATCGTCGGCATCGGCTCCGCCCTGTTCTCGCAGTTCACCGCTGGGTTTGGCGGCAACCAGCCAACCATCGAAGACGCGATGACGCTGGTGCTTGCGGCGCTTTCCTTGCTGGGCCTCGGCATCTTCGGTCCGGGTCTCGCAAACGGCCTGGTGTCGGGCGGACCTCAACTCGGCGCCGGCGCCGCGATTGGAACAGGCCTTGCTGCTGGCGGCATTGTTGCGGCAGGCGTAGGTCTTGCCGCCGGCGGTGCTGGTCTCGCTGGCGGTGCGGTTGCAGGCGCCGCGCGCGGTGGCGGCTCGGTCATAAGCGGAGCATCGGCCGCCTATCGAAGCGGCGGCCTTGCCGGCTTGGCGGAGGCGGGCGGCTCGGCAGCGACGAGTCCATTGCGCCGAGCAGCTACTGCCTTCGGACGCCAAGCAAGTGATCAGGGTGCGAGCGCCGCGGCCAAAGGGCAGCCTGATTGGGCTCGCCGCATGAAGCGTGCTGAGACCATCCGGCATGGCGCCTCGGCCGCCGGCCAGGCCGTCCGCGCGGGCGATCATGGTGGCAGCGGCTCCTCCGTCGATTTGTCCGAAGGAGAACGCTGAGACGCATCACTGCACCTCCGCCGCACCACAGTGCCTCAATCTTCTATCGCAAGACTTGAAACCATCACTGACCTCTTGGGGCTACCATCGATGTTCAAACGACCATCTGTTCACTACGGGCGCATGCCCGAGCCGATTACGCCCTATCAAAAGGCCGCACAGGTTTGGGACGAACGCATTGGGTCAGCGCGCGTGCAAGCCAAGAACTGGCGCCTAATGGCGTTCGGCTGCTTGGTGCTGTCGGCCGGTCTCGCTGGCGGCCTTGTCTGGCAAGCGAGCCGGGGATCAATCACTCCGTGGGTGGTGGAGGTCGATCATCTCGGCCAAGCTCAAAGGGTCGCGCCAGCCAACATCGACTATCAACCGACAGATGCCCAGATCGCCTACCATCTGGCGCGCTTCATCGAGGATGTCAGAGGCCTGCCGGCCGACGGCATCGTTCTGCGCCAGAACTGGCTCCGGGCCTATGATTTTACGACCGATCGCGGCGCCGCTGCGCTCAACGATTATGCGCGCAACAATGATCCCTTTGCCAGGCTGGGCAAGGCGCAAATCTCCGTCGACGTCTCGAGCGTCATCCGCGCATCCTCGGAAAGCTTTCGGGTCGCGTGGACTCAACGCACTTACGACAACGGCTCGTTGAGCTCGACTGAGCGCTGGACTGCAATCCTAACGATCGTGATCGAGACCCCGCGCGATGCCGAACGTCTGCGCAAGAATCCCCTTGGCGTCTACGTCCGCGCCATCAACTGGTCAAAGGAGTTGGGTCAGTGACCAAGACGCCGTCTGACGTTCATTCGAAATGTTCCCTTCAGCAAAACAGGCTCAATTCGGCTTGGCCCGAGTTCGTGAGCTCGAAGCGTGCACTTCTATCCGCTCTTCTGCTTTGTTCGTCTGTGCTCGGAGGGTGCGCGACCTATATTCCGCCGGAGATCAGCTATGACGCTGAAGTTCCTCCGCTGCCAGCAACGCCCGTGGCTCTCGACGACAGGTCGCGACCGCTTCACGTTCCACCCCTATGGAAGCCGGCTCTCGGCGGCAAGTCGGGAGGGAAGGAAGACGCTGAACCCGTGAGCCGGGTCGAGACGGCAAACAGCGCGTCTCGCGTCGAACCGCGCAAGCGGGGGTATTTCAATGCAGCCCAAATCTACGCTTACAGTCCCGGAGCGCTCTATCAGATTTACGCTGCACCGGGGCAGATCACGGATATCGCGCTCGAGGAGGGAGAGCAGCTGACAGGATCAGGGCCGATCGCTGCCGGAGATACCGTACGCTGGGTCGTGGGTGATACCGAAAGCGGGAGCGGCGACACGCGGCGCGTCCATATCCTGGTCAAGCCGACCCGTCCATCTATCGAGACCAATCTCGTGGTCAATACTGACCGGCGCACCTACCTGATCGAGCTCCGTTCCCGCGAGCGGCCATACATGCCATCTGTTGCCTGGTACTATCCTGAAACGGTACGCGAATGGTCGCGTTCAGCTGCTGTGAAACCCGTTCTTCCGGATCCGGCGCAACGCATCTTCCGCTATGCCATCGAAGGGGACAGTCCTCCCTGGCGGCCGCTCGCCGCCTATGACGATGGCCGCAAGGTCTATGTCGAATTCCCGCAAGGCATCGTGCAGGGCGAGATGCCTCCGCTCTTCGTCATCGGTCCAGACGGCAAGACTGAACTCGTCAACTATCGCGCTTACGGCAACATATTAATCGTCGATCGGCTGTTTGCTGCCGCCGAACTGCGGCTTGGCGGCGAGCACCAGCAGAAGGTCCGAATTGTTCGAACCGACGGGAGGCCGTCGTCATGAACACTCAGAATTCCAATGATCACGAGCAAGCAGTTCCGGATTCAGAAGGGGGGCAGTCCGAAAGTTTCCGTTTGAGAGCAGAGCATCCGCGCGTGACAAGATTGTCACGAAAGGTCTTGGCGGGCGGAAGCGCGGTCGCATTGCTCGTCATCGGCGGGACTGTGCTGTGGTCGCTACAGAACAGTCGTCCCCAAAACCAGGCGGCCGAAGAGCTTTACAGCACCGACCATCACAATGTTGCCGACGGCATCACGATGCTGCCAAAGGACTATTCTGGCGTTCCGCGCCAGCCAATCCCGCAGCTTGGTCCGCCGCTTCCCGGGGACCTTGGTCGACCAATCCTCGCGGCCCAGGGCCAACCGCCGGCGATCGGCGGAGATCCGGAGCAGCAGCGCCGAGATCAAGAGACCGAGGCAGCCCGCATTAGCCATTTGTTTGCTGCTTCCAATGGAAGAGATGTGCGTCCGCCCACCGCTGCAGCGGTTGGAAGCGAACGCGTCGTGCCGGCGAGCGCATTGACCAATGGCGACGACGGATCTGCGCAGAACGGTCAGGATCGCAAGCTTGCCTTCGTGAATGCATCTGTGGACCGTCGCACCGTGGGTCCCGACCGTGTTACCAAGCCCGCTTCACCCTACATCGTGCAGGCTGGGACGGTCATTCCGGGAGCTCTGATCACAGGGATTAGGTCGGATCTTCCAGGCCAAATCACCGCGCAGGTGACCGAAAACGTATACGACACGCCCACCGGTCGGTTCTTGTTAGTGCCTCAGGGAGCGCGTCTGATCGGCATCTACGATAGCCAGGTCACTTTCGGCCAGTCCCGGGTCCTGCTCGTCTGGACCCGGCTGATCATGCCGAATGGACGTTCTATCGTTCTCGAGCGGCAGCCTGGCGCTGACACGGCTGGCTATGCTGGCCTCGAAGACCAGGTCGACAACCACTGGGGGGAGTTGTTCAAGGCCGCGGCACTATCAACGTTTCTAGCGGTGGGGACCGAACTCGGAGCTGGCTCGGACACCAACAGCAACAACAGCGCAATCATCCAGGCGTTACGACACGGCGCCTCGGACTCACTGAACCAAACCGGACAGCAGGTGGTTCGGCGAAGCCTCAACATCCAGCCGACGCTCACCGTCCGACCTGGTTTCCCGGTCCGCGTCCTGGTCAATCGTGATCTCATCCTTCAACCATATAGAGGCTAATGGCGTGCCAAAACTTAAGATCGGGATGGTCCCCGACGACAAACCGGTAAAGGTGAGCGCGGAATTGCCGGCTTCAGTCCATCGGGATCTGGTCGCCTATGCTGAAGCGTTGGCGCGAGAAACCGGTCAGTCGGTGGATGCTAACCGCTTAATCGCGCCGATGCTGGCCCGGTTCATGGCTACAGACAGGGGCTTTCTTCGGTTGAGACGCGGTCATCATCCAAAAGCGGACGTCGACGGATAGCGCTCGGCCAGGAGCTCAACGAACCGCCGAAGAGCGGGGTTCTCATTGCTTGCGAGCCAATGAGCATAAAAATCGATTCGGCTCGGACCGGCCCCGCTTTGTACCTCCCGATACGTCAGGCCAGCAAGGCTGGCACCAACGTCTGATTCCATCACAAGGCCAACGCCAAGGCCCATGCTAACCAGGCTCTTGACGATGCCGCGGCTCACATCATGCCGCTCGATTTTAGGGCGTTTCGCGTCCACGGTCAGGTGAGATACCAGCAGATCTTCTATGTGTGCTCCCGGATCACACACGCTCAGCAGAACCGTTTCATCGCTGAGATCAGTCCAGTAGATGATCTCGCGGGTGGCCAGCTGATGGCCTCTTGGCAGTGCCATGAGAATACGCTCGCTCCAGACTGGAAGCCGCCGGGTATCTGCAGATGAATCTGCTCCCGGAATGATTGCAATATCGACCGTTCCACTCCTGAGCGCATTCATGAGACGAGTGCGCGAGCGCTCCACGGCGGCTAGCTCAACGTGAGGTGAACGCTGTCTGAATTCGGCAAGGCTCGCCCTCAGGTTGCCCGCGGAGATTGAAGTGCAAAAGCCGATCGAGAGGCGTCCAGTATCGCCGCGGCCACTGGCTCGTCCCGTCACAACCAGCGTATCCACTTGCTCAAGGATCATGCGCGATATTTGCAAGACTCTCCGACCAGCAAATGTCGGAACGACTCCTCCACGTGATCGCCTGAACAAGGCCACGCCGACAGAGTGCTCGAGCTGACGGATTGAGCGGCTGAGCAGGGAATGGCGAATGCCGAGCGTTTCTGCTGCCTGACGAAAGCTTCCACAATCGGCTGCGGCAACCGCCGAACGGAGATGATGCAGGTCAATATTTTTTGCCCCAGCAATTGGCATATGTTGCGCGCCTCGCCGCAGCTGTTGGATATCATCCCGCCAATGATGGAGTCGCTGCCATATTGAAAGCGGCTCCAATGGCGACTGTAGCTGAAATTGGCCGTCTCTAAGCCGCCGCACGCGTCGCTGGTACCCAGAGCACCGGCCCCCGAATGCTGCCGGCGGCACGAACGCGCGTCAGGCTGTTGTCGGAGACTTCCAGATATCCGGCGACCGCAAGAGTGCTGCCAAGTTCGCGAGGTTCGCTGAGCCGTCGCAATGGCCATCCTGCGCGCCGCAAGATCCGTTCCATCCGGGCATCGGTCACCGTCACAATATCGGTGAGCTGTCGCGACAATCCAAATTCGATCATACCAGCAAACAGCTCGTAGGTTGCCGTTGCCAGACCATGAACCTTCGGCGCATCATGGTGAATGTCGAGCGCAAAGCGGCTGCTCTCCCAGACAGATGTGCTGGAGGGAGCCTCTTTACCGTCCAGCAAGACGGGGAAGGCGTCGCGAAGCATGGTTGGTCCGGAGGAGGGGAGCAACCGCACACAGCCCTGGACGCGCCCGTCGTTGGCCCGGTGTATCAGATAGGCAGGGTGCAGGGCATCGAATCTGTCCACCTCCATTCCGCCGCATACCTCGACATCCCAGTCGAGCCGGTCCTTGAAAACCCGGTATCGCAGGCGGTGCATCTCCGTGATCTCATCGACAAAGTCACCGTAGTAGTCGGTCGAAATCAGCTGCATCATTCTTGCCTCCCCTTGCTGAAGTGTCAGCAATGAGAAGCCAATTCGCCCATCAAGGCATCCTGTACAGGTGCACAGGGTGTCATCGAAGCTGATCGTACACCGGGTGACTATGTCGTCGATCTGGATGCGACCAGGCAGGCGACAGCCTGACAGATCGAATGAACGCGAAGTTTCGCCTTGGCGTTGTCCAGATGAAAGGCGGCTGTTCGACGTGAAATGCCGAGTATGTGGCCGATCTCCCATGCGGACTTGCCATGGCTTGCCCATTTAAGGCATTCGAGCTCGCGAGGTGACAGCGACACCCCGTTGATCAACCGCTCCGGAGCAAGCTTGCGGCGAGCGTGCGAATGAAAATACATTGCCATGAGCTGCAGTACGCGCGAGTGCTCGCCAATAGTTCGTTCGAACTGCGGCCGACGCTCGTCCGACGCGAAAGTCATAGCTGCGGTCGGGCCGCGAACGTCGTGAATGGGAATCGTGAATCCGCATCGGATGCCAAACCGTGCGGCCTCATCGAACAATTCATGTCGTGATTCCGAAGGATCGAATGACAGGATTCCACGACCCCACTGAAATGGTTCAGTATGATCGATCGCACGTTCAATTACGGGATCGAACCGCTCATAGTGGCGTTCCAGATAGTGCGTCGTCCAGTTCGCAGGATACGTCGAGATCAGGTTTGGCTGAGCACATTGTCTACCTGGGATGATGAGATATGCGAAGCAGGGGAGATCGAGAGCTGCGGCCGCTTCCGCCATGGCATCGCGAAGGGATTCCGGATCCCGAGCGCTCAGCAAGCCGTCGATGAAGGTTTGGAAGATCCGATGCATCTCTTAACGGGACCTGCGAAACACAGCTTTTGATGGCTTCCTAATAAAAAGCCCGCCGCTCTCTTGCGAAAGCGGCGGGTTGGCCATGGACGCACCATGGCAAAGTCTAGGGAGGAAATGTCCCGTGAGGGACATCGGAGTGCGCGGGAAAAAACAGACCCACAGCACAATCGGCTTAGGCGGCAGTGTTGCATCGCCCGGCGCCAGCCAGATTGGCCGACGGCGGAAATCGCCCTGACGAAGCTTGACATACATGGGAGGGCCGCTAAAAGTCAAGATCGCTGATTGTCAGCAATCATCAATCTGGCGCTATTCGTCGCCCTGTTGATGGAAGATTTTGGCGGATTGCCGGACGCCTGCCTGCCTGCGTGCGCCAGTCCAGTGATTTGAGGGGATAATCATGTCTGTCGTTGCAATCCTGCCTCGCTTCCGATCGGCCCTCATCGCGGCGCTTCTTGTCGCCTCATCCGGTAACCTTGCCTCTGCAGCTTGCCCGTCGGCCCCCAATCTCGTTGAGCCAGGTTTTCTCACCATCGGCGTTGCCCTGACGGCGCCTCCAATGGGTTTCGCCAAGGATGGCCAGCCCTCTGGCTTTGATCCGGAGCTGGTCGCTGGCCTGGCCCAGGAGATGTGCCTCAAGCCGAAGTACGTGGACTTGACATTCCAAGGCTTGTTTCCCGGCTTGATCGCGAAGAAGTTCGATGTTGTTGCCGCGGCGGTCGGGATCACCGACGCGCGCAAGGAAGTGTTCGATTTCGTTCCGGTGTTCAAGGGAGGGTTGCGACTGGTTACCCAGAAGGGCAGCGGTCTGAAGTTCGAAACTGAGAAGGACGTCTGCGGGCATCCGGTCGCGCTTGTCGCGGGCACCTCCCAGATGGCGGCTCTCGAGCGGGTGAAGCAGGAGTGTCCGGCTGACAAGCCGATGCTCATGAAGACATTTACAAATCAGATCGAAGCCCTGAATGAGGTCGCCAAAAAGTCGGTCAGCGTTGCCTATGTCGACTGGCCGGTCGCAGCGTACCTGATCCAGCAGCGGCCAGATGATTTCATCGAGGCCAGTCCGGTGCTTAGTGGTCGCGGTCCGGGCACAATGCGAAATCGAAATGGCATTGTGATCCGCAAAGGTGAGTCCGGGCTCCATGATGCGATTTCTGCGGCATTCTCCGCCTTTGTGGCTGATGGCGGGTACGACAAGCTTTTGACGAAGTGGAATCTGGCCGATGGCGACATCCGCAAGGGTGGCGACTGATCGCAGTCAACAAGTCAGACGAGGGCGAAGTCAGCATGCATTTCGACGGCGGTTATTTCTGGAGCCTGCTCTTCTCAACGCGGTTCTTTGAGCCAGTGTTGATCGTCGTTGTCATCGCGACGATATCAATGGTGATCGGGATTGTGATCGGGATTGTCGGGGGTGTTATATTGACTTCGCCCCTGCCGGGTCTGACCCAAATTGTCAGGGGCTATGTTATGACAGTGAGGGGCATACCGGTGCTCGTTCAGATTGTCTTCTGGTATAACGGTCTGCCGGCATTGACTGGCGGGGCGATAAATCTTCCAGCCTTTGCTGCTGGCATTATCGCGCTTGGATTCAATGAGGGCGCATACATGACGGAGATCGTGCGTGCCGGTATTCAGTCCGTTGATCGTGGCCAGCGTGAAGCGTCTCAAGCTTTAAGCTTGAGCTACTACTCGATGATGTCGAAGGTGATCCTTCCCCAGGCCGTGCGGATCGCCATCCCGCCTGCTGGCAATCAAGCGATCAACCTGATCAAGAACACTTCGCTCCTTTTCGCGATAGCAATTCCGGAGATCTTCGCGACGGGCACAAATCTGTTCAGCGCAAACTTCAAGTATTTCGAGGTGATTGCCGTTGTAGCAATCTGGTATCTCGCGATTGCCCTTGCTTATGGGTTATTTCAACGGTCGCTGGAGCGCCGGTTCGGCAGGGGCCGCGTTGGCCTGTTCGGGGGAGTCGCAGCGTGATCATCAATTTCGTCTTGTTTCGTCTGCCTGGGGAGAGGTTGTTGCAATGGCATTGAAGCTGCTTAAGCGTCAGCCAGCCGAACAGTTGGCTGCGGATGCCCTGAGGGAGGCGATACTTACCGGAGCGATGAAGCCCGGCGAGAGACTGACGGAGATCGAACTCTCCGAGCAATTTGGTGTTTCGCGTGGGACGGTTCGCATAGCATTGCACCAGTTGAGCTCTGATGGCCTCGTTGTCCTGACGCCCTACACGGGCTGGTCGGTGATTGACTTCGGGCCTCATGATCTCTGGGAAATTTACACGCTTCGCGGCAGTCTGGAGTCCGTAGCTGCACGCCTCGCCACTGAACAGCTTGATGCCGAGGGGGCCGCAAGGCTGGAGAAGGCGGGGGAGGAGCTTTTCGCGGCGGCCGCCCGGCCGGGCAATACCGCGGAAATCAAGCGCAAGGACTTCGCGCTCCATCGTTGCATCGTCGAGCTTTCAAGGAACGGCAGGCTGGTGAACCACTACCGCATGGTGGAGCAGCAGGTGCGGATGTTCATCAGTGCGACCTATCGTACGGACTCCCCGCGAATTGTAATCGAGCACCACCGGCCGATCGTGGAGGCAATCCTGCGTCGTAAACCAAAGCTGGCGGCGCGGCTGTGTGAACATCATTGCACCAGTGAAGGTGAACTGGTTCTGAAGAAGATGTCCGAGATGGAAACATCAAAATGATGTCTGCGACTCCCGGCGTGGCGACCCTTCCTCTGGTCGCGGCTTCCAGGTCAAAAGAGGAGGTCATTGCCATGAGGGAAGTGGACAAGTGGTATGGCTCCGTCCACGTTCTCAAGAAGGTCTCATTGACCGTTCGTCGCGGTGAGAAGGTTGTGATCTGCGGACCCTCCGGTTCCGGCAAGTCGACCTTGATCCGCTGCATCAATGGGCTTGAAAGCCACCAGGGTGGAAAGATTTCGGTCGAGGATGTCGAACTCACTGACAGAACGCTGGCACATATCCGCCGCGAGGTGGGTATGGTCTTTCAGTCGTTCAACCTGTTCCCGCATTTGACGATCTTGCAGAACTGCATGCTGGCACCCATGGAGTCACGCAAGCTCTCGCGTAAAGAGGCTGAAGCGCGAAGCATGGAGTATCTTTCGCGGGTGCGTATCATTGAGCAGGCAAATAAGTATCCCCCTCAACTGTCTGGCGGACAACAACAGCGCGCAGCCATCGCACGGGCGCTCTGTATGCAGCCTCGCATCATGTTGTTCGACGAGCCCACCTCGGCGCTTGATCCTGAAATGATTTCGGAAGTGCTCGACACGATGACCGAGCTGGCCGAATCCGGAATGACAATGATCTGCGTCACTCATGAAATGCGTTTCGCTGAAAAGATTGCTGATCGCGTCGTGTTTATGGATGCAGGAGAAATCACCGAGGAAGGGCCCCCTGAGCAAATATTCAGGCAACCAAAGACCGAGCGGCTGTCACTTTTCCTCAATCGCATCCTTACCCACTGAGTCATGATTTGCGGCCGGTCCTGACGCGTCGGCTCGCAGCACAGCTGTGCGTGAACAGCAGAAGAGAGAGTATCGTGCTTACGATAGAGAACATGCGGGTTTTCAATATCCGGGGCGGTGGCATCCATCCGGTCATCGTGGAATTAGTGACCCGGGACGGCATTGCAGGTTACGGCGAGGCCGCAGTCGCTTACGGCCTGGGCGCAAATGCCGCTGCTGGTATGCTATCGGACCTGGCCCCGCGCGTCATTGGCGCCGACGCTACGTTTCCGCGTCACGTGTGGCACGACATCTATGACAATTCGTTCTGGACAAAGGGCGGTGGTGCGGTCGTCTTTGCGGCGATGAGCGCAATTGACCAAGCGCTTTGGGATATCAAGGCGAAGGCACTTGGCGTTCCCGTCTACGAGCTTTTTGGAGCGAAGTTCCAGGGAAGCGTTGAAGTCTACGCGAATGGGTGGAGCAGCCATCATGACGATGTGATCGGGTGGGCCGAGTCTGCGGAGCGCCCGATAGCCGACGGGTATCGAATTCTCAAGTGCTATCCTCTGGCCACAGAAGAAAAGGGATCGACCCTTCGTCATGTTCAGCGTCGTCAAATGGATGATGCAGCATTCCAGCGCGCTGTTGACCGCGTCAAACTACTGCGAAAGGTGGTTGGACCCGAGATCGGGTTGATGCTCGACCTGTCGGGTGGTCTCAACAATGATCAGCTCATCCGATTCATGGATGTTTGCTCGGAGCTTGATCTTATCTGGGTGGAAGAACCGCTTGATGCATTCAATTTGCAGGGGTTTCGCAATTTGGCAGGCCGATGGTCTATCCCGATCGCGGCGGGGGAGCGCGTTTATACCCGCAACGGTTTCCGTAACTTGCTTGAAACGGGTGGCGTTGACATCGTGATGCCGGACGTCGGGAATTGCGGCGGTATCTTCGAACTAGTGCAGATAGCCGCGATGGCCGAGGCCTATAACGTACGTGTCTCGCCCCACAATTGCGCAAGCGCGCTTTGCACCGCCGCCTCGCTGCAGGCCGCAGTAGCGTCTGCCATGTCAATGCCGCTCGAGACTTATCCCTATTTCTCCGACGCGAACGACTACGTGCAGGTTCTGAAGAACCCACCGGAGAAAGCTGTCGCCAAGGGAAAGCTAGCGGTGCCGACGTTACCAGGACTTGGAGCGGAAATTGACGTCGATGCGATCAGTCCGTTTCGTTGCTTCGACTATCGCAAGGACGCTGCGTGACACGCGTTGAATGCCGTATCTGAGCCAGATGGTCACAGCACTGCCAGGCGTGAAGTCATGACAGCAGTTGTACCCGAGGAGTGGAGCGTCACGCCGCGGATCTATGTCGAGAATGTCCGCGGGCGCGAGGCTGCCTATGAGGTCACCGCTGAGGCTGTCTTACGGCATCTCCATTCGGCGTGCCGCCCGGCCGAGCTGACGTGCTGCTTCTCTGACGAGCGCGATCTGGATGCACTTCGGCGTGCGGACATCCTTATTGCCGGAAGGCTGGACACGGCCGTCATCGCTTCAGAGGGCAGGCACTTGAAACTCATCCAGTGCACCAGCGCCGGTGTTGAGAAATACTTTCCGTTTGATTGGTTGCGACCTACAACGGCGTTGACAAACGCCAGTGGGGTTCATGCTGCCAAGGTGAGCGAGTTCGGCCTGATGGCAGCTCTGATGCTGCACGAGGGCGTGCCGGAGATTGCTACAAACCAGCGGCGCCACGCCTGGAATAGGCAGCTGCGAGGTCTGATCGCCGGACGTCGGGTGCTGATCTACGGCGTCGGCGCATTGGGAGGTGCCGTTGCCGAGCGACTGCAACTCGCCGGCTTCTGCGTCACGGGCGTTCGCCGCAATGGAAGGCCGCACGCTGCGGTGGAACGTATGGCGACGCCAGACGGGTTCCGGGCTGAGCTGCCGCAGACCGATCTGTTGATCCTCGCTTGTCCGCTGACGCCCGAGACTCGAGGTCTTGTTGGAGTTCGCGAGATGGCGGCACTACCAAGGGGCGCCGGCCTCATAAATATAGCCCGAGCCGGCGTAATCGATCATGTGGCGCTCGCATCATCACTGAAAAGCGGTCATCTGTCCGGAGCCATTCTTGATGTGTTCGATCAGGAGCCGTTGCCTTCCGACGATCCGCTATGGGATGTGCCGAATCTCATGGTCTTCCCGCATGTTTCTGCGGATGCGCCTGACGGATATGTCGATCGCTGTCTTGAGATACTCGCAGAGAACCTTGAGCGCGCGAGGTCTGGTCAGCCCTTTCGCAACAGGGTCAATCCACTATTGGGTTACTGACACCGGCGGCATAGGTGAACGAGAGTTTACAGCTGCAGGAGCCGGAATGCGGGTCGAAGCAAGGAGGGTCGGGGTATGATCGAATACGATGACGTGCGCGCCGCCGCTGCCCAGCTCAAAGGGCAGGTTTCAGAGACGCCGTTCCTGGAGTCCCGCACGCTCTCGAAGTTGTGCGACGCGCAGATCTTCCTCAAGTTTGAGAATCTGCAATTCACGGCCTCGTTTAAGGAGCGAGGTGTTTTAAACAAGTTGATTTCCGTGAAGCGATGCCGGCCAAACGGCGAGGCGAAGTCTGAGCCTGTCGGTGTTGTGGCAATGAGTGCAGGCAATCACGCCCAAAGCCTAGCATACCATGCACAGCGTCTGAATATGCGTGCTGTGGTCGTCATGCCCCGATTTACGCCGGCTGTGAAAGTTGAACGCACTCGCAGTTTCGGCGCCCAGATTGTACTGCACGGCGACACATTGGACGAAGCGCGGGAGTATGCGCTGGCGCTCGCCGAACGTGAACATCTGACGTTGGTTCACCCGTATGACGATGAAGCCATTGTAGCAGGGCAGGGCACTGTAGGCATTGAGATGCTTCAGGTGGAGCCAGACCTTGATGCCCTCGTCGCAGGTGTTGGAGGTGGAGGACTGATTGCAGGCATAGCGCTTGTGGCCAAGGCGCTGAAACCGTCCATCGAGGTGGTCGGCGTGCAGATGCTGCGATTTCCGAGCATGTTCAACGCAATCAAGCACGCGTCGATGCCCCAGGGAAGCTCGACGATTGCTGAAGGAATTGCGGTAGGCACCCCGGGGAAGATCACCCAATGTCTTATTGAACGCCATGTCGACGATATTGTTCTGGTCGACGAAGGTGACATTGAGCAGGCCATCGTCATGCTCCTTGAGGTCGAGAGGAGCCTCGTTGAGGGGGCCGGCGCGGCCGGCCTTGCCGCGTTGTTGAAGTATCCCGATCGTTTTCGCGGGCGCAAAGTGGGCATCGTATTGAGTGGCGGAAACATCGACCCGGTGTTGCTGGCGACCATCGTGGAGAGAGGTCTGATACGCGCCGGCCGGCTGGCCAGAGTGAGGGTCAGTGCTCGGGATGTTCCAGGATCTCTGGCGCTTATTGCCTCCACCGTGGCTGGGGCAGGAGCCAACATAAATGAGGTGCATCACCAGCGCGGGTTCACCATGTTGGCCATACAAAATGTCGAGATTGAATTGGTTCTTCAGACACGAGGCAATGATCATACGCGATCCGTTCTTGACGCATTGAATGCGGCTGGCTTCCAGACCCAGGAAGACAAAGCTCCGTGCCCGTCGATCGTGACAAGCAAATAGCGAGCCGAGTCAATTGCGCTCGCCCGGTCGAATTCAAAATAGTGGAGCTCTCACATGGCTGTTAAGGGTGTCGTTCACACCGATGGAGCGCCTGCTGCTCTAGGCCCGTATTCGCAGGCGACGACACTGGACTTGCTCATCTTTGCGTCAGGGCAACTGCCGCTCAATTCATCCGGATTGATGGCCGACGGGATCGAAGAGCAGACCAGGCAATCGCTGGCGAACCTCCTCGCCGTTTTGCGGTCTGGAGGCGCATCTGCGACGAGCGTCCTGAAGACGACTGTTTACCTCAAGGACATGAACGACTTTCCTGCAATGAATGCAGTGTACGCCGAGTTCTTCAAGGAGGCTCCGCCAGCGCGATCCACTATTGAAGTAGCGCGGCTCCCAAAGGATGCCTTGGTAGAAATTGAGGCGGTCGCGTTTCGAGAAACGGCCGGCTGACCGTTGATCGACACGTCCGCAAACTGATGCCGAAACGCCCGGTTCGTCGGAATCCGTAAATTGGCAGGTTGTGTTGAGAAAGAGTTGCCTGATGTGGTGCCTGATTGAAAGAGAGTCTCATGGCGGTCTTCGTGGAACGCATTGGCGAGAGATTTGACGGCCGAACTGGCGTCCTGTCCAACGTCAGACTCAGAGCCAAGATAATGCTTGGCTTCGCGCTGGTTCTCGCCCGGTGGGCAGTTAGTCTCGGCACCACGTATGTCGGGTTCGAACGAGTGGCAGTCGGTTCTAGTGCCTACCAGGCTATCGTCGCGCGATCTGACAACATGCGGGATGTCGATCGCGCTCTTTTGGCCTACCGGAACCTGGTGCGGTATTACATCCAGACAGGGTCGTCAGACGATCTCGCGGCAGCCAAGGAAGCGGAGCGTGAACTCAGCGATACTATCAAGAACGCAGGTATAGGGGTGGTTGGTAGCGAGTACCAGATGGCAGCGCTGCAAGGCAAGTTCGAAAGTTTCGCATCCGTTTTTGCGAGCGTGGTAGAGGTGAAGATCAAGAACGGAAAAAGCATAGCTCACTTGAACAGTACGATGGCGTCGCTGCGTTCCAGGATAGATGAGGTCTTGAACTACCCGGGAAATCAGGGGCTGACCGCCCTCGAGATCAATCTTAAGGAGCTCAACTCCCAGATATTCACCATCAGTAACAGCGTTAGTCACTACATTATACAGCCTGAACGGGCAGCAGTGGCCGGTGCCTCTGCCCGTATCGATTTTGTCAAGAGTGGTCTTGCAGGGCTTCCGACTGACGAGAAATTGCTGGCTCCAAAACTGGCAGAAATCAATTCGCTCTTCGACGGCTACCAGGCGGCATTTGTATCTCTCGTCAGGAATACAGAAACAATTCGAGATCGCGTCGTTTCGATGAATCAATCTGCAGACGCGATTGTTGAAGACGTCAAGTCCATGAAGGACGTCGTTGTTGACGAACAGAAGCAGGTGTCGCGCGCGACAACAGCGGTGATCAGTAGCACGGAAGAGTTGGTATTTTTGCTCGGCGTCGGTGGGCTGATATTTGGTGTCGCTATCGCGTTCATACTCGGCCGCGGAATTTCGCGGCCCATGATCGAAATGTGCACGGCGATGCGAGAGCTGGCAAACGGGAACTTCGACGTTGTTCTGCCGGGGCTGGGCAGAAGAGACGAGATCGGCGAGATGGCTAGCGCTGTCGAACAATTCAAGGTGCAAGCGACCGCTAAGGCGGAGCGCGAAGCAAACGAGCGGGATCTCCAGAGGAAGTCGGCTGATGAGCGACGGCGCGCAGAGCTCAGTCGATTTGCAAGCGACTTCGAAGCAGAGGTCGGATCGATCGTCTCAAACGTATCCAGTTCAGCGGGTCAGCTCGAAGGGGCTGCAGGCACGCTAACGCGAACCGCTGAAATCACTCGGGAGTTAACGGGTCGCGTTGCCGGCGCTTCGGAGGAAGTTTCCGCAAACGTGCAGTCGGTAGCCGTGGCAACGACTGAGCTTACGGCTTCAATTCAGGAAATAGGTCGCCAAGTACAAGAATCCAACAGAATGGCGGAGGGCGCCGTCAGACAGGCCGAGAAGGCCGACGATCAGGTTGCCAGACTGTCACAGGCAGCCCAACGTATAGGCGACGTTCTCAAGATTATCACGGAAATTGCTGAACAAACAGACTTGCTCGCGCTGAACGCCACAATCGAGGCCGCGCGTGCTGGCGACGCAGGACGTGGGTTCGCGGTGGTAGCCTCAGAAGTCAAGTCATTAGCCAGTCAAACCGCCAGAGCCACTGAAGAGATTTCCTCGCACATCAATGGCATGCAAGAGGCGACGCAGGACTCAGTTCTGGCAATCAGTAGAATTAGCAACACAATCGGCTGTATCTCACAGATCGCATCGACTATCGCCTTGTCCGTCGAGAAACAAAGCTCGGCAACGCAAGAGATTGCCTGCAATGTGCGAAGCGTGGCTCAAGGGACGCAGGAAATGGCAAGCGACATTGCTGAGGTCAATCGCGGGGCAAGCAGTACCCGATCGGCGTCAAGCGAGGTCCTGAATTCGGCTGAAGCACTATCCATTGAGAGTGGCAGGCTTCGCAAGCAGCTTGACGCTTTCGTGGGAAACTTTCGAGCCGCTTGAGTCGGCGCGACTGTCGTACTGCTCGGGTGGTACTTTGGATCGTTGGACACGGTGGGAGGCGTATGCTCCGCACGTTCGTTTGGTTGTTGATAACGCCGGCTATGGCAGGACCTGGACGCCGCGACACGCCCGGTGATCCCGGCGTTGGCTCGAAGTTGTTTGCTCGTAGCCGCGTGGCGCGGGCGGCTGGAGCCGAATGTTGAGCCTCTCCCTGGGCTCTTGGTCAGGACACCCACGCGAAATGGTGACCGCATGTACGACGTCTATCTGAATGGAAGGCACGATCTTCTGGTTGTCCCGCAGGGCGTCTCTGTCCCGCCAGACCTGGAAGGGACCTGGAGGCGCAAGAAGCGGGGCGTCCGCTCGGTGAGCGAGAAGATTCGCCAGGACGTTCAACTGTGTGGCTACCATCGGCGCAACTTGGTCAACCGGTCGCCCGCGCTCGTAGAAGACGCTCCGAGTCTATGATCCGACCTGGTGCTGCGGCGAACGCGGCTGTAGTCTCCTTTTCGGTAATCTCGGCCGCACGCAGGCAAATCGCACTTTTAGCATGGTGGCCTCCGTGCCGCGCCGGTCGCGAGGCTCAGGCGGGCTGGCGCCGGGCAGCGTCGTCGCTCTCAGCGTCGGGGAAAAGTCCGGCCTGGGCGGTCCATTCCATCGCACTGATTGACGTCGCGAGCTCCTTCTCCTCGTCGATTGACCAGAATTGAAGTCGGGGGATGGAAAGGTAGCTGTAGTAGCCGCAAGGGTCTGCGTCTTTGTGATTGCTCAACGGTTCGGCAAAATCGAGCTTTGCCGATCTCGCTGACAGGTCAAGAAATGCAGGGCTAGTGAGAGCATCGATCTGCTGAATGCGCCGTCGTATCCATGCGAACAGGCTCCGTGCACGGTTCGCCTCCTCCTGCGTAGATGTCTCCAGTCGGGTAAGCACGGTGGTGAGCTTTAATCGTTCAATTAGCTGTTCATGGATCGCATCGACAAATTCCATGCGCCGTTTCTCGCGCTCGTTAAAGGTCTCTTCACGCTTGCGGCGGACTTCCGCTTCCCGATGTCGGCGCTCGCTTTCTTCGGCCGCGCGCCGGCGCTCCCTGAGGAGCGCCGCATGTTCGGCCAGACCTGCGACAATCTCAGGCAGCATGGCTTCAATTGATTGCGTTTTGCCCTCTGAATAGGTGTGACGGAGCCCGGACCAGGAGTTGGCGTGAACAACGACGGCGAGCCGTCCGGACGGGGAATAGTCGTATTTTGGCCAGGCGGGCTTTGAGATGCCCCAGCGAAGATAATCGTCCCCGCGCTTCAACTCGGCTGCGGTGGGCTCGTGCGGTGTCTTCCGCGGCCGCTCGTCAACTCCAAAGGCTATCGTCACGTCTTCGGCGGCGAGATCGAGACCGGTCTCGGTGATCTTGGGGCAGTATCCCTCGGTTTCTGCAAGGGCAAAAAGGCGGCTCAGAAGTCGGAGCGCCCGGTCGATCGAGCCTGGTGCGATCTTCAGAGAGACAAATGCCGTGCCCCTGGGCGAGCGCGAATCCCTGAGTGTCAGGACGTGCTTTGGATATCGCCCGACGCGTTGCTCTGAGGATCGACGGCTCCTCCATCCCGGAGTCGGTCGCTGCGGCAGGCCCTGGCGCCTTCATCAGTCGCTCTCGGGCGTCTATGCCTGCCTTGCTCACTTGCACCGGCAGGCGTTGCGATGTGCCGCCGGTGATGTGCACCCGATCGAGCCTTGTGTCAGTCAGCTTAGGCAAAGATACCCGGCGAACGGGCTTATGATGCTCGAGCTTTGCCCAGTATCCTCGTTCGGGGGTAGGGATCTTGTGGCGGTTGCAGGTCTTCTTGAGGGCTGTGCTTGTCACGCCGTACTCGGCGGCGACCTTGGTCATCGGTCTTGACCAGACCTGTTCGTAAAGTTCGTCACGAGAAATGGTAGGCACGCTCACCTCGCAAGGTCCAAGGAACCTCTTGAGAGATTAGCACGATCTTCGCAGCACGATCGAGTTTCGTTGCACCGATCTGGACATATCTGAAAATGAGTCTGTGAGTGACTCGGCTTTAGCCGGGCCCATTTGACGGGTGCTTCACGCTCAGAGTTGAATCATCGAGATTTGATCGACTTTGATGCCTACGAGGCGTTTGAGCCGCGGCCGCACCTCGGGGGAAGGGTCCTGCAGCGCATCTGAAAGCTTGACCGGACCCACCGGCTAGCCTGGCGGTGGAATTGTTATGGTGCCCGGATTCAGAAGCGACTCTATACCGGGCGGCGGGTCGCCAACGTCTTCACCGCAGACGGGATCGCCAAGCCCGACGTCCATGTTGAGGCGAACCAGTTCGCATCTGCTGAATTGGACATTGTCACCGGCTGCAAGGATGGCAGCCATCAACTTTGCCATGTCGGCATTTGAAAGGCGAAGACAGCCATGCGTGGCACGAAGTTTGCCGCCAGCACCCGGATCTCCCCCATGAATTAGCAAACCTTTTCTGCCGTTCGTGGCAGCGGTAGCAGCCTGTCCACTTTCCGGTTTGAGCACGAGCGCGCCGTTCGGGCCGTAACTGTGGTTGTTGTAGCTTGTCGAGTTGCCGGTCGCCACGGCCAAGGGAATTGTATAGGTACCCGTCGGAGTGTCGCCATACAATTTCGTTGGGTCTCTGGAGGGATTGCCGTGGTTGCTCGCCATCGTGCTGTCTGAGCGACCGTAGACGCTTAGTGGACCTGTAAGAGAACCTCCGCTGGCATTCAGCAGTTTCAACGTGCCCGTTTGGTTTCTGTCACTCGATAGTTCGACGCGGATTTTGAGCTCAACCGGCTTGCCAAAGGACCGAGAAGGAATGATTGCCCCGATGGCGCCCGCAACCAAGAGTGACCTCCTAGAAGTAAACATATTTCGCACCTTTCGCGTTGATTGATAGGGGCAGATCTGCCGTATCATCAGAGTTCAATGCGCGCGAGAAATCTGGGGCCACTCTCGACAGGAGTGGCATCGATCTCCTCATTCGCGTTCTTGGCGATTGTGATTTCCTTGGCGGAGATCGCGTGCCGCCAGCCGTCGCTGTTCAGCATTCCTGGCAAAGTGAACATGCAGGTCCAGGCCCACCCGCCGTCTACGCGCGTCGCGATTCCGGCTGAGCCAGGCTTCCACGTCTGCCAAGTGCAGCGCACGCCATCAATGTCCAATGCGCATTCTTCTGAAGGCGGCTTCGAAGCATCTCCCCGTTGGTGTCTGATCAGTTCTATCTCCAGTGCAGGCCGCGTCCCATCGAATGGAGAGGCTGGGTCGACGCTTGTCACCGCTTCGTCTGCCGTCTGATCCGGAAGTGCAAAGGGCCCCCTTACAGTCACAAAAACCTTGGTCTGCTTGCCGTCAGTAGACTGCTGGCACGTTGCTTCAACAGTTCTACCGGGGAGCGGCTGGATCCATTCTGCGACAGGCGTGGAAACTCTGAGCCTTGTTGGCGTGCCACCATCAATAACTTCGAAGTCTTCCCGGGCATGGGGTTGGTAACGGACGAGGCCGAGGCGCATACGCGGCATCGGATAGGGACCGGTTCTCAGCGCAAGATCGACGTACCAGAGCTCTTCTGACGGATCAAAGAGAGGTGTGAAAGTACACAGGGAGACTGCCAAGTATTCGGACGGGCTCGCTTTCGATGGTTGGGAAGGCGCCTGGTTCTGTGCCGTTTCCGGGCCGACGGTGGTCTGCTTGCTCAAATTGTCCTGGCCGGCAGAAGACCAAGGTCCCTCGACGGGGACCGGCATGAAGGCCGTTCCGACGGTTTCTCCACCGTGTCCTTGCACAACCGACGGGGTGAGGAGAGGGCCTGCAGGAGCTGCGCCTCTCATGATGGGGTCAGCCCCCCAGCGTGAGACATACTGCCCGCCCGGTCCCAGATCTCCGTCCAGAAGCTCCAGTTTCGGGATTGGCGTCCCTGTGTCGTCTCGCTCGACTCCTTTCGCAAACAGGCCTGGAGGCCAAAGGACCACGCCCAGCCTTTCACCTTCGCCGGAGGAGCCCCATGGACGGCGCAGCCAGATCCGATACGAGGTTGTTCGCTCGTATTTCAGAGTAAAAGTGCGGGGCCCCGTTTGGGTTCGCGTGATCGCGAGTTCCTGAAAACCAGCCTGAATCCGGTCGACGATCGGCGGAGCCGGGCGCGCTGTACTTGGCAGCCAGATCTCGCTGAAGGCACCTGCCACCCCCGTTTCCTTGCCATGCTTCGCGTCCCTCGGGGGCATGAGACCTGCGTGGCGGCCGAGCGCAACAGGCCTTACCTTGAGAAGGCGTGCGCCAGTTGTCTTGAGAGTAGCAGACAAACTGGTTCGCAGGGCTTCTCCCAGCGGCTTGGCAGCGCCCCAGGACGCTGACTGCAATCTTTCGAGAAACCAGTCCTGTCGCAAGCCAGCTTTGCAGTCTTCGGGGAGGGGGATTCCATCTATTCGAAGCGCCATCACCCGGCGCTTGGGAAACGTAACAGAATGATCTCTGCCAATGCTGAAGCCGAAAAGTCTTTGGTCGCCTTCATTGATATTCTCGGGCCAGATATCCTGCATCTTCTGGTCCTTGCCCCGGCCGCGATTTTCGTCATCGAGGTCTCCATCAGGGGCAGCGCATTCTATTTCAAGTTCCAGAGCGCTTGTTGTCACCGGATCCATTTCCAAGTGACCACCAAACAGGGCGCCAACTGATCCTTCTTCGGAATATCTGACGTCCCAGTCTGGTGATCTGATCCTCTCTATGAAGTCGAGGCGGCTCTCCCTTGTCGGATCAACATTGTCGTCGCCCCCCGCAAAGCGTCTGCGGGTAACCTTGAGTGTGCCTGGAAGCAATGCCGGAGCCGTCACAAATGTCTCGTCGATTGCATGCGTAAGCCGCATGGTAAGGGGCGTTGCCAGTGCAGCGACCGGACGACGCAACATGGTCTGATGAACCTGGACGGCGAGTTGCCGCCTTAGAGCTTCGGATGGCGCGCTCATATTACCCGCACCTGTGCACACCTTCACCTCTTCCGATGCAGCGCCTGCGCCATTCTGATCATCAGAAACTATTTTCCCAACGAGAGCCTTCAGTCCCCGAGCACAGGCGTTGGAACTGTCAAATGGACCTTCCGGCTCGCCACCGTGGGTAGCGAGAAGGCTGGCCGCTTCAACGTTGTCGAACCAGTTGGCCAGTTGCCCGACAGTGGGAACGAACCAGGCCTGCAGCTCCACATCCTCGCCGGGCTGAAGCAGGCAGCGAACTGTCCTGACACTCGCACCCCCGGCAAGATTTCGAACCCCGCCGTCGATCAAACGCATGGTGTCCTTGCTTCCCTTGTCGGCAGCTCGAAGTTCGATAAGGACCGGCAGGGCGTCAGGCCATGTTTTTCCGGTTCGAACCGGTACAACAAGGGGATTTCCAAGCCAGCCTTCGCCAACGCCTGACTCGGGCCGTCGTAGAGCAAGTACCAGAAGACTTGCCGCGGGATCCGGATAGTAGCGAAGCCCCGGATCAGGTTGCTCCGGGCGATGGGGCGTTGCTGTCACATACTGCGGAGTGTTGCGATCGTGGTGACGAGCCCTCAGGTCCGGGCGACTGAAGCCTCGCAATCCTTCGGGAGGATAGCGGGTCGCGGAACCAAGGTGATCGAACACGCCATGCAAAGTTGCAAAATGCATCGGCACGGGAGGGGCCACGAGGAGGCGGCTGGTTTGCTTCGGACGTGCACGCTGCGGTTCACCAGACGAGCGAACGACCATTGAGGTCCCGTACTGCGTTGGCTTGATACCCTTGAGTGCCTGGAGCTCCTGATCCAGGAAGAGCATCATTGGGGCATCAACTTTCTCATGTCGCAAGAAACGGCGTCCCTCAACCGGAGTCTCGCCCACTTTTGCGGCTGGCATCGAAAAACCGGGCAAGGTCTTGAGAAATTGCGAGGCGCTTTCTCTGGTAACTGATACGCCACCTTCGACGACCCGGCTCACGGCAACGTAGTATGGCCAGCCCAGCCGAAGTCTTGCGCCCACGGTATGGGAGTTGCTGTTGCGGGCTGTTGACGGCGCTGCATAAGAACGCGAGATGTTCAACTCGTCGACGGCAAGGACGGGCGTGCGGATTTCCCGACCAGAAGACCTGCTGTCTTTCTGCGGTGGAGTGGGGGGTAAACCCATCGGTTCGCCACCCCAGGCAGCTACTGTACTGTCCATGATGAGGGTCACAACCTTGCGATCAAGGCTGTCATCATCGTTCTTGTCCTTGATGTGTACTTGATCGAGCGAACTCAGACTGGCGGCATCCAGCTCGAGGCGGCGATCTCCATCAGCGCTTCCCAGCCGTCGTTCGAGCTCCTTCTCGACCCAATTCTCTTGGCCAGTCGGCGGGGCTGGATCATGGTACGTCACTCGACGAAACTGCGGACATCGCCACTCGATAGTTGCTCCGGATCTTATGCCGACCAGCAAGCGCTTCCCGGTTTCCAGCTGTGCCGCATCCTGTAGAAGAAGGGCTTTCCCGGCTCGGCAGGCGTTTGCGCTATCTCTGACGGCGTCCTGGCTTGCGAGCTGCTTGCAAGCGGCGAGCAGTCGATCGCGATCGATCAGGCGAAAACCACCCGAGCGAAGGGTAGAAAGTTCTGCTGGGGTATCGTGCCTGCCCGGAGCCTCGGCCTCCTTGTGTGCTGCTGCCTCTTCTGCAGCCTTGGCCCGATGTTGCGCAACTACCTTTTTCTGACGCGTAACATCGCCCTCCGAAGCAAGAGCGGGATCAACCGTGCAAATCTCGTAACGAGGTCCGTGCTGCCCGGCGATGCCGAGGTTGATCAGGCCAAACCTGTCCGGTTCCTCAGCTGGATTCGACACCGATCGCCGGCTCTGCGCCGCCTTGGCCTCTGTTTCCGTGGCTGGAAGAAAATTGCCGATACCGTCCAGCGATAACCTCGCAAGGGTCCAGCAGCGATGGTCACCCTTCAGCGAAAGTCGAAAAAGTTCGCCGTGCCTGGAGGTGAAAGCCTTCAGAGCATCGATCGGTATGGTTACGTCTACAGCAAAGCCAACGAGGCGTTGCAACACAGGATGCGCAAGAAGAGCGGCGAAGCGGCGACGGGCAGAGTTCAGCAACTCCTCGGCGCTGCTGCATTTTATTGTGGGGGTCGGGGCAGGAGTAGCGTGATGATGCGCCGCGTGGATCTTGTCGAACACATCTTGCAATCCGCCATCGCGCCCCAAGGCCTTGTCTGCGAAGGTGCTCGGCAGAGGCCACATGGGCTCAGGAATACGGCTGGACAAAGCGTCGGCCGTTGCAATCCGATAGGGGGCCATCCAGTCCGAACGGCGACCAATCAGCAAAGGTTCGGCCGCGACATCGTTCCCAACAGCATTGTACGCAAGCTGGACAGGTGGCGCAGTTTCACCAAGCCAGGGACGATGCACGTCAGACGCGAGGCTCAAAGCGGGGCTATTAAGTAGAGGAGCATTTGGCGCGGCAATGGCGTCAAGCAGCAAACGTCCTCTTTCGAATGTGAACGCCATCGCCGCTTCAGCATAGGGTGTTGGCAGTATCGCGTCAGGGACTAGGCTCTGTTCTTTAGCCGCACACTTGAGAACCTCGATCAGGCTTTTCCAGTCTTCGTCAGGGCCTTCTGACCAGGGGCGCGCCATCATACGGTGCCAGAGATTCAGAATTCTTTCGGCAATTTCTTTCGTGGGTGGGGTCCATTCAAGTGTCGCGTCCAGCTTCTCGTGTTTCGTCAGGGGATCAGGCGCGGCGAAAGGCGCCGCCAGAATGGTGATGCGCCGGTCCTTCGCCGTCCCGTCTGCTTCCTCGACAAAGGCCCGCAGGATATCCGGCCATGCCTTTAGAGCCTCAATCTCTGTGTCGGCTGTGGGTTGAAAGGTGATAGTCACACGGGCAGCTCCCGGCGCGCCACCCTTGTAATTCAGTAAACCCGCTGCGATCGCTCTGGAAGCTGCCGCGTATTGGTTCACGGTGTATAACGGCCGCTCAACGGTGCCAGGCAGTGCCAAATCACTCATGTCAAATCCATAGGGGAAGGCGCGAGCTCAAGGTCAAAATATTTAGAATGAAGGCCCCAGTTATCGCCGGCACTCACTCCAATGACTGCGAGCTCGGCGTGATGGAGATCCTCGGTGCGGCACCAGGAAGCCCGTGTAACGTCGCCGCTCGCATCGGCAAGTCTAACAAGCGAGTTGGGAGCGAGCGAAGCAGTGGCTGCGTTTCCGCCACCCTGGAATCCTGCTCCCATGTTGCGCTTTGCCTGGGCGCTGTAGCTCACCCGCGCGAGGCCCACGGAGAACGAGAACGTGAGCGTAGCCTCTCCCTCCAGTGCTCCGTTACCCTGCCGTACCATACGAAGTGTAAAGGCGGCGCTGATAGAGAAGCAGGCGATATGCGCGGTGAAGCCAGCTGAAAAAATGCCCCCCAGATCGCAACTGTTCGCGGTCTGGCGGACGTACACGCCTGAAGTTACATACGCTGTGCCTTGCAGTGGCCCGTAACCGATTGAGGCAATGCCGCCAAACTCGCAGGCGCTATCGAAGGCTTCTATGCCTTTTGCGCTTCCTTCAAGCCCGAAGTAACCGGTTCCTCCGTATATGCCCGCCGAGATCATGAAGGGGGAATCGAGCGATCCCAATGAAAACCGAACGCGCGCCGGCTTGTCTTCGAGCGGCAGAAGCATTGAGCCGAAGAAGTTGATGTTTGTGAAGGTTACGCCAACCGTGATGACAGGGATGGCAATTCGATATCCCGCTTCGATCGCCGGATTGACAAGACTCAGACGGGTAAACGGTCCGTTGTCACCGCCGATGGAAAGCCACTTGGCCAGCTCGGCCAGAAAACTGAGGATCTTTCCAAAGACGATGTCGTTTGTGTCGAGAGGTGCCAGGAGCTGGCCGGTCTGTCCAGAGCCGCCGGCGTAAGTGATGCCCTTTTTGAAGTCGACAGTGATGATCTCGGGGATTTCGAGCTTGAATGGATCTACCCGGCCGCTGAAAACTGCTGTGACCTTCGCTTGATCGAAGTGGGTAGTTACATTCGAACGAAGATCGAGCACCGGCTTCGACCCATGGGGCTCAAAGGTGACGAAACTGGCGACTGTTACTTTGGACAGTGGAAGTGTGAGTGTGCTGGTGAGCGTCTTGCGGGCCGGAACGAGATTGCGCAGCTGATCCTCGAAACTGTGGCGAACACTGTCGACATCGATCAGCTGCTGGAGGCGGGCACGGGCGCCATGGGCGAGGAAGTCGTTGACCTGCGTTGTTATTTTCTGCGGGGCTGATTGTCCGCTTTGCCACAGTTTGATCAGATTCTGGAACGGGATAGCATCTGCCCGGTCAAGGCTGGCTTTTGCCTCAATCGCCTTGGCCGCTGCGTTGGCGGTCTCGGCTTCCTTGACGAGTTCGTCGTCGTCGGCAGAGCATGTCCCGTCGCCTTTCTGTACTACCAGGACGCTTTCGGCCCATCCTGTAGAGCAAGGCGGCAGCCCGAAGAATGTCTCGGCGACAGGATTGAGCTGTCTGGCTTTCGTAAGAACGACTTTCCGTACTGCGAGAATGTCGGCGTAAAGGCTGGCAACTGATTTCGCTCCCTCTTTCAGCACCGTATTCAACAGGGTCTGCAATTCAGGCGGAAGGAGGTTTGCGATTGCTTCCCGAAGTGCCCGCCGCAGTATCTCCGCCTCACTTGTGAGCGCTGCCTGCAGCAGGGTTTTGTAGTTCCTTTCCAGCTCCGATACCCGGGACCTGACGTCCTCCAGACCAAGACCGGTTGCCGAGGTGAATTCCTCAAGCTGGGTCTTGAGGGTCCCGGATTTGGAGATCACATCTGACTGAATGCTGCTGATGACCCGGTTTGGATCGGGTTCGTCTCCCATCAGGTTCGAGAGAATGTGAGCGCGGACACGGTCAAGTGCATTCTTCCGGGCTCCCGATGCGGCACCGGCGATTGTGATTTCGCGGGAGAAGTCGAGCCAGGCGGCGGATGCCGCGACGTAGCTGGCAGTGAGCTTGTCCCATTCGGCTTTGATGTCTGCCGGTATGGCGCCCTGCGGGGGAGACGAAGCGATGACGGGGGCGGAAAGCGAAAGGCTGGCGAGCTGGTCTCGCATGCGCCGGAGCTGGGAGAGCAGGGGTGCGACAGTGGTCGCCGGAGCGAGACACGCTCCCGCCGTCAATTGTTGCAGGAGCTGAGTGCGTGCTGCGGTCAGCTGGTTCACTGCGCTCTGGAACGACTGCAGGTTCTTTGTCGCTGCAGCGACCAAGGCGTCAGCGTAGTTCTTGAAGGCACCGAGCTGCGCTTCACGGCCCGCGGCAGCAGTCGTGATTGCCTGGAGGCTGCTGTTCATTTGCGCGATCGCATCCTGCAGGACGCGGCACGTTGCCCTGCCGGGTGGCTCAGCGAGAACATGCATGGCGGGAGCAGGGCACGTCCCGAGATCAGGCAATACAGCCTGTATGATATCGCGAACTGTGGTTACGCCTGAACTGCAGACGGAATTCGCCTTCTGGACCACGACCTGGAACCGCAGCGCTGCGGAGATGATCGCGTTTATCGCTTCGTCAATATGCTGTGCGCCCTTGTCCAGACCTGCATCAGCAAGCTTGTTGATCGCGTCAAGGACCTGCCTGATCTCTCCGTAAAGCGGGCCGGCAATGGTTCTGGTCAGTTCTTCGCGCTCTTCATTCGGCAAACCTGCAAAAAGAGGATCGGCGAGAAGTTTTGCGACGGGATCCGGAGCAGTCCAGATTGCTGCCCATCGTGCTTTGTCATCTTTGAGATCCTGCAGGATCTTCCGTGCTGAATCAGTATTGGCATAAAGGATGGCATCCGACCAGGGGCTGGCATTGCGTGTCGCCTCGGCAATTCGGGCAGCGACTGCACCGCGTATTATGCGTGCCGGATCGAGCTCGCGGAGCCGATCAGAGGAAATGCTTGCCTTGAAATCGTTGATGGACTGCCGGATGTCTTCGGCGACCGAGGCCAGTGGTGCGCGGGAGATTTCGTCGAGCGCATGCAGCACCCGGCGACCGGACGACCATGTTCTCGACAGTTCGATGGCAAGCTGGTCGGCATTCGGCTGCGCAGTCCGGTTCAGGCCGGACACCGCGCTTCGGGCGGCTTCCATCTCGTCAAGCGCGTTGCTGAGATCCGCGAAAACGGATCTTCCGATCTTGTCGATGCGATTTTTCAGATCCGCGATGAGACTTTTGAGAACGCCTTTCTCGTCGTCGAAGATGGCTGCGATTTCATTTTGCGGAATCGCAAACTGGGAAACTTCCTGCAGTTTCGGAAGGACGTTCTCCCCCATGAGAGCGATCGCAATCAGGACAAATTGCCGGAATTCGATGAGACCAAGCAGCTTCGCCCCCGGAGGGAAAAAATTTCCTACGAAGTCCGCGGCCGAAGTCGCTCGGGACAGGCCGGAGCCGGCATCTGATCGGGTAGTCGACGCATCGGCAAACCGGACCCTTGGCGGGACCTCCGTCAAGGCCCTCGCGGCCTTGTCCGGTGAACTCCCGACTGGACCCAGTTGGCGATTGAACCCGACGACCCGCAGCGCCATTCGCCCGATCCCGCCTGATCGGTCTCCCTTGTCCCCCATATCAAAGTCGAACGGAACGGCGTCGAGGAACGTCTGCTCCCGGGCTGTGCTCCCAAATCCCTGTCGGACGTATTCCTTGTTGTAGGTTACAGTGATCGGAGGAGCCGGGCGGCCCTTTAATCCTTCTATTTGCTGGGAACGGATCTGGGCGACTGAGAGGCTCGGATAGAACGGGGGCTGCGTCGCGGCCTGGAGCGGGCCATCGAAATCAAAGCCGGGTCGCCCTTCAGCCGCGACCTGCTGCCAGTCCGTGTTGAAGGTACACTGGCCGGGCTCCTGTTCATCCGCATATTTCCGAGCTACGCCATTGTGTGCGATCAGGTCGTGCTGGAATGGTTTGGGATCGGTCGGATCCGTCGGATCAGAGTAATATCGTTTACAGAGTGCTTCCACCGTGCGCGGATCATTTGCAGCCCTGTTATCTACGAACAGCAAGGGCATGGAAACGGCCGACGCGCTGTCATCGATGAGCATTCTGAAACGGACCGATCCCGCTGGTCCGGCTTCTGTACGAGGCCAGAACACGAGTCCAGAGAGAGCGCGATCCGGCTGACCGGCTCCATCGCTGACGGCTCCAACCACGTTTCCGCGGAGGCGTGTCTTAAGGGCATCCTTTGCTGTGCCGACGCGTCCCAGTATTTCTTCGGTCGGATCGAGAAGGTCAGGAGTCCGAAGGGTAAGCAGCTTTACACGTTTGGCCGGAAAGCCCCTGCCACTGAACAGCTGTCCCGTCGCGGGATAGAGCTGCTGGTCCCGCGACACCTCGATAAAGAACCGCTGCGCCTGCTCAACAATGTACCCGGAGGCCGGATCGTCGGTAACCGCAAGCCGAATGCGAGGCTCTGTAAGCTTTACAAGAGCGGCCTTGTGGCCAAGAGGAAACAGATACCCTCGTCGAACGATAGTTGTTACGACGTCGCGACCGTCGACAATGACCGAACGCCAACGCTCTATGCTGAATGATTCATAGAGCGGCGCCTTTCGTGTCCGCTTGCCATCGGCATCGATGCTGGCTGCGCTTGGTGGCTCGAAGGTCGTATCCAGATCGAGTGTCGCACCAAGACTGCCCAACAGAAGCCGATTGGTCGTGAGAGGCCGAGGCAGGTAGATTGCGGATGTATCGGCTCCGGTTTTGCCGGATCCCGGGATAGTCTCCGTCCAGATGTCGCTCAGGCCATAGCCGACAGGGGGACCGACCTGGCTCGTATCCTTCTTGTCAGAACCCTTGTCGGTCGGGGGGATGCCAACAACGGGCAGCCCGGGAACGGAGGAAAGGATGACGAGTTCGTGCCGGTCAGCGGAGTCCAGCGCGGTACGAAATCGACGCGACTTCAATTCGTCATTGTCATGCGTTTTCAGGTCCCACGGTGCCCATGGACCGAGCGGAGGACTCCGCTTCCGCCCGGTGCCGGTCTTGAAGACATCGGGTTGGTAGTCAGGCGACCAGATCGCTCTCAGTGAGGGGGTAGGCAGTGCCTCATGCAGCCGGGCCTGCCAGATCAGCGTCGGCGAGCCGGAAGGTGACTTCCAGAAGTCTAGGCGCGCCGGAAGATGGCGCGTAGTCTTCCATCTGGCATCTTGCGCTGGCGAAAGGATCAGACGGGAGGGTACCTCCAGCGAGGTTTCATATTCGGTGGGGCGGGCTACAGCCTGCCTGATCTCGGCAAGACGGTGCGCGCTGTCCCAGAGTTCGGAGCGACCGGTTATACCTTGATACCGCAGAATTTCCGCCGGGTTGTCCTGCGGTTCAAGTTTGGGCTGTTTTGGATCCTGCGGCTTGTAGAGACGATATGCCTGACGGACGACCTTCAGCTTGAGGCTCCGCCAGTCAGTGAGATTCTCGACAGTAAGTGCAAGTTCCTTCTGTTCAAAGTCGAATGCAAGTCGTGAGGCGCCGGACATTCTGGCTTCGACGGGCAAGGACAGCCCTTCAGGCGTGTCGCATTCCCGCGAGCAATCTGTCCCCTTTGGAGCGTCCTCCGAACTCTTCTGCAGACTTTCCTTCAGCTTCGCGGATAGAAAATCTTTCGCAATAGCTCTGGGCACCACGGGCGCAGGATTTGCGGGAAACAGCGCTTGCCAGTCTTTCTGGCGGAGGGGCCAGTTCGGCAATACCAGCAGGACATCCTTGTGTTTCAGATCCCAGCTTTTGAGCACATCGAATAGATCGTGATTGAACCGGTCATTTCGTGCCTCGGCAAACAATGCTGCGTAAAATTTTCCTGGATCGCGTTCGCGCGTGGCGATCTCTTTTTGTTTGCGGACGTCTACTCCGATCGGAGGAAGCGGGATCAGGTCAACCGCTTTTTCGATGTCCTTATCGGTATCTGCCGGCGACCGGTTCTTGCCGAGATCCCCAAGCACCTGGTCGATCGCACTTCGTCGGGCCTTCGCGAGAATTTGCCTCGCCGCCTGCCGTCCTGGCACCGAGACAAGACCGAGAGGCCCGATCCAGAATTTCTCGCGGGGAGGAACCTTTTTTTCAGGATCAGCATCCCAGAGTGCCGAAAAATCAGCGAAGGGTGTCAAACCGGCATTGGCCGGATCACTCTTCTCTGCGGCAATTTTGGAGTCACGTATCTGACGACGTAACTGTAGTACGTCGTCAAGATTCGATGATCGCAGCCTTGCAAGATCCGAAGCACCGATATTCGGAGCAGAGTCGGGCAAGTCGAACTGCTGGCGCAGAAACGCCCGCTCCATGATATGTTGGGGCGGAAGATCGACCACCAGAACGCGCTCTGCGTCTGCTCCGTCCATCTTGCGTCCAACCAGATACGGCTTTCCGTTGCGAAGCTCGAGATCAATATTCTTGAACCGAAACTCGAGGTTCATGAGGTCTCGCGCTCGCGCGATCCTCAGTTTTGCATCATCGAGAGGAAGGCGAACAGAGTTGGAAATGTTACCGAACTCGTAGCCAGCCTCCTTTGCTTGCCCTCGCAAGCCGGGAAGAAAGATCCTGAAGCTGGCGCCCTTGAAATCCAGACGGTTGAAGACTGTTCTGTCCTTCTGATCTACGAAGTCGAGACGCGTACGGTCTGAACCAGGAATGGCGATGTTGTGGTTGAACAGGAGGGCGGGCATGTCGAAGCCGGTTACGGCATCGCCAGTGCTGCTCACAGAAATCTTGAACGGGCGACCATCGTCGTCGCCGCTGAGGTCGAACGTGCCAACCTTTGATCGGAAGGGCCAATGGGAGCGCTTGCACGACAGTGTGGCGTTCAGTCTCGTCCCATCCTGATTGAATTCGGCTGCCGTAATCGGCGCGCTAAGGGTCTCCTGCCTGCCGCGCAAACGAAGTGCGAGGTCCCCCTCAACGCGGACCGGATTCTTCCCGCTGTGGAGCAACAATCGGGCCTTGGGATCGAGGTCGAGACTAACTGAAACATCACGGGCGGCTCCTAACCGCACTGTCCGGCTGCTAAACGGAGCCAGGAATTCACCGCGCCATTGGGAGTCCTGCTTGGGGCGAGGGGCAATCAGCAGTGCAGAGGGTTTGAATGTGCCGTCGAGTACACTCAATGCACCCCTGTGGGGTCTCAAAACGACTGTCGAACTTCTGTGAAGCTCGAGCTTTACTTGAGTGGGCAGTTTGAAGCCGGTCGCATCTCTGAATTTGGCCAGTAAGGAGGAGTTGAGCGATACTGCTAGCGGCTCGCCATGAAAAAACTGAGCGAATGTCAGCCTTGCGCTTGTGTGGCCTAGATCGGTCCAGATACATTGCAAGGTCCAGCGGCCTGCGGCGTTCGGCTCAAAATCCAGATCAAGCGAGGTCTCCAGATCAGCGGAGAGCCCAAGCTGACGAATTCCTATGGATGTCTCGCTTTTCTTGCTGACGATGGCGGACGGCCCGAAAGCAAGATCTTCGATCAGCCAGCGAAGACGATCTCCCTCGCTGACGAGAACACCGTCGGGGACCTCACGAATGGTCAACGCTCCCGACGCGGAGGCACTGCCGAATGCCAAGGCTGCGGTCGAGCTACCCAAAAATTCCCGGCGTGTGATCTTGACCAAACGCACCCCTCAAAAAACAATTGCCGACAAAGAGCGGACGGAACTCATCGTTGACCAGGACTCATTCGGCCGCGCGCAAATGCGCGCTCCAACCAGCCGGGTTTGAGAGCTCATCCGTCAGTCTAAGAATCTCGACGAGAACAGCGGGAATTCGCGTCAATGCGAATCCTGCATCCTCTATTGGTGCTGGTTGCCGGGCCTATATCGGACCTGGATCCGGCGGGTCCCAAAATAAAGAAAGAAGCAGTTCTGAAATTATACGCTTGCCAGCCATATGTGCCCCCGCGAAGTCTTCTGGCGTGCGCTCTCGCAGTAATTGCACAGATTATTTCCAGGTTGTGCAGAGTCAATAGATTTTATTCCAATCCCACCTGGTCGAGGACGGGCAGGAGGAGCGACTTGGCGACGCGATAGTTAAGAAGCGGGTGGGTGGGGGAGGAGAGTTCAGATCACAAATCCCTGTTCACCTGCAATCGATAGTCAGTCCTGACGGTCACTGGATTTGATGGCCGAGGCTCCTGCGTCAAACCTGCTTCAGGCGTTTGCTCTGGTTGAGGCCTGAGGGCGAAAAGGTGCTTGGCTTTATGAACGCGGATCAATATCGTGCGCCCGTTTTGCAACCTGGGGGCGGGAGCATGATTTTTGGAAGCAGAGCTTGCGCAATACTGGTTCTGGCGCTTGGGGTGCTGGAGCCATTCGGTGCTGCAAGGGCGCAGGTCGACGGCGCACTCCAGGTTGCAGCGAGCGTTATCGGTGCGCTGACCGTTGGAAAAATTTTTAACCGCGCGAATGAAGCAATTGATCACGCGCAAACCGCCGCGCAGACCACAAGCAACCGTCTGTTGTTCAGCGCCGTCGATCAATCCCGCCAAATGATGAAGCAGCTGGCGGATACGCTTGCTGCGGAGCGCGACACAACCTTCAATCAGCTTTCTGATGCGCGAAAGGTCGCGATTTGGGATCTTTATTCAGTATCTCTTGAGCTGGAGAAAGGTACAGCCGACGAGTTCGCCAAGGGCGTTGTGCAGGCACAAAATCTGCTCGCAAATGTTCAGTTCATTGGAAAGGACGTCAAGTTTCTGATTGTCCGCGTGATGCCGACGGTGTTTCAGGAGCAAGCGGTTTCAAACAATCCGGTTCAGATTTATGCGGTAGGGCTGGGAACGGATCAGGCCAAAAAGAGATTCAAACGCAAAATAAGCATCGCGGGGAGGCAGATCTCGACCGACCGCATTTCCGTCAAGGAATGGGGCGTTGAAGTGTTTCTGCAGAAAGCTGACTTCGAGGGAGTATGGAAGTCTGATGAATATTCGCGGGCGCCCATGCAGGTAGAATCTACGATAACTGAGGAGGGCTCGTGGTGGTGCGCCTGGGCCGGATGTACGAACAGGAACACCTACTCGGCAACTTATCAGATTGATCTTTATCCCACGCGGGCTGCGCAACTTTCCGTGGTTCGAAGAACAGAGACGGAGGTGCCGGCGGGGCCAGAGCAGTGGGAGAAGATCAGCATAACGCTGCCAAATATGGACGGGCAGGGTCACTTGTCTTATCCGCCGACAGCCAGCGGGCCGACTTCGGCAGGTCAGGACTGGAAATGGAGTCACTGGGATGCTGCTCACGACGGTTGTTCGAACATATCTGGCAACGGGTGCCCTTTCGTGCGGGACCAAAGGTGCGATTTCTCGGGTGATATGTTTATCGTTCAGTGCAGCGCCGACAACGACGGACACTCGGTGCTCTATCAGTTCGGCGTACTCAAGAAGCTGTACAAGATGGAGCAGGTCAAGCTACCGGATCAACAGTTGGAGATCCGTCCAGGAGAATCCAGGATGGTAGAAATAGAACGAGCGGCAAAATCCGCGTGGATTGAAGGCATATTGCCAACCGGGCAAAAGTTCGGGCCTCTGTCTCTCATCCCGCCAGGTGGCGCTGTCCTGGATTCGGTCATGTGCACGGGCGGAACGATTGTGGGAGACAAGCGACAATTTACGTGCGCAATGCACGAACCGAGGTAGCCGCACATGTCCACTCCGCTTATCAAGCCTGTCGGCGAGGATTGGACCTGGTTGACAGATTATGTTTTTGCAACAGCAGAATGGACGCTGAATATCCCTGGAGACCGTGAGTGCGAACTGGGAACCGGCGTTAAGGCCTTCGGTCGTCCGAGAGGTGACAGGCAGAAATTCACACGCACGATTGAGTTCACAACCTGGGGGGCGGGAGCCATTCACGTTCGGGCGGCAGATGGTAAGGGATCGTGCCAGGTGCGCCTGGACATAGGCAAGGTCGGGTTGATCACAATCCTCGATTCAAAGTTTTGAGTATTGCATGGGTGGGCTCACGTCGACTGGAGGAATAGCACAATACTAGGTGCCGAGAACCGAAAGGGGCCGGTAGCCTGTTCAAGTTTGCATCCGCAGTAAGAACCTGCATCACCGGGATGCCGGTACGACCAATGCACGAGCGGGTTTTGCATGTTTCCGGCAGGCCTATTTATCTGCAACAGGCAACACTAGGTCGAATTTTTGCCGAGCCCAGGAAGCAGGATGGTCATGCGGGTCAGCCGCCTCGAACTTTACGAACTGGTCTCAAAATCACCTTTGAGCAAGATTGCGCCTGGCTTGGGCATTTCAGCGACGGCACTGGCGGAGATTTGCAGAACGCACAATGTGCCGTATCCCGGATCGGGATACTGGACCCGAAAGTCGCTCGGGCAGGCGGTCACTCTTGATCCGCTTCCGCCAGAGCCAGTGGAGCAACCAGTAGAGATCGAGCCACCGAAGCCGCGTGTGCGGCGGACGGAAACACGGACAGCTGACGTGACGGCACAGGTGCCGAATTCCCCGGAGCCTGCTACCAGCACTGCGACCGCCGTAAAGGAGCGGCTGACAAAGCCACACCCGATCATAGCGAGCTGGATTGCCGATCGCGAGCGTCGTCGTCGGGAAGCCGCGGCAAGTCGTGATCCATGGCGGATCAGGAACGCACCTGCTCCATTGTCCGAGATCGATCACCGCCGCCATGCGATCCTTGACGCACTGTTTCGGGCTCTCGAAGGGAAGGGCGCAAAGATCGCTGAAGCCGCGAAAGGCCTGCTCAGTGTAACGATCGAAGGCGAAAAGATCGAGTTTCAGGTTCGAGAGAAGAGCCGGCAGGTGAAGATTTCACCTCAGGACAATCGGAGCTCCTATCTCTCCCAGGAGCTGGTCGGCACCGGCAAGCTTGTCTTTGCCATTCGCACCTACCTGCGAGGTCCACATAATGAGGAGTGGCGCGAAACCGATAGCAAACCGCTGGAAAGTCAATTGCCCGGAATTGTCAATCGGCTCTTTGAGGGTGCGCAGATCCTGAAGGCATGGCACATCGAACAGGAGCAGGAGCGGGAACGATGGCGGCAGGAGGCGGCTCGAAGAGCTGAACGAGAACGCTTGGCGAAGCTGGAGCAGAGGCGCCGTGAGAGACTCTGTGAGCTCGCCCGCAACTGGGTTACCGCCGGTCAGGTTCGAGAGCTTCTCGCGGTCGTCAAATCAAAGCAATTCTCGAGTGAGACATGCATCGATGGGAAGAGTCTGACAGAGTGGATGGCGTGGGCGGAAGCTGCGGCTGATGCTCTCGATGCTTCTCGGGACGGGGCTGAAGGCCTGTTCGCGATCATTGCCGCCGTGAAAGCTGAGCCGGGCTATGGTTGAGCCCCGCCGCCTTTTCTCAACTGCCAAAAACGGTTTCGAAAAGACGTGCTGAGGTCAGAAAAGGGCGATGTCACGCTGAAAGCAAAAAGGACGACTATGTCAGAAGACGATGTTGATGAATCTGGGTGGTCGGATGAGTTCACCTACAGCGATGCAGACGCAGCGTTGGCGGACATATTAGGTGAGGTCCACGATCGCGAACTTTCCCGTGTTTTTAATTGGTCGCCGGATGGCCAGCGCGCTCCTGTCCATTGGCGCGCGGCCGCCGCGACCATAGCCTCCGATTCTGACAATCTGCATCTGGATGCCGAGAGCTTCTGGCAGCTGAATAGAGCGCTTGACTCGACGCCGGACAGGGAGGCGGCGGATAAAATCCGCCTGATATCCCGCGTCTGGGCCGATACGAACTGGCAGATGATAGAGAGCAGGGCTCGCGAGATAGCTTTAGAACTGTTTTGCAAGTCCAGTTACGTCTTTAGCCGGGAGTTTGGTGCCTTTGTCGACAGCCTGCCGCGCCTCTGTAGCGATCGTCAACTCCTGGAGTCTGCCCTGGATTCATTCGAACGTGGCGTGCTCAACGCGGATGCAGCGGTGGGACAGCTGCGAGTGCTCGGAGGCGACCAAGTGGCCGCGGCACGGGTAGTCGGGGCAGTGACGTCGCGGTCGGGGTTCAGTGAGTACGACGATCTTGCATCCTTGATTGCCGAATGGGCGGGCGCCACCATGTGGGGGCAACTCCAATATCTGCTCTGGCGCAGAGGTACTGAGGAGCGCCGCCCGCAGACGGATCTTGAGGATTTGCCCGATGCGGTCGTCAGGGCTGCCGAGCTCCTCAAAGAGCTTGGCCTGACGATCTCCGGCTCGCAGTCCTATAGGCTCTCTGAGCTTTCAGCCGAAACCAGAGTCTCCTGGCGACACGAACTGTGCACCGTAGTTGGCGATGCTGCGATGCTGAAGTCCGCGGTGACAGAGATTCTTCTTTGGTTTGGTTGGCCGCGCGACGATCGAGCGGTGATCTTCGCCGTGCTCGACCTGCATGCGAAGCAAGAACTTGCTGCGATTGTACCTTTCACGACTCACCGGAACGAACTCGTACGGCGCCGAGCCGCCGCTGTTCTGGATTTGGCGAACGGCGTGCCGAACGCCGACGCGCTGTTGCGGAGAAGGGCGGGCTTGAAACCCGCTGCTGGTAGCGAGCCCCGGGATGGACTCGGTCCGAGCCGCACCTGGATTGGCGACGCACGTATTGAGCGTCTCATGGAAGATGCCCTCGACGCCGTAATAAGGACCTTCGGTGACCAGGTGCGTCGGACGCGGGATAGCGGCGAGGAGACGCATGTAGCGATACTCTTCGAGCGGCTGGCTGGCGCATTCTCGAAGATAAGCGATCGGCTGGCAGCTTATGCGGCCGAGACTAACGCGAACGAGCGCCTAGAATTCAAGATCGAGCACCGGATAGTAGGGAAGGCGGAAGAGGGCGGGAAGGGCATTGGGGCCGATCGCTTCTCGGCTGACGTCTGCGTGGTATTCGAGGCACGGGAAGATGGCCGTTCGTTTAGCCGCCGGGCCTCCCTTATTCAGGCAAAGCGGATCTTTGTCCGACAAGCGGCGCTTGAGGTTGACTACTACCCCGTCGACGCTGGTCAACTCAAGGACCTGGCGGATCAGACCATGGCGGGCTTCCTCTTGTTGGTCGGACCATCATGCGATGGTGTGTCGATGCCTGTGATACCTGCTCGTCTCTTTCTTGACCTCGTTGAACGTGGGGAGCCCTCAACTCAGATCGCGCCGGCGGTTGCCTCGCGACTTGGTAAAGGGCTCGGAACGTGGCTCGTCGAAGACGTGATCGGGTTGTGGACGGGCGATTGGAAGGAACAGCTACTTGCAAAGGCGAAGGGAGGAGAGGGGCGCGAGCCCTTCCTCCTCGTCGAAATCACAGCCAATCGAGTGCGCCGGGGCCCGGACGGCTGGACGCACTGACGTCAACTGGCAGACTTGTGCGTGCTGCCAGCCTTGTTCTCTGCCTTCAATTGGTAACGTGAGACAAAAAGGGCCGCCCGAAAGCGGCCCTCATTCGTTGTATCGGCGAAGCTTACGCCGCGAGCTTCGTATCGATCTCATCCGCTTGGCTCTTCACCACGGCAATCGCTTCCGTGAGCTCGCGCTGACGCTTGCGAGCCGTGCGACGATCCAGCAGGCGGACGATCCAGATGGCGAGCAGGGCACCGATCAGGCCCGGCAGCATGAGGATCGCAAGCAGTGCGGCTGCGGCGACGTAGAGATACGGCATCGCCTTCTTCTCAAGTTCATCGACCTTCGCCCAGAACCTGGCCTTCAACGTTTCGATGATCCTGTTGGCCTCATCTTCGATTGCCTTCTCGACCTGCTTGCCAGCTTCCGAGGCGATCGTCCCGGCCGGATGCGTGAGCTTGTCGTTCAGGTTCAAGGCCTGCCCCAGAACGGTATTGTCCGGCCCCTGCGTACGGGGCAACGGCTCAATCGGATTGGTCGGTGTCGAAACCGAATAGCCGTCCTTTTCGAGTTTGACGCCAGGCGCCTGCGTAAGCGTCGGCGGCGTCACCGTAGCGTTGGGCACTGCGTTCTTGAGAACCTCCGCAGACTTCTTTGTCTGTTCGACCGGATTCAAATCTTTCAGGCCGAAGGCATGGGCGCCAACGGCAAAAAGCGAGAGAGCACCAACAATCAGTCCATAAGCAATCGGATGTTTGAGCATCGGCTTTGCGGGATGACCCGCCCCCTAGTTGAATACAGGGTATGTAGTTCGGGCAGGCTGTCGGGTTTATGAACGGCCATACAGACAGTTCCGTGTGCAACCGCAGGATGTCTCGGCGCCGCCTTGGGAATCCGGCCGGAGATTAAGTTTTCGAAAGCAACTTTGGGGCAGACCGTAACTTTATAACATTCGCGGAAAACCCTAGCGAAATCAGGGACCGTATCTGCGGCGCGTTCTAAATCGAATTAGAGTGGGCTGTCCGGGCGTCTAATGGCGATTCGCCAAAGGAGGTCCCGTACTGACTTCCCGTGACGAAATCGGGGGAGGGTCAAAAAGTGAAAATGGTCAGAGCCTAGTAGTCTTCGCCAGTTAGTTCCTTCCACCTTCCGATGCTGACGTCCACGTATCCAACCGGGTAGCTTTGGCCCATGTTGGTGAAGCTTTGCTCGCCTTCAGTGTGAATTTGGAGGAGCACTTGCGGCGGCAGGGGCTTGAAGGCGTAGAGGTCGAATGCGTGCTTGTCCGGAATACAGCCGCGCGAGCGGCCGAAAGTCGCAATGACCGCCTTCCCGGCCGCATAGCAGTGGTTGGTAGCAGACAACGGTACTGCCAGTTCGAGAATGCGCGCCGTCCCGATGCTCGCTAATTGGGTCAGTAAGTCGGGGTCGCGCATCCACATGGATGACACTTCGCCTCCCCAACGAGACATCAGTGTTTTAACGCCAGTATCGTCGATCGCGATCGGATGCGACGCCATCCAGAACTTGTTGGGCCGCGATTCTAGTGGGTCACGATGGAAAGGACTGGCGTTGTACAGGATGTTGGCCGCAGATGCGGAAAGGCTGCCTTCGGCGACAAGGGCATCGAGGCGGGCACGTAACGTTGCAAGTGTGGAAAGATGAATGCCCTGACGGCGCAGGATGGCGATCTCCGCGTCCGTCATGCGCGTGTAGTGGAATGCCCGGACGATACGGGACTTCATCTCTTCGCCCATCGCCTCCTGCAAAGCGTGAAAAGGTGTCGCGTAGGGGTTATCGGGCCGAAGTAGGGGACGATCAGGGCCATTGTAATTGTCGTATGCGACGAAGATGTCGTGGTCTGCTCTCATGTATCCCTGGATGACGTGAGCTTTCGCCTCCAGGAGCCTGATCAGCGGAGCATCGAACGTTTCTATATTCCAGACGTCGATCGGTTGCGCCTTCATCCGTGGCTCACTAGTAATCTGCATCGGGGAGTGACTGGGCTCCCACTTGCGTCCTTAGCCTGTCGAGCTCCGCTTTGTTACCCGCGATCCAGCGGCGTGAGCGGGCGGCGCTCTCGGCGTTGAGAGTCTCAACCTCGTGAGCTGCCGCAGTCGCAGAAATGATGTTCGGCTTTGGACTGTCGGAAGCGGTAAGATAGAGCGCGGTAGCGCGAGATAGTGGAGCGGACAGGCTCTCGATTTCACCCTTATTGTAGAGCACCCCTGTGTCGCCCAAGATGAAGCGGCCGGACGGGTCCGTTTTCAGGGTCCAGTCGAAGGACAACAGCCTATCGCGGACAGTTTTTCGGCCGTCAGGACTGCGCACCGCATCGGTGAACGGAAGCTCCGGCAGTCCCTCCGTTGTGTCGAGCCCGGTTATGATCTTGTCCAGCGCATCCTCGGCGCCGCGCAGCCCCAGGGACTGGATGTATTTGAATTCGGCCTCGGTAACGGAAGCACCGTGAAAACGGGTCTGCCAAGCCTGACTGAACGTATTGAAATCAGGAGCCTCGAAGGCTTCAAGGAGACTTAGCGTCAGTTCTTGCGCTCTGGGATTATAGGACGTCACGACATCCGGATCGCGAAGGACTTGCGCTGCGAGAAAGGAGGCGAGCTCTTCCTTCGCAGCCTGACTGCGGTCGCCTTTAAGGACGCGGTCGAATGTAACGCCGCCTTGGGAGTCGATCTTGTTGAGATCGACGGTCTCGAGGGTTGTGTCGTCCGCTCCTGATGGTTCAATCGTGTAGAGATTGAAGATTTGCATCAGTTGCTTGGGCGAGTGCTCGCGGAGTCGATCAGCACGGTGATCATATGCCCAGAGTTTGCCGTCAGGCTCGGCGAATTTTCGGATCCAGAATTGCGGAACGAAGTGATGTATGCGTGGCTTGCCGGTCAAGGGTGCTCCTTGGCTAACTGGTGGCATGACTTGGCCGCACTTCCGGATCTCTATCGTCACCGCGGCGTCGAGCGGCCCTTTTATTCCTCGGTTCTGAAGCGCTCAGGATCAAAGTGTGCGAGGATTTCTGTGATTTGGGCTTCTGTAATTCGAGGCAATGCGAAGAGGCTCCGGACCCGATTATAGGCGTTTGTCAAATATGTGATTTGGGCGGCGCTATTCCAATCATGACTTTGTCGAATTTCAATTGCTTCATTCCGGCGGGATTGTATTCGGTCCATCTCCCATTCGGCAAACCAGCGCACGTCGCGGACATTGACGAGGCCGGCCTCGACGCGACGAATGGCGAGCGCGCCGAAGCGATCCATCACGGCCATCGAACGCCGCAAAAACTGCGACCACTGTCCGAGCATCGGCTGGTCCTTCAACAGCGAATAGCCGTTGTGTGGGACGATGACACTGCCATGGAGCATCCAGAATTCGCCGGTTTCGTCAAAGAACATGGTGACGTTGCTTGAGGAAATCGCTTCGCCGTGCCCACCCGTGATCCAATACCTTACGAAGCCTTCTTCGGTTGCGCCGTAGTTGCCTTCAACAGCCGTGTCGCTCGGCGCTTCGACGGCTAGCGCCTGCTTCAGGCTTGCGATATCTGCAACCGATGGTGGATGCGTCTTCCAGCCCCCCGGCGTGACGCGGATGTAGGCGCGCGGGACGTCGGGAAGTCGGATTTCGATCCGCCCGGGCCGACCGAACGCTTCGTTATGGACGAGCGTGCCCTTTGCTGACGCCCATATGGAGGGGTTCTGCGCATTGGCTGGTACACCTGTGAAGGTTGCAGTCGCGGCGATCTCGTCGGCCCGGTCGGCGAGATTGATCTCGAGCGCGCCCTTCAACTCCTTGACCAGCTTCTTCCTCACGCTCTTGCGTGTAGCCGGGTCGGCGTCGCCGGACAGGTGATAGGTGATCACTCGTCTCTGCCGAATATCGAATGGCAGATCCTCAATCTCGGCACCGGTTGCTGTGTTGAGGACACCGATTACCCGCTCCCAGCCAGGCTTTTGCATCGCCCAACCCAATTCGATCATGACGTTAGGATTCGGGAGCCATTTCTCTCCCGGGGCCGGCGTGCGCGCGATCGGCGTCAGGTCGGCAACAAAGACGGCCGCATTCGCAATCTTTGTGAGGATTGCGGAGGCGATATCGACCATACCGCGTTCACCCTTGGTGTCGTGATCGACCTCCGGTCTTTCAGCGTCGTTGACGCCCATCTCGCTGTTGATCAGGTCGATGGCCTCCACCAATGAGGCGCGCACGAAGTTGCGGCAGGTCTCGGGCGAATAGTCACTCTGCCATGACCAGAATATTCTTGGGGGGCCGTCGGCCGTCACGATTGTACCTCTGTTTTTCTCGCGTCCGTTTGCTCTCTGCGACGCAGGTTGAGCCGGAGCACGATACGATGATCGCCGGTCGGCGCTCGGCCGCAGAGATCGAAGTTTACTAGTGATAGAGATGTGGGCCAATCCAATTGGAAGCCCGTCCATCTTGGCGCGCCGGACGGGTTCTCTTTGAACCTGTCGATGGTAAGAGGACCGAATCGTGCGACCTCGAAGACTGATCCTCCGTGACGGTATCGCAGGCGCTCCAAAGAGACGGCATTCGGTAGCTATCTCAGCTAAGCAGGTGCGACGATCCGTCGATTGACTTCGATAGCTTGCGAAGCATCCGCTATTGCGACTCGCGCAAATTTTTCTGTGAATTCAAGAGCGTAATATTTTGACGGATCAGCTATCGGCAGTTGACCGTTGGCGAGGACAATTTGTGTTTGCAAAACAATGCGATAGGATCGCTCGAAATGATTGAGTGGGAGTGAGGTTGTAGTCTGGAAATTTTCCCGTAACAGTCTTATCTAGTCCGGAGATCATTCTGGACTAGCGAATATGCCGCGCATCCCACCTGAATTAATTGCGTCCCATCGCCCTAAGGGCAACGACGACCCAATGGCACAGCTGGGTCAAATTTCGGCTATCTCGGAAATTGACGAACTCGGCGGTGGCGAGTGGACAGTTCTTTATGAATATCAGGGCCGTTCTGAAGGGGGACGCTGCTCGTATTCTGCACTGCTACCTCCTGCGCGGGTCGGCGAAGCACTCAGTCATGACAGTTGGGATCTAAGGATCGGGTCCTGCTCCCCGGGCTTTTCAAGAAGGAGCATCGGCGGCGAAGAAGTTGTCGAATACGATCGTTTCGGTTTCGATGGTGTGGAGCCTATCGTTTATTCGCGAGACTTCCATGGGATAAAGCCTCACCAATTCGATCTGAGTGAAGAATTTCGACTCTTTCACAATCTGTATCATGATCGTTACAACGATCGCTATGTTCACGTGGACGATCGAGGCGACGAAACAATCGTAGCAGAAGCTACCAATAGTCGCTTTCGTGTGCTTACGCGTTTCCTTCGACAATATATGGCTGCGCGTCAGTTGGCGCTCGTGTTGTTCTTCGACCACCAAGCGGAAGCAGATGTTGCCATCGATGCTGCGAACGCGGCTCTCCCATCCAAAAGGGTCGTTGCAAGAGACCGCAACTATTCATTTGCTGTCGGAGAAGGCATGGGAAAACCTTTTTCGCGCCTCCTTGGTAAAAAGGTCATTCTGCCTCCACCAGTGTCAAGTTCGGGCATTTGGCCATACGAAGCAGAGAAGCGCGGCAAGTACGCCGAATTTATTATTGATGTCAGCGAAGACGGGATGCCCGTTTTCCATAGCTGTGACCCAGGCCGTCTCGCGAACTACTTTGGCGCTAATGAAGCTGCACCGCATTATCTGACTCCGGTTTGGTTCAAGCGCGAGGTTCTGGTCAAGTACTACAACGATCCCAAGTTTTCTGTTGAGGACGGTTATCTTCGTTGTGGATCGCTGTGGGGGCTTCGCATGGACAACAATCCATCGGACCACGTCGTTGCTTATCTGGGCGACTTAGGCCGAGACCTGGATCACGAAGAGCAGATTTACTGGAAGCTATTTAATGTGACGCCGGGGGGACGGCAGCCGAGCGAAACCAATTTTCAGCGAGCGTTTCTTGCGAAGTTTGCTGACCCTTCAGCGCCAGATTTGCTTTTTAAGCAGAGCTATACGCAGCTGATCGAAGCTTGGACCAGGAAATTTGGCTGGCCCATTTTTCGGCCGCTTCATCAAGCTGATGCGCACATCCTTCGGCAGTTCCACTTGCCGATAACCGAGAGCGTTGGTGAATTCGAAGTTCAACTTCTTTGGCTTGTGAAGCTGTTGATCGATTCCTTGAATGAAGCAGAACTGACGAGGGTTGGTTCTACAGTGGGGCCTGATGAGAAGGGGATCAGTAAATTTAAGAGGCATTTAGAGGAGGAGAAATATCCTTACGTTGAGCGGGATATTCGTCTTCTTCGCAATCTTCAAGAGTTGCGGTCAAGCGGCGCTGCGCACGCGAAGGGAAGAAATTTCGACAAGATATGGAAGAAGATTGGGCTCAACATCGACTCTCCGAAAGATGGCTTCAGGGCTATAATGCAGGGGGTCAACCAAATGTTGTCCGATCTTCTCGTTCATGTTGCTCCTCCCGACGATTAGTACGCCGTGACTTCAGTCGCAATAATGGTGGGACCTCGGAGGAGGGATTCGCCTCAGCGAAATTCGTCCTACGAAGCAGGGAAGACAAGCAATGCGCGAAGTTCAACTCCGTGATGCAAAGACCAATCTCTCTGCGATCGTCGAAGGTGCGGTCAATGGCAAGCCCGTCGTGATAATGCGTCAGGGCAAGAAGCAGGCGGTGGTCCTTAGTTATGACGAATGGCTACGGCTGTCGAAAGTCCCGAGCATCGGGCGCTTGCTCATGTCGTCGCCTTTGAGGGCAGGCGATATCCCCGCTCGCCATCGAGCAAGGTTGCGCAAGATCAACTTCTGATCCCACCATATTATCGTGCATGTGCCCAGCGCTTGCGTTGGATGTGCGCTGCGCGGCCCCATGCTAGGACCTCAGCATCGCCCTTCCGGAGCCCGTGCTGATGTCCGTCCCGCCCACCAATCCCACCACCACCGACCCCGAAACCCTCGGCTGGATGCGCGGCTTCCCGCCGTCCCCTGATCGCCTCATCACCTTCCAGGACGGCTCGTTCCGCAATTTCCCCGAACTGCGCTGGGCCTGGAGCAACATCCGCCAGCTGGTGCCCACCGTGAATGTCTGGCGCGGGGCAGGGCCTGCATCCGTGTTGCCACGCGAAGATTACGATATCGGCGCAGTCGCCTCGACCACGATGGACGGCCGGCCCATGACCTTCGCAAAGATGCTGGAGGAGACCTACGCCGACGGCATCGCGGTGCTGCACCGGGGCCGGCTGATCTATGAGCGCTATTTCGGCGCCTTGAAGCCGCACAAGCCGCATATCGGCATGTCCGTGACGAAGTCGTTCACCGGCGTGCTCGCCGGCATGCTGGTCGCCGAGGGCAGGATCGATCCGCAGGCACCGGTCGCGGACTATGTGCCGGAGCTGAAGGCCAGCGCCTTCGGCGATGCGCGCGTGCACGAGGTCATGGATATGACCACGGGGCTCGCCTACACCGAGATCTACACCGACAAGAATTCGGACGTGTGGGGCCTCCGGCGCGCCAACGGGATGGCGCCGATCCCGCCGGGTTATGACGGGCCGACCAACATTTTCGATTTCCTGATCGCGCAAAAGAAGCAGGGCGAGCACGGCAAGGCCTTCGCCTACAAGACCGTCAACACCGACGTGCTGGCGTGGATCTGCCGGCGGGTCAGCGGTCTGACGCTGTCGGAGCTGCTCTCCGAGCGGATCTGGCAGCCGATGGGCGCGGAGGAGGATGCGCATTATCACGTCGACCGCATCGGCACCGAGAGCGGCGGCGGCGGCCTCTCCACGACACTGCGCGATCTCGCCCGCTTCGGCGAGACCATGCGCAATTACGGTCGCTTCAACGGCCGCCAGATCGTGCCGTCGCAAGTGGTCGAGGACATCGCGCGCGGCGGCGACCCCGAAAAATTCAAGCCGGCCGGCTACACCACGCTGCCCGGCGCGTCCTACCGCAATCAATGGTGGGTCACGCACAACGAGCACGGCGCCTACATGGCGCGCGGCGTCTACGGCCAGGGCATCTACATCGATCCCAGGGCCGAGATGGTGATCGCCCGCTACGCCTCGCACCCCATGGCGGGCAACGCCGCCAACGACCCCGTGACGCTGCCGGCCTACATGGCGCTGGCGAAGGCACTGATGGCGGGCGGGTAGGGGCGTTTTCATGCTAATATAAGTATTGACTTATATTAGCGTGAACCGATATTCCTCTTTGAACGAAACGATCGGGAGGAACGCAATGCAGATCGATGTCGCCAGGGTCTTGGGGCTTGTGACGCGTTCGGTGACGAACTTCGAGAAGGACGGAAAACCTGCGAGTGCCGTGACGCTGACGCGGCTCTACGACACCAGCGTCGACGATCTCTGGGACGCCGTGACCAGCAAAGAGCGGATTCCGCGCTGGTTCGCGGCGGTCGAGGGCGACCTCCAGCTCGGCGGGCGGTACCAGGTCAAGGGCAATGCGGGCGGCACCATCACGGCATGCACGCCGCCGACCCATTTCGCCGCAACCTGGGAATTCGGCGGCGCGATCAGCTGGATCGACGTCAGGCTTGCGGCGGAACGGCAGCAGGCACGTTTGACGCTTGAGCACACCGCGATCATCGAGGATCATTGGAATCAATTCGGCCCGGGTGCGGTCGGGATCGGCTGGGATCTCGCGCTCGCGGGGCTCGAGCGATATGTTGCGACCGGGACATCGGTCGACCACGAGACGGCCGAGGCGTGGATGGTCTCGCCCGAGGGCAAGGACTTCATGACGGCAAGCGGCGAACATTGGCATGTCACGAGCGGGGTCGACCCGGACGAGGCGAAGCAGCGCTCGGACCGCACCATCGCCTTCTATCGCGGCGAGATGCCGCCCGACATCGCCCATCCCGGCACGGGAAGCTGATGCACGTCTTCGAGGTCCTCGCCGATCCCGTGCGCCGCCGCATCCTCGAGCTGCTCGGCCAAGACGAAATGGCCTCCGGCGAGGTCGTCGCTGCGATAGGCGCCGAATTCGGCATCACCCAGGCGGCCGTCTCGCAGCACCTCAAGGTGCTGCGAGAGAGCGGCTTTGCGACCGTTCGCGCCGAGGCGCAGAGGCGCCTCTATTCGGTCGACATTGCCGGGCTTCGCGCGGTGGATGCGTGGATCGGTCAGTTCAGGAATTTCTGGGAGCCAAAGCTGGACGCGCTGGCAACCGAAATCGCGCGCGGCAAACGCGAGCGCCGCAACGCGCCGGTCACCAAAAGGAGCGGGAAAAGAGCTTGAGGTGATCGCGAATTGGGAGTGAGGAGCGAGGTTACGCGGGCTGCGGAGCCGGCTCGCAATACTCGATCAGCAACTCGGTGAGGACCCGTATCTTCCGTGCGGGATGCTGGCCCGGCGGGCGGATCACATACGCACCCGCCGGAGCCGGGGGATATCGTGTCATGACCGGCACAAGCGCGCCCGAGGTTACGTATTCATGGGTGAGCCTGTCGGGAAGATAGGCAATCCCAAGTCCTGCCAGCGCAGCGAAAACCAGAGCTGTGCCGTTGTCGGCCTTGAAGCGACCCTGCGGACGCACCGTGAGGATCTTGTCGCCATCCATGAGTTGCCACACTTCGGTGCCCTGCATGAGGGCTTCATGGGCGAGGAGTGCCTCTGGCGATTCAGGCGACCCATGGGCCTTGATGTAGTCCGGGCTCGCGACAAGCTTCCCATAGACGGGTCCGACGCGTCTTGCGATCAGATTGGAGTCCTGAAGATGGCCAACTCTTATCGCGCAATCATATCCTTCTGCGATGAGATCGACGAACCGGTCGCTGTAGCAGGTTTGGATCTGAAGATGGGGGTGACGCCGGGCCATCTCCGCAAGGATGGGCGCGAAGTGGATCGGGCCGAAAGAAAGCGGCACTGCAACTCGCAAGCGGCCGCGCAAGTCTCCGGCGGGTAGCACGGCCTCCCTCGCTGCGTCGATCTCGGCGCTGACTCTGGCGGCATGGTCTCGGAAAGTGACGCCGGCTTCCGTGAGCGCAGCCCCGCGGGTCGTTCTTGCAAGCAGTTGGACGCCAAGCTCCGCTTCGAGCCGCAGCAGCCGACGACTGACGATCGATTTGGCGACGCCCAGCCGGATCGCGGCGGACGAAATTCCCCCAGCGTCGGCGATTTCGACGAACGTCCGTATTTCTTCGATGTCCAATTCAGCGTTCCTCATTTCGCGACACGGCGTCCCTCGCCGCGACACTACCGTATCGCGTCCGGGAACACCAATCTCGGCGTCGGCTACGTCGCTGCTGGCGTACGTCTTCTAAAAAACCAGTGCCGCTCACAACGGCAGTAAAGGATGCAACGATGACTTTTCGTAACGGCCTTGCTTCGCTTCTTCGTCCCGAAGACTCAGTGCTCGTTCTGATCGACCACCAGCCTTACCAGCTTGCGAACGTGAACAGCCATGAACCGCAGATGGTGATCAACAACACGGCCGGTCTGGCCAAGGCCGCCAAAGCCTTCGGCGTCCCCACGATCCTCACCACGGTGATCGCTGAACGGGGTGGTCTCCTTTTCCCTCAGATCACGGACGTTTTCCCCGGCCAGGAAGTCATCGACCGGACGTTCATCAACACCTGGGAGGATCGAAAGGTGGTGGACGCAGTCAAGGCAACGGGCCGCAAGCAGCTCATCATTGCTGGCCTGTGGACCGAAATTTGCGTTGCGATGCCGGCGATTCAGGCTCGTGGCGAAGGCTGGGATGTAACGGTGATCACCGACGCCTCTGGCGCCGTTTCGGTGGAGGCCCACCAGGTCGCAATCCAGCGCATGATCGCGGCGGGCGTGAATATGATGACCTGGCTGGCGCTCGCCGCCGAATGGCAGCGCGACTGGGCTCGGACCGATCAAGCTGCCGCGCTGACGAAGGTGATCACCCAACATGCCGGCGGTAGCGGCATCGCGTACCTGTGGGAGCAGCAGCTGCTCAACACGCCCGTACCCGGCAACGCGGGATGATCTGAGCGTGTGAGGGTTCGACTGCATCGCTCCGAAAGAGCGCATCTCGAAGCTCGTCACGCCCTCTCAACGAACACGCCATGGATTTGCCAGCGGCTTGCGCGGGCGCGCAGGCCGCTGGCGTAGTCCATCCGTCTGGCCTCTGGCGCTGGTGGATAGCGGATGGCTTCGCTGCCCTCTCAAGGTCGCGACATCTTCTCGAACTTCTTGACCAGCCGCTCGCGCTTCAGCCGCGACAGCCGCAGGAGCCAGAACATGCCGTCGAGCTGGTCGATCTCGTGCTGGTGGCACACCGCGCGCAAGCCGTCCGATTCCTCGTGTTGCATATTGCCATCGAGATCCTGGTAGCTGATCCGCACCCGCGCATGGCGCTGCACCTCGTCGTTGACCCCGGGCATCGAGACGCTGCCCTCGCGGTGCAGGATCATCTCGGGCGAGGCCCATTCGATGATCGGATTGACATAGGTCTGCGGGCCTTCGCTGTCGCCGAGCTCCAGCACCACGACCCGCAAGGGCACGCCGATATGGGGCGCGGTGATGCCGATCCCGGGCGCGGCACGCATGGTCTCCGAGAGGTCGGCTGCGAGCTCGCGCAAGGACTCGTCGAAGGCGGTGACGGGGCGGGCCGGCAGCGCGAGCCGGCGGTCGGGATAGCGCACGATCGGGCGGATGGTCATGCAGGCTCCTACCACTCGCTCACGGATCATTGAAGCATCCGAGGTTGACGACCTACCTACTGGAAGGTAGCTAGACGCCATGAGCACCGCTTCTTCGACCGCCGACGACATTCTTGCCTGCGCCCGCACGCTGATCATCGCGGGTGGCTATAACGGCTTCAGTTACGCCGACATCGCCGATGTCGTGGGCATCCGCAAGCCGAGCATCCACCACCATTTCGCCAGCAAGGTCGACCTGGTCCGCACCCTCGTGTCGCGCTATCGCGAGGAGGCCCAGGCGGGGTTGTCGGCGCTCGAACGCAATGTCGCCGACCCCGCCGACCAGCTCAGGAACTACGTGGGGTATTGGGAGGCGTGCATCAAGGATGCGACGGCTCCGTTCTGCGTGTGTGCGCTCCTGGCCAGCGAGCTTCCGATCCTGCCTGAGGAGGTGGCGCTCGAAGTCCGCGCGCACTTTCGCTTCCTGGCATCCTGGCTGACATCGGTCATGGAACGCGGCAAGCGGCAAGGACGGCTCCATCTCGCCAGCACGGCACGGGTCGAGGCGGAGGGATTCATGGCGACCGTTCACGGCGCGATGCTGTCGGCGCGCGCTTATGGCGATCCCAAGATGTTCGGAACCATCATCCGGCCGCTGCTGGACCGGCTTTCCACCAGGCACTGACGAGGTCGACACAGGCCATGCCGGTCAGGGCGGCACGACGTTTCCGCGTCGTATGCGAACTACCAACTAGTAGGTAAGGAGAAGGAAATGAGAAATCGTGAAATCGCTTTGGAGGCGGCCGACCAGGCGCAATGGCTGAAGCAATACTACTTCCTGCGTGCCGCGTTTTCCGTCGCCTGGGTCATCGCGGCCTTCGTGATCGCGCCAACGTCCGCGGTGATCGCAGCGGCGTTGCTCGTCGCCTATCCGGCCTGGGACGCTGCCGCCAACTATTTCGACGCGCTCTCCAGCGGCGGCTTAAACCAGAACCGCACGCAGGGCCTGAACGTGCTGGTCAGTCTGGCGACCACCATCGCGGTCATCCTGGCCTTGCAGGTGAGCATGAACTGGGTGCTCGGAATCTTCGGGGCCTGGGCGATCCTGTCCGGATTGCTCCAGCTCGGCACGGCCGTGCGCCGCTGGAAGCGTTTCGGCGCGCAATGGGCCATGGTGCTCAGCGGTGGCCAGTCGGCGCTGGCGGGCGGCTTCTTCATCTTTCAGGCCTCGATGCCTGCGGTGCCATCGATCGCTGATATCGCGGGCTACGCTGCGGTCGGCGCGCTCTACTTCTTCGTCTCGGCGGTCTGGCTCACCGTCAGCACGTGGCGCCGCAGCGCGGCCATGTGAGGCGTTGCTCCAGACGCTTCACGCGTCCGGATAGGGCGTGCCGTCCTATCCGGATAGGGCGTGCCGTCCTTGTGCAGGAAGCGGCCGTCGGAGGCCGGGCTCATCATGTCGATGTCGGAGCAGGTGATGAGGTCGGCTTGCGAGCGCGAGCCGACCTCGAGATAGACAGCCGTCGCATTCGACCTGTTGATCATGTGATGGCCGTTGCCGCTTGCCTTGGGGAAGGCCGCGCAATCGCCGGCGCGCAGCAGGGTTTCGCCGCCATCCTCGATCAGCGTCACCTCGCCTTCGAGGATGTAGACGAACTCGTCCTCGTGCGAATGCCAGTGCCGCTGGCTGGACCAGCCGCCCGGCGGCAGGCGCATCAGGTTGACGCCGAAATCCGACAAGCCCCCGGCATCGCCGAGCCGCTGCCGGATGCGCTCGGCACAGGGAGCATCGAATGGTGCGGGGTAGCCGGAGCCCTTGCGGGCCGGCACGACGGCAATGTCGATCTTTGGCATGGAGGGGTCTCCTGCAATTCCAGGCACTGATGATGGGGGCGGATGGTCATGATGTCATTGGCGTCGGCAACTAAGCCCACACCGGCGGCGACCCGATTGAATCCCGCAACGCGGCAGTCAGGATCGTCAGTTTGGCAGACGGCTGGGCCAGGGCACGCAACAGATAGACGCCGGCCTTCGCCTCATTCCACCGTTCGTCATCGAGCGGGATTCGTGTCAATGAACCGGCGCGTACATCTGTCCCGACAACCCAGTCTGCCAGGAATGCGATGCCGATGCCGGCGAGCGCCGCGAGCCGCATCGCTTCGAAGTCATCGCATCGAAAAACGGCTTGCGGCCCGGGCGCTGCGCCCGCGGGGTGACCAAGCACGTCCGTCCAGCCCAGCAGGTCGGCGCCGTGCAATTTGTCGATCAGCCGATGGCCGGTGAGGTCTTTCGCTGCGGTCGGTGTGCCGTGACGATCGAGATAAGCAGGGGTGGCGACCAGCAGTCTGTTCTGCGATGCCAGCTTGGTCGCGATGAGGGTGCTGTCGGCAAGTTCGCCGATCCGGATCACGGCATCGAGCCGCTCCAGCACGGGGTCAGCGAGCCTTTCCGTGAGATCGAGCTCGACCGTGAGGCCGGGATGATCCCGCATCACCGTTTCCAGGGTGGGGATCACGTAGCGCTTGCCAAAGGTGGGAAAGCAGGCAAGGCGAAGAACGCCGGCGACCGCACCATCGAAAGCGGCGATCTCGGCGTGCGTGTCGGCCAGGTCGTCGAGCAACCGCTGCGCGCGTTCGAACAGTCTTTCTCCGGCGTCGGTCACCGCGAGCGCGCGTGTCGAGCGTACCAGCAGCGGCACCCCGACGCTGTGCTCCAGCGCGTCGATCTGCCTGACGATGGCCGAGGGTGTCACACCGCGATGACGGGCGGCGCTGGAGAAGCTCCCGCCACGAACCACGTCGACATAGATGGCCAGATGCTCCGCAAACCGCGGGTCTTTCATCTTTGCGCCTTTCGCAAAAGGGTTTCGAGCTCAACGTTCATTATCATCAACTCTCGAAAGCCGTATCTCCTCTCTCGAAGGCGGGCCTTGCTGGCCTAAGCCATTGAATGGAAGGAGATTATCATGAAGGTTCTCGATCGCATCCTGTCGCAATCGGCCTATACCGCGGTCATTGATGTGCCGCTCGACCGAGTGGACATCGCCGAATGGCTGTTCACGCTCTCCGAAGCCGAATATCTGCGCTGCTGCCCGCCTGATCACATTGCGGCCGGCGTCAGCACCACAGACGACGGACGCCGCATGATGATCAACGTCGAGCAGATCGGCACCGGGCTGGTGATCCAACACTACGTCGCGGAAGAGGCCGGCAAGACCTACTGCCGCATGAATTCGATCTCGGACGTGTTTACGACAAATGGCCGGACCCAGGTCAACGTGATCTGGGAGCTGAAGGCCGAAACCATCGATGAAGGGCGCACACGCTATACGAACAGCGTCACGGCACATCCGACCGATGTCTTCATGGCATTCCTGGACAAGCACGGCATTTCCTTCGAAGACGCCGCCAACGCGCGCCAAGCGGCCGGAAGCGACCACAATCGCCGCGAGACGCCGTTGTTCGCCGCCAGCATCGCGCGGCGCGCCAAGGCCCATGCGCAGGAGCAGGCAAAGTGAAAGGCGTCGTCTATGACGGCTTCGGTCCGGCGGAGGTTCTCCGCCTGGCCGAAGTGCCGAGGCCGGAGATTCGTCCCCACGACCTGCTGGTGCGTGTGAAGGCGGCAGGCGTCAACCGCGCGGATATTCTCCAGAGAAACGGCGCCTACGGCAACCAGAGCTTTGGCGAGAGCACCCTGCTTGGCCTCGAGCTGGCCGGTGAAGTCGTTGGCGTCGGCAGCGAAGTCGACGACGTCTCGATCGGGCAGCGTGTGATGGCGATCGTAGGCGGAGGGGCGTATGCCGAATTCGCCCGGGTCGACCGTCGCATGGCGATCGGGATTCCCGGCAATCTCTCGTTCGTCGAGGGCGCGGCGATCATGGAATCATTCGTCACGGCCGTCGAATCGGTCTCACATGTTGCAGGCGTCGGGCAAGGTCAAACCGTCCTGGTTCACGGTGCCGCGGGCGGAGTGGGCTCCGCCTGCGTGCAGGTCGCCCATGCGCTGGGCGCCACCGTCTACGCAACGGCGAGCGCTTCGCGGTTGGCGGACGTCGGCAGCATCGGCGCCGCCGCTGTGATCGACTATCGTGCCGACGATTTCGAAAGCGTCGTCGCGAGGCTCACCGATCATCGCGGCGTTGACGCCGTAATCGATTTCGTCGGCGGCGACTACCTGCCGCGCAACCTTCGCAGCCTTCGGCACGGCGGAATCCTGGTTCAGGTCGGCATTTTGAGCGGCCAGCACGCCACCTCGATTCCGCTCAACCTGCTGCTCCACAACCACTTGCGATTGGTGGGCACGGTCATGAAATCGCGAGGCGCGGACGAGAAGCGGGCAATGGTCCGTCGCTTCTCCGAGGGGTTTTTGCCGCTGTTTGCATCGGGTGGACTGAAACCGTTGGTCGACCAGGTGTTTCCGCTTGAACGCGCCGCCGATGCCCATCGCAGCGTGGAGCGCGGCGGAGGATTTGGAAAGGTTGTCTTGGCGGTGGATTGAGCGCGGGCAGGGATGTCGTCCTTGTCTTTGCCGCCGATCCGTGGCGCGTGCTGTGCGCAACCTGGACACTGCAGCTACAACGATCCGGTCCGAGCGGCTATGCTGAACGCTTGAAGCCCAACCCTGGAATCGTTGCAAGTGCTCTCGGACGTTCTCAAGCGCAACTCGATCTACACTTACTTCAGCCGATCGGCGATGGAGAAAGCGGTCTCCTATCAGGCGCAGGGCCGCGTCTCGGACCTCAAGGTCAGCGATGACCTGAAGCATGTCACCGCGGAGGTGCGCGGCAGCGGACCCAACAGATATCTTGTCGATATCGCCTTGACGTTCAGCGGTGACAAGCTCGCCAGCCTCGACGGCGATTGCGGTTGTCCGATGGAGCATAATTGCAAGCATGTCGCCGCAACCCTGCTGGAGGCCCTGAGCGAGAAGGAGGCGTCGGCATCGGGTGCACAAGCCGCCCACAGCGCACCCACGGCGCCTCCGGTTCTCTCGTCCGAACTCACCAGCTGGATCGACAGCGTCGGCCGGGCTGCGCGGGGCAGCGCCGGTGGGGACGAGAACCAGTGCTTGCTCTACTGCCTGGAGCCATCCGACGACGCGATGCCGCGGCTGCAGCTGTCGTTGCGGTCCGTCCGCGTGCTCAAGGGCGGCGTTTTCGCTGGCAGTTATACCAATCCCAGCCTGTTCGAGTTCAAGCCGGAGCGGGCGCCAAAATACTTCCGGGACGTCGACGTCGATATCGTGACGCTAGCGTCGGCCGGCACCCGCAGCTATTACGAACAGGGACCCTATTCGGAGGATTTGCTGAAGCGGATGGTGGCGACCGGCCGGGCGTTCTGGCTCGACCACAAGGGTGCGCCGCTGACCTGGGGGGATGCACGCGAGGGCACGATCGAATGGCGGTCGGCGGGAAGGAGCGGCCTCACCCCTCATCTCGTCTTGGCCGGCGCGGTCGCGCTCAACGCCGAGCCGCCGGTCTATGTCGATGAGGCCGCCCGGCTGATCGGCCCGGTGCAACTGGGCTTGCCGCCACGACTTGCCTTCCAGATCCTGTCGGCGCCGCCCATTCCGCGCGCGCAGGTGGAGGAGGTCTCGCGCCGCCTCGGTCAAAAGCTGCCGGAGTCTCACCACGGTCTGTTGCCCGCGCCGCCGACCGTCGCTGTCACCATCGAAGAGGATCCTCAACCTGTGCTGCGCCTGCAGCGAGGTCACCTCTCGAGCTTCTATTACTATCGCGACAAGGCCGAAGAACGCGCGCCGGCGGCCGTCGCCAAAGTCGGATTCCGCTATGGCGGGTTCGACATCGATCCGACCCAGCGGGCAAGCCGGGTCGAGCTGTTTCAAGCGGGGCGGTTGTTCGCGATCACGCGGCGCCAGGGCAAGGAGAAGCAGGCGCGCAAGCGGCTGGTCGAGCTCGGTCTCGTCGACGCGAGGGCGGCATTGCCGGCGCTCGACTACCGCCACGCCATGGATCTCACGCTCCGCGATCAGGGCGACTGGTTCCAATTTCTCGGGCAGCACGCCGAGCAGCTGCGATCGGAAGGCTTCGAGATTCTGGTCGACGACGATTTTCCGTTTCGGCTCGCGGACTCCTCGGGCGATTTCGATGCCGCGCTGGAATCCAGCGGCATCGACTGGTTCGAGCTCGCGCTCGGCATCGACATCGACGGCGAGCGCCACGACCTTGCCCCGCACATCGCCGCGCTGGTCTTGGCGCCCGGCTTCACGCCGGACCGGTTGAGACAACTCGCGGAAAAGGGCGAGCGATTTTATCTGCCGCTGACCGACGGCCGCAAGCTGGCGCTGGCCGCCGATCGCTTCCTTCCCTTGGTGCTGGCGCTGCACAGCCTGCACCTGAACGGCACGTTTGCCGATGGTTCGAAGAAGATCAGGCTGTCACAGGCCGACGTCGTTCCGCTGCTCGGACTGGAGACCGAGAGCTTTGTCTTTCGCGGGGCCGATAAATTGCGTCGTCTCGCCAACCTGCTTCAGGCGCGGGGATTGGCGGCGCCTGAGCTGCCGTCCGGCTTTCGCGCGACGCTTCGGCCCTATCAAGCCCTGGGCGTGGCCTGGCTCGACCTGCTCCGCGAGAGCGGCCTCGGCGGCGTGCTGGCCGACGATATGGGGCTTGGCAAGACGATCCAGATCCTGGCGTTGATCGCAATGGAAAAGCAGCGGGGACGGCTCACCAGCCCTGTGCTCGTCGTTGCGCCGACGAGCCTGATGACCAATTGGTCGGCCGAAGCGCAGAAATTCGTGCCGGAGTTGAAGGTGCTCGTCCTGCAGGGGCCAGACCGCAAGGATAGGTTCGCGGCCATTGCCGAGCATGATCTCGTGCTGACGACCTATCCCTTGATCGCAAGGGACCGGGACGTGCTTCTGGCGCGGGATTGGCACATGGCCGTGCTGGACGAGGCGCAGACGATCAAGAATCCCGATGCCGCCACCACCCGTTGGCTGCGGGACATCAAGGCCGCGCATCGCTTCTGTCTCACCGGCACGCCGATGGAAAACCATCTCGGCGAGCTCTGGTCGATCATGAGCTTCGCAAATCCGGGCTTTCTCGGGGACAAGGCGGCATTCTCGCGCCAATGGCGCACGCCGATCGAGAAGCGCGGCGACAAGATCCGCAGCGCAGCCCTGGCGCTGCGGGTCAAGCCCTTCCTGTTGCGCCGGACCAAGGCCGAGGTCGCGACCGAGCTGCCGGCCAAGAGCGAGATCCTGGAGACGATCGTGCTCGAAGGTCCGCAGCGCGATCTCTACGATTCGATCCGGCTGTCGATGTCGCGCAAGGTCCGCGAGGCCATCGCGGCCCGCGGACTTGCTAAGAGTCACATCGTGGTTCTGGAAGCCCTATTGAGAATGCGGCAGGCCTGTTGCGATCCGGCGCTGCTGAAGCTGGGGGACGGCGTGGAACGACCGTCGGGCAAGCTCGAACGGCTGATGGACATGGTATTGGAGCTGTTGAGCGAGGGGCGGAAGATCATCCTCTTCTCGCAGTTCACCTCCATGCTCGATCTGATCCGGTGGCGCTTCGACGCCAATGGCCTGCGTTACAGCCTGCTGACCGGCGACACCAAGGACCGCAAGTCGGCCATCGAAGCCTTTCAAACCGGAGCGGCGGAGGTGTTCCTCGTCAGCCTGAAGGCGGGTGGGGTGGGCCTCAATCTGACCGCCGCCGACACCGTGATCATCTTCGATCCCTGGTGGAATCCCGCCGTCGAGGAACAGGCCATCGATCGTGCCTACCGGATCGGGCAGGACAAGGCGGTGTTCGTCTACAGACTGGTCGCCGCCGGCACGATCGAGGAGAAGATGGACGAGCTCAAGGCCCGTAAGCGGGCTCTGGCCGACAGCCTGTTCGAGCGAGATGGACAGATCGCCTCGGCCCTCACCGAGGACGACGTCAAAGCTCTGTTCGAAGCTTGACCGAACCCGATGGCCGTCGTGCGCACAAGGCCGTGAACCGCGGCCTTGTGCGCGCGATAGCGGCGGGATGATGCCACGACGCCGCTGTTTTGCCCGACGAGTCAACTCGCGGGCTCGCCGCGAAAACCGCCGGCGGCTCATCTCGCCCGCTCGTTAAGTCCTTGATCCCGCAGAGGCCGGCTACTGTGCATGGGGTTGTTTTCGCGATTCGTGTTGGCGGGCTGCGCAAAAACTTGCGCGATGCTGTCGGCCGGTGCAGTTCCCATTCGTCTTCCACCCGGACAAGACCTGACGGGAGACCACAATGAACTCTGCCAATTATCGCTGGGTGATCGTCGCCGCCGGCGGCCTGCTCGGCTGCGTCGCGATCGGCGGCATGTTTTCGCTGCCGGTGTTCCTGCAGCCGATCGCAAAGGACACCGGCTGGTCGGTGACCGGCATCTCCAGCGCGATGACGATCGGCTTTCTGGCGATGGCCTTCACCAGCATGGCCTGGGGCACGCTGTCGGACCGGTTCGGGCCGCTGCCGGTGGTGCTGACGGGATCGATCGTGCTGGCGCTCAGCCTGTTCGCCGCGAGCCACGCGACCTCGCTTCTGGTGTTCCAGATCGTGTTCGGCCTTCTGACCGGCGCGTCCTGCGCGGCGATCTTCGCGCCGATGATGGCGACCGTCACCGGCTGGTTCGACACAAATCGCAGTCTCGCGGTGTCGCTGGTCTCGGCCGGCATGGGCATGGCGCCGATGACGATGTCGCCCTTCGCGGCCTGGCTCATCTCCGGCCACGATTGGCGGACCTCGATGCAGATCGTGGCGCTGGTGGTCGGCGCCATCATGATCCCGGTCTCGTTCCTGGTGCGCCGTCCGCCGGCGCTCGCGCAGGCCGTGGCCGCTCCGAGCGGCGAGGAGGCCGCGCAGAGCGAGATATCGGTGAGCGAGGCGCTGCGCTCGCCGCAATTCATGATCCTGCTCGCGACCAATTTCTTCTGCTGCGCCACCCATTCCGGCCCGATCATCCACACCGTCAGCTATGCCGTGAGTTGCGGCATTCCGCTGATCGCGGCGGTGACGATCTACAGCATCGAGGGGCTTGCCGGCCTCGGCGGCCGCATCGCCTTCGGCCTGATGGGCGACCGGTTCGGCGCCAAGCGTGTGCTGGTGTCGGGCCTGTTGCTCCAGGCGTTCGGCGCGCTGGCCTACGTCTTCGCGCATCAGCTCGCGACCTTCTACGCGGTCGGCGCGATCTTCGGCTTCATCTACGCCGGCACCATGCCGCTCTACGCCGTGCTCATCCGCGAGAACTTTCCGCTCAAGATGATGGGCACGGTGATCGGCGGCACGGCGATGGCCGGCAGCCTCGGCATGGCCACCGGCCCGCTCGCCGGAGGCCTGATCTACGACGCGTTCTCCAGCTACGCCTGGCTCTACATCGCCTCCTGGGCGATGGGCCTCGGCGCCTTCCTGATGGCGATGTCGTTCAAGCCCTTCGCAAAGCCGCAAGGGCAGGTGGCGCCGGCGGCGGCGTGAGTTCCGGATCGAGGCGTGGCGTCAGAGCTGCGCCTCGATCGCCGCCTTGTCGATCACCGACCAGACTTGCCGGATCCTTCCGTCGCGAAACTCGTAGAACACGTTCTCGCAGAAGGACACGCGCTGGCCATTGACGGGAAGTCCGAGGAACGTCCCGACCGGTGCGCAATCAAACTGCAGCCGCGCCGCGATTCCAGGCGGATCCGAGATCAGCAGCGCGACGTGAAAGCGCAGGTCCGGAATCTCGCGAAAATCCCGCTTCAGCATCGCGCGATAGCCGGAGAGTCCAAGCGGCCGGCCGTTGTGGACGACATCGTCATGCACGAACCGGCCGAGCGCCGGCCAGTCCTGCCGGTTCAGGCAGGCGATATAGGCGCGGTAGAGGTCGGCGAGATCGTCCTTCGTCATATCGAAGCTCTCCTTGCGGCTTCGATCCTAACGCGCTGACGTCACGAACTGGTTCCCCTTACAGCCGCTTTTCGAAGAACAGGTCCGGATAGGGATCGTCGTTGAAGCGGGGGATCTCGCGCCAGCCCGTGCTGCGATAGAGCTGACCGGCTTCGGGGAGCGCGCTGTTGGTGTCGAGCCGCAGCAGCGCGATGCCGAGATCCCGCGCGGCGTCCTCGACCGCATCCATCAGCCGCCGGCCGAGCCGCAAGCCGCGCGCGGCGGGAGCGACCCACAGACGCTTGACCTCGGCGTAGCCGTGATCCGTTCCCTTCAAGCCGACGCAGCCGATCGGCAGCGTGTCCGACATCGCGACGATGAAGGTGCCGCGCGGGCGGCGCATGTCCTTGGCGTCAGGGTCGCGCGACTGCGAGACGTCGAAGCCTTGGCTGAAGCGGCGGCCGAGCTCGGCATAATACTCGCTGAGGCAGTGGCGCGCCTCCGCGCATCGCGGATCCATCTCGTCCAGCGCGATCCGCTCGCGCGTCAGCGCGGAGGCGATCAGGTCCATCGCCGCCAGCAGCGCCTCGCGCTGCGAATGTTGCGCGAGGAAGCCTTCGGCCTGCGCGTTCGACAGCGCCTCGTAGGCCGCGAACTCGCGACGGCCTGAACGCGTCAACGTCGCGACGCGCCGGCGCGCATCGTCGTGATGCGCTTCGGTCTCGACCAGCCCTTCGTCCTCGAGGCTGCGCAGCAGCCGGCTCATCAATCCGGAATCGAGACCGAGATAATCGCGGATGTCCGCCACGTCCGAACGTCCGTGCCCGATCGCATTGAGCACGCGCGCCGCACCGAGCGGCCGGCCGCGGCCCAGGAAGGAGGTATCGAGCGCGCCGACCGCCGAAGTGACGGCGCGGTTGAAACGGCGAACGCGCAAGATCGGGTCCAGCATGATGTCTGACTATAGTCAGAGATATTGGCCTGTCAATCGCGTGGGGAAATCTGGCGGCCCGCCGCCGCGATGAAGCGTGGAGGAAGCCGCTGGTCCGTACCGCCTCGTTGCGCGCGCCATGACGAGGTCGATCCGGCCGCGCCTTTCTTTGTGAGTTGTGCCGAAGCCGCGAGCCGCTACGATGTGCCGACTGCCGTGGAACACGGGAGCGAGCATAGGCGGGAGAGGGCATGAGCGGGCAGGAACGCAAGACGAAGGGATCGGACCTGTTTGTCGCGGCGCTGGAGAACGAGGGCGTCGATCGCATCTTCGGCGTCCCCGGCGAAGAGAATCTCGATCTGGTGGAATCGCTTCGCACCTCCAAGATCGAGTTGGTTCTGACCCGCCACGAGCAGGCCGCCGCGTTCATGGCCGCCACCCATGGCCGGCTGACCGGCAAGCCCGGTGTCTGTCTGTCGACGCTCGGCCCGGGTGCGCTCAACCTGTCCACCGGTGCGGCCTATGCGCATCTCGGCGCGATGCCGATGATCCTGATTACCGGCCAGAAGCCGATCATGAGCAGCCGGCAGGCGCGCTTTCAGATCGTGGACGTGGTCGCGACCATGAAGCCGCTGACGAAGCTGTCGCGGCAGATCGTCAGCGCCTCCAGCATTCCGACCGTGGTGCGCGACGCTTTTCGCGTCGCGATGGAGGAGCGGCCCGGGCCGGTGCATCTCGAGCTGCCCGAGGACATCGCCGGCGACGAGGTGTCCGCGGTCCCCGTGATCCCGGTGCATCCGATCGAGATCCCGGTCGCCCATCGCGCCGCGCTCGACCGTGCGGCCGAGATGATCTTGGCCGCCAAGCGCCCGTTGGTGATGATGGGTGCGGCAACCAGCCGGCCGCGCTCGACCCACGGCATCGCAAGCTTCGTTCGGCGCACCGGCATTCCGTTCTTCACGACGCAGATGGGCAAGGGCACCGTGCCCGGCGGCACCAATCTCTACATGGGCACCGCGGCGCTGTCGGAGCGCGACTACGTGCATGACGCCATCGACGCCGCCGACCTGATCGTCGCGATCGGTCACGACCCGATCGAGAAGCCGCCCTTCATCATGGGCCCGTCGGGGCCGAAGGTCATTCACGTCAGCTATACCTCGGCCAGCGTCGAGCAGGTCTATTTTCCGGACGCCGAGGTGGTGGGCGATGTCGGCCCGAGCCTGGAGCTGCTCGCCGACCGGCTCGAAGGCAAGCTGCCGCAGGCTGCGGCGCTGCTGCCGTTGCGCGAGGAAATCCTTGCACACATCGCCGACCGCGCCACCGAGGCGCGCTGGCCGCCGACGCCGCAGCGGATCGTGCACGACATCCGCCAAGTGATTCCCGAGAACGGCATCGTCGCGCTCGACAACGGCATGTACAAGATCTGGTTCGCGCGCAACTACCGCACCCGCGTCGCCAACACGCTGCTGCTCGACAATGCGCTGGCGACCATGGGCGCCGGCCTGCCGTCGGCGATGATGGCCGCGATGCTCTATCCCGACCGCCGCGTGCTCGCGGTCGCCGGCGACGGCGGCTTCATGATGAACAGCCAGGAGATGGAGACCGCCGTCCGCCTCAAGCTCAATCTGGTCGTGCTGGTGCTGGAGGACAACGCCTACGGCATGATCCGCTGGAAGCAGGCCGTCGATCGTTTCGCCGATTACGGCATGACCTTCGGCAACCCGGACTTTGCGCTTTATGCGAGGGCTTATGGGGCGAGGGGGCATCGCATCGCGAGCATCGACAGTTTTGCTCCGACGCTCGACGCCGCCTTCAAGGAGGGCGGCCTGCATCTGGTCTCGATCCCGATCGACTATTCGGAGAACGTGCGGGTGCTGGTCGATGAGCTGCGCGCGCATGAGAAGGCGAAGGCGTGAAGTTTTCGGTCTCGTGCCCCGGACGCAGCGCAGCGCCTCTTCGGCGCTGCGCTGCAGAGCCGGGGCCCATGCATCAGCGAGCACCGTGGCTTCCGGGGTCCCGGCTCTGCGCAGCAACGCGAAGAGCGTTGCAGCGCGTCCGGGACACGAGAGAAGCGGCAACACTTGTGTCGCGCTCTCGGATCATCGACACTGCAATCACCAAATCAACCACAGGAATATGAAATGACCCGCGTTCGTTGTGTCACCGAGATGGGCATGGGCGTCGACGTCCACGGCAGGGACGCCACCAAGGCGGCGAAGCGGGCGGTATCGGACGCGATCCGGCATTCCAGTCTCGGTTTCTTCCGGATGATCGGCAAGACCGCGAACGACATGTTCGTCGACGTCACGATCGGCGTGCCCAACCCTGAGGCGGTGGACAAGGAAGCCGTCGCCAGGGAGCTGCCTTACGGCACCGTGACCGTCACCGCGGTCAAGGGCGGGCTGGAGATTCCCTCGGCCACGGAAGTTGCCAACGACCCCATCCTCATCGCCAACGCCGCCGTCATCGTCAGCTTCGAGAAGGACTAGGCCGGTGTCCAACAGCGATGAGGCGCTGCTCGATCGTCCGATCTGGAGCGCGCTGACGACCAGCCAGAAGCATCTGGCCGAGGGCGGTCCGCGGGCGTTGCGCTATCCCGTGGACATGACGCCGTTTGCCGACATGGCCGACATGTCCGCAGCAAGCTTTGCCGCGCTCCGCGATCTCTTGTCCGGCACGCAGGTCGCCGCGCTGTTCACGCCGGAGCCGGTCGACATGCCCTCAGGGTTCAAGGTCGTGCTGGCCGAGACTGGCGAGCAGATGATCGGCTCGCCCGCCGACAGCCCGCTCCGCGACGCCGAGATCGTCACGCTGGGAGCGGCTGACGTGCCCGCGATGATGGCACTGACGGAGCTGACCAAGCCCGGGCCGTTCGCGCCGCGCACCCATGAACTCGGCACGTTCCTCGGCATCCGCGCCGGCGGCGAATTGGTCGCGATGACGGGCGAGCGGATGAAGCCGGGCAAGTTCGTCGAGATGACGGCCGTCTGCGTGCATCCCGATTATCGCGGGCGCGGCTATGCGCAGGCGCTGCTCGCGGCGGTCGCACGGCGCATCGAGGCGCGCGGCGAAATCCCGTTCCTGCACGTGTTTTCGAGCAATACCTCTGCGATTGCGCTGTACCAGCGGCAGGGCATGCGGATCCGGCGTCGGCTGTACGTGACGGCATTCATGAGAGAGTGATAGGCGCGCTCCGGGGCGCCCTTCAATTCCTGCGAATTTTCGCTATACCCGTCCCAACCATATTTGGGGGAAGCACATGGACGCCAGGACGACAGATTTTTCCGCCGTGCGGATGGCGATGCAGCGCTACGTCGATCAGGAGATCATTCCGGGCGCATCCTGGGCCGTGCTGCGCGGGCGCGAGGTGGTGGACCAGCAATGCGTCGGCTTTGCCGACCGCGAGGCCAACGCCGTGCTGCGGCCCGACCATATCTTCCGCGCGTTCTCCAACACCAAGATCTTCGTCACGTGCGCGATCATGCTGCTGGTCGAGGAAGGCCGCATCGGGCTCGATGATCCGGTCGAGACATTCCTGCCGCGGCTCGGCAATCGCATGGTGCTCAAGCCGGGCGCTTCGAGCCTTGCCGATGTCGAGCCCGCAAAAAGCCCGATCACGATCCGCCAGCTCCTGACCCACACCTCCGGTCTCAGCTACGGCATCTTCGATCCCGGCACGGTGCTATTCAAGGGCTACAATGATGCGCGCGTGCTCAATCCGCTGACGCCGCTGACCGATATGATCGACAAGCTGGCCGATCTGCCGCTGTCCTATCATCCCGGTACGGCCTGGGAATATTCCGTTGCCACCGACGTGCTCGGCCGCGTCGTGGAGGTCGTCTCGGGTAAATCCCTCGATGCCTTCCTCAAGGCGCGCATCTTCGATCCGCTGGGCATGGCCGACACCGGCTTCTACGTTCCCGAGGCACAGCAGGGCAGGCTGGTCGCGCTCTACAATGGCGCCGACGTGCTCGACCCCATGAAGCCGGGCCTGACGCGCGCGGACAATCTGCCGTTTCCGCAAGCCTATCGGCGGCCGTTCCCGCGGCTCTCGGGCGGCGGCGGTCTGGTCTCGACCCTGCCGGACATGCTCGCGCTGGTCCGCGCGCTGCTGCCCGGTTCGGATGCCCTGCTGAAGCCGGCGACGCTGCGGCAGATGATGACGAACCAGCTGCCCGCGGGGCAGACCATCCGCTTCGCCACTCTCGGGCCGATCCCCGGCAAGGGCTTTGGTCTCGGCGGCGCCGTCACCTTCGCGCCGACGCCGTTCGATCCGCCGAACTCGACCGGTGAATTCCAGTGGGGCGGCCTTGCCGGCACCCATTGGTGGATCTGCCCTGAGGCCAACACCGCCGGCGTGCTGATGGCGCAGCGCTACATGGGCTTCTGGAATCCGTTCTTCTTCGAGTTCAAGCGCCTGGCCTATCAGGCCGCCGGCGCGGGTTGACGCGAAACGCGGCCCGGTCGTCGAGCTCTGCCGCGACAAGCAAAGCGAGCGGAAGGCGTTGCCTCCCGCTCGCGATGCTGTCCTCAATCCTTCCACGGATCGAATTCGCCTTCGCCGGCCATGGCGACGGCGAACGGCCGCAGCGTGTGCAGCACCTTCACGGTGCCGGCGTGCTGCGCCAGCACGTCCGGCAGGCGGCGATAGGCCATCGGGCTCTCGTCGAGGTCGGCACCGATCAGGGTGACGCCGCGCTCGTTGAGCCAGCGGTCCATCTGTTCACGCGAGAAGCGGCGCTTCGCCTCCCGTCGTCCGAACAGGCGGCCGGCGCCGTGCACGGTCGAGTAGAGCGAGGCCTTGGCTTCCGGGCTGTCGACACCTTCGAGGATGACGGCGTCGTCGCCCATCGAGCCGCCGACGAATCCCTTCTGGCCGGGAAACGCCGGCGTCGCGCCCTTGCGCACCACCCACAGATCCTTGCCGTCGTGGGTCTCACGCCAGGCATAGTTGTGGTGGTTGTGCACGCTCTCGGTCACGCTGCCGCCGATGATCCGGCGGACGCGCTCGACGACCCACTCGCGGCCCGCATAGGCGTAGCGCCCGGCGAGCTGCATCGCCGCGATGTAGCGGCGGCCGAGCTCGCTGTCCTCGTCGACCACGGCGGGCGGGACATTCATGCCGTCCTTGCCGCCGGCGGCCTTGAGGTAGCGCGTCGCGGAGGTGTGCCCGAGGCCGCGGCTGCCGAAATGGACGCCGATCCAGACGAAGCCTTCCTCGTCGCGCATGAGATCGACATAGTGATTGCCCGATCCGACCGTGCCGAGCTGGCTCACCGCCTTCTGACGGTAGGCCTCCATGTCGCTCTCGCGCCAGGCATCGCCGTCGTCGAACAGATCGTGCTCGGCCCGTTCGGCGTTGGCACGTCCCACGCCGAACGAGATCGTCTTGGCGACGTCGCGGATGATCGTGGGCACGAGGCCTGCGATGTCGTCGAAGCGCGTATCGAGCCGGGCCGCCATGTTGCCGCAGCCGATGTCGAAGCCGACGCCGGAGATGCTGATCTGCTTCTCGTAGGCGATGATGCCGCCGACCGGCTGCGCATAGCCGAGATGGCCGTCGGCGCAGATCACGCCTGACACGACGTTGCCGACCGCCATGCAGTTGCGCATCTGCGCGATCGTCGCGTCCTCGTGCGGACCGAACACCTTCAGCGGCGCATTCTGGAAGCGGGCGTCCTGCATTCGGAACTCGGCGATCGAGCTCGCGGTTGCATTGGCCTCGCGGGCCAGATGCTCCTTGCGCGCGGCATCCTTGTACAGGCACCAGGCCGGCTGGCCGCGTCCTTCGCCGACGCGCTGGTCGGGATCGACGCCGGCGGCGAGGCAGAGCTCGCGGGCGCGTTCCATGTAGGGATCGGGTCGTCGCATGGTCGTAGTCCTTGTCATTCCGCTCGCACCATAACGGGCCGGCGGATCATTTCCGAGAGTTCTGAAGCCCCGGGCGCAGTTCTTGCGTCCGGGGCCGCTGTCGTTGTGCGCATCAGTTCAACGTCGTCTCCGACGCCGCGATCCACGCGACCACGGCTTCAGAGAAGCCGTTGACGCGGGTCCAGGCGCCGTGGCCGACACCGTGCTGATACGAGGCCACGTTGACCATGGTGCCGCGCGCCCTGGGCTCGGGCACCTGGTCGTGGCTCTGCTCGTCGGTGAAGACGATCAGGCGATCGCCCTTGCGGTCGATCTCCGTCACGGCCTTGCCGAGATAGGTCCCGCCATGCGGCTGCGAGTTGATGATCGCATCCCTGAGCGCGAAGCCGCGGCGGGGCGGGACCTTCACGACCTCGTTGGAGAAGGTGAAGATCTCGACCTCGTCGCAGATCTCGCGCGCGAGGATGGCAAGGCCGCACGCCGCTTCCGCGCGCGTCATTTCCGACTGCGCGGAGAGGGTTGCGAACATCGAGCCCGAGACGTCGATCAGGAGCCGCGTCCGGCCCGGGAGCCGCACATGGTCCTTGACCGACTTCAGCATCGCAGCCTCGAGCTCGGGCTCGAAGTCGGGCGCATAGCGCGCCGCCGTGATGAAGCGGTAGGGAAGGATACGATCCGTCCGCATCGCCTCGATCGCGCCGGCGATGGTCTCGCGCGGGACCTGCGCAGTCTGCATCAGCCGCAGATTGCGCAGCAGCGCCAGGCCGCCGAGCTTCTTCTCGGCGATTAGCCGCTCGAAGGTCTCGCGCTTGCTCCTGCCGGCCGAGAGCGAAACCTCCCAGGTGTCGGGCGAGGCGAGCTCGCCATCGACGAGCTGCTTCCACACCTTCTCCTGCTCGGCGTCCTTCGGCTTGGCGTGGACCAGGAACAGCACGTCCCTGATCCGCACGGCGCCGTCGCGATCCCACTTGGCGAGCTGGTAGGCGTCGAACTTGGTCAGCGCGCGGGCAAGGCCCTTCTTGACCTGGGCCGAGACCGGCTGACGCTTGCGCTGCTGCTGAGGGCCGAGCGCATCCGCCCAGTAGATCGCGAGCAGCTCCGTCATCTCGTCGGGACGCTGGATCACCCGGGCGAGCGTGTCGGCCACGAGGGTGCGGTGCTTCTCGCTCCGCGCCATCTCGCGGATGACTAGCAGCGGCGCATGCCGCAGCTTCATCACCTCGCGCGCCTCGATCGCAAGCTGCGCGACCCTGGCGGGCGCGACCTTGGGCACGAGCGTCTTGATGCGGTCGGCGATCGCGACGCCGTCCTCATAGAACTGGTCCTCCCACAGGAGGCAGTTCATCAGCGCGCGCTTCAGCTCCATCTCGGGCGTGAAGCGCACGGCGCGCGCGCCCTCCCGCGTGAAGGCGCGAACGATCTTGTTGAGCCTGACCATGATGGCCTCCTCTTGGGTTGATGGGGATTGAAACGGGTGCCGGGGAACAAGCGAGGCTGCTCTGCCCACGAGGGGCTCCACATGCTCTACCGCTGAGCTACGGACTTTCGTCCGGAAGGAGTCGAACCTTCGACAGTGTGATTCACGAAGTAACAGCGCTCTTCACCACCGGCGGTGGCTAAGGAGACACGATCCGGGAACAGGCGATTCTGTGACCCGGCAAGCGCAAGCTTGCCGGAAAGCGCTCTGGCCACTGAGCTACCGGTGCATGGTACACCGGGCGGGATTCGAACCCGCGACCTCTCGCGTGATAGGCGAAGTAACAGAAATCTTCACCACGGACCGTGATGGGGTTGGCGGGGAACGATCGATGCTGTTGCTGCCCTTGCGGGCGATCCGCCTTTCGGCGCGCAGGGTTCGAACCTGCTCGGCGCTCTCGCGCCTTCACCACGAAGTAACAGACATCTTCACCACCGCCAGGCCGGTGCCTTCACACCGGCCGTTGAGGGATACGCTGGGGAACGGGCGACATCGGCTCTTTGGGATGGCAACCAAGTGTCCATTCACCCCCAACAGCAGCGCAGCGCGCGTAAGTCAGGGGCAGAGGTCGAACCCGCTCTTCCATCGTGCGAAGTATTCGATGTCCTCACCACCAGCGTCGGTTGAGCCGCGATGACAGCGGCAAACCGAGTTACAAAAATTCTATCGCGGCGCTGTCGACGCGCCGCATCTTGCGAACCCTAAGGGTTCGCTCTGCCATCGGTGTCCGGCTCATCGCCTCGTTCCCTCCGGCAGGCCCCGCGCACTTGGGCACGCGCCTTCTCAGCGCGAGCCCCGGGATCCGGGTCTCCCGTTCCGGCCGATGCCGGGTTGTTCGGTTGGGCCGCGCGGCGGGCAACAAAAAACCCTCCGGAGCGGCAGGCTCGGGAGGGTCCGTGAGAAGCGGACGATCGATCTTGCGGTCAGGCAAGATCGCTCCCATGAGCCGGGCATGCGCAATCGAATAGCTTTGGGCTATTCGGCATGCGGACAATTCTTTCGTAGCGGTTCAGCATCGCTCGGTTCATGGTGTCTGTCGCAAACGGAAGTGCTTGCGAGGGCGCGGGACATACGCCCGCAACTTGCGGATGTCAAGCGATGGTCGCTAAGGAAATTGAAAATGACGGACGCATGAGGTGCCGAACTATCTCGGCCTCGATGGATTTCGTTTCGGCTGGGTCGCGGCCTGGATCGACGAGCGCGGCGATCACGGCTTCGATTATTCACCGGGCCTGACGCGCCTGCTCGCGCTGCCGCATGCGCGCGCGATGATCGACATGCCGATCGGATTGAATCCGAGCGGCTATCGCGCTTGCGATCTGCGCGCACGCGAGCTGATCGGCCCTGCCGTGTTTCTCGGTGCGCGCCGCGACCTCTGGACATTCCCGGACATGGCCGCGGCCAATCGCCACTATTGGACGCACGAGGGCAAGGGCAGGGGCGTGTCGGCGCAGCTCTGGAATATCAGGGACAAGATCAGAGAGGTCGACGAGGTCATGACGCCGGCGCGGCAGGCGACGATCGGCGAAGCGCATCCGGAATTGGTGTTCTGGAATCTGGCAGGGCGCGTGCGGCTCGCGCCGAAGACGTCGCAGCTAGGCCGCGAGCAGCGCGTTGCGCTGTTGAGAGACCGTGGCTTCACCAAGGTCGAAAGATGGCTGACGCTTCGCCACGGCACCGGCATCGGTCGCGACGATCTCATCGATGCCTGTGCCTGCGCGGTCGCAGCGCGCGACAGCACGCAGCGCGTGGGTGGCGAAGACATCGATCCGCGCGGCTTGCGGATGGAGATCAACTATTGAACCGATCATTCTGCCGATCGCCTGCATCGGCAAGGCGGCTGCGCTCGTGACGGTCCGGCTTCGAGGAGCCATCCTTGTCGTCCAATCTTGCTGCTCGCGCCTCGTAGACATCGGCGATGGCCCGTAGCCGCCGCGCGGCTTCGCGATGGGCGAGATCGTCCGCGACGCGGCGACAGCGCTGTGCGTGGTCGAGCAGGGCGCGCTTCTCGATGTTCATCCCGTCACAACGCGCAGAGCTGCTCGATGGTCCCTAAAAACATCGCTGGGTCTCGTCTGCGAGGCGGGAAAAACTGGCAAAATTTTCGGACGAGGTCGGAACACGGCACGTGAGCTTGGCGTTTAGGCCGAAGGAGTTGAGGGACAAATGCCATGTACGATGTCTGCCAATGGGCGACCGCGACGCTCGCGGCTGCCTTCACGGCCGCGCTGCTGATCACGGGGCAATGGTTCATCCAGTATCGACTGCAGCATGAAACCATGACCCCGGTCGTCAGGATCGCAACGCTGCCGCCTTAGTCGCTTCGCGGCTCTTCCTCGTCCCCGCGATCTTCCAGACAATTGGTCGGCCTTGCGTGGTTCGTCCGCTCGCCTAGACTGGGCGGCATCTCGCGAACAGCCGGAGTGCCGATGTCTGATCTATCCGCTTTTCCCATCACCAAGCGCTGGCCGGCCAGGCATCCCGAGCTGCTTCAGCTCTACTCCCTGCCGACGCCGAACGGCGTCAAGGTCTCGATCATGCTGGAGGAGATCGGACTTCCCTACGAGGCGCATCGGGTCGACTTCGGCAAGGACGACCAGAAGACGCCTGAATTCCTCTCGCTCAATCCGAACGGCAAGATTCCGGCGATCCTCGATCCCGACGGTCCAGGCGGCAGGCCGCTGCCGCTGTTCGAGTCCGGGGCGATCCTGCAATACCTCGCGGAGAAGACCGGCAAGCTGCTGCCTGAGGACCCCGCGCGCCGCTACCAGACCATCCAGTGGCTGCATTTTCAGATGGGCGGCGTCGGGCCGATGTTCGGCCAGGTCGGCTTCTTCCACAAATTCGCCGGCAAGGATTTCGAGGACAAGCGGCCCCGTGACCGCTACGTCGCCGAAGCCAGGCGCCTGCTCGGCGTGATGGACGCGCATCTTTCCGGCCGGCAATGGTTCATGGATGACGACTACACCATTGCCGACATCTCCATGCTCGGCTGGGTGCGCAATCTCATCGGCTTCTATGGCGCCGGCGATCTCGTCGAGTTCACCCAGTTCAAATCGGTCGGTGCCTGGCTCGAGCGGGGCCTGGCGCGTCCGGCGGTGCAGCGTGGGTCTGCCTGAGCCAGCGAACTGCAAAGACCTCCCGGCCGGGCGATGGCATATCCGGGCCTCATCTGCGGGATCACCGGCCGCATCAATGCGGAACGATGGCCGTCGGAATCGCATTTGCAGTCAGTGAGCCCGCCGCGGACGTGCCGCGGCCATGCGTTCGCCGGTGGAGGACCATGAGAAACAGCGCGTCGGATGTCGCCGAGATCAGGGATGCCGTTCACCTCTGCATCGACATGCAGAACATTTTCGCGCCCGGCGGTCTGTGGGCGACACCCTGGATGGAGCGCGTCCTGCCGACGATCGCCTCGATCGTTGCGCGTTATCAGACCAGAACGATCTTCACGCGCTTCATCACGCCGCAGGATCCGGAAGACCGTGCCGGGCAATGGCAGAATTATTTTCGCCGCTGGCACCAGGCCACCCGCAGGCATCTTCCGCCATCCGCGCTCGAGCTCGTGCCCGCCCTGAGCAAGTTCGTTCCGCCCGCTGCAATGATCGACAAGCCGGCCTATTCCGCCTTCAGCAATCCCGGCCTCGCGGGCCGGCTGGTCGAGAAGAAGGTCGGCACGGTCGTGATCTCGGGCGCCGAGACCGACGTCTGCGTGCTTTCGACGGTCCTCAGCGCCGTCGATGCCGGCTTCAGGGTCGTGATCGTCGAGGACGCGCTGTGCAGCTCCTCCGACGTCGGGCACGACGCGCTCATGACGATGTACCGCACCCGCTTCCACGGTCAGGTCGACCTGATGACCGCGGAGGAGCTGACCGAGTTCTGGCGCGAGTAGGGTGCTATCAGCTCAATTGACGTTGTCGCCGAACATGTTGCGGAACGCGGTGGCGACGGCTGCAACGCCGTCCATGCCGTGCATCAGCGCGATCTCGCCTTGCTGCTCGTGGCGAATGGCATGCGCCATGACGCGCAGGCGCAGATCGCCGCGGCTCTGCCACATCCGGTCGGCCATACTGACCGCGCCGGAATGATGCCTGCTCATGGCCTCGACGAAGGCCGCATCGAATTGATCGGGCGGTGCGGTCTTGACCGCTCGCATCTCGGCCGGCGTCAAATAGCCCGGCATGGCCGCGCGTTCCTCCGTGCTGCAGTCGGGCATCTCCGTGTCGAACCAGCTCAGCCACCAGTTCTCGAAGATCCTGATCTCGCCGGCCTGGCTCGCCACCATCAGCATCGCGAGCTTGCGCAGATGCGGGTCCTGGGCGCGCTCTGCGCCGATCCGCGCAAGCTCGATGCCCTGGGCGTGATGCGCGGTCATGTGACGGATATAGGCCTGGTCCGCATCCCTGTCGCGGCCCATCCACGGCGGCTCGTAGCCGTGGCTGCCGAACGATGCGGTCGCGCCGAGCAGCACCGTCACGGCCACCGCGCCGGTGGCCCAGGCATTGGTGAAGCGGATGTCGCGCGCCGGCGCATGGCCGCGCGCCCAGCGCAGTCGGGCGAACAGGGGATACATCACGGCGGAGGAGGTATGGACCAGCAGTCCGATCCAGTAGGGCTGTTGCAGCGTGAACAGCGGCTGCCAGAACGGAAACAGCGGAACCAATACGAACCATTCCATGCTCGAGGAGAATGCCGCCCACGGCAGCGCGAGCAGCAGGATCGTTCGCGGCCGCAACTCCGCGGTCCAGCGCCCGAGCACGCCGAAGAACACCAGCGCCCAGGAGAAGTCCGCCCATTGATGAAAGGCGATCCCGGCGAGGATCGCGCTCCACGATGGCTCTGCACTGAGCGCCCAGTCGCGCGCGGGAATGGCGGCGACCGTCATCCAGTCGACCGCGGCGTCGCGGCCGATGCGGGCGGCGAACAATTGGCTGACCAGCGTCGAGAACGTGCTGCTGATCAGGCCGAGCTCGGCGGCGGCGATCCAGCGCGAGCGTCGTTGCCGCGCGAGCCGCGACGCGCCTCCGCCAGCGTACCGTGCCGTATCGGAGAGCGTTGGTCGCGGTTTCGCGTTCACGTCAGCTGCTTGAGCTTTTTCAGTGGATTGAGCTCGCTCGGTTGGTCCTGTTCGTCGCGGCCGCGCTCGGCTTGCGCCTTGCCGTCATCTTGCAGATCCTGGTCGCCGATGATCTCGCCGACCGCCTGTCTGGCCTTGCCGGCGATCCGTTGCCGAAGACCCTTCGTCTTGCTCATGAGCTGCCTCCCTTGGCCTGCCTCCCTTGGCCGGCCTCCAAGGTTGATGCCGCCAGCCCCGGCGCCCGAAGGCGGCGAGCGCCGGGGCCGCGGTTCGCGCAGTCCGCCTCCGGCAGGGGGGATGTCGGAGGCGTTGATCAGACGCGCTGATGCGCCGATGGTTCCTGCCGTCACCGCGCCTCGATTGCGATGATCACGCCCTCATTGCCGCGGAGCAGGCTGGATGCGTCCGGCAACGCGGCCGCTGCGACCTCGCCGTTCAAGGACGGACCGGCCCCATCGGCCGCGGACGACAACAGCAAGCCAAACACCGTCATTCGCACCGAGCATGTCGAGCGGCTCGAAAGCGAGCTGCGCGCGACGCGCGAGCGGCTTCAGGCCACCATCGAGGAGCTCGAAAGCACGAATGAGGAGCTGAAATCCTCGAACGAGGAATACCAATCGCTCAACGAAGAGCTTCAGTCCGCCAACGAGGAGCTCGAGACGTCACGCGAAGAGCTGCAATCGGTCAACGAAGAGCTGACGACCGTCAATGGCGAGCTGGCGCACCGCGTCCGGCAATTGACCCGCGCCAGCAGCGACCTCAAGAATTTCCTGGAGAGCACCCAGATCGCGACCGTGTTCCTCGACAACGATCTGCGAGTGATGACCTCGATCACGCAGGTCTTGCACCTTGTGGAAACCGATGCGGGGCGCCCCGTTTCTCACATCAAGGCGCGCGTTCCGATCGAGGAGCTCTATGACGACGTCCGCCGCGTGCTGCGCACCTTGGCGAGCGCTGAGCGCGAGCTGACCGCGCCTGATGACGGTAAGAGATACATCGCGCGGGTCTTACCCTACCGCAGCGTCGACGATTTCATCGCGAGCGCCGTCATCACGTTCATCGACGTCACGGCGATGATCCGCGCCGAGGAGCGGCAGCGCCTGCTGCTGGCCGAGCTTCAGCATCGGGTTCGCAATACGCTCGGCGTGGTTCGCTCGATCGCCCGTCGCTCGGCGGTGACGAGCTCCACGGTGGAGGAATATGCTTCGCATCTCGACGGCCGGCTGAATGCTTTCGCCCGGACCCAGGCGCTGGTCACCCGCGATCCCGACGGCGGCGTCGACCTCGAATATCTCGTGGTCGAGGAATTGCTGGCCTATGATGCGCGCGAGGGCGAGCAGATACGGGTCTCCGGCCCGAAGGTGCGCTTCCAGCCCAAGGCCGCCGAAACGTTCGCTCTTGCCATTCACGAACTTGCGTTCCATCCCGAGACCAGGAATCTGCTCGAACGCGCCGATCGTGCGATCGAGGAGAGTATCCGCTTGCGGGCTCTCAATGCCGAGGTCAGGAAGGAACTGCGGCTGGCCCGTCATGAACTGGAACGGCAGCTCGCGCAGTCGACGCTCAAGATATAGGGCCCCATCGCACTCATTTTCAGCCGATGGCTCAATTTGAGTAACTTGCTTAAATGCGCGCTTCTGCTGGCATGTCAGTATGGCGCCATGCGCGACGCCCTGATATCTCGCGCAACTCGCGCGATCGATGACAGCCGCACGCTGCGGGAGCAGCGTCGGCTGCTCATGGAGCGTCACGATCAAATCCTCGCCGCTCTGCGTCTGGCGATCATGGAAAGCGCCATGGTCCGCACGGAGATCAGGGCTCACCGCGACAATCAGGACAATTAGCTCTCGGCAGCTGCGTGAGACAACGGCTTTTTCGCGGAACGCAGGCAACCGCTCCGTCTCAGGAACGTTGTCGCTTCGCTGCGCCGAACCGGCGTGGCGTGACCGAACCGAGAACGCAACGGCGCGCTCTCCGACGAACAGGGAGAACGTTCATGTTGACGCGGCGCAAATCCAGGCACACGGATCCGCTCGAGGCGCGGTTGGCTGCTGAGGCTGAGCGGCTGCGCGAAGAAGCAGATTCGCTTCCGCCAGGGGCGGCCCGTGATGAGATGTTGCGCAAGGCACGTCAGGCCGAGACCGGTTCTCAGATGAGCGAATGGCTGCGCTCACCCGGCCTGCAGCCGCCGGACTGACTGACGTCGAGTGTTGCCGCGCGGCAAAGCCGTGGCACGCGCGGCGTTGCGGGCTGCACGCGCCGGGAACGGGTTAGATGTCGGCGCGTACCGATGCGCTGATGTCGTGGGCAGAAACCGGAAAAATGAGCGCCACGTCCATCGGTCCCCGTTGTGTCCGGTTGTCACCCGGCGGTGCCTGTCGTCAACGCCGCTTCGCCGCCTTGGTTCGGCGGTTGTAGGGCGAGCGGTTGGCGGGCCGCAGCGAGATGCCTTCGCGCTGCGCCTTGCTGCGGATGGCCGCGACCGGGCGCTGAAGCTTGATGCTCATCACGCCGGTGGGCGTGTTGCCTTTCGCAAGCTGCTTCAACTTGCTCACGTCCGCGGGCGTCCAGGGCTGCCGCGCGCGGCGCTTGTACGCGGGATTGGCCTTGCGCGGTCCCTTGCGGCCGATCGGTGAGCCCGGCCGCTTCCATGCTGCTTTCGCCATGATGATCCTCCTTCAGGTCATCCTTGAACATACGAATCAGCATTTCGGTTCCGGCGCAGTGCAACGCGGCGGTCCTGCGCGGGGCGTTCCGCAAAATCACGAGCATTACCGCGCCTTCCAGATCGATCCGGGCGGGCGCGTGTTCGGATGCGTCAACCTGGTCTGCGACGACGACGAACAGGCCAAGCGGGAGGCGGCCGCGCTCGTGCTGGTGCATCGCGTCGAGCTGTGGCGGCTGGACCGGCGCATCGCGAAGTTCGATGCGCGACCGGACGTGGTTCGTCAGTAGCGTTTCGGGAACCGCGCGCTGCGCGCCGGGTTGGTCGGACAGCCGACTTTGCCGGAGCACGCATGAGGGACGCCGAAATTCGCAAGGGGATGCCGCCCGTCAAGCTGTCGCGCGATGAGTTCGAGCGGCGTTACAGGGGGCAGTTCGTCGATCCCGCCTTTGCGCCGCTCGGGCGCGAGCTCGATGCAATCACCGCTGCGGCCTGGGACGCCTACAGCCATTCCCGCAAGGCGCCGCTGACGCGGAAGGCGGGCCCGGGCTTCTCCGATCCCGACTATGAGATCGCCCTCGACTGGCTCGATGCGCGCGCGAGAATCCTGGAAGCGCAGCGACGGCACGACGATGCGGACGAGACGCCGCGCATCCTCCTCATCAACGGCTCGGCCCGCAGCGAGCACACCTGTCCCGGCGAGATGTCCAAGACCTGGCGGCTGGTCAAGCTGGCCGAGCCTGTCTTCACCGAGATGGGGTTTGCCGTCGACATCCTCGACCTGTCGCGCCTCGCCTCGGAGTTCGGCAAGACGATTCATCCCTGCAAATCCTGCGTCGGCACCGCGATGCCGCTCTGCCATTGGCCGTGCAGCTGCTATCCGAACTATGCGCTGGGGCAGACCCACGACTGGATGAACGAGATCTATCCGCTGTGGGTGGCCGCTCACGGCATCCTGATCGTGACACCGGTGAACTGGTATCACGTGCCATCAGGCCTCAAGGCGATGATGGACCGCATGGTCTGCGCCGACGGCGGCAATCCCGATCCGACCTCGACCCATGGCAAGAAGGCCGATGAGGCCAAGGCGATGGAGCTGAAGGGCTGGCCCTATCCGCGCCATCTCGCCGGCCGTCATTTCGGCGTCGTCGTTCACGGCGATGCCGTCGGTGCCGAAGGCGTGCGCCGCGCCCTGTCGGACTGGCTGACCGACATGCAGCTGATTTCGGCGGGCCGCTTCGCCGAGCTCGACGGCTATGTCGGCTACATGGAGCCATACGCCACCTCGCATCGCGAGCTCGATGAAGACGGAGAATTCCAGCAGGAGGTGCGCAACGCGGCGCATGCGCTCGGCAACGCCGTGCGGCTGGCAAGGAGCGGGCGCCTTCAGGAGCCCGGCGACGGTCTTGCGGATCCGAACCCCAAATGAAGCCGGCGCAGTTCGATTGCCTGATCGTCGGCGGCGGCCCCGCCGGATTGATGGCCGCGATCTATCTGGCGCGCTTCCGCCTCGGTCCGTGGGCTCTACGGCATCGGCGATGTCGTCACCGATTTGCACCAGATCTCGGTCGCGTTCGGCCACGCCGCGGTCGCCGCCTGCAACATCCATCACCACGTGCCGCGGCGGCTTGCGTGAGGGAACGAAGGGCCCGGCTTTGCCTTGAGTGAGAGGAACGCGCGCGAAGGACGAGAGCCCATGCTGGAAGAAAAGCTCAAGGACGCCATCATCGGCGAGTTGCAGCGGCAGGCCGCCAACCGGCCGCAAGCGCTGAAGATCGTGGGCGCCAAGGATGCGAAAGGCTCGGAAGAGCTCACTGTCGACGGCAGGATCGATCTCGGCGCGCTGGTCATGGCGATCGCGGGATCGATTGCGGGCGGGCCTTAGCCTTAACCGTCCCTTCAGCCGTATTCCTCGCCGATGCCGTATTGCCGGTAGATCTCCAGCGGATCGACGTCGGGAAACAGGCGGCATTTGGCCTGGGCCAGGTGCAGGCTCACCGCCGCCGGCTCCTTGCCGCTCGAGAGCAGCTTGCGGATGTCGTCCATATGCGCGTTCGGCTGGTGCTTCGGTTCGAGCTGCTCCAGCGCGACCAGGGCGGTCGCGAGGGCCTCGGTCAGAACCCAGTCGTCGTGGCCGGTGATTCCCTTCTTCGGCATCGGCAGACCCCGGATGTGGCGACTGGACCCAGTCTATCGCGACTTCCGCCAAATCGCCATCGAGCCGTTGCGGTATCATGCGGGGCAGCGCCACCGGGCCATGCTCCGGCTTGCCTTATGTCCGCGTCAGGCTAAAAGGCGGCGGGGTGCGGGGCGACAGTATCTTTGTTGAAACGAACTTGGCGTAGACGGGCCGCTACCGCATCCAGGCCGGCCGTTCCGGTCCGGGGTCCCCGATCCCGAATTTGCAGCACGATTTGGTTGCACTCCTCAAGGTTCGAGCCAGCATGGGCATTCTCAGCTTCGTCTACCGCTTCCTCACCAATTTTGCCTTCATGGCGGTGGTCTATTTCAGCCTGAACTTCATGGAGAAATATCCGAACCGGGCGACACTGGCGATCCTGGTGCTGGTTTACGCCGCCATGCGCGCGGCCTCGACGCTGCGCGCCTTCTACTTCTTCCAGAAGATCGAGAGGCTCGAGGCCGAGACGCGGCGCCTTCAAGGCCCGATCAATGACGGCTCCGGAGGAACGAACACGCGCAAGCAGGTCATCACCGACGTTGCCCGGCTGCGGCGCGACGGCGAGCTCAAGTCCTACATGGACCTGTTCTTCCTGGCGCTGATCGTGCTGCTCTGCGTCGCCGCCATCCTGCGGCCGTAAAGCTCAAGCGCGTTTCTTCAGGCTGGCGACGCGGGTCGGGCGCGGCGTACCGCTCTTGATCTGGGCGGCATGGTTCGGAGCGGCCGGTACCGCATGCGCGGTGTGCCGAGCCGGGGGCTTGGCGGTCTTGCCCTTTGCGACCTTGCCCCTGGCCGCATGCGGCGTCTCGGCCGCCATGGCCAGCCGCGTCGCGGCACGCCGCGACAATGTCGTCGACAGCAGCACCTCGACCGAGCCTTCCGGAATCGCAAAGAGAGCGCGGCCGGGCACGGGCAGGGTGGATGCGATATCCATCTGCCCCCTGGTCCGGCGCGGCAGCAGCGGCTGATGCTCGGTCCGTGCGTTGAGGTCGGCGAGCGAGGGCGCCGGCAGCGTCCGGCTTTCCGCGAACACGAAGTGCGGCACAGCCGGCCAGCGCGCGATCGGCACCGTTTCGGTCGGCGGATGCAGCAGCCACTCCACCGGATTGGTCGGCGTTGCGGGCCGGTCGGCGGTCGCCGGCACCACATGCACGATGCGATAGCCGCGCGCCTTGAGGTCGCGGATGATCTTCGGCAGCGCCGCCACCGTGCGGGCCTGGATGTCGTGCAGCAGCAGGATGCCCTTGCCCTTGGCCTCCAGCCGCTGGATCGCGAGCTGATAGACGCGGTCGGACGACACATGGCGCCAGTCGTCGGCCGGGAAGTCGGCGCTCCAGATCTGGATGCCGCGCGAGATCAGGTAATTCTCGACGCCCTCGGCGCGCATCAGGCCGGGAATGCGGAAGAACGGGGCGAGCTGCGCCGGGTCCGTCATCGCGGCCGAGGTCCACTCGATGCCACCGTTGATTTCCGGCTCGAACTTCTCGTTCGTCATCCGGTCGAACGTCAGCGGATGGCTCATGCTGTGGGTGCCGACGGTATGGCCCGCCGCCACCAGCTTGCGCACACCTTCGGGGTTCGCCTTGGCCTGCTGACCGACGATGAAGAAGGTCGCCTTGATGCACTCGTCGGCCAGGATCTTGAGCACCTGGTAGGAATATTTCGGCAGCGGACCGTCGTCGAAGGTGAGGACGACTTCATGGTCCTTCAGCGGCAGCGTCTCGCGGTACTGCATGGTGCCGATGCGCGGATGTTCGCGCGGGTCGACCACGAGGGTGCGGGAGGTCCCGAGCGCGTCCGGATGGCCCGGACAGTCGGCTGCAAGCGCCGGCGATCCGACGGCCGAACACCCAAGGAAACCACCGAGGCAAAGGACGATCCACGATCGCGTCCGCACCACAACGCTACTTCCGATCATGAACCCCGTCTGCCTCATGCGCGATGGCCGCCATAGTAGGTCGGAGACAGCAGGAAACGGTTCAGGCGCGAAGAACCATTCCCATGGCAAAGTCTCCATCCATTTGCAGGGCGTAGCATGAACAGAGTGTTAATAGGACCCAAATCACCCCATTTTGCGCCGGCGTGACATTCCGGCATCAGCGCGCATCGACGCTCTTCTGTGACGTGCCCGCCGGGACGACGTGGACCACCCGATAGCCGTTCTCCTTCAGATACCGCAGAAAGGCCGGCATCATTGCGGCCGTGCGCACCTTGTTGTCGTGGAAGAGGATGATGCCCTTGCCGCTCGCCGCCAGGCGGTCGGTGACGAGTTTCAACTCCTGCTCCGGCGTGATCTCCTCCCAGTCGCTGGCCCATAGATCGGCCCCGAACACGACGATGCCGCGCGACTGGAGCAGGTCGAGCTGTGCCTGCGTCGACTCGAAATAGGGAAAGCGGAAGAACGGCGTCGAGGGTGTCGTGGTCGAGGTGCCGTTCAGCGCCATCTCGTCGGCAGCGATGCCGCGGTCGATGTCGGCCTTCGACTTGTCGAACGGGATATGCGCCATGAACGGATGCGACCAGCTGTGGTGGCCGACGGTATGGCCCTCGCGGGCGATGCGTTTGACCATGTCGGGATGCTCGGCGGCGTGCTGGCCGATCAGGAAGAAGGTCGCGCGCACGCATTCGTGCGCCAGCGCCGCCAGCACCTTGGACGTCGTCGGCGGGAACGGGCCGTCGTCGAAGGTCAGCACGACCTCATGATCGGCCAGCTGCAGCGTCTGCGGAAAGCTCTTCAGGCCCACGCGCGGCGTGGTCCTGGCATCGACGCTCAGCACGCGGGAGGTGCCGAGCGCGTCCTTGCGCGGGCACCCGGCGGCATCCGCCGCGGCGACGCCGGCGAGCGCCGCAACGGCCGCGCCCAGCGACATCGAAGTCCACCTCAGTCGAAGCATCTTTGTCATTGCGCCCGGAGTTGCCTTGTGGGTATTGCCTGAACCATCAGCTCAGACCACTGGTTCCAACCTGTCAACCGGCGAGGCGCGCCATGGATGAAAATATGGACGTTGCCTCGCCCGCTGCCGATTCGGTACTCGACCACGTGCCGATGCGCAATGAAGACGGCGATATCAGGCACGAATTCGTCGAAGAAATTGCCCGGGCGGTCGAGGCCGGCGACAGCGCATCGCTGCGCGCCTGCGTCGCCGAGTTGCACGAGGCCGATCTCGGCGATCTGATCGGCGCTCTGGAACCCGACGACCGTGTCCGCCTGGTCGAGCTCACCGGGCGCGACTTCGACTTCTCCGCGCTGAACGAGGTCGACGAGGCCGTCCGCGAGGAGATCCTGGACGAGCTGCCGCCGGAGACGGTTGCCGAGGGCGTCCGCGAGCTCGAATCCGACGATGCGGTCGAGCTTTTGGAAACCCTCGATGCCGAGGAACAGGAGGAGATCCTCGAGAAGCTGCCGCTCAAGGAGCGCGTCGCGCTCGAGCGCAGCCTGCTCTATCCGGAGAACTCCGCGGGTCGCCGGATGCAGACCGAGTTCATCGCGGTGCCCCAGGATTTCACCGTGGGCCAGGCGATCGACTACATGCGCGAGACGCCGGATCTGCCCGACCGCTTCTACGAGATCTATGTCGTCGACAAGGACCGGCACTGGCAGGGCGCGGTCCCGCTCGACGTGCTCCTGCGCGCGCGCCGGCCAGTGGCGCTGACCGAGCTGACCGACGAGGACCGCCGCCGCGTCTCCGTCCTGGAGGATCAGGAGGAGGTCGCGCGGATGTTCGGCAAGTACAATCTCGTTGCCGCGCCCGTGCTCGACACCCAGGACCGCCTGGTCGGCGTCATCACCGTCGACGACGTCGTCGACGTGATCGAGGAGGAGGCGGACGAGGACCTCAAGGCGCTCGGCGGCGTCACCAGCGACGAAGAGCTGTCGGACACCTTCCTGACCATCGCGCGCGGCCGCTTCAACTGGCTGCTGGTCAATCTCGCCACCGCCTTCCTCGCATCCTCCGTGCTCGGCCTGTTCGAGGGGCAGCTCGAGAAGATGGTCGCGCTCGCCGTGCTGGCGCCGATCGTGGCGAGCCAGGGCGGCAATGCCGCGACCCAGACCATGACGGTGGCGGTGCGGGCGCTGGCGACGCGCGAGCTCGGCGCCTCCAATGCCTGGCGGGTGGTGATGCGCGAGGCTCTGGTCGGCCTCGTCAACGGGCTCGCCTTCGCGGTGATTACGGGCATTGCGGCGGTGGCCTGGTTCAAGCTTCCGGGCCTTGGCATCGTCATTGGCCTCGCGATCATCTGCAACCTCGTCGCCGGCGCGCTCGGCGGCATCCTGATCCCGATGGCGCTCGAACGTGTCAGGGTCGATCCGGCGGTGGCGTCGGGAACGTTCGTCACCACCGTGACCGACGTCGTCGGCTTCTTCTCCTTCCTCGGCATTGCGACGCTGTGGTTTGGATTGAGGTAGGTCTTGTGTCCCGGGCGCGCTGCGGCGCGTAGCGCTGCTGCGCAGAACCGGGACCAGAAGGCGACACACTCGGCGGTGAGATGGGCCCCGGCTCTGCAGCGCATCACTTCGTGCTGCGCAGCGTCCGGGGCACGAGACCATCTTTAATCCGAACTTAAGCGACCTGCCGCATCATCGCCCGCGCTTGGGGGACTGGACATGCGGTTGCGGCTGAAGGCGGACGGACGGGTCGTTGAGTTGCGGGACGGACAGGAATTTCCGGTCCAGCCGTCTGCGGTCGAGCCCACGGCCACAGTCGCGCCTGGCGACACCTCTTCGCTCGCGGTGCGCGATTTGCGCCGCCGCGCCTGCCTGACCCAGATGGAGTTCGCCGCCAAGCTCGGCGTTCCCGTCGAGACCATCCGCAACTGGGAGCAGGGCAAGCGGGCTCCGCGGGGGCCGGCCCGCGCGCTGCTCGCGGTGATCGCGCACGCCCCGGAAACGGTGTTCCAGGCGCTTGCGAAAGCCTGACGTGGCGGCGTGACGGGCCGACCAGCCCTGACGCAACCTCCCGTTAGTCTTGCGCCAAATATCCCGCCGAACTGCCACGGCCTCCGTTGGCAGTGTCCTGGGCCGGGTCCATAATGCCGTCTGATGGCGTTTGGGGCTGCCGCAACGGAAGGAGTCCTCATGCTGTTCGTCGAGGCCAATGGCGCAAAGATTCCGGCAATCGGGCTCGGGACCTGGGAGCTGAGCGGAAGGCTTGCCGCGCGCGTGGTCGAGCAGGCGCTGCGGCTCGGCTATCGCCACATCGACACCGCGCAGGTCTATGACAATGAACGGGAGGTCGGCGACGGCTTGCGCGCCTCGGGCGTGCGGCGCGACGACGTCTTCCTCACCACCAAGGTCTGGACCAACCATTTCGCGCCTCACGATCTCGAGCGCTCGGTCAAGGAGAGCCTGGCGCGCATGCGGCTTCCCTCCGTCGACCTGTTGCTGCTGCACTGGCCCAATTCGCACGTGCCGCTGGCGGAGACGCTTGGCGCGCTCTCGCATGCGAAAACGATGGGCCTGACCCGCCACATCGGCGTCTCCAATTTCACGGTGGCGCTGATCGAGCAGGCGGTGGCGGCCTCGCCGGAGCCGCTCGTCTGCAACCAGGTCGAATACCATCCCTATCTCGACCAGGCGAAGGTGAGGGCGGCCTGCGACCAGCATGGCCTTGCCCTCGTCGCCTACAGCCCGATCGCCAAGGGGCGCATCAAGACCGACCAGACGCTGGCCGAGATCGGGCGCGCCCACCACAAGACGCCGGCGCAGGTCTGCCTGCGCTGGCTGGTGCAACAGAATGTTGCTGCGATCCCGCGCAGCTCGCGTATCGAGCGCCTGTCCGAAAACATCGAGATCTTCGACTTCGAGTTGTCGGACGACGAGATGAGCCGGATCGCCGCGCTCGCCAATCCGAAAGGCCGCCTGACCGACTTTGGCTTCGCCCCGAAATGGGATTGAGGGGAGACCGCGGTATGCTAACAGCAGGGCGGCAATCCAAGATCTGGCGATGGAACTGCGGACAATCATACGGACGGACGTTGCGGCGTCGGCGATCGCCCATCTGACGCTGGTGGCGCTGATCATCCTGATCAGCGAAGTCCATCCGTTCCATGCTACGCCGCCCGAGACCGTCACGGTTGACATCGTCACGCCCGAGGAGGTGAAGCAGGAGGAGGCCAAAGCGGAGGAGAAGGTCAAGGAGGAGCTCAAAGACAAGACCCCGGAGCCGCTCCCCGATCTGAAGCTGCCGAAGCTGGATTTCACCGACAAGGCGCCCGCGGCGTCGAAGCCTGCGCCCCCGCAGCCGGCCGCATCGCCAACGCCCGAACCGCAACGGCCGGCGCAGCAGCAACAGCCTTCGCCGAAGCCGCGCGAGGCCAACGCGCAGCCGCAGGCCCCGGCGATGCCGCCGCCGCCCCAAACCCCGCCACCCCAGGCCGCGCCGCCGCCGGCCTATCAGGCGCCGCAGCCTGACGTCACCGTCAAGTACGGCGTCATGCTGGGGCTGCCGCCTGAATTGCCGCTGCCGCTGCCGAAAGGCGGCGCCAAGGACGATGGCGGCGACGCCACGGACTCGATCGCAGCCAAGCTGCCGGCCGAGATCATCGCCGCGCTTCGCAGCCATTTGCGCAGCTGTGCCAAATTGCCGGCCGGACTTGCGCCCACCGACAACGTTCACATCAAGCTGCGCGCGGTGTTCGCGACCGACGGCACGCTGGCGCGCGAGCCGGTCCTGCTCGAAGCCCCGCCGTCGACGAAGGGGGTCGCCCTCGTGAAATCCGCAACGAGCGCGCTTCAGAACTGTCAACCTTACAAGATGCTGCCCGCCGATTTGTACGAGGAATGGAAGGTGCTCGACCTGCCGTTCAGCCCGCGGGATTTGGGAGGTTAGCCCGCAGCGCGTAGCCCGGGTGAGCGCAGGGATACCTGGGAAGATGCCCAGTGTCGGCCACTGTCAATCCCTTCACCTGAAAATAATCCACTTTACCGAAATTCGGTTTTGGCGTATGTGTCGCTCATCCCGGCTCATCCAGGAGGGGCGATCTTGCGGTCGTCACGTTCGCGAGCCGGGCTTGCGGTGGACGCGGCAGCGTCGGCACGAGAGGGACGGGCAGGGCGGGGTGTCCCTGTGAGCCCGTGGCCACGTGCAGACGAACGGCGCTGCTAGGCTTCGTCTCGCCTGTAAGTTTCCGGCTCCGTCGACAGGGCTGGGAAGACTGCGGCGACATGGCGGGCCGTGCGTACGGCAAAACCGTGTGGTCCTGGCCGTCGTTGCTACGGTCAAGCCGGATCGAAGATGCGCGCGAGCCCAACCGGGCGGACGGCATCGCCAATTCGAACGGCGAGGGAGGCCAGAAGGAAAGTTCGGCTCCCGGGAGAGCACGGCATAAGCCGTCCGACCACCGCGCAGGGAAGGCCGAGTGATTGGCCACACCTGTATGCTGCTGTGCGGTTCTTTCTGCGTGTGCATTTTCGCGCAGCGGACCGCGGGTGCGAGCTGGCACCCGGCCTTCCCTGCGCCCTCTTGGCTTTGAGAGGGGCGAAGACGCAAGCAAAGCTCGGGCGAATTGCGCCGCGAGGCTGTGAAGGCATGTCTGCTTGAAGGTCTCAAAAATCGATGATGCGAGCCCAAACTCATGACCGTCACCCTGAGGCGCGCGCTCTGCTGCGCGCAGCGCTGCAGAGCAAGCCTCGAAGGGCGACGGCCCGGCTGCATCGGGGCCGTCCATCCTTCGAGGCTCCCCATGGGACGCGTTGCGTCCCATGCCTCGCACCTCAGGATGACGGATTTTGTATCGCGAGCAACCATTGCGATCGCAATGACGCCGTTGCGAGAGCGTGCGCCACTCGGCTCTCGGGTCCCGGCTCTGCGCCGCAACGCCGACGGCGTTGCAGCTTGTCCGGGACACCAGCGCCTCAATGACCGCACTTCATCCTCTGATCAGCGTCCACCTCGGGGGCCATCGCCATCCAGGCGCTGGATGCGAACTGCCGGCGCCAGGTTACGACCACAACGGCGGCGGTGGTGACGAACAGCACCCATGGGCTGACGAACCAGCCGAGATAGCCGAGCGCGAAGAAGAACGCGCGCTGGCCGCGGTTGAAATGGCGGCCGGCGGATTCGAACAGGCGCGAGGTTCGGATGACATGGGCTTCGGCCGCTGGCGTGTCGCGCTGGTCTGCCGCCGGCATGCCGCCGAACAGGATCGCGACATAGTTGAACAGGCGATAGGCCCAGGCGAATTTGAAGAAGGCATAGACGCAGATCAGCACGAGGCCGACGCATTTCAGCTCCCACATCGCCGGCGAGGTGCTGAGATCCACCGGCAGCTTGCTCAGAATCGTGATGGCATCGTTGGTGGCGTGCAGCAGCGCCAGCGCGCCGCCGAGCGCGAACAGGCTGGTGGAGGCGAAGAAGGCGGTGCCGTTCTGCAGCGAGGCCATGATCTGCATGTCGACCATGCGGGTGTCGCGGTCGAGCATCCGGCGGACCCAGACCTCGCGATAGCGGTTCATGCGCGCCGACAGGCTGTCGCGGCCGTAGGCCGAATGCTCCAGCGTCAGAGCATAGACCAGCCATTCGATGACGAAGAAGCCGACGGCGGTGATGTCGACCCAGTGCCTGCTCATGTCTGTCTCCTGGCGCGGACGGCAACGATTGCCACGCGTGAGCCGGCGCGGCAACGATTGATTGGCGGCAGGCGATGGCGTTAAAAGCGGCTCGCTCGAGGACGTCTCTGGAAGGACTGATGACATGGCTGCGCTGAAACTCGCCATCGGCAACAAGAACTACTCGTCATGGTCGATGCGGCCCTGGCTCGCGCTCCGCGCCAACGACATTCCGTTCGTGGAGACGCTCATTCCGCTCTACACCGACAATCCCGCGGACAAGGAGCAGATCCTGTCCTTCAGCCGCGCCGGCAAGGTGCCGGTGCTGGTCGACGGCGACGTCACGGTGTGGGATTCGCTCGCCATCATCGAATACGTCGCCGAGCGCTATCCGGAAGTGAAGCTGTGGCCGGATGATGTCGCCGCGCGCGCGCATGCCCGCTCGGTGTGCGCCGAGATGCATTCCGGCTTCGTGGCGCTGCGCAGCGAATGCGGCATGAACCTGCATCGGCCCGTGCGCGCAATCGCGCTGTCGGCGGACGCCAAGGCCAATGTTGCGCGCATCGAGGAAATCTGGCGCGAGTGCCGCACGCGCTACGGCGCAAAAGGGCCGTTCCTGTTCGGCCGCTTCGGCGCGGCGGACGCGATGTACGCGCCGGTCGTGCATCGCTTGCGTACCTACGCGATCGACGTCGCGCCGGACACCAAGGCCTACATGGAGACGATGATGGCGCTGCCGGCGTTCCAGGAATGGACCCGCGACGGGCTCGCCGAAACGCTCGTTATCGCCAAGTTCGAGGACGCCTGATCGCCCGGCTGCCCGAGGCTGCTGGCCGCGTGGCGGCCGGCGGCGCTCATGGGGCGGAAATTGGCCGCAGGTGGCGGATCACCCCGGCTGCGACCGGCCTGCGACACGCCGCCCTGACCGTGCGGTCCGGACGGTATCATCGGCCCGCTGGTTCCAGTCCTATCACTCTGAAAAGACTGTAAAATATGCGTGTTTGCCATGCGGGCATCGCGCTGGCCAAAACCACCTTCTGCGTGCTATACAGCGCCTGGGTTTCTGGCCGGCCGTCGCAGTGGGACCATGGGCGAGGCAGGCGTTGTTTGAGTGATGGAGAGGGTGTTGAAGCACAAATTCCCGATTGGAACGCGCGTATTGTTCACGGCCAGCAACGTCGCGCGCCCGGCCGCCAGCGGCTCGTATGAGGTCATCCGTCTGCTGCCGACCGACGGCGACGACTGCCAGTACCGGATCAAGAGCTCGACCGAAGCCTTCGAACGCGTCGCCAAAGAGAGCCAGCTCGCGCTCTCCTGAAGCCAGCTCGCGCTCCTGAAGGCTGACGCACCCCGCGCATTGGTGCCATCAGGGAATCGCAACCTGCTGCCGTCAAAAGGCCCGCTTCACCTTCACAAGGTGCACAGGGGCAGTTGCCGATTAGCGGTGCTCGCTTGACCATTCGCTCTCTGCTCGCGTGAGGGGACGTCGCGCATGAACTGGGCATGGGCCACTTCGCTCGACCAAATCTGGCGCTCGCCGGCCTTTCCGATGTGGATGACGCTGGCCGCGGCCGGATTCTTCGGATTGATCCTGCTGATCACGCTGCTGCGCGCTGACAGGTCGGTCGCCAACGGCGCGCTGACGGTGATCACGCTGCTCTCCATCGCGATCGCCGGTGCTGCCACCGTGCGTGTCTATGGCCCGCTCGGGCAGGACGCGCCGGCCGAGGCGCGCGCGCAAGGCTCCGTCATCGCCAGCCTGCCGGCGTTGTCGTGCCTGGACGATCTCGCCGGCGATGCGGTCGCCATCGGTTGCGAGAAGGCGCTGTTCGGCTCGCCGGATGCTGCGGCTGCGGCCGTGTCCACCACCGCGGCGCGGATCGACCGCCTGACGGCGCTCGGTGATGCCGCGACCGCCGAGAAGAGCCTGACGGCCGACATGAAGGCGCTGCGCAAGTCGCTGGAGCACGATCGCTACGGCCTCGTGGCGCAGGTGCTGGTCGCGCGCGACGGCTGCACGCAGTTCGACTGCGCTGCGTTCCGCGCGCTGACCGACCAGCAGCAGGTCGCCGCCAACATGGATTCCCATCTCTACGATCAGCTGGTGGCGCGCCATGCGCCGGCCTGGAACGCGCCTGCAACGGCGATGGCGGCGGCGCCGGCGGGGCTGCCAGCGACCGCGGCGCTCGCCGGGTTGCCGCCGTCGATGCCGACGGGCAAGCCGACCAGCGCGGAGTTCCCGAGCGCCTCGTCGACGCCGCCGGTGAGCATCATGAGTCCGGAGCCCACGGCGACGACGCGGCAGGCCTCGCCGGGTGCAAACGCAGCGGCAGCGCCGCGCGGGCCGGCGGCCGCTTCCGCACAGGCCGCGGCGCCTGTGGCCGCGAAGAAACCGCCGGCACCGAAGGCTGCGCGCGCTCCCGCAGCACCGGTTCCGCTCGCGCCGCCGCCGGCAACGACGGCGGCTCCCGCGGCTGCGGATAACGAGTAGATCGGCATTCCAAATGCGGTGCTGCCCGGCTAATGCTTGGGCATGCCGCTACATCTGATCAAGCTCGCCGTCGGCTGCGACTCCGTCAAGGAATTGAAGGGGTGGGTGGCCGAGCGGATGCAGACCGCGAAGAAGAAGGGTCTGCCGCAACATCACATCCACATCACCCGCATGGTGCCCAAGCGCGACGCCGAGATCCTCGCGGGCGGGTCGCTCTATTGGGTGATCAAGGGCGAGATTGCCGCGCGGGAAAAGATCATCGGCATCGAGCCGTTCCGCGACAAGGACGGCATCGGGCGCTGCCGGATCGTGATGCAGCCGAAGGTGATCTCGGTGTCGCCGCGGCCGATGCGCCCGTTCCAGGGCTGGCGCTACCTGACCGACGATTCCGTGCCGCCCGATCTCGGCAAGTCCGCCGCCGGCTCGATCGCGGCGATGCCGGAGCCGATGCGGCGCGAATTGCGCGAGCTCGGGCTGCTCTAAACCCCGATATTGTCGATCAGCCGGGTGTTGCCGATCTTGGCTGCGACCAGGATCCGCAATGGGCCGTCCTTGCGCGAAGTGGCTGGCGCCAGCGTCTCGGCATTGCGGACCTCGAAATAGTCGAGCGCAAAGCCGGCTGCCTTGATCGTCTCCGCGCCGCGCGTCATCGCCGGCGCGACGGCTTCGCCCGCCTTGATCCGTCCGGCGCTGTCCTTCATGGCGCGGTAGAGCACGGTGGCGGTCTGCCGCTCCTCGGGCGAGAGGTAGACGTTGCGCGAGGACATCGCGAGCCCGTCGCGCTCGCGCACGGTGCGCGAGCCGATCACCTTGACGCCGAGGTCGAGGTCGCGCGCCATCTGCGTCACCACCCGCAATTGCTGAAAGTCCTTTTCGCCGAAGATCGCGAAATCCGGCCGGACTTGCGTGAACAGCTTGCCGACGACGGTGGCGACGCCGCCGAAGAAATGCGGGCGGAAGCGGTCCTCGAGGCCGGCGAGCGCCGGCCCCTCCGGCACGATCCGGGTGGCAAAGCCGTCCGGATACATGGCCTTGACGTCCGGATGCCAGACGATGTCGACGTCCTCGGCCGCGAGCTTGGCGATGTCGGCCTTCCAGGTGCGCGGATAGGCGCCGAAATCCTCGGTCGGGGCGAACTGTGTCGGGTTGACGAAGATCGAGACCACGACGCGGCTGGCGCGCCGCTTGGCAAGGCGGACGAGGGACACATGCCCGTCATGGAGGGCCCCCATGGTCGGGACCAGCGCGATCGTGGCCTTTCGCTTGCGAAGATTGTCGGCGGCGCGGCGCAAGGCCGGGACCGTGCGGGCGATCAAGGGGCTTGATGACATCAGGACTCGACAGGTTGTTAGAATCGGCGCGGCGTGATCCGGCGCCCGGGGCGGCTAACCTTAACAAGCAGCGATCGTGGACGCCATGCACCCGGATGCGGCACAGCATCTCGCGCAAGACCGCACACGACATCGCGACATTGTGGGCTGGATCACAGACGAAGATTGGCACTGCCATTCATGATGAAGAATGGCGCAGTACGATTTGTATGACCTGTCACGCATTTCACTTGACCGCAGACGCGGCCAACTCGAAGATATTCATCAGGGGTGTTGAGGATCGCCATGCTTGTGCAGGCTAGCCAAGGCCAATCCGGCTCGGCGCATGTGGTCGTGCTCGGCAACGAGAAGGGCGGCTCCGGCAAGTCGACCACCGCCCTGCACATCGCCGTTGCGCTCCTGAAGGCCGGCCAGCGCGTCGCCACCATCGACCTCGACTGCCGTCAGCAGAGCTTCACCCATTACATCAACAACCGCGCCGCCTGGGCGCGCCGCACCAAGCTGGACCTCGAACTGCCGGTGCATCGCTGCATCAGGCTCGGCGAGACCATGCAGATCGCCGAGAACGAGAATTCCGAGTTCCAGCAGTTCATGGAGGCGGTCTCGGTGGTCGAGAGCAGCTTCGACTTCATCGTGATCGATACGCCGGGCACCGACAGCTACCTGATGCGGCTTGCGCATTCGATGGCCGACACGCTGGTCACGCCGATCAACGACAGCTTCCTCGATTTCGACGTGCTCGGCACCGTCGATCCCGCGAGCTACGCGGTGACCGGCGAGAGCCACTACGCCGAGATGGTGCGCGACGTCCGGCGCAAGCGCCGCCAGCTCGACGGTTCGACCACCGACTGGATCGTCGTGCGCAACCGCCTGTCGATGCTCGGCTCCCGCAACAAGCAGCTGGTCGCCGAGGGGCTGAAGGATCTGTCGCTGCGGCTCGGCTTCCGCTACGTCGATGGCTTCGCCGAGCGCGTCGTCTATCGCGAATTCTTCCCGCGCGGCCTGACCGCCCTCGACGAGATCGACGAGGCCACGCTCGGCATGCGGCCCAATCTCGGCCATCTCACCGCCCGGGAAGAGGTGACGAGCCTGCTGCGTCAGCTCAAGCTGCCGCTCGACGAGCGCGGCCGCCGCCGCGCCGCGAACCGGGCCGAGTGGTTCAACCAGGTCGACAAGCCGCTCGAAGTCCACGACATCCTGGGCGCCTGAGGCGGTATACCGCTACTTCCCATCGATCTGACCGCGCCGGGTTTCTCTGGAACCGCGACCGCGCTCGGCCGTTTTTATTCTACGTTCACCGTGAAATTGAACCCGACCGGGTTCGGTTGCGTCGGATGGTAAGCTGCATCCTGACGTAGCGGCTGGATAACAGGGTGCTCAGAAAACGTGTGCGCCGCACAACGAAAGGGCTGCAGGTTCACAATATTTGGCCTTCCTGTCACGCGCCTGTGACATATATTAGCGAATAGGCGACGAGGGGACGGAGAGCCCCGGAGAACACGATTTTCAACAGGGATTCAGGCCACAAGCGCCTGAGGCTGAGGACGAAAATGAAGCGTGGAATTGCCGTTCTGGTTTCGGTCAGCGCCCTCTGCGGCATCGCCTATTTCACGGCGAGCAAGTGGGCGATCAAGCACGAGACCATCACCTTCTACGACGCCTCGCGCGACAACCGTCCCGTGCCCGTCCAAATCGCGGTGCGCCGCGACAAGGAAATGCAGGCCAATGCCGGCATGATCACGCTGCCGGTCGCGGTGATCAACCACGGCAATACCGTCAAGAACACCGAATACGGCTTCCTCGCCAACATCTTCGCTGCGCGCGGCTACATGGTCGTCAGCCCGCAGCACGATTTGCCGACCGATCCTCCGATGGTCACCAAGCCCGGCGAGCTCTATGTCGGCCGGCTGCCGCAGATCCTGCGCGGCGTTGCCAACATTCATCTCGCCATGCAGGAGTTGAAGAAGGTTCAGCCCAATGCCGACTACGCCAAGGTGACGATGGTCGGCCACTCCATGGGCGGCGACATCACGATGTATTTCGCCAAGCAATATCCGGATGAGGTCAAGAAGGTCGTCACGCTCGACAATCTGCGCGTGCCCTTCGTCACCGCCGGCAAGTTCAAGATCCTCTCGTTCCGCTCGCAGGATCCGCAGTTCAAGGCCGATGCGGGCGTGATCCCGACCGACGAGGAATGCGAGAAGGCGGGCATCCAGGTCGTGAAGACCGAATTCCAGCATAACGACATGCGCGACACTGGTCCGGATGTGGCCAAGAGCTCGATCCAGAGCATGCTCGACAGATTCCTGAGCGCGACCGATAGCGAGATCGCGCCGGTCGATACGCAATCGTCGCCGCCCAACGTCCTCGAGCCTGGTCCGGTCGCGCTGATGGCGCCTGCCAAGGGCTAATGCGCCAAGAGCTGACGCCCTTCGTCGTCCGTCTCATTCTCAAAGCCCCCGCCGGCTCCGTCCGCGGGGGCTTTGCACATTGACCAGGCCGCCCGCGCTGACCACATTAGCCGCCCACGTAAGGGGCAAGAGATGTCGGGCGAACCCATCAAGCCGCGCGGCGGCGATGCCGTCCCGGCGCAAGCCGGCGGCGCGGTGCCGCAGGCCGGAACGTCGACCGCGGATGACATCGCCGCTTTCGTTGCCAAGGCGCGAGCGCTGTCACCCCATGCGCCAGGCGCCAAGGGGCGGCTGATCTTCGCATTGGATGCGACGATGAGCCGGCAGCCCACCTGGGACATGGCCTGCGCGCTTCAGGCCGACATGTTTCGCGAGACCGCGGCGCTCGGCAGCCTGGATATCCGGCTGGTCTACTATCGCGGTCTGAACGAGTGCCGCGCCACGGGGTGGATCTCCGACAGCACCAGGCTTGCGGCCTTGATGAGCAAGATCGATTGCCGCGGCGGCGATACCCAGATCGGCAAGGTGCTGACGGAGGTGCGACGCGAAGCGATCGCATCTGGCGTGCGGGCCGTCGTCTTCGTCGGCGATGCCATGGAGGAGAACGTCGACGAGCTCTGCGCCAAGGCCGGCGAGCTCGGCATGCTCAAGGTGCCCGTGTTCGTGTTTCAGGAAGGTCATGACGCGGTCGCCGAGCAGGCCTTTCGCGAGATCGCGCGCCTGACCGGCGGTGCCTGGTGCCGGTTCGATCCAGGCGCGGCCGCGCAGTTGCGCGAGCTGCTGCGGGCAGCCGCGGCCTATGCCGCCGGCGGTCGCGAGGCCTTGTTGAGATTGGCGACGTCCGCAAGCGGCGCAGCCAAGCTGATCAGTCAGATGAAATAGCGCTCGAGCCGTCCTGGCTCGTGGCGCGGCGTGTGCCATGCATTTTGCCGCGAGGGCGACTATATTCCCGCCATGACTCTGCTTGCCGGCGCTGTCGCCGTTATCACGCTTTACCTGCTGCTCCAGATGTTCCGCTCCGCCAACCCGGCGGTGCTGGCGCGCGCTATCAGATTTGGTGGCGGCGTGCTGGCGCTGGCGGTCGCGGCATTCACGGGCCTGCGCGGCGAACTGGCGGTGGCGATTCCGCTGGGGATTTTCGGCGCCGGGTTATTGGGTTGGAGCCCGCTGGCAAACGCCGGCTTCGGCAATATCGGCGGGCTGTTCGGCGGCGGTGCTGCACCCGCGTCAGGGCAGAGCTCGCGCGTGCGCTCGCAATTTCTGGATATGCGGCTCGACCACGATTCCGGCCAGCTCGGCGGACAGATCGTCGCCGGGCCTCACGCCGGGCGCGATCTCGGCGAGTTCGATCTTCCGAGCCTGCTGGCGATGGTCCCGACCTTCGACGCCGAGAGCGTGGCCTTACTTGAAAGCTATCTGGACCGCCGGTTTCCCGCTTGGCGTCAGAACGCGCAGGGCGATGCGGCAGGGGGGCAGCGCCGCACGGCGGCGAGCGGCAAAATGACGGCGGAGGAGGCCTATCAGATCCTTGGCCTGCAGCCGGGCGCGGGGCGTGACGACATCACCCGGGCGCACAAGTCCCTGATGAAGAAACTCCATCCCGACCAGGGGGGCTCGAACTATCTCGCTGCCCGGGTAAACGAGGCCAAGGATACTCTGCTTCGTACGCATAACGGCTAACTCCGGCACCACGCCACAAACGCCCGTACCGTGTGAGCTCCGCCTGCTCTGTCTGCCGACGCCCCGATGCCCGCCATTCCGGCGTGGTCGATCCCTTGAGTAAAGTTTTAACCGTAAAGTCTTGACGAGAGGTTGTCGCGGAACGGCCTTGTCGCGATCGCGCCACCGTGGCCGCATCACGAACCCGTCCCCAAAACGAAAATGCCCGCGCAAGGCGCGGGCATTTTGTCAGGAACGGGAAGCCAGATCAGTTGCGCACGGTGATGCAGGAAATCTCGGCGCGCTTCAGGGTGCGGCAGACCGCCTCGGCCTGGTCGCGCTCGAGCCCGGCGAAGCGGGCGCGATAGAGCTTGCGATTGTCCTTGGCGACCACGGGCTCGGTGAACGGATCGGCCTTGCTGAGCAGGCCGCGCGCCGAGCTGCGCGCGGCGTCGATACGCTGCTGGGCTTCGTTCTCGCTCTCGAGCGCGCCGACCTGGACGATCCAGCCGCTGTGGGTGACGGCAGGCTTGGTGGTGGGGCTCATCTGGACCGGCATCGGATCGGCCGAGGCGAGCTTCGGCGCGGCCGGGACGGGCGCGGCGGCCGTTGCGGCCGGCAGCACGCCGAGGATCCCGTTGCCGGTGCCGAAGCCGGCTGGCTGCCGCGGCAGCTCGGTGCGGGCGATCTCGGCCTTCGGCGCTTCCGGTTGGCTGACGATCTCGGGCTTGTTGATGAGGTCGGCCCGGGCGACGACGGCGCCGGAGGTTTCCGCGACGTCGGAGCGGGACGGAATGGCATGGGTGACCGGCGGGGGGACCTGGACCGCGGCCGGGGCGGCGGAGGCGACCTTCACGGGGCCGGCCTTGACCTGAACCGTCTTGACCCGAACCGGCTTCATCGGCTCGGACGAGCCGGGAATGATGGAGAGCGGCTGGCTCGAGATCACGCCATTGGTGAGCGGCGCGGGCTCGATCTTGGATTCCGTCGGCCGAACCTCAGGCTTGCTGGTCTCCGGCCTGGCCGGGGCCGGCGGCACCGCGGCCGTCGCGGCGGCCAGCGTCGACAGGCGGGCAGCAAGACGAGACGGGACAGATTCGGGAGCAGGAGCGGCGGCGGCCTGGACCTGCGGCGCGGGACGGGCCGGCGGCGTGTCCGAGGCGGCGGCAACATCGGTCGCGGTGTCGGCGCCGTTGCGCTCGGTGACCGCGGCAACGGTGTGGACGGTCGCACCCTTCTCGAGATTCTCCGCGAGCAGGTTGCGCATGGTGGCATCGCGCGAGCCGCCGCTGCGGCCGCCGAGCACGACGCCGATCAGATGGCGGTTGCCGCGGCGCATCGAGGTGACGAGGTTGAAGCCGGAGGCGCGGGTGTAGCCGGTCTTGATGCCGTCCACGCCCTCGACGCTGCCGAGCAGATGATTGTGATTTCGGATCGACTGTCCACGCCAGTTGAACGTGGAGGTCGCGAAATAGCGATAGTAGCGCGGGAAGCGCTCCTGGATGGCACGGCCGAGCGTGGCTTGGTCGCGCGCGGTCGTGACCTGCTCGTCGTTGGGAAGGCCGTTGGCGTTGCGGTACACCGTCCTGGACATGCCGAGCGCGCGCGCCTTGCGCGTCATCATCTGGGCGAAGTCGTCCTCGTCGCCGGCGATTGCTTCCGCGATCACCACCGCGGCGTCGTTGGCCGAGCGGGTGACGAGACCCTTGATCGCGTCCTCGACACGAATGGTCTGGCCGGCACGCAGGTTCAGCTTGGTCGGATCCTGGTCGGCCGCGTGCTGGGATACCGGCATCTCGGTGTCGAGCTTCATCTTGCCGGACTCAAGGCGCTCGAACAGCAGATAGAGCGTCATGATCTTGGTCAGCGAGGCGGGGTGGCGGATTCCGTCGGGGCTCGTTGCCTGCAGCACCGCACCGGAATTGCCGTCGACGATGATGGACGCGAATTTCGGGCTGGAGCTCTCGGACACATCGCGCTGCACCCGATGGTGCGCGTGGTGCCGGCGATGACGCCGTGCCTCGGCGGCATCGGTGGTGAAGATGACCGCGGTGGTGATCGTAAGAAGCCCAAGAACGCCAACCCGCGCCAAGCGCGAGGAAGACAAGTTTTTACGAAGCATGGAACCCCGTCCCCGTTTCTGACTAGATCACCGGCTCGTGAGGCGAAATTGTGCCCAAAGGACCCGGGATCACTACCTGCTCAGGCTGTCCCGCCGCTGGTGCTCGCCGCGGGGGACGTTGGACCTGAGCCGCTATTCTGGCTAAGGTGATGTTCTCAAACGGCTTTTGACCGTCCTCGGAAGCTGAACACGTCCGGGAATCAGGGTAGGGGGCCGCGGTTTCCAAAAGCTTAAGGAAACCTTGCGGGAAACCCCGGAAATCTCCGCGATTTGCGTCGAATTTTGTGCGTCGCACAAATATTCTTGACTTATTTGTGCGTTGCACTAATTATGGGCACAGTCAGGGAGCCGGGGCTTCCGACGAAAGCCAGGGAAAAGGATTCCGAAATGTTCAAGGTTGAAGACTTCCAGAACTACGGGAAAGAGCAGTTCGAGCAGTGCGTTGCTTCCGCGACCTCGGTGCAGCACGGCTTCCAGGCGATCGCCAGTGCCTATGGCGACTACACCAAGAAGTCGTTCGAAGACACCAAGTCCTTCGTCGAGAAGCTTTCCGGCGTGAAGTCGCTGGACAAGGCCATGGAAGCGCAGACCGATTTCGCCCGTTCCGCCTACGAGACCTTCGTTGCGGAATCGCAGAAGATCGCCGGCCTCTACAGCGACCTCGCCAAGCAGGCGTTCAAGCCGGTGGAGACCATCGTGTCGAAGTTCACCCCGGCCGCCCAGTAACGTTTCCAGGACATCTTGGAATCGAAAGCCCGGCTGATCCAGCCGGGCTTTTTGTTTGCTCGCGGTCGATCAATCAGCGCGCCACGCGCAGCTTCGACAGCGAGGTGCCGATGTCCTTGAACACCGATACGGTCTGGCTGGCCGACGTGACCAGGTAGAACTTGTCGGCGCTGCTGGCGCAATATTGCAGCACGCTCGAGGTCGGATCGCTGCCGGTGTTCACCTGCACCGTGTAGATCGTGATGTTGGAAGGCTGGGCCTTGGCGTTGTCGCACAGCTTCTTCTGCCGCGCGTCGATCTGCGTGGCGTTGTTGTACCAGCGGTTCTGCGTATTGAGACCGTCGGAAAGCAGCACGATCGCGTCCTTGTAGGTGTAGTTGGTGTCCTTGGCCGGCGCGTTCATGGGATCGCCGGTCGACAGCGTCATCCACCCCCAGGCGAGGCCGATGCCCTGGTTGGTGTTACCCGTGGGCTTCATGGCATCGATCCGGCTCTTGAGCGCGGCCCAGTCGTAGCTCAACGGCATGATCGGTTGCAGGTAGGACCAGCTGGCCGTGCTACAGTAGGAATACTGATCGGCCGGGAACAGCGTCCCCACATTGCCGCTCGTCGGCGTGGTGTTCTTGGTGTCGTAGTCCTGATCGCGATCGACCACGCAACCGGTCCAGGTATCGCGGTTCGCCGGCGTCCATTTCCATTTGTTGCAATTGCTGGAATTGCCCGACGTGCAGCTCCAGCTGCCGTTGGCGGCATCCCAATCGCTGAAATCGATCCAGCTCTTGTTGTAGTTGCCGGCGCCGACGTTGACGTCCTTGGCGAACGGAACGATCGAGATGTAGACGTCGCCGGGATTCTTGGCGAGCGCGCTGAGTTGATCGACCAGATTCTTCGCGGCCGTCTGCATCGCCCCCATCTTGCCGTCGCTGGCCATCGAGCCGGTGTTGCCGAGCACCAGGGCCACGCGCATGCGGACGTTGCCCCAGGCGCTGGTGGACGTGGTGCCGACGTCGAGCGTCGGAAAGCCGGCGATCTTCATGAAGGTGGTCGTGTAGGTGCCAGTTCCGGTGAGCTGGATCGTTGAGCCCATGCTGGTGCTCGCCGTATAGGTGGCCGCGACGCTGACCGAGGGCAGGGTGGACGTAGCTGTAAACAGCGCGTTGAAATAGGTCTGCGCCTTTGTGCCGAGCTGCGAGGCGGTGATAGTGCCGGTGCCGGTCGACAGATCCTTGGAGAGCGGCGGAGTCGAGGGCCGCCTGCATGGATGTGCGGGCCTGGACGGCGCGGCTATAGTCTATTGCGGCACCGACGAAGCTCAGCACCGGGACCAGCGCGATCGCGAAGACCATGGCGATATTGCCTTGCGCGGCCGCTGCGAAGACCAATCAGGCTGACGAGCGGCGAGCGAAACATGACGAGCCTCGAGATCGGTGGTTTTGCCCGATTTCGCGCCAGCCATTGAAGGCTTGGTAAATCGCACCGTAGAAGACCGGGGTATCCCGGGGAAACGTCGCAATCGGGTTAAATGGCTTGGTTCCTGGTCAACAGATTCTAAGCGGTACGGGCATAAATTTTTGTCAAACCGGTCCGGATTGATTAACCTTGCCCCGGATCGCCCGGACCGGGAATCGGGACTGCCGCGGCCGTCGGCCGGACCTTTGCACGCTTGCGGCGGGCCGGGGGCAGGCCCATATTGCTGGCGAACGATCCGGCTTGGACCGGATCTGTCGGGAGCGGCGATCCAACAAGGCGGCGCGCCTGCGCCAGGCTCCGAAGGGCGGGGTCGCGCGGTGACCGCCATTCGCTTCCGTGGGGAATTTGAACGCCTGAGCCATGCCGCAATTGACTTCCAGACTCGACCTGTCCGCGCCAGCCGCTGCCTCCGCTCCTCGCATGAGCAATGACGAGAACCGTTCGGGCAGCCCGTCGGGTCCGAACACGTCGGTCATAACCAAGGTCAAGCCCAAGACCAAACGGCCGAACCTCTACCGCGTGCTGATCCTGAACGACGACTACACGCCGATGGAATTCGTCGTCCATGTGCTGGAGAAGTTCTTCAACAAGGATATCGAGGCCGCGACCAAGATCATGCTTCACGTCCATCATCACGGCATCGGGGAGTGCGGCGTGTTCACCTACGAGATCGCCGAGACCAAGGTGACGCAGGTGATGGATTTCGCCCGCAAGCACCAGCATCCGCTGCAATGCGTGATGGAAAAGAAGTAGACGGTGTGTCCGATCCCGACCCTTGTGTCGGTCGCAATGTAAGCGTCGTGTGACGCCGGTGCGCACGAGGTGTGTCGCAGTCGGCAAGACGACGGAATTCCGCGCCGGCGCCGCTCCCGCCCAATCGGAACGGGATTTGCATCGAAAAATACCTCAAGTGTGGAATCGCCGAGTCGCGGAACCGGTCTTTCGCCGCGGTCTTGTATAACTATATGTGACAAAGGTTGTTGTTGCCTGACCGGGCGATCACGACCATGATGGTGGGGGCCATAGAGGACGCGAATGCCGACTTTTTCCCAAAGCCTTGAACAATCCCTGCATCGTGCGCTGGCGATCGCAAACGAGCGTCATCACCAATACGCGACGCTCGAGCATCTCTTGCTCTCCCTGATCGACGACTCCGATGCAGCCGCCGTCATGCGCGCCTGTAGCGTCGATCTCGACAAGCTCCGTACGAGCCTCGTCAACTATCTTGAGACCGAATTCGAGAACCTGGTGACCGATGGCGCCGACGACGCCAAGCCGACCGCCGGTTTCCAGCGCGTGATCCAGCGCGCGGTCATCCACGTGCAGTCCTCCGGTCGTGAAGAGGTGACCGGCGCCAACGTGCTGATCGCGATCTTCGCCGAGCGCGAGAGCCATGCCGCGTACTTCCTGCAGGAGCAGGACATGACGCGCTACGACGCCGTCAACTACATCAGCCACGGCATCGCCAAGCGGCCGGGTGTCTCCGAGGCGCGCCCGGTTCGCGGCGTCGACGAGGAGACCGAGGCCAAGGGCAGCGAGGACGCCAAGAAGAAGGGCGAGGCGCTCGATACCTATTGCGTCAACCTCAACAAGAAGGCGCGCGACGGCAAGATCGATCCGGTGATCGGACGCAATTCCGAGATCAACCGCGCGATCCAGGTGCTGTGCCGCCGGCAGAAGAACAACCCGCTGTTCGTCGGCGAAGCCGGCGTCGGCAAGACCGCGATCGCCGAAGGCCTCGCCAAGCGCATCGTCGACAGCGAAGTGCCGGAGGTGCTGGCGGCGGCGACGGTGTTCTCGCTGGACATGGGCACGCTGCTCGCGGGCACGCGCTATCGCGGCGACTTCGAGGAGCGCCTGAAGCAGGTGCTGAAGGAGCTCGAGGCGCATCCCAACGCCATCCTGTTCATCGACGAAATCCACACCGTGATCGGTGCGGGTGCGACGTCGGGCGGGGCGATGGATGCCTCGAACCTGCTCAAGCCCGCGCTCGCCTCGGGCACGATCCGCTGCATGGGCTCGACCACCTACAAGGAATATCGCCAGCACTTCGAGAAGGACCGCGCGCTGGTGCGGCGCTTCCAGAAGATCGACATCAACGAGCCGACGGTCGAGGACGCGATCGCGATCCTCAAGGGCCTCAAGCCGTACTTCGAGGACTATCACCGGCTGAAGTACACCAATGAGGCGATCGAAGCTGCCGTTCAGCTCTCCTCGCGCTACATCCACGACCGCAAGCTGCCCGACAAGGCGATCGACGTGATCGACGAGTCCGGTGCGGCGCAGATGCTGGTTGCCGAGAACAAGCGCAAGAAGACCATCGGCATCAAGGAGATCGAGACCACGATCGCCTCGATGGCGCGGATCCCGCCGAAGAGCGTGTCGAAGGACGATGCCGAGGTGCTCAAGCATCTCGAGCAGACGCTGAAGCGCACCGTGTTCGGCCAGGACAAGGCGATCGAGTCGCTCGCCGCTTCGATCAAGCTGGCGCGGGCCGGCTTGCGCGAGCCGGAGAAGCCGATCGGCTGCTACCTGTTCTCGGGTCCGACCGGCGTCGGCAAGACCGAAGTCGCCAAGCAGCTCGCGGCGAGCCTCGGCGTCGAGCTGCTGCGCTTCGATATGTCCGAATACATGGAGCGGCACACCGTGTCGCGCCTGATCGGCGCGCCTCCCGGCTATGTCGGCTTCGACCAGGGCGGCCTCCTGACCGACGGCGTCGACCAGCATCCGCATTGCGTGGTGCTGCTCGACGAGATCGAGAAGGCGCATCCCGATCTCTACAACGTGCTGCTCCAGATCATGGATCACGGCCGGCTCACCGACCACAACGGCAAGCAGGTCAACTTCCGCAACGTGATCCTGATCATGACCACGAACGCGGGTGCGTCCGATCTCGCCAAGCAGGCGTTCGGCTTCACGCGCTCGAAGCGGGAAGGCGACGACCACGAGGCGATCAACCGGCAGTTCGCGCCGGAATTCCGCAACCGTCTTGATGCCATCGTCTCGTTCGGCCATCTCAGCGTCGAGGTGATCGGCACGGTGGTCGAGAAGTTCGTGCTTCAGCTCGAAGCGCAGCTCGGCGACCGCGACGTCACCATCGAACTGTCCGAGCCCGCCAAGGCCTGGCTGGTCCAGCATGGTTACGACGAGCAGATGGGCGCGCGGCCCATGGCCCGCGTGATCCAGGAGCACATCAAGAAGCCGCTGGCCGACGAGGTGCTGTTCGGCAAGCTCAAGGGCGGCGGTCACGTCCGCGTCGTTCTGGTCAAGGACGAGGCCGACGAGACCAAGGAGAAGATCGGCTTCGAATTCGTCGAGGGCCCGGTCACGCCGAAGCAGGAGAAGCTGCCCGGCGCCCGCAAGCGCCCGCCGGGCAAGTCCAAGCCGGGCGGTCCTGGCGGCTCGAAGGGGCCGATCTCGAAGGGCCCGCTGGTCAAGGCTTGATCCGGCGCATCAGGAATCGAAAGGCCGGCTGGAAAAGCCGGCCTTTTTGTTTCTGAAGCGATGTGCGGCCCTTACGTTCCGGCTTCGGGCGTCGGCGCCGGCGGACGCGGCTTGCGGGGGCCGGCTGGCCGTGCGCCGCGGGCAGGGGCCGACGGCTGCATCGTCACGATGACCGGATTGGGCTTATGATCGGTTGCCGCCCCCGTCGCGGCATCGACGCCCATGCCGATGACGCCGCCGAGCAGGAGATTGCCGGCGAAGCCGGCGGCTCCCGACGTCGGTATGTCCCGGCTGAGCGGCACGATCTGCGGTTCATAGCCTTCCTTCTGGAAGGTGATCGAAAGGTCGGCGTTCCGCTTGACGACCACCGAGCAGGGCGTCGTGCAGGTGGTCGGAACCTCCATTCCGCTCACGACGGCTTCCACGCCCGAAGGTGTCGATGAAATGCTGATGTTCTCGGTCGTGCCGCGCGTGACAGACGCGCAGCCGCCCAGCATGACGCCGAGCGCCACAATTCCCAATAAACGCATGAACTGCCCCATATTCCCCGCGTCTATCAAGCGCAACCTGAGCGTGAGGGCAATAGGTCATTGGTCTGGATAGTTAAGTCACGCAGGGGTTGTGCACGGAAATGGCAGGGACCGGAAGGTGGATGCCGTCAGTCGCCGCGCAAGCGCTGATCGTCCTGCACGCGGACGTGCTCGGCGCCGCGCGCGCCGGCCGGGGACAGCCGCAGCATGCTCAGGACCGCGCCGCAGAGTGCAAATCCGACGCCTGCGAGGAGGGCCAGCCTGGTGCCGTCGACCGGATAGCGGCCGAGCAGCAGCGCCACCAGCGCTGCGCCGGTGGTCTGGCCGAGCAGGCGCGCCGTTCCCAGCATGCCGCTGGCCCCGCCGGCGCGCTCGCGCGGGGCGGCGGCGATCATGGTGCGGTTGTTGGGGGTTTGGAACAGGCCGAAGCCGGCGCCCGCCAGCGCCATGCGCCAGATCACGTCGAACGGCGTCGGGGCCGCCGGCAACAAGGCGAGCGCGGCAAGGCCGCAGGCGAACAGCGTGAGCCCGATGCCGCCGAGCAGGCCGGCCGGATAACGCTCCACCAGGCGGCCGGCGAGTGGCGCTGCGAACGCCAGCGCGATCGGCCATGGCGTGATCAAGAGCCCCATATGCACCGCCGAATAGCCGAAGCGGCTCTGGAGGTAGAAGGGGATCGCGACGAAGGCGAGCATCTGCCCGCAGAACGAGGCGATCGACGTCGCGATCGACAGTGCGAACACCGGGATGCGCAACAGATCGACCGGCAGCAGCGGCGAGGTCATGTGGGTTTCGCGCCAGATCAACAGCGCGCCGGCGACGATGGCGACGGCGAACTCGATCAGGCAGGTGATCGTGGCCTCGCCATGACCGACGCTGTCGATCGCCGCGATGCCGACGCCGAACGTGATCGCGGAAAGCCCCGCGCTCTGCCAGTCGAAGGAACGGCCGGCGCGCTTGGTATGCGGCAGGCTGCGCAGGCCGATCAGCAGCGTCACCGCGCCGAGCGGCACGTTGATGGCGAACAGCCAGGGCCAGCTTCCGACCGCGAGGATGCCCGCGGCGAGCGTCGGGCCGATCGCAGCGGAGAAGGCGACCACGAGCGCGTTGAGCCCGATGCCGCGGCCGAGCAGATTGCGCGGATAGGTGAAGCGCACCAGCGCCGAATTGACGCTCATGATGCCGGCGGCGCCGAAGCCCTGGATGATGCGCGCCGCCGTCAGCAGCGGCAGCGTATGCGCCAGCGCGCAGAAGGCGGACGCCAGCGTGAACAGCACCAGCCCCACCAGATAGACGCGGCGATAGCCAACGATCTCGCCGAGCGAGGCCAGCGGCAGCAGCGAGATCGTGATCGCGAGCTGGTAGCCGTTGACGATCCAGATCGAGAAGGCCGGACTCGCGTCCAAGTCGGCCGCGATCGTCGGCAGCGCGACATTGGCGATGGCGCTGTCGACCACCGCCATGATGATGCCGAGCGCAATCGTCAGCACCGCCTGGTTGCGCTGCGGCTGCGGCAGGCCGTCGACATGCTCGATCGTGGTGGACGACATCGTGAGCCGCGTTCGGTTGAGAGGCGGTTGCTGGTCCGCAACTTGGTCCGACCCGGGATGGTTCCAGCCAAAGCGGCAGCCGCTTCGGCTCCTATTTCGGCTTCCGCGGCTCCTGAATCGCCCTGAGGTAGCTTACCACGGCCTCGGCGTCGTCGCGGCCGAATCGGGCCGTCGGCATGGCGCGGTGAATGCTGCTGTAGCCGTCCTGGAGGCGCTGTGCGAAGTCGGGATCGTAAAGTTTATTCTCGCCCAGCGACCGGAAAGGCGGGGCCAGCTCATTTGGGCTCGCGCCGCTCCTGCCGACCGCATGGCACTCCGCGCACATCCGCTGCAGCAATGCTTCGGCGCGCCGCTGGTCAGCGTCCAGGGCCTGACTCACGGTGCTCCACAGAACGCCAACGGCCAGCAATGCCGGTGCGGCGCGGCTCAGACTGAGAGCCGTGAACTGAGCCTTCATGGCGGATCGACGCATCGGGGCCTCGCGACGGCCGCACTGTGTCACGGCCGACGCCAGCGCGCTTGATGCAGCTCAAGGGTCCTACACCGCCGGCGGGTTGCGGTCGGTGAACGTCGTCCTCTGGTGCCAATAGGGATAGGGCAGCGTCACCTTGCTCGCCGCATCGAGCTTTGCGACCTGGTCCTTGGTCAGCGACCAGCCGACCGCGCCGAGATTTTCGCGGAGCTGCGTCTCGTTGCGCGCGCCGATGATCAGCGTCGACACCGTGGGACGCTGCAGCAGCCAGTTCAGCGCGATCTGCGACACGCTCTTTCCCGTTTCCTTCGCGACCTCGTCGATCGCCTCGACGACGCGATAGACGTGCTCGTCCGGCACGGGCGGGCCGAACTCGGCGGTCTTGGGCAGGCGGCTCACCTCGGGCTTCGGCTGCCCCCGGCGGATCTTGCCGGTGAGGCGCCCCCAGCCGAGCGGCGACCAGACCACCGCGCCCAGGCCCTGGTCGAGGCCGAGCGGCATCAGCTCCCATTCGTAGTCGCGCCCGATCAGTGAATAATAGGTCTGGTTGGCGACGTAGCGCGGAAAGCCGTGCTTGTCGGCAAGTGCGAGCGACTTCATCAGGTGCCAGCCCGAGAAATTCGAAACGCCGACATAGCGGATCTTGCCGGCGCGCACGAGCACGTCGAGCGTTGACAGCACCTCTTCGGGCGGCGTGAAGGCATCGAAGCCGTGAAGCTGGAACAGATCGATGTAGTCGGTGCCGAGCCGGCGCAGCGAACCGTCGATGGCGGCGAGCAGATGCTGCCGCGACGAGCCGATGTCGTTGGGGCCGTCGCCGAAGCGGAAGGTGGCCTTGGTCGAGATCAGCACCTTGTCGCGGCGGCCCTTGATGGCTTCGCCGAGCACGCGCTCGGATTCGCCGAGCGAATAGACATCCGCGGTGTCGAACATCGACACGCCGGCTTCGAGGCAGATGTCCAAGAGGCGCCGCGCTTCGGTCGCGTCCGTGGTCCCCCACGCAGCGAGGCGGCCGACGCCGCCAAAGGTGCCGGTGCCAAGGCTGAGAGCGGGCACCATGAGGCCTGACCGGCCCAAGCGTCGGTATTCCATCGATATGCTCCTCGGCTGGCCGCTGATTGGTGTGTGCGGCCTTGGGTACCGAAGTTAGCGCAAGCAGGCGCCTTGTCCTATCACGCGCTCACATACCGGACTTGCTTGGAGCAGCCTAGTCGTGCAGCAGCATGTCATCGAGCGCTGCATCGGCACCGTGGAAGCGGTCAATTTTCGCGGGGCGCTGGATCTCGCTCCGCGTTGCAGCTGAAGCGAGGCAGGCGCGTTCGCCCTCACGCCCTTGCCGCGGCAGCAGCGTCAGGCCCCAGCCGACCAGAACCAGCACCGCGAGCCGCAGTGCGATCGCCCCCAGCAGCAGCTCCGTTCCGCTTATGGTGGCGTCAGTCCTCATGCGCGCCAGCCTGATGCAGGCGGCAGGGCCTGACAATCTGGAATTCACGAGCACTGTCTTCGCCCCGAGCGAAGGCTCCGGACGGTCGCTGTCCTGATCTTAATGCCGCAACCGACTTTGCCTGAAGTCGCGCGGTGACATGCCGAAATGCCCGCGAAAGACGCGGCCGAAATGCGAGAGGTCGTTGAAGCCCCAGGCGAAGGCGATCTCGCCGATCTGGCGGTGCGTGAGAAGGGGCGAGGCGAGATCGCGCCGGCATTGGGCGAGCCGTTCGGCAAGCACGAACCGTTGGAACGAGGTCTCCTCGTCGGCGAGAAGGTCGTTGACGTAGCGCGGCGAAATGCCGAGCGCGGCCGCGGTTTCCGACAATGAAAGGTCGGGATCGGCGAGGTGGGCGCGGACGTGCGCCTTGAGCCGGTAGATCAATGCGGAGCGGTGTGTCGAGGACGGCAGCGATGTCTTTCCGAGCCGTTCGCTCAGCGCCATCGCGAGCAGATCGACGGCTTGCTCCGACAACGCGGCGGCGCCGTCGGACGCAAGCCGGTCGGCGCTCTGGCAAAGCCGGAAGATGAAATCATAGACGAGCCGCTCGAGCGGTGCATCGCCGCCGAACGACATCGCGGTCAGCGTCTCGGTGCTGCCGAGCCGGCGCTGCAACGTCTCCCGCGGCACCTTGAAGATGGACTGCGTGAAAGGATCGTTGAACGTCAGCTCATAGGGGCGTGTGGTGTCGTAGAGGGCGAACTCGCCGGGATGGATCACGGTCTCGCGGCCATCCTGCACCACGCCGCCGTCGCCGAACTGGCCGAGCGCGACCAGGACGAAATCCTGATCCGAGCGCGCAATGCGGGAGGGTGTCCGGAACACATGCTGGCGATCGGAACAGACCTCCGAGCACACCGCCTTGCCGAGCGGAGCCTGCGTGACCGAGCCGCGAAAGGCGCTGCCGAGATCGGACTTGCAGTCGAGCCCGACGAAGACGTCGCAGACGATGTCCTGCCACAGCGCCAGCCGCCGATAAGCGGGGCTGCCGTCCGTCGTGAACTGGATTGGCATCCGGAAAGCCTCCCTTGTCCCGTTCAGCAAGACCGCCTGTGGGCGGCTCCGGCCACCGGAGGCAAATCCCGTACCGGTAGGAATTTCGTCCGGTCGAGTTTTTGTTCCGCCGGGGTCGAGCGTTCGATGGCCCACTTTGGCCCAATAGACTGCATCGGAGATGGCTTCCGATCAACCGGCAAGGGAGGCGGCAATGGGCATCGAACATCCGAAATACAAGGTGGCAGTGGTGCAGGCGGCACCGGCCTGGCTCGACCTCGACGGCTCGATCGACAAGTCGGTCGCGCTGATCAGGGAGGCCGCCGAGAAGGGTGCCAAGCTGATCGCCTTCCCGGAGGCTTTCATTCCCGGCTACCCCTGGCATATCTGGATGGACTCGCCGGCCTGGGCGATCGGTCGCGGCTTCGTGCAGCGCTATTTCGACAATTCGCTGGCCTATGACAGCCCGCAGGCCGAACGGCTGCGCGATGCCGTGCGCAAGGCCAAGCTCACCGCCGTGATCGGCCTGTCCGAGCGCGACGGCGGCAGCCTCTATCTGGCGCAATGGCTGATCGGGCCCGACGGCGAGACCATCGCCAAACGCCGGAAGCTGCGGCCGACCCATGCCGAGCGCACTGTCTATGGCGAGGGCGACGGCAGCGACCTTGCCGTGCACGCACGGCCGGACATCGGCCGGCTCGGCGCGCTGTGCTGCTGGGAGCATCTGCAGCCGCTGTCGAAATACGCGATGTATGCCCAGAACGAGCAGGTGCATGTCGCGGCCTGGCCGAGCTTCTCGCTCTACGATCCCTTCGCGCCGGCGCTCGGGGCCGAGGTCAACAATGCCGCCTCGCGCGTCTATGCGGTGGAAGGCTCATGCTTCGTGCTGGCGCCTTGCGCGACGGTGTCGCAGGCGATGATCGACGAGCTCTGCGACCGGCCGGACAAGCACGCGCTGCTCCACGCCGGCGGCGGCTTTGCCGCGATCTACGGCCCCGACGGCAGCCAGATCGGCGACAAGCTCGCGCCGGACCAGGAGGGGCTCCTGATTGCCGAGATCGACCTCGGCGCCATCGGCGTCGCCAAGAATGCCGCCGATCCGGCCGGGCATTATTCGCGCCCGGACGTGACGCGGCTGCTGCTCAACAAGAAGCGGTACCAGCGCGTCGAGCAGTTCGCGTTGCCGGCCGATACCGTCGAGCCTACGGACATCGCGGCGGCGGCGAGCTGATCAAGGTGATCGAGGGGAGGGTACGATCATGGAGTCCGCAATTCCTCTGCATCTCGAAACCACGCGCACGCGCCACAAGCGCGTGCCGGACGATTACCAGCCGCCTTATCCATCCTTCGTGGCGCGCTACAAGCCCGGCGTGAGCCGGGTCGTGATGGCCTATTTCGGCGTGCAGTATCGCGGCACTGCGCCAGTGGTCGCGACGGAGGCGCTTGCCGAGATCGCGGCGCGGTTCGCTGCGCAAGGCGGGCCCTCGCATTGGGACCGCGCGCACCATGTCGATCAGGCCGGATACGAGACCATCGTCTCGGTTGGCTATTGGGACGACATCGTGCGCTTCGACGCCTGGTTCGAACCGGTGCGCGAGGCCTGGACCGGGCGGCAGCGCGAGGGCATCGGCACGTTCATCGAGGTGCTGCGTCCGACCGTGGCGCGGCACGAGACGCTGTTCTCATCGCCCGACCGGACCGAGGGCGTTGCGGCGGTTGCCGAGGGCATGAGCGGCGAGGTGCAGGAGCATGCCTATTGGGGTGGCATGCGCGACCGCATCCCGCTGTCGCAAACCGACGCCATGGCGCCCGGCGGCACGCCGAAGCTGGTCCGCGACGGCGCTCGGCTGCGGGTCGTGGCGCACGACAATCTCTGCCTGATCCGTTCCGGGCAGGACTGGAGCGATACCGAAGCGTCCGAGCGAAAGCTCTATCTCGATGACGTCGAGCCGGTGCTGCGCGAGGGCATGGATTTCCTGCGCGACGACGGTCTTGCGATCGGCTGCTATGCCAACCGCTACATGCGCCTGCTCTCGGCCGACGGCAGCGTGAGCGAAAAGTCCTACGGCCAGAGCTGGTGGAAGAGTCTGGCGGCACTCGAACGCTGGGCGGAGTCGCATCCGACCCATGTCAGGATCTTTGGCGCGGCGATGAAGTATCTGTCGACGCTTGGACCGTCAGCCAGGCTGCGGTTGTATCACGAGGTCACGGTGGCCGCTGCGGACGAGCAGTTCTTCGAATATCTGAACTGCCACGCCAGAACCGGCATGCTGGCCTCCGTGGAGGCAGTCAGCGCCTAAGCCACACAGTGTCCGAGCAGCTCGGGATGCGCGGCGCAGATGTGATGCGCGCCGGCGTCCTTCAGCTCGGCCTCGCTGCCATAGCCGTAGAGCACGCCGATCGCGGTCATGCCGTTGGTGCGGGCGCCAATGACATCGTGACTACGGTCGCCGATCATGATCGCGCTCCCGGCATCGACCTTCGTCTCGTCCAGCGCATAGCGCAGCAGGTCGCGCTTGTCGACGCGCGTGCCGTCGAGCTCGGAGCCGAACACGCGCTCGAAATACGGCTTCAGGCCGAAATGATCGACGATGCGGGTGGCGTAGACCGCGGGCTTGCTGGTCGCGACGAACATGCGCTGGTTGGTCGCGGCGAGCGTCGTCAGCGTGTCCACGATGCCGGCATAGGCCTCGTTCTCGAACAGGCCGATATCGCTGAAGCGCTCGCGATAGAGCAGCAATGCGCGGTCGGCGAGCTCGTCGGTTCCGGTGAGCTTCTTCAGGCTGGCATGCAGCGGCGGCCCGATGCACCAGGTCAGTTCGTCCTCGCTCGGCACCGCGACGTCCAGCCGCGCCAGCGCGTACTGGATCGAGCGCGTGATCCCCGGTTTCGGGTTCGTAAGGGTGCCGTCGAGATCAAAAAAGATTGTCACCATCAGGCCGGACCTGCGTTGATACTGCCGTCCGTTGCTAGTTGGCTGGGGTTCCAAGTCAAGGTCCGATTTGTCCTGTCACGTCGATGCCATGCAAATAGCTCGGGTTATCGCTGTCTTGTGCCAGGCCCTCGTGCTGTCGCCGGCGCTGGCAGAGGAGGCGCCGGCCCCTGACGTGCCTCCGAAAGCCGAGGAACCCGCGAAGCCGCGGGAGCAGCCGAAGGACGCCCGCGAGAGCGATACGCGGGAATCGATCTGCCTGATCGTGGAGGCGGCGGCGCGCGATGCCAATCTCCCGCTGGAATTCTTCGCCCGGGTGATCTGGCAGGAGAGCCGCTTCCAGGCCGACGCGGTCGGCCCCATGACGCGCAGCGGCGAGCACGCACAAGGGATCGCGCAGTTCATGCCGGGCACGGCAAGCGAGCGCGGGCTGCTCGATCCGTTCAATCCGGTGCAGGCGCTGCCGAAGTCGGCGGAATTTCTGAGCGAGCTGCGCAACCAGTTCGGCAATCTCGGCCTCGCCGCGGCGGCCTACAATGCCGGGCCGCGGCGCGTGCAGGAATGGCTCGCCGGGACCGGCGGAATGCCGGAGCAGACCCGCAACTACGTCTACGCCATCACCGGCACCAGCGTCGATGCCTGGGCCAAGGCAGGAGCGACCGGCAAGGGACCGCCAAGCTCACCGCCGACGGGCTGCCGCGATCTGATGGCGCTATTGAAGCGCGCACCGAATGCCTTCGTCGCCGAGCTCGAGCAGCACGTCGAGCTTGCGGCCGCCAAGGCCTGGGGCGTCCAGCTCGCCGCCGGCTTCGACCGCAACAGGGCGCTGGCGATGTACTCCCGCGCGCTGACGCGGCTCAGTTCGGTGATCGGCGAGCGCGATCCTAGCCTGCTGTCCTCGGTGATGCGCAGCCGCGGCACGCGCGCGTTCTACCAGGTGCGCATCGGCACTGAGACGCGCAACGAGGCGGATGATTTGTGCAACCGGATCCGGAAGGCCGGCGGGGCGTGCTTCGTGCTGAGGAACAGGGGTGTGAGCGGGTAACTCCGCTCGTCATTCCGGGCTCGCGCTTCGCGCGCCCCGGAATGACGGTGAGGGTGCGGGTGCTACGCATGCCAGCCCCGCCGCGAGCTTCCTTGACGCGGATGCCCCCATTGCCCGTTATGCGGGCACGATTCCGTAACCCCGACCAAAACTCCCGTGGCGCTTCCCCCGCTCGATTCCCCGCAATGGAATAGCCCCTGGCTTGCCTTCGGCTGGGGCCTGCGCTCGATCACGCAGACGATCCTCACCATCGTGCTGTTCGTGACCTATCTCGGCATCGGCGCGCTCGCGCATGACACCCATTTCAGCCTGCTCTGGGCGCTCGCCTCGACGCTGTTCGTCTGGGCCGGGCCGGCGCAGATCATCCTGATCACCACGCTCGGCTCCGGCGCCACCATCATCCAGTCGGCGATTGCCGTCACCGTCAGCGCTATCCGCCTATTTCCGATGGTGGTTTCGGTGCTGCCGCTGATGCGCACGCCGACGACCAAGCGGCGCGAGCTGGTCTTTGCCGCGCATCTCACCGCGGTGACGCTGTGGGTCGAATGCCACCGCTTCCTGCCGCTGGTGCCGCGCGAGCGGCGCATCGCCTTCGTTCACGGGCTCGGCTGCGGCCTCGTCTCGGTGTGTCTCGTTGCCAACACGGTCGGCTATTTCCTCGCCGCCAATCTGACGCAGACGCTCGGCGCGGCGATCCTGCTGCTGACGCCGCTGTCGTTCCTGTTCTCGACCGCGCGCAACAGCCGCGAGGTCGCCGACGTCGTCGCGCTGGTGCTTGGGATCGTGCTGTATCCGCTGGCCGCGAAGCTGAGTTCCGGCGTCGATATCCTGGTCAGCGGGGTGGTGGCCGGCACGATCGCCTATGGCGTGCATTGGTGGCGGGAGGTGCGCGCATGAGCTCGGCGCAGCTCATCGGCGACTGGCATGCGCTGGCGGTGCTGTTCGTCGCCGGCGTCGTTCCCAACCAGATCTGGCGCATGCTGGGCCTGTGGTTCGGCGGCGGCATCGACGAAGGCTCCGAGCTGCTGGTCTGGGTGCGGGCGGTCGCCACCGCCATCCTCGCCGGCGTCATCGCCCAGATCGTGGTCGAGCCGCCGGGCGCGCTCGCCGGCGTGCCTGATAGTCTGCGCTATGGGGCCGTGGCGGCCGGTCTCGTCGTGTTCCTGCTGACGCGCCGCTCGATCTTTGCGGGCGTCGTGACCGGCGAAGTCTTCATGCTGGCCGGCAAGTGGTGGTTGGGCTAAAACACGGCTCGACAGCAAGGAATTGGAAATATGGTTCGCAAGAACGAGCTCCGCGAGGGCGAGGTCGCCATCGAGCTGCCGCCCGCGGAGGATGCCGGCCTGATCTTCATCGGCCGCATCCGCACGCCCTGGACCTCGCGGATGGAGACGCCACGGCAGGGGCGTCAGGATGGCCCGATCTGCCGTCTCGAGATCTTCGAGCCGTTCGTGCCAGCCATCAAGGGCGTCGACTTCTACAGCAATCTCGAGGTGCTCTACTGGCTCGACCAGTCGCGCCGCGACATCATCCTGCAGAGCCCGAAGAACAACGACAAGACCCGCGGCACGTTTTCGCTGCGCTCGCCGGTGCGGCCGAACCCGATCGGCACGTCGATCGTGAAGCTGGTCGGCATCGAGGGCAACGCCATCCTGGTGCGCGGTCTCGACTGCCTCGACAACACGCCGCTGATCGACATCAAGCCGGATCGGTGCGAGTTCACCCCGCTGGCGGCGCCGCAGCAGGGTGATTTCGAGACGGGGTAGGCTGTCATTCCGGGGCGACGCGAAGCGTCGAGCTATGGTGCGCAATTGCGCACCTGAGACTCCATCGGGCGGCAGCGATTGTCGTGAAATGGATTCCGGGTTCGCGCCAAGAGGCGCGCCCCGGAATGACGGTCAGGCCTTCAACGCCGCGATCAGCTTCGCCGCGTTTTCTTCCAGCACCTTGGCATCTTCCTTGCGGCTGGCGGGTGGCAGCATCGCCACGCCGTCGTGGCGGGGCATCACGTGCATGTGGAGGTGAAACACCACCTGTCCGCCGGCGGGCTCGTTGAATTGCTGCACGGTGATGCCGTCGGCCTGGAAGGCCTTCATCGCGGCGATCGCGATCTTCTTCGCGCTGCGGGCGACGTGGGCATAATCGTCGGGCTCGATGTCGAGGATGTTGCGGGCAGGGGCCTTCGGGATCACCAGCGTGTGGCCGGGGACGCGCGGCATGATGTCGAGGAAGGCTAACACGTGCTCGTCCTCATAGACCTTGTAGCAAGGCAGCTCGCCGCGCAGGATCTTCGCAAAGATGTTGTTGGTGTCGTAGGCGGTCATATTGGCGGCTCCCGAGAACTCTGCGCCTGGAATTTTGCGCTTACTGTCACCAGCAACGGCAAACCGTCAAGGCGCCTCGTCGGCGCCCTTGCGGAACGGGCCGAGCTCGGCGAGCTCCCGTCCGGCCTCGGCGACATAGGCGCGCTCGCGCTTGAGGTAATCGTCGATGGCACGGCGCAGGCCCGGATCGGCGATGAAGTGGGCGGAATGGGTGGTGCGCGGTAGGTAGCCGCGCGCGATCTTGTGCTCGCCTTGCGCGCCGGCCTCGACATGCGTGAGGCCGCGTTTGATGGCGAAGTCGATCGCCTGGTAATAGCAGACCTCGAAATGCAGGAACGGATGATGCTCGACCGCGCCCCAGTTGCGGCCGAACAGCGTGTCCGAGCCGATGAAGTTGATCGCGCCCGCGATCCAGCGATTGTTGCGGCGGGCCATCACCAGCAGCACGTCCTGGCTCATGGTCTCGCCGATCAACGAGAAGAATTCCCGCGTCAGGTAAGGCCGGCCCCATTTGCGTGAGCCGGTCTCCATGTAGAATTCGAAGAAGGCGTCCCAGGCCTCCTCGGTGATATCCTTGCCGGTGAGCCAGTGGATGGTGATGCCGGCGGCCAGCGCATCGCGCCGCTCGCGCTTGATCGATTTGCGGTGCCGCGAGTTCAGCGTCGCCAGGAAATCGTCGAAGCTCGCAAAGCCCTCATTGTGCCAGTGGAACTGCTGGTCGGTGCGCTGGAGGAAGCCGTGCTTGGCGAGCAGCTTCCATTCCGCCTCGCGCGCGAAGGTGACGTGTACCGAGGAGGCCTTGCTGACGCCGCACAGCGCCACCAGCCCGCTCGCCAATGCATCCATGATCCGCTCGCGGTCGACGCCGTTGCGGACCAGGAGCCGCGGACCCGTCGCCGGGGTGAAGGGAACCGAGACCTGGAGCTTCGGATAATAGCGCCCGCCGGCGCGCTCATAAGCGTCCGCCCAGCCGCGGTCGAAGACGTACTCACCTTGGGAATGCGATTTCAGATAGCAGGGCACGATTCCGGCGACGCGGCCATCGATCCTGGCCACGAGATGCCGCGGGCCCCAGCCGGTGCGGATGGTCGCCGAACCCGATTTCTCAATTGCGGAAAGAAAGGCATGGGAGACGAAGGGGTTATAGGCAGGTCTTGAGAGGCCGAGGGAATCGCCTGAAAGGGGAGATGAGGTTCCAGGTTCATGCCCGTTGCAGGCCTTTTCAGTAAGGGCCTTGCCGGGATTGGCGCAGGCGTCCCAATCCTCCGGCGAGACCTCGCCAATGGACGGTACAGCCTCCAGGGTCATTTCGGATGATGCCATCGGGCCCAAGATCGTGCATTGCACCAGCGACTTCAAGGGGGTGGGGAACTGAGGTCTCTCGTGCCCCGGACGCAGCGCAGCGCTCCCCGCGATGCAAAGTATCGTCCGGAGCGGTGCGGTGCAGAGCCGGGGCCCATCTCTCCGCTTGGCGTGCGCCTGATGGGTTCCGGCTCTGCGCAGCAACGCTGCGCGTTGCAGCGCGTCCGGGACACGAGAGCTGGCGCTGTGCAGCGGCGTCCTCCTACGGCACGAACCCTTCAAAAATCATCTGGTCCGCGTACTGCCCGACGCGGGTCCGCTGCTCGGGGGTGCGGACGGTCCAGCCGAGCAGGGCGCAGCCGAAGGCGTTGCGGGCGATCCAGGGGGCGGGGGCCGGCAGGTCGTCGACCCGAAAGGCCACGAAATGGGGTTGGGTGCGAAAGCCGTGGCGCAGGTACAGCATGCTGTCGCGCTGCTCCCGCGTGAGCTTGGCCCAGTAATCGTCCTCATAGGTCCGCTGTGCGACGATGCCGCGCGGACGGGAGGGCAACAGCTCGCGCAGCGCCAGCACCTGGTCGGGATCGAAGGACATGCCGACGGCTGGCCCCTCATAGGACGCCAGCACCTCGGCCATCCGCTTCACCAGCTTGCGATCGCCGCCAAAATGGCTCTTCACCTCGATCACCAGCGGCACGCGGCCGGCGACGAGGGCGCAGAGGTCGGACAGCGACATCATCCGCTCGGGCGTGTCCTTGAACCTGATCGCCTTCAGCTCGGCCGCGGTCTTCGAGATCACGTCGCCGGTGGCCTCGGTGAGGCGGCCGAGGGCATGGTCGTGATGCACCATAGCCTCGCCGTCGGCGGAGAGCTGGATGTCGACCTCGATCGCGAAATCGCCTGCGATCGCGGCTTGCACCGCGCCGGGCATGTTTTCGACGATGCCACGGGAAATGTCATGCAGGCCGCGATGGGCGACCGGCCGGGCTGTCAGCCAATCAGGCGCGCGCATGTCGCGTCAGGCGACCTCGAACACGCCGTCGACCTCGACCGCGGCATCGGCGGGCAGCGAGGCGACGCCGACGGTGGTGCGGGCATGGCGGCCCTTGTCGCCGAAGGCGGCGACCATCAGGTCGGAGGCGCCGTTGAGCACCTTCGGCCCGTCCAGGAAGTCCGGCGCCGAGTTGATGAAGCCGCCGAGGCGCACCACGCGCACCACCTTGTCGAGATCGCCGAGCGCCGCCTTGACCTGGGCCAGCAGGTTCACCGCGCAGCCGCGCGCGGCCGCGGCGCCGTCCTCGATGGAGACGCCGGCACCCAGCTTGCCCTTGGCGATCAGCTTGCCGGCGGGATCGAAACAAACCTGGCCGGAGACGAACAGCAGATTGCCGGTGCGCACGAACGGGACGTAATTGGCGACGGGGGTCGGGGCCTCGTGCAGCTTGATGCCCTGTTCCGCCAGCTTCTGCTCGACCGTGCCCGCCATGTCCGACCTCGTTGTCCAAAAATCATTCGCCCCGGCGCGTCCGCAAAAGTGGCCGGGCGCGCCCTGTTTCGCCCATCGGGCCGCCACATGCAAGCAACCGGAAGGGCCGTATTTTGTTGAGGTCGGACAGCAGGTTCAGCGCGAGGGCCGCAACTTTACGTGAAACGGCCTCAGTTGCGACGCAATGGAACGGTCATTAAAATGTCGAATCTGCGCTTCGCAAGGACGCGTCCCCAAGGAATAGACATGGTGCACCTTTTCCGGACTTCGCTCGGTGTGATGGCGCTCGCGGCGGCCAGCTTCGGCCTCGGCGGGGGCGCGCAGGCCGCCAACGGTCCGTTCCTGCCGCACCAGGCGCTCTATGACCTCAGCCTGGTGAAATCGCGCTCCAACTCGGTCAACAGCGCGCGCGGCCGCATCCTCTACAACTTCACCGGAAGCGCGTGCGAGGGCTACACGTCCGAATTCCGCCAGGTGTCCGAGCTCGACAGCGGCGAGGGCAAGGTCACGCTCAGCGACCTCCGTTCCAATTCCTGGGAGGACGCCGCCGGCAAGAGCTACCGCTTCAAGATCGAGACGCGCATGAACGAGGCCGATGCCGGCCGGGTCGACGGCACGGCCGAGCGCGACGGCGACCACATCAACGTCAAGCTGAAGCTGCCGGCGCCGAAGAGTTTTACCCTCGACGGCACGATCGTGTTCCCGACCGAGCAGATCCAGCGCATCATCGCCGCCGCCAAGGACGGCAAATCGCTGCTCGAGCTCTCCGTCTATGACGGCTCGGACGACGGCCAGAAAGTCTACAACACGCTGACCGTGATCGGCCAGCCGATCCCCGCCGACCGCGCCACCTCGTCCGATCCGTCGACCTCGGACGAGCACATGAAGTCGCTGAAGCGCTGGCCCGTCACCGTCAGCTATTTCGACCGCGACGCCCAGCAGAAAGAGGGCGAGCAGACGCCGGTCTATGCAATGTCGTTCGAGCTCTACGAGAACGGCGTCTCGCGCCAGCTTATGCTCGATTACAACGATTTTGTGATCTCGGGTTCGATGGGCAAGTTCGACGTCAAGGACAGCAAGCCCTGTAATTGAGGGGAATTTCTCCGCGCGAGCGGTGCCCTAGGGTGGGCAAAGCGACTTGTCCGCCATAGCTCGAAGAGCGACGGCGGAAGCGTGCCCACCATCTGTTGCCATTGAGAAAGATCGTGGGCACGGCGCTATGCGCCTTTGCCCACCCTCATATGGGGATTTGTGAGTCAAGACCATTCGATTGGCTTGAGTGAGGTTGGTAAGGTGAGAGGGCGGCGCGCGGAGCCATGCGTAGCGCAGCGCGACGACCGTGTTCCGGGCGA